>Ga0007798_10000785_pt1 | contig 11032 bp, 12 predicted proteins | sample CryBogmetaGMA17M_FD_60370 | JGI IMG/M metagenome (GOLD analysis project Ga0007798, IMG submission 60370) | Freshwater microbial communities from Crystal Bog, Wisconsin, USA - MA17M | ecosystem: Environmental > Aquatic > Freshwater > Lake | place: Crystal Bog, Wisconsin, USA | collected 2009-07-06
CTGATGCGCGTGTAAGGCAGGTCGTCCGGCTCAGGCATTTGCAGGATATTCGCCCGGTCGCACCAGGCGGCAACCTGTTCGCCCAGCCGCCGGCTTTTTTCAGGCTGGGCGGTGACCACCAGCAAAGGGCGCTTTAGGTCGCTGTGCAAACAGGCCAGCAGATAAGGCCGCGCCCCGTCCATGACGAGGGCGCTGGTGCTGTTTTTGGATAGCTTGCCCAGCAGCCGGCGGTACGCCGGCATTTCGCGCGCAAGTTCAATCAGTTTATCTATTTTCAATCTTTTACCAAACGCCATAAAGACCGGGCATGCACTGACCGGTCGTCAAAATACATTCTAACAGAAATGCGGGACGCGTGTTATATCGAGGCAGATGTGAGATATCCCTGTAATTATCTGCCGCTTCTTGTTTAGCCAGCGATAAGATTGCTATAATAGCGCCAATAGATAAAGCTATGAATATCACGACTCTGGCTTATAAGCGGATCGTACTAAAGTTCGGCACCAGTTTACTGACCGGCGGAAGCGATCATCTGGACACCGACATGCTGTCTCGCCTGGTGGAACAGGTGGCGACCATCCACGGGCAGGGTGCTGAAGTAGTCATCGTGACGTCGGGCGCGGTGGCTGCGGGCAGGCACAGGCTCAAGGCTAACCATGAACTGAAAGGCGTGCCGTTGCGACAGGTGCTAGCCGCTGTGGGGCAAGCCCGCCTGATGCAAATCTACGAGGAATTTTTCGAGAAGCACTCCATAACAGTGGCCCAGGCGCTGCTTACACGGGCCGATATAGCCGACCGCTCCGGCTATCTTAACGCGCGCAACACATTTATGGGGTTGCTGGAGCTTAGCATTGTAGGCATCGTCAATGAGAACGACGTGGTAGCGGTAGATGAGCTGGAAGAATCCCGTTTTGGCGATAACGACAATCTTTCGGCCATGGTGGCGAATCTGGTGGACGCTGATTTGCTCGTTCTACTGACAGACATCGCAGGTCTCTACACAGCCGACCCGCATATCCACCCCGAAGCCCGCCTGATTCCCGAGGTGCGCAGTATCGATTCTACCATTGAGGAAATGGCGGGGGATACGGCCGGAAAGCTGGGTACGGGCGGCATGTCCACTAAAATCGAGGCGGCTCGTCTGGCAACCGCTTCGGGCGTAAATGTCATCATCGCTGATGGGCGCGAACAGAATATTATTCAGCGTCTGGTGCATGGTGAGGCCGTAGGTACGCACTTCATCCCAGCCAATAGCAAACTTGAGAGCCGCGAACGCTGGATGCTCTCCGGTCTGTGCACGCATGGCTGCCTGGTAGTAGATGACGGAGCCTCCACGGCGCTCATGGAACAGAAAAAAAGTCTGCTACCCGCCGGTGTGAGAGGTGTACGGGGGGAGTGGGAGCGCGGAGATATAGTGGACGTAAGCAATCTTAGCGGGGCGAGGATAGCCAGTGGTATCACCAACTACAGCTCTCATGACGTCGAGGCGATTAAAGGGCTGCGCTCCGGGCAGATAGCACAGCAGTTGGGACATGACTACGGGGCAGAGGTAATACACCGCAACAACATGGTTTTGCTTAACAGGAGGGCCGATGGCACTGGGCAGACTCTATAGCGGTGATTATAGCGAGTTGGTAGCCGGCGTGGACTACCGCCTGTTCGACGAGACCAACAATAACTGGTGGGGAGAGTTGACGCTGACCGAGTACAAGCGCCTGGCAGACGGCAATGGTTACATACTGGAGTTGGCCGATGGCCGCAAAGGGCGCTGCTCTCTGACACGCAAGGTCAACAAGGCTGTTTCGGGACTGCTTCCGCTGCATTGTTTCCGCTTCAGGGGGAGTGGAGAACTCCAGTAGGAGAGCGCTATGGAAAAAGGTATAAAGGAACTGGAAACGAAAGGCAAACTGGCCAGAGAGGCTTCGCGTAAGCTTGCCTGCCTGTCCACGGAAATAAAGAATCGGGCGCTTATAGAAATCGCACTCAACATCATCGTGGGAAAAACTGAAATCCTGGAAGCCAACCGACATGACTACGAAGAGGCTAAAGCAGGGGGCATGAGCGAGGCCATGTTGGACCGACTGCTGCTGACTGAAGAACGCATCAGATGCATGGCTGATGATGTTAACTCTGTGGCCGCATTGCCCGACCCTGTCGGCGAGGTGTTCGACATGCGTACCATGCCCAACGGGCTGCTCATCGGCAAAAGGCGTATTCCCATGGGCGTCATCGCCGCCATATATGAAAGCCGCCCGAACGTGACCATCGATATTGCCACATTGTGCCTCAAGTCTGGCAATGCCGTGATTCTTCGGGGCGGCAAGGAGACGTTGCGCTCCAATATTGCCTTGGCCAGTGTGGTTTCGGATGCGTTACAAAAGAGTGGAGTCCCTTTGGGAGCTGTACAGCTCATTGAGAATACCGACCGCGCTCTAGTAAATGAGTTGCTCAAGATGCGTGATGTCATAGACTTAGTTATCCCTCGCGGAGGCGCAGGGCTGATTAAATTTGTGCGCGACAATGCCTCTATGCCGGTGGTGTCCGGGGGTATCGGCGTTTGCCATACCTACGTGGATAAAAGCGCTGACATGGATAAGGCTGTTGCCATCGTCTATAACGCCAAGGTGCAGCGTCCCACGGTATGCAATGCCCTCGATTCCATACTGGTGCATAAGGACATCGCGGAGGACTACCTACCCATGTTAGCTCGCGAGTTGGGCAAAGCAGGAGTGGAATTGCATTGCGACCCCGAATCGCTTTACATTCTTGAGCATGTTAAAGGATTGAAACTCATCCCGGCAGTGCCTGAGGATTGGGGCAAGGAGTTTCTGGCGCTTATCGCGGCCGTAAAAGTGGTGGATACCCTGGACGCCGCTTTGGAACACATCGCCGTCTACGGCTCAGGACACTCCGAAGCCATCATCACCGAAGAATATACCTCGGCCATGCGCTTCCTCAATGAAGTGGACGCCGCGGCGGTCTATGTCAATGCCAGCACGCGCTTTACCGATGGCAGCCAGTTCGGGCTGGGGGCGGAACTGGGCATAAGCACGCAGAAGATGCACGCGCGCGGTCCGATGGGGCTGAAAGAGATAACCTCTTACAAGTGGATTATCTTCGGGAACGGCCAGGTAAGGCCTTAGCTATCTGGCCTTAATCCTGTCGATAGCCGCCTGTTGTGCAATGAAGAGTTCTTTGATACCCTTCTGCGCCAGGCACAGCATACCGTCCAGACTCTCGCGCGAAAAAGGCTTGGTCTCCGCAGTGCCCTGAATCTCTACGAGGTCGCCAGCGGCCGTCATAGCCACATTGAAATCGGCTTCTGCAACGCAGTCCTCGTCGTAGCACAGGTCAAGCAGCATCTTCCCGCGCACGATACCGACGCTGGTGGCGGCCACTGCGCTTTTAAGCGGCACTGATGATATGATCCCCATATTGGCTAGGGCTTGGAGCGCCTGGAATAGCGCCACATAGGCGCCGGTTATGGAGGCCGTACGTGTGCCGCCGTCAGCCTGAAGTACATCGCAATCAACGATGAGGCTGCGTTCGCCCAGCTCGCTCAAATCGGTAATGGCGCGTAGCGAACGCCCGATGAGGCGCTGGATCTCGTGGCTACGCCCGGATATTTTGCCTTGCGTCGAGTCGCGGGGGCTGCGGGTGAGGGTAGCGCGGGGCAGCATGGAATACTCGGCGGTAATCCAGCCCGTTCCCACGCCCTTCAAAAACTGGGGGACTTTCTCCTCCACACTCACCGAACAGGAAACGCGGGTTTTACCCAGTTCGATAAGGACCGAACCTTCAGCAAAGCTCTGAAATCCGGTTGTTATGCTAACGGGACGCAATTCGTCGTGAGAACGGTTATCAATACGCTTCATTAAAAATTGACTTTCTAGGCGGATAAAGTAGCACAGTATAACATCGGGGGCAGGTGAGCGCAATCAGGTGCGACTCAAGATTCAGACAGGCAGAGCTCTTGTCTATGTGCTATGACTCGATAGAGATAGGGATTATTATCCATCGTACTCCGTTTCGAACATCGTCTACCTCATCGATGGAGACCTTTTTTTCAGCATCTCGACAATTGTCGCCCATTTGTCCATGAACATGCCTATGCAAGGGCTGCGCTTAAACAATAAAGTGCGGGATTTTGCAACAGAAAAAAGGCGGCGTGTATTTTATACGTGAATCGCCTGCACCTTCGGATATAAATCTAGCCGAGGTTTAGCAGATAAGTTTTGAGCCATTCGAGAGCGGCACGCGCTGCAAACTCTTTATTCTCTTCGCGGTCTCCTCGGAAAAGATGCTTCTGGCTGTAGGAGGTCAACCTGTGCGCCAGCCCTAGGTAAAAAAGTCCTGACGGCTTGTCGAGTGTGGTTCCGCCCGGGCCGGCGATACCAGTATCGGCGATGCAGATATCGGCGGCCAGCACACGGCACCCGCCCAGTGCCATTTCCTCGGCTACCTGCGAGCTTACCGCTCCGTACTGGCGCAGGGTCTCAGTCTTTACACCGAGCAGGCTTGTCTTGGTTTGGTTGGCGTAAGCGGTGACAGATCCTTTGTAACACTCGGAACTGCCAGGTACATTGGTAACGATATGCGAGATGAGGCCGCCGGTCGCCGATTCGGTTATGCCCAGAGTCAGTCCCTTTTTACGCAGCAGCTCGATTATTTCCTGTTCCAGTTTCAGCATGCAACCCACCTGATTCATCTCAACAATTGTGGTAAACTCTCGTGGGAACAGACGCTGAAATTATAACCCTATCGCCGGGTTAAATAAAGCCATAGGAATCTGAAACAGAATATGGACGCAAGAAGAGACTCAACAATACTGGCCGTGAGGGTTACTCCGGGCACCAAGCGCAACTCTATTACGGCGCTGAAAGAGGGCGTCTGGTGCGTTAAGATAGCTGCCCCACCCAACGAGGGCAAAGCCAACGAGGAGCTGGTGGCTTTTTTAAGCCAGATACTCAACGTCCGCAAGAGCAGCCTCAGCGTCATAAAGGGACATAAGAGCCGCAACAAACTGATGTCTGTGTCTGGGCTCAGTCAGAAAGAGGTTACGCTCAGGCTGTCTGCGGAACTGAATGGTTGAAGAGGGTTCTACCAGACTTCTTTGCGCGCGGGGGCTTTACTGGTGTGGCCGCACTGGTTGCATTTGTAACCCTCTGATTCGAAGACCATCTCATCGTGGCACACCGGGCAAATGACGCCGGAGCGGGTGCGCATATAGCCGCACTGTAGGCAATGATCGAACCAGCTGTGCTCGTCGATATCCAGGAAGATATCGCCGCCGCAACGAGGACAACACTTGGCTTTCCACTTAGGCATGTTAGTTGACTCCATTTTTCAAACCCGGCATAATTTCGGGCAATCGGGTTTATAATATAATTTTTGCGAGATACAAATAAAACGATACGAAAGGCAAATAGTTAGGGTATAAATTGCACAAAAGAAGGATTTTAGCGCAAAATTCAGAATTCGTCAAGGATGATTTCGAAGGGGCAACTGATGGCACCTGCCGCGCATACCGCCTCGCACAGGCCGCACCAGGTACAGGCGCTTTCGCCGATGAATACCACCACCCGGTTGACCAGGTGCAATCCATCATTCTGACATACTCCCACACAGAGCCCGCAGCCGGTGCATTTCTCCGGGGCAATCTGTGGGGTCAGCATCTATTCACCTCGTAATAAATCATATACGCTCGTCTGTAACAATTCTGTGACTCTGGTCTCAAAAATCGGGCTCTACTAGTTGCTCCAATCCTTTTTTGTTGCGGATGACTATATGGTGGCGGCGCATCTCTATCAGTTTCTCGTCTTCAAGGTACCTGAGCGAGCGGCTGACCACTTCCCGGGCTGTGCCAGCCATGGCAGCCATGTCGCGCTGCGTCAGGCGCGGCCCGGTTGCGGCAGTGTCTCCCAGGTTCTCCAGCAGTATCTTGGCGACGCGGCTTACCACGCTGCGGAAGGAGAGGTCCTCCACCAGCGAGATGAGGTAACGGATGCGCCGTACCAGAACTTGTATCACATTCTGAGAGAGAGCGGGGTACTGCTTGAGCATGACATCAAGGTCGTTGCGCTGGATACCGTAGAGCGTGACTACTCCTAGAGCCTGAGCGTTCACCGGGGATGGGCCGCGGTCAAACATGGGCACGTCGTTAAACGATTCACCGGGGCGCATCAGGCTGAGTATCTGTTCTTTGCCCTCCGCCGATGTTTTAAAAAGCTTGATCACGCCCTCAGCCACAAAGAGGAGCCCAACGGCATACGCTCCCTCGTTGAGAGCCATCTCGCCACGGGCAAGTTTTTTTTCGAACACGCGATGGCTTATAGCCTCCAACTGGACCGGCGTAAACCCGTCAAAGAAGGGTGAAGTTTTGAGAAATTCCAGCTTGGTTGTCATGTCTTTTAATTAATATCTTAATGTTAACCTTATTTCCGAGCCATATCCATAGCCAGAATGATCAGCGTGCGCACCGGAATACCTGTGGCTCCCTTAACGGTGTAGCCGTGTTCTTTATCTGACAGGTCCACTCCGGCGATATCCATGTGCACCCAGGGGGTGTCTCCGGCGAACTCTACAAGGAACTGCGCGGCTGTAATGGCTCCTCCCGGCCTTCCGCCGGTATTCTTTATATCGGCCACATCGCTCTTGTTCTGTTCTTTGTATTCCTCGAACATGGGCATCTGCCAGCTCAGTTCCCCCGCTTTCTTGCCTGCGGTCAGTACTTTATCGGCCAGTTCCTGTTTGTTGGTGAAAATTGCGCTGGCGACGTGTCCCAACGCTACCACGCAAGCGCCGGTGAGCGTGGCCACATCCACGATATTTTTAGCTTTAATTCTTGCGTTGACGTAGCTCAGTGCGTCTGCCAGTGTGATACGGCCTTCGGCGTCCGTGGTAATGACTTCTATGGTCTTGCCGTTCATGGTCTTGACCACGTCGCCAGGCTTATAAGCGCAGCCGCTGGGCATATTTTCCACGGCAGCCACCACGGCTGTGACATTGAGTTTCGGTTTTAGCTGCGCAATAGCTGACATAGCGGCTATTACCGAAGCTGCGCCCGCCATGTCGCCTTTCATGTCGCCCATGCCCTCGGAGGGTTTTAGAGAGATGCCGCCTGAATCAAAAGTGACACCTTTACCCACGAGTGCCAGGTCGACGGTCTGAGCGGTACGACCCTTATAGCCCAATATAATGAATTTAGGCTCCTTGCAACTGCCCTGGCTAACACTTAGTACCCCGCCCATTCCAAGTTTGGCCATTTCATCTCTTTCCAGAATAGTTAAATCCAGCTTGTGCTGAGAGGCGATATCCTGAGCTATCTCCGTGATGTCAGCGGGCGTCATGTAGTTGCTTGGCTCGTTGGCCATGTCGCGCGCTAGATTGGCAGCTTCGGCTAGGATTTTGCCCTTATCCACGCCCTTTTTAGTAGCCGTAACATCGTCTGCCCGGCATACCAGTATAATTTCTTTGAAATCGCCGTACTCAGGCTTTTTGGTGATGTGGCGGCGGAAGGTATAAAGACCAAGCAATGCTCCTTCTGTTATAGCCTGAGCATTTTCCGATGGGTTTTTGACGCCAACACTTGCCTCAAGTGGCTGAATGGCAATCGATAATGCTTGATTTTGCCGGAGAGTGCGGCAAAGTCCGGCAACTGCACTCCGGAGCTTGTCTAATGTTAGCTCATCCCTTTTACCCAACCCGACCACGAGCATCAGGTTGGCAGAAAGATTACCAAAACTGTGGAATATCTCGCTCTCGCCGGTTTTACCGGTGAGCCGTCCTTGCTTGATCGATTGAGAGAGAGCACCTCCCAGAGATCTGTCAATTTCCGCTATCTCTCCGGATAGTTTTTTCTCACCTTCGAAAAGTCCGATTACTATAGCATCGTTCTTCTGAGCTGACAGTTTCCCTGCCCTTACCTTAATGTCCATCGATAACTCCTCAAAACAAACCTATTGTTTATAACATATCCTGATGCGTCTGTCATCTATTTGACGTGAAAACATGAAACCGTAGATATATTTCAGGTTAATCGGGGAATTAATTGGATTGAAGCGAGGTTTAGAAGCGTAAAATCAGTCCTCTTTGGTATTGTAATGAATGCGTTTTTCAAAATATTTTTTAATGGCAGACTTATCTATTTTGCCATCTGCGGTCTCTGGGAGTGAGCCCCAAAATGAAAAATACTTGGGAGCCTTGTAATTAGCCAGGCGTTCCAGACAGAATTTTGACAGCGCCGTTTCACTGGCATGCGTGCCTTTTTTAAAGGCCACTGCAGCTCCCACCACCTCGCCGCGCATTTTGTCGGGCACCCCTACTACTGCTGCCTGAGCTACAGATGGGTGCAGGGAGAGTACATGCTCGATATCCGAAGGGAAGATGTTTTGTCCCTTGCAAATGAGCATATCCTTTTGTAAGCCCAGGATGTATAGATAGCCGTCCTGGTCCAGTACGCCTTTATCGCCGGTGTGAAGCCAGCCGTCTCTTATTACCTCAGCAGTAACCTGTGGATTGTGGTAGTAACCTGTCATCATGTGGCCAGAGATAACAACCTCTCCGGGATGTTGTGGAGGTAGCTCAACACCGCTTGAACCCACAACTTTAATATTCCATCCTGGGAGTGCAGGGCCAACGCTGCCTGGTTTAGACGGTCCACAAAGTGGCTCGCACGTTACATGCCCCATAGTTTCCGTCAAGCCGTAGAGGTTGATTAGTTTCAACTTCGAAAGTCTTCGGTATTTCGCAACGATAGCTGTGGGAAGGATATCTCCCGCGCTGGCGCATACTCTCAGTGAACTCAAGTCGTGCTTTAGGCCATCTTCTTCGATTTTGCTCACCAGCATGGCGTGTATAAAAGGCACGCCCATAAACATGGTGACCTTGTGTCGCTCAATGGTCGACATGAGGCTGTCGGTAGATACGCCGTTCAGAATGATTAAATTGCTACCGCAATAAAGGGAAGTGAGCGTGACGACCACCAGACCTATGACGTGGTGCATGGGAAGGGCGAACTGCACCACTATGTCGTTCTCACCCTGCTTGAAGCTCTTTGCTGAAATCTGGATTTCCTTAACAAGATTTCCGTGAGACACCATTACCCCCCTGGGGGTGAAGCTGGGGCCGGAGGTATAAGCTATATGTGCCAGATCGTTGTCGCTTATCTGGACAGGTTCAACCGGGTCAGCATGAGGCGCTATGAAATCAGCCAGTGTTTTGTAACGGTCGGGCGGGTCGGTGCTTACATCCACCATTAACTCGATACTCTGAAGTTTCGCCAAAATTGATGTTAACGAATCCAGACAGGCTGTCTCGCTTACGAGCGCGCGCGGGCGACAGTCATCCAGGAGCGATAATAGCTCGGCGGCTTTATACTTGGGGTCAAGCAGAACGGCTACGGCTCCCAGTTTGACGATGCCAAAATAGACGATTACTAATTCAGGAGAATTTCCCAGGAGCATAGCGACGCGGTCTCCCTTGCTCATGCCGGACGCCCTTAACGCAGTGGCAAAACGGTCTGAGGCGGCATCGAGAGCGGCGTAGGATAGGTGATGCTCGCCGTGCATGACGGCGATTTTTTCCCCGTAGCGAACAGCACTATCTTTGAGCATCTGAACGAGATTCATAGTCTTATTCGATGGATAAAACAGCTTGTAAGTCTAGCAGGTTTGTTTATTTGACACAAAAGAAACGCCAAAGCCAAAATGACGCACTTTTTATATGATACCCCGGGAATTTAGTTCCTTAACTACTCCCGTCAAGGGCGTGAAAGCAAAAATCAAAGAAATACTAAAATCCGAATTCAGACCCTTAGCGAGCCACGGAACCCCCTGACGCCATAGTAAGAGTCCGCACCGTTGTGATACACGAAGACATGGTCGTAGCGCCGATCGCCAAAGATGGCGCCCCCGAGTTTTCTGATTGCAGCAGGCGTTTTCAACCAGCTCGACGTTTTCGTATCGAAATTACCCAGTTTCTGCAACTCATGATACTGTTCTTCCGTTAAAATCTCGATGCCCATGGCAGCTGCCATATCCATGGCGCTATCTTTTGGTTTAAATTCCTTCCTTGACTCCAGTGCTTCATAGTCATAACAAACATTTCTACGGTCTTTAGGACTTTCCGCTGAACAATCATAAAAAATGTATTCGCCTGTCTTTTTATCGTAACTTACAACATCCGATTCACCCGCGGTCCTCTCCATTTCATGGAGAGACCACAGTTTTTCATTGTTCAATTCCAGTTTTGCTTGTACTTTAGCCCATTCGAGACCTTTGTGGTGGTTCATATTTTTTTCAAAACGGGCTTTTAATGCTGCGAGTAGTTCTGCACGTTGTTTTGGTGACAACTCCTTGGGATTCATGCTGGCCCTCCTTTTATTCTTAAACACTATATCATAACTTCCAAAGGGGCCTTGTAACCAGGACCACGCCCGACAAAGACCATGGAAACGCAAGAACTTGCCAAGCTGGATGCCCGGCGAAAGATGGTTTGTATTCGAGTATGTATACCACCGCAGCGGCAGCCGCCGTCAGGAGCAGTTTGGTGGCGAAATGCTCAGCTGTTCTGATACCAGTTGCATGGCGCAAAACTCACCACACATACTGCAAGCCTTGCCTGAGGTCTGATGCTGGTTGTGAACTTTTTGTACTCTTTGCGGGTCAAGAGCCAGGCGGGCCTGTTCCTGCCAATCGAGACGTTTTCTGGCTTGCGACATCTGCCTGTCACGTTCAGCGGCGCCTTTGACGCCTTTGGCTATATCTGCGGCGTGAGCTGCAATGCGCGAAGCTATAACACCCAAACGCACATCCTCTGGGTCCGGTAGCGAAAGGTGTTCAGCCGGTGTAACGTAGCACAGGAAATCAGCCCCTGCGGCTGCGGCAACAGCGCCTCCGATGGCGCCGGTGATGTGATCGTATCCGGCAGCGATATCTGTTACTAGCGGTCCTAGAACGTAGAAAGGTGCATCCTGACACAGCTGTTTTTGAATGAGAACGTTAGCTTCTATTTGGTTAAGTGGTACGTGACC
>Ga0007798_10000798_pt1 | contig 10929 bp, 13 predicted proteins | sample CryBogmetaGMA17M_FD_60370 | JGI IMG/M metagenome (GOLD analysis project Ga0007798, IMG submission 60370) | Freshwater microbial communities from Crystal Bog, Wisconsin, USA - MA17M | ecosystem: Environmental > Aquatic > Freshwater > Lake | place: Crystal Bog, Wisconsin, USA | collected 2009-07-06
TGTGGCATTTTGCCGGCTCGGGTTTTGTTAAGAAAAAAAGCTTCTTAATGAAAATAGGCATTTTTTGCTTCGTGAACTGTTGCAACTTATACTATTAAGCTTTTTTCTGGGAACATAGCTTGACAAAGTTTCCGCTTGCCTCACGGAGCGAAGTCAAATCTTGCCGTTCGTAATTGTTTAAACTCCCCCTCGAATTTTCTTCCAATCAGGCGAATTGAGTATTTCTGTGAGACGCGACTATCTTGATCTGCAGAGGGAGCGCATTGAACGAGAGTCTTATAAAAAAGCTGAAACCGGCTCCTATAATGGTTGCCGGAGATGTGATGGTGGATGAATATATTTTGGGTGATGTGGAGCGCATATCGCCGGAGTCGCCGGTGCCGGTACTGGTGGCACGGGATAGGTTGCGTCGGCTTGGAGGAGCCGGCAATGTGGTTCGAAACTTGGTCACGATGGGAGCGAGAGTCGCATTATTCGCAACGGTAGGCACTGATAATGCCGGACGTTGGTTCAAGCTGCACTGTGAGGAAATGGCTGTCGATGCGTTTTGGCTGAAAGATGACAGTTCCCGGCCAACAACAATGAAGACACGCGTAGTAGCCAGGAATCAACAGATTGTTCGTATCGACGAAGAGCATGTTACGCCTCTTAGTCCGGAAATTGAAAAGGCGGTGTCCGAGGACATAAAATCAGTGATGCCTCAGGTTAAGGCCGTGGTCGTTTCCGATTACGGCAAAGGTTTTCTCACGCCGACCTTGCTTAAGATTCTGTTGTCTTCTGCAAAGGCAAACGGCGTACAGGTGTTGGTGGACCCCAAGGGTATGGATTACAACCGATACAGAGGCGCCAATTATATAACGCCAAACGTTAGAGAGGCTTCGTTGGCCTCAGGTATAGAGATTCGCAACAGGGAGAGTCTTGTTCAGGCAGGAAGAATCCTGGTGGATCAGGTGAAAGTGGAAGGGGTGATTATTACACGTGGTAAGGATGGTATTACCCTGGTGACGCAAACGAAGGCTCAGGATTTTCCGGTTAAGCCCGTAGAGATTGTCGATGTTACTGGAGCAGGTGATACAGTCATCTCCGCCCTGGCATTGTCAGTGGCCAGCGGCCTTTCCGTAGAAAACTCAATCGTGCTCGCCAATCTGGCCGCTTCCCTCGTAGTAGCTCGCTTCGGCGCTGCATCCGTGAGTCTAGATGAGATGATTGATAGCCTGAAGGATCAGTTTTACCCCAATAAAACGCCTCTTCCCGAAGAAATAGAATCGGTGCTTCGTAAACACAGGATGCAGGGGCACCGGATTGTTTTTACAAACGGGTGTTTCGACCTGTTTCACGCTGGACATCTGGCCACACTCCGCAGGGCCGCTGATTTGGGAGATGTCCTCGTCGTTGGTGTTAACTCCGATAAATCGGTAGCCGTAATAAAAGGTGAAGGAAGACCCATCGTTCCCCAAAACGGAAGGGTGGAAATGCTTTCTGCGATGAGTTTCGTGGATTATGTGGTCGTGTTCGATGAATCTACCCCGTTGGACCTTATCAAGAAGGTGAGACCTGACGTACTAGTGAAAGGCGAAGATTGGAAGGACAAGAAAGTGGTCGGAGAGGAAGTTGTTATTGCAAGAGGAGGCAAGGTTGAATTTGTTAAGCATGTTAAAGGACTTTCGACTACAGACTTGATAAACAGAATCCGTGGTGAAGTCTGAGACCGGTTCTACTTTTATCCGGTAACCTTTTCAGGGACTCCCGTAGCCTGCTAACGTTTCTTCAGATGCGTCCTAATATATTCAGCGATGTCGTCGGTGCGAGTACCTGGGCCGAATATTTCCTCTATCCCGCTTTCCTTAAGTGCAGGTATGTCTTCTTCGGGGACAATGCCTCCTCCAAGGATCAAGACGTCATCCACTCCGTTTTCTTTGAAAACCTGTGCAACCCTAGGAAAAAGGTAGTCATGTGCGCCCGAGAGAGAACTCAGGCACACCACGTCGGCATCTTCCTGGAGAGATGTTTGAAAGATCGTCTCAGGGGTTTGCCGTAATCCGGTATAAATCACTTCCATGCCGGCGTCCCTCAAAGCACGGGCCACCACTTTGGCTCCCCGGTCATGGCCGTCGAGGCCGGGTTTCGCCACAATCACCCTGATGCGCTTATTCATGTTTTTATCCTCTCAAGAATTCGAGTTGCTGAAGAAAGTCCTTGACGAGTCGATTACAGGGGGATGTTCCCATGCCTACGTACGGGCTTCTCCTCCAGCTTGTTTTCCAATTGGGAGAAAGCGCGGATGAGTACTGCTCTAGTGTCACGAGGGTATATTACCTGATCCACAAATCCCAACTGGGCTGCCCGGTACGGGCTGGCAAACTTTTCTACATAGTCCTCGATCAATTCGCTTCGCTTGGCCGCAGGGTCTTGCGCTGCGCTGATCTCTTTTCGGAACAATATCTGAATGGCCCCTTCGGAACCCATTACAGCGATTTCCGCCGAGGGATAGGCGAGATTGATGTCAGCTCTCAAATGCTTGCTGGACATAACAACGTATGCTCCACCATAAGCTTTGCGAGTAATAAGAGTGACCTTTGCGACCGTCGCCTCTGCGTAGGCGTAGAGAATTTTAGCCCCGTGCTTGATTATACCACCATGCTCCTGCTGGGTCCCCGGGAGATAACCCGGAACATCGAGAAGAGTCAACAGGGGAATGTTAAAGGCATCGCAAAAACGAACAAATCTTGCACACTTAACTGACGCTTCCGTGTCCAAGCATCCTGCCATCCAGTTTGGCTGGTTGGCTACAACGCCTATGGTTTTGCCGTTGAGTCGGCCGAACCCTGTGATCAAGTTGCGGGCATAATGCGCGTGCGCCTCCAAGAAGTACCCTTTGTCCATGGTCGGCACAATCAATTTCTTCATGTCGTAGGGTTTTCGAGAATTTTCTGGAATCAGTGAATCCAGTTCCGGAACAAGCCTGTCAGGTGGGTCGTCACAAGAAACCACGGGGGGCCTGACCCGGTTGCTATCCGGGAGAAATGAGAGGAGATCTCTCACTTTTTCCAAAGTCATCTTCTCTGTGGGAAAATGGAAATGGCAAACTCCTGAAACTCTCCCGTGGACCTTTGCACCACCCAGGCTTTCGGGATCGATTTCTTCGCTTGTCACCTGCTTTATCACCTGGGGGCCCGTAATGAACATATAGCTTGTTTTTTCGGCCATGAAGATGAAGTCCGTAACTGCCGGGGAGTAAACAGCGCCGCCAGCACAAGGCCCAAGGACCACAGAGATCTGGGGGATCACTCCGGAAGCTCGAACGTTGCGATAGAAAACCTCACCATAGCCTCCGAGGCTTTCTACCCCTTCCTGGATGCGAGCACCACCGGAATCGTTGATGCCGATGAGTGGAAAACCGTTGCGGTAGGCCAAATCCATAACTTTACAAATTTTTTGGGCATGGGTGAAGGAAAGGCTTCCTCCGAATACGGTAAAATCCTGTGCGAATACGTAAACCCCTCGCCCGTTAATCCGTCCGAATCCCGTCACCACTCCCTCGCCGGGTATGTGACTGTCAGCCATGCCGAAGTCCGTGCATCGGTGCGAGACAAACTTGTCGAATTCCTCAAAGGAACCGTCGTCAAGAAGTTCCAGGACACGTTCCCTGGCGGTCATCTTTCCGGACTGATGCTGTTTGGCGATCTTGTCCAGACCGCCTGCTTGGTCGGACTCGTCGAGTCTCTTTCTCAATTCCTCGAACTTCTCTTTCATAACGGCCATGGACCTCTCTCCTATTTGATATTAGCGCAGATGAAAAACGGTTCCACCAAGAGTGTCTATTGATGATCGAAGCAGAAAAGTAGGTTACCTAACTATTTCTTCTCCACCAGGCCCATGTCGATGGCCAAGACCGGTAAAGCATCACCGTATCAATTCTTTAACGACCGATCCCACTTGCGTGATGTTTTCAACAACTATTACACCGGCATCCAGCAGAGCCTGGATCTTGCCCTGGGCAGTGCCTGATCCCCCTGAAATTATAGCGCCGGCATGACCCATTCTCTTGCCTGGTGGAGCGAGTCTGCCCGCCACATAAGCAGCTACAGGTTTGTTGAATTCACTTTTAATGAACTCTGCAGCCTGCTCCTCAGCGGAACCGCCTATTTCCCCGATAAGCACAACTGCCTGCGTATCGGGATCATCCCTGAACAACTTGAGAGCATCGATAAAACTCATTCCCACGACCGGATCTCCGCCCAGCCCCATACAGGTGCTCTGTCCCACGTTATTCTTGGTAAGCTGGTCAACCACTTCGTAAGTCAAGGTCCCAGATCGGGAAATCACTCCCACAGAGCCCGGCATATGGATGTAAGCGGGCATAATCCCGACTTTGCACTTTTCGCCCGGTGAAATGATGCCTGGGGTATTGGGCCCTATGAGCCGACAGCCGGCTTGGCTCACGGTAAAAAGTGCCGCGGCGGTATCTAGAGGGGGAATGCCCTCGGTGATGCACACGATAGTTCGAATTCCCGCGTCGACAGCTTCAAGAATCGGATCTTTGGCTTGGGCAGCCGGGATAAATATCAAAGATACGTCTGCGCCCGTCTCTTTGGCCGCTTTCCATACCGTGTTGAATACTGGGATCCCGTCAACCGTGTCCCCTTCTTTTCCCGGAGTGACTCCACCGACCATGTTGGTTCCGTAGTCCCGGCAAGCCAGAGAATGGAATGTGCCGTTTCGGCCGGTTATTCCCTGGCAGATGACTCGTGAAGTTCTGTTGACGAGAATTGCCATCTTATTTCTCCATATAAACACGCATGCCGAGATGTCGGCACATCAGGGCATAACTGCTCAAATTTTTGAAATTCAGAAAGCTTTGCCGCTGCAGCTCCTCCGAATCTGTACTTCCAGTTGAGAACTCATTTCGTCAGAATGCTAATTGCTTAACAGGACTTCGCCTTTTCCACAATAAGCCGGGCTGCTTCATCCAGGGAGGGAATCATCTGTATAGGCAACCCCGATTTCTCGAACAGGCTTCGCCCTTCTTCTATGCTTGTTCCCTCTATGCGAGCTACAACCGGCAGAGCCAAGCCACGCTGTTTGATCGCCTTGATAACTCCTCGGGCTAAAACATCACACCTAAGTATGCCCCCGAAGATATTTATGAAAACCACCTTCACCCTCGAATCGTCAAGGAGGATGCTCATTGCATCGGCCACTACATTTTCGCTTGCCCCGCCTCCTACATCGAGAAAATTGGCCGGCGAGCCTCCGTGAAGTGAGATCAAGTCCATCGTCGCCATCGCAAGCCCTGCCCCGTTTACGATACAACCAATATCCCCACTGAGTTTGATATAGCTCAGGCCGTCTTTACTGGCTGAAATTTCCGAGGGATCTTCCTGGGACCTGTCACGAAGACTTTCCATCTCCGGGTGCCTGAAAAGTGCGTGATCGTCGAGATTTATCTTGGCGTCAAGGGCTATCACCCGGTCGCCGGAAATCACCAGGGGATTGATTTCTACCAAGGAGCAATCATAGCTAACAAAGATGTCATAAAGGACAGTAATGATTTGTATTATTTGCCCTGCTATGACTTTACTATGAGAAAGTCTGTAAGCCAAGCCCCTGGCCTGATAAGGCGCCAGGCCTATCAATGGGTGAATGCTAATGGTAAAGATCTTCTCCGGGGCCTCTCTCGCGAGCGTCTCGATCTCCATGCCGCCTTCTGGGCTCGACATGATGGTCACTCTGCCCGTGTTCCTGTCGAGAAGGACACCCAAGTAAATTTCCCGGTCAATGGGCAGGACCTCTTCAACCAAAAGCGCGCTGACAGGCTTTCCTTCAGACCCGGTCTGATTGGTTACGAGTTTCAAGCCTAGGATTTTTGACGCAGCACTTCGGATGTCGTCATCCATTGAGAGGACCGCCACACCTCCTGCCTTGCCTCTTCCTCCCGAATGGACCTGAGCTTTTAGGACAACCTTGTCCGTTTTTAGCCCTCTTGCGGCAATGAGTGCCTCAAGTCCGTCGAAACAGGTTGAACCAGTGGGGATGGCTACGCCGCGCTCGGCCAGTAATTGTTTGGATTGGTACTCGTGAAGATTCATGCGCCCATTGCCTCCGAAAAATTAAGGCATACCACGTTCCGGAAAGTTGAATCAGCTTTCCACCCCACACAGGGCAGTTCGCTAAGGCATAACAGAAAGTTTAGGCTCTTGTAAGGACGGAGGTCAAATTTTACTTGCGCCGACTCATGTTTGCAAGAAAATTGAGTTCTTTCTTCAGACTTCTATATCCATCCACCCGCGTCGCATTCCCTGTGAAGATAAACAACAGGGATGACACTGTTTTCTAGGAATACTCACCTGCGAGAAAGGTAGAAACGGCCGACTGACGGCACAGTTATGCTATTTTCTGCAATGAATTAACGAAATCTCGTCCTGATATGGCTGCAGGTAGCGACTTCCCATCCTTTTCGTAAAGCAGGATGGTTTCTTCGATGATCTCGCATAACTCTGCGAAGACACTCTTAGCGTCTGAACCATGGCAGCCTCCATAAAACAATTCAGGGCAGCTACCAATAAAACAACCATCCTCCTCAGACCACTCAACTATTTTCAGATACTTGTCGCCTTTGCTCATCTTTTTGACTCCTCAATCGCCAGACGGACCGCTTTTTCCTGGTAGAGCAGGGCATCGTCGCCCACGTTCCCTGAAACCGTCACGGGTTTAGTGACTTTTGGGTGGATAAAGTTTCGATGGCTTCCCTTTCCCCCTCTATCCGAGAACCCAGCTTTCTCCAGATCCCTTATAATGTCTCTCACTTTTCTCGACAATCACACGCCTTTTCTCATTAGAATCTTTCAGGGCTTCCTGGTATCGAGGCCCTCTATCCGTTTAAAGTCTTTTTCATCGTAGGTAAAAACAATGGTATATCCATTGTACAGTCCCCAATATCCCATCACCGCGTCGGCAAATTTAATATTTTTTTCGACATAGGTTTGGAGGGCCTTTCGGAAAACCGCTTCTTTCTCAATTTTCAATTCAGGGGTGTTTAAAATGGCCTCGACCACTTCTAGAACGGCTTTACGGGAAAGAGAATACACCTTTTCCAGGACCCAGACGGTCTCCAGGACAGCCACAGGAAGCAGGTAGAGGGTTAAGTCTCTGCCTCCAGCGCTCTTAAGAAGATTTACCGCGTCTTTGGCCTTCAACTCATCGTCTTTTATCAAAATGCGAAGGATGACACTGGTATCAACGAAGGCCTTAGGCATGATCTTTGGAGACCTCCTTTATAGCTTTTTCTCTGATTTCCTGGATGGACAGCTTGAGGTCTGGCAGGTACCCGACGTAATCAAAGATGGTTTTCCCCTTCTTGATGACCAGTTGTTGGTCTCTTTCCTCCAACAGCAGGGTGTCCCCAGTTTCAATTTCCAATTTTTTTCGGATGTCCCGGGGAAGTGTAATCTGTCCTTTGGGCAATACTTTTACTGATTTCATATAATTTCCCACAAAATGATATTCCCTACACATAAGAAAAGTAGTCCAAAATAATATGGTTGTCAATTGAAATGGCAGGGAGCACTTGAAACCGGCTGAATTCGTGCGCAAGAGAATAGCCGGTACATCTGCTGATATTCTGAGGTTACCTGATACTGGGGAATCGGTTACAAGGCAACCGGCGTCAGCGTGAATAGGATTGCCGGAGGAATCCTTCTGAAGTGTCAAAACGCAGGGGCCTTTCCAATAATCTGGATAGTTCTCAACCACCTTGGCCTCGCCTAAACTTCCTAAAAAATCTCTCCGGCAAAAAGAGCCGTTACAAAATCCTCCAGGGGGAACACGGTGAGGTTGTCAAACTCATAAATCCTTGATCCGCAATAAACTCCGATCAGACGGTCAATTATCAGACCGGGGTTTTCGATCAGGCTCCGTAGGTGTTTTTCCCAGACCCGCTCCCACCGCTCGGCCCGTTTGACCTCCACCGCGACCACATGAGGATGGCTGTCCCATTGTCGTCGGGCGGTTTCGATGATGAAGTCCACTTCCACTCCAGCCGGAGTTCGATAGAAAAACAGGGGCCGAAGCTTACGGCTGACCTCATTGTACACCCGCAGTTCATGGTAGACTAGGGTTTCCAGAGCAGCGCCCAGCCAGACCCGATCGGCGGGATCGCGCAACCAACCCGCCGCTGCCCGGGCCACGCCCTGATCAAACCAATAGAACTTGGGATGCGCCGCCTCCCGAACTTTCAACCCGGGACGCCAGGCCGGTAGGAAATGCCCGAGCAAGGTGTCCATGAGGATCGAAAAATAGGTATCCACGGTACTTCGAGATATGCCTGCCTCCCTGGCGATGTTCTGAAGGTTGACCATCTGTCCATTGAATTGTCCCGCCAGGGACAGAAACCGGACAAAGGGCGGTACCCGGCGCACCAGCCCTTCTTCCCGGATCTCTTCCTTGAGGTAAGTATTCAAATAGGCGGAGAGAATTTCCGCGGCTTGCTCCTGATCCTCCTGGACAAACGGCAACATTCCCCAATCCAGAGAAGTAGACAGATCAAATTTATTTCCCAATTCATCTGCGGAAAACCCCTCTAAATTAACGGTGACGGCCCGACCAGCCAGCAGATTGGCCCCGCCCCGACGCAATTTGCGGGCCGATGAACCACAAAGCGCAAAACGCCAACGTCTGGACTCCATAAGGCGGTGCACTTCATCGAGCAAGCCCGGCACTTTCTGGATTTCATCGAGCACAATCCAAGCCCCCCTCGGACGGTGGCCGATGATGGCCTCGAGTCGATGGGGATCGATGGAAAGTTCCAGATACAGGGAGGCGTCGAGCAGGTCCAGGTGCAGGGCCTCCGGGAGAACCTGCCGAAGCATGGTGCTCTTACCGACTCCGCGGGGTCCAAACAAGAAAAAGGAGCGATTGGGGCACTTCAGGAGGCGGGGAATATAATCAGTTCGCTCTGGGTTCATGCTTTGTGACTTCTATACTATCATTTTGCATTGTATTTTTACATTATAAACAGCATTCTGCAAGACATCGTTCAGAAGGATTGAACATGGCCAATGGCTGGACTCCCCACAAAATTTGAACTGTGGGGGATTGGCAGCGGAGCAACTAGGGCAGACCAGTGTAAGCTCGGTTCCGCACTCCCCGCAGAATTTCATGCCCGCTGGGTTCTCAAATTGGCATTTCCGACATTTCATGATTTCCCTCGCCGGAATGTTAAGAAAAGGTCGTATGCACAAGTCTTAATCTGTGAAGATAAACAACGTGATGGAATGAATTATGATTGTCACTGAAGCCGGATAGGTCAAGTTTACTCTAAGGGGCGGCTGCCGGCTTGTCAAACGCTAAAACTGGAAGAAGTGTTTCCTATTATGTTGGCAGCAAATCGACAAATCATTGACCTAGTGGTTCACTTGTGTAACACTTGTTTAGGAGGTGTGATCATGCCGACCAGTAATCCGAGAATCAACATTGTATGCGAACAACGCCTGTATTATGAAATTTCCAATATTGCAAAAGCTGAGAGGACATCTCTCTCTGCAGTGGTTCTCTCACTGATCAGAGAAGCCCTGGAACTGAGGGAAGACCAGGCTTTGGCCTCTATTGCCGATAAACGGGCCAAGACTTTCGAACGGAGCAGCGCCCTGAAATTCGAACAGGTTTTTGATGAATGAGCTTTACAGTCCTGTTTCATCCCGACGCTGCACAAGATATCGCATCTCTTACATCTACCATGAAGGAACGCCTGAAAAAGGCTGTTGCGGAGCGGTTGATGATCGAACCGACACTCTATGGAAAGCCGCTCCGAGCAACCCTGAAAGGATATTGGAAGTTACGGGTGGGCGATTATCGGGTTGTCTATTTCATTCATGGTTCCGACGTTGTGATCTATGCGGTTTGCCATCGGAAGCAAGTCTATCAGGTAACATCCGGCAGATTGACTTCTTAGAGCCTGTTTGAAAACGCTGGATCAAATCCAATGACATGGCTGAAATTAGCGGGTCATAGCATCCTCAAAAAGCCGTGCAACGTATTCAGCTCGACGTTTATAACCCCGAGAATCTCCTCAAGCCGGGTCTCAAGTCACTCAAGCCGAACAGCCGATCCTAAGATTGATAATGGATCTTCTCAAGTTCCACAATATCCCATCGTTCAGAAGGATTGAATATGGCCCACCCAATAATCCATGCCCCTATTATTGGTCAATCTCTCGGAACATCTTCTACGCTCTTGGCCAGGTAATGGGTTCACACTCCTCTTACAGTAACCGTTAGGGCCTTAAAATATTAGTTCAGGGGACATCTTGGACAAGTATGGTGTCCCAGGATGACCACATTGATAGATTCAATCCAGTCCATTCCGCCAGGAAATTGCCTTGAGACCTTTGAATGTAAAGGGCTGTTCAATGTTGGCGACGATCAGCCCGCCGTCCGCCGCCTCACCAGCCAACTCCTTCCACTTAAGAAGCGATTCGGCATGCCCCGGCAGTAGTGTAGCCGTCGTTTTGATCTCTACGGGGTACAAACGACCGTTGCGGTCAATAATTAGGTCTACTTCCAGCCCGCTTTTGGATCGCCAATAATATAATTCAGGGCGTTCACCCCTATGACAAAAGGCCTTCACCCATTCAGAAACCACGAGGGTTTCAAAGAGAGGTCCAATCATCGGCCCCCGCCTTAATGGTTCTTCAGCATGTAGTCCCATCAAATAGCTGGCAATGCCGGTGTCTAGAAAATAGACTTTAGGACTCTTGATCACTCGCTTGCCCAAGTTGTTGAAGTGGGGCGGTAAAAGAAAAATTTGATAACTGGCATCCAGGATGCTTATCCATTTCTTAATCGTGGGAACACTCATTCCGACGTCTCGGGCCAGGTCGGACATGTTCCGACCTGGCCCGAGACGTCGGAATGAGTGTTCCCACGATTAAGA
>Ga0007798_10000807_pt1 | contig 10809 bp, 10 predicted proteins | sample CryBogmetaGMA17M_FD_60370 | JGI IMG/M metagenome (GOLD analysis project Ga0007798, IMG submission 60370) | Freshwater microbial communities from Crystal Bog, Wisconsin, USA - MA17M | ecosystem: Environmental > Aquatic > Freshwater > Lake | place: Crystal Bog, Wisconsin, USA | collected 2009-07-06
CGGATTATACTATCATGCAGTCGGCCAGGTCTGCCGCGTTTGCTCTTGTTGAACGGGACGGGCAGTTGCGGGCAGCGGAACATGCCATGATACGGGAGTGTTATCTGCGTCACTACCATGACCGTTTCTCTCTGGCTGATATAGGATAGTCTTGTGTGAATTTCGAATACAAACGAAGTATTGAGTGTTGCAACAGTCTATGAACAGAGATCAAGAAGGAGTGCCTGGAGGGATGGTCATGGAGGTATCCGGCGCCTCTTATATCGTTATATCCGATGACGGAACAGAGTATCGGTGCCGTACCTTCCCGGGAACGAAAACCGGAAATGGAGACTCGACGCTTGTTGCAGTTGGTGACCGCGTTGAGCTGAAAATGATTGAAACGGGAACCGCGTTATACGAAGCGGCAATTACCCTCGTGCTGCCTCGCCACAGTGCGCTGACCAGAAAAAGGGATGTTCGCCGGAACAGGAGCAAGGAGAAGGTACAGGTGATAGCAGCCAATATTGATCAGTTGGTGGTTGTCGTTTCAGCCTTTGATCCTCCTCTCAGTACCCGATTGATAGACCGTTACCTCGTCTTTGCGGAATCCGAAGAGATGGAGATTGTGATTGTGGTGAACAAGATGGATCTCGAGGATTCGAAGGAGACTCGTCAGTTGATGAAGCCCTATAAGGCGCTTGGTTACAGGGTTGTCTATACCAGCGCTGAAGAGAATCGTGGTATGGGTCTCCTTAAAAAGACGCTGGCAGGCAAACTTTCAGCGTTCAGCGGCCATTCTGGTGTCGGGAAGTCAACGTTGATCAATCAGCTCTCTGGTCAAGAAGATCGGCTTCGTACCGGCGAGACCAATATGAAGACCGGAAAAGGGCTCCATACGACCACAAATGCTGTTATGCTTGCTCTGCCAAAGGGTGGATATATCATCGATACACCGGGGATCAGGGAGTTTAATCTTTCAGGGATTACCCGCGACAATCTGCGTTTTTATTTCAGGGAGTTTCTTTCCTGTATGCAGGAGTGCGCCTACTCTTCATGCTCCCATACGGTAGAGCCTGAGTGTGGTATTGTGAAAGCGGTGGCGGCTGGACGTATTGATCCAAACCGTTATGAGAGTTATCTTGCAGTCTATCAAAGCATCGATTAATTTTATTTCATCATTAATCAGTTATAACCAATGATTATTACGATTAATCCTGCGACAGAAGAGCCAATTGCCGAGTATCAGGCCATGACACCTCTTGAGATCGAAGGGATTCTGCAGGCCTCACGTCGCGATGCTCTGTCATGGAAAAAGGTCTCATTGGAGGATCGAAGTGTGCTGATGAGAGCTCTGGCTGAACTTATGCGTCAACAGAAAGAGCGTCATGCAGCGCTGATAACGCTTGAGATGGGCAAGCCACTTGCGCAGGCTGTCGCTGAAGTGGTCAAGTCAGCATGGGTCTGCGATTATTATGCAGATCATGCCGAAGAGTTTTTAATGCAGGAAGAGAGTCAGCTTGATGGTGGTGTTCGAGGACTGGTTACCTTTGAACCTATCGGCCTTGTGCTGGGTATCATGCCCTGGAATTTTCCCTTCTGGCAGGTGTTTCGATTTGCGGCACCAGCAATCATGGCGGGTAATGGCATTATTGTCAAGCACGCTCCGAGTGTTACCGGTTCAGCCATTGCCATCGAAGAACTTTTTCGTGAAGCGGGTTTTCCTGATCATCTCTACAGAACAGTTCATATTGACCTCGAAGATGTTGACCGCTTGACTGGTTTCATGATCGATCATCCCGCCATCCAGGGTGTATCAGTGACCGGAAGCACTGCAGCAGGTCGTGCTGTTGCCGCAAAGGCCGGGCGAGCCATCAAAAGAAGCGTCCTTGAGCTTGGAGGCAGTGACCCCTATATTGTGCTTGATGATGCTGATATTCCGCAGGCGGTTGCCATCTGTGCAGCGGCGAGGCTTCTCAACTGCGGACAGAGTTGCATTTCCGCAAAGCGCTTTATTGTGCAATCTTCAGTCATCAAGGAGTTTGAACGCCTCCTTCTGCAGCGCATGGAGGCTTCGGTGATGGGCGATCCGTTTGATGCAACGGTTGACCTTGGCCCTATGGCGCGCCGTGATCTTCGCGACCAACTGCATGCTCAGGTTTCTGGAAGTGTTGAACAGGGTGCCCGATTGCTTTGTGGGGGAGGAATTCCGGAAAGAAAAGGATTTTTTTATCCTCCAACGCTGCTCTCGGGAGTGCAGAAGGGGATGCCAGCGTACGATGAAGAGACTTTCGGCCCAGTTGCTGTGATTATTGAAGCGGTGGATGATGATGATGCAATACGTATAGCCAACGATACCCCTTATGGATTGGGGTCTGCAGTCTTCTCCCGGGATATTGACAGGGCAATTCTTCTCGCGGATCAACTTGAGGTTGGGAACTGTTTTTTTAACAGCTCGGTCAAGTCAGATCCTCGCCTGCCATTTGGCGGTGTCAAAGAGTCCGGCTATGGCCGTGAACTCTCTTGTTATGGGATACGTGAGTTCGTCAATATAAAAAGCCTCTGCTTCACCTGAAGCCAGAGGCTTTTTGAGAGAGTTCCCTGTGCGGTACAGGTCAAGATGCTACTGCGAGATCTGAGAGATAGGTCTTGATTGACTGATGTTTTCCAAGGCCGAGTTTTTTATGCATTCTGTAGCGAATGCTCTCCATTCCTCTTGTCGATATGCCTACAGAGCGGCCAATCTCTTTTGTGTCGTAATTTAACTTGACCAGCAGACTTATTCTTAACTCACGCTGGTTAAGGTTGGCATGTTTTTTCTGTAACTTCGACAGGAAAAATGAATCAGACTCAGTCAATTCTATATTCAGACGTTTTTCGATGGTCTCGGTCTCTATCAGACTCAGGCAGGAATCGGTCATCATTCTTTTCACGCTGCTGTCAATTTCAAGGGCGTGTATTTGGTCAAGGAGATTACGTAACGAGGTTGTCTTTTCAGCGATTGCCGTCGAAACTCTGGTCAGCTCCAAATCCTGATTTGCAATTCTTGTCTTAAGATCTCCGATCTCTTTTTCGCACTCGGTAGCAGATCTTTTGGTTTGTTCTGTTTGTGCGTGCATTGTATTAATCATCCGGGTTATTCAATTTATGATATCATCTTTACGCTGTTAAGACTTGTGAAACCGGTATATTCTTGTAACAGCACTCAAAAATTCCGGGCCTTCCAAAGGGTTATTTAATTATTTCCGTTATTTTCTTGATCTCTATGCGGAACTTTATTCCGCGTCACTTACTCCCCTCTGTTACCTCCATTTTTTAAATTGGTTCCGAATACTTTTTTATAACAAAGTCAACTCATTCTTTCCCGATTATTGACCATAACAATCAAAATACAACTCCATCTGTGGGTAATTTACGCAAATTCATAGTACTTTCATAGCTATTTAAACTGTATTTTCCCTTGATTACACCTGTTTTAGAGCTGACGTGTTCACTACCGTAATATTTGTTTTTTTTTACAGAAACGCAAAAGAATATTCGTAATTCTATGGGAAAACACTTTATTTTTTTTCTTTTATACTTCGCCGAAATGATTTTTGCGGGTGACCTGTCATTTATCTTATAGAATAAATCCACTGAAGAACTACTTTGACGCCATAGTTACTGTATAGTCACTTTATTTATAAAAGCCCTGCTTTTCCTTTTTTCAGTTTTCAGCATGATGAATAATCTTCTGCGTTACATTTTTATTTTTAACCCTGCAGCCGATAAAGGTCGCGCTTTGCGCAAGGCTGAATGGCTTAAAGCACAGGTATCAGGCCGGACTGACTCAACACTGTTTACGACAACTTATGCTGGCCATGCAGAAGATATCGCTCGTTCTGAGAAAAGGGAGGGCACCTGTATGATTGCATGTGGAGGAGATGGAACGCTTCATGAAGTGGTCAATGGAGTTGCTGGAGAGGTTGTAACAATCGGGATTGTACCCATTGGTTCAGCAAATGATTTTATCAAAACACTGCATCCTCAAAACAAGTTGCACTCAGGCACCTCCCATATTTTCGAGGCGAAAAGCAGAACCATTGATATCGGGAGCGTTTCTTATGGTACTGAACATCGGTTTTTTATCAATTCTCTCGGTATCGGTTTTACCGGTCGCGTAGCAAAAAGTGTTAAACGGACAAGTTGGTTAAAAGGAGAGCTTGGTTACATTTATGCTCTTTTTAGCGTACTTCTCAATTATATGCCCATGACAATGGGTATCAAGATTACTCTGGAGGACTCTTTTATGGAGTTTCACGAGCCTGTTTTTGCGTTTTCGGTTTTAAATGGAAAAATAGAGGGGGGAAAATTCAGGATAGCTCCATACGCCGAGTTGTCAGATGGATTGCTTGATGTCTGTATTCTCAAGGCAGTGCCAAAACATGAATTTTTTCGCTATGCGTTTAAATATCTCTGCGGAACCCATATCACTGATCCACAGGTTATATACTGTAAAGCGAAGGCTGTAGAGGTAATGCTTGAGAATTCGGATGTCATGCATCTGGATGGCGAGGTGTATGAGGGCATTTGTGGCAGGATTATGATTTCGGCCGTTTCAAAAGGACTCTCTGTGTTATAGCGTGTGTTCTGTTATATCAAGCTCTGAGAGAAAGGTCTTGATTGACTGGTGTTTCCCAAGTCCCAACTTTTTATGAATTCTGTAGCGTATACTTTCCATTCCTCTGGTTGATAAACCGATGGAACGGGCAATCTCTGTGGTGTCATAGTTCAACTTGACCAGCAGACTGATTCTCAATTCTCGCTGGTTAAGGTTGGGAAATTTTTTCTGCAGTTTGGATAAAAAAATCGAATCAGACTCAGTGGTCTCTCTGTTCAGTTGTTTTTCGATCACTTCTTTCTCGATAAGGTTCAGGCACGAATTGGTCAGAGCTCTTTTTATTCCGAGATCAATGTCAAGTGAGTATATCTTGTCAAGAAGGTTCCGCACTTCCTTTTTTTTGTCAGCAATTACTATAGAAACTCTTGCCAGTTCAATCTCCTGTGTCTTGATTCTTAAGGTAAGATCGGCTATTTCATTTTCTCTTTCGCGAGCGGATTTGTTGTTTACCTCCGCTTGTGCATTCATTTTTATTACCAGTCGGGTAATTCGTTCTTCAAAGTCTTGTTTAAGCAGTTGAACTTCGTGCTCTTTTTCTCTTTCTTTTTCTATAAGGTCTGAGCGCAGATAGTCTATTGCCTTGAAAAATGTAGAATAAGGGTGACCATCTGGGGGCATGGTTATGCTTTGGTCAAGCATATTAAGCCAGGAAATTCTTGCTACAGCTTCAAGAAACTTATTGTGTAATGCCCGCAGGTTGTTGTTTTCAGCCTCTGATTCTCTTGCGATAAATTTTCCTGCCTTAAATTCAATTATATTTTTAATGCTTTTTTCATAGGTTTTCTCCTGTATGACGCAAACATTTTGAGGAGCTACAGCAGCAAAAGTTTCCACGATTATGTGCATGGATTCCGGGATATTGTAAAAGCCTATTACCCCGAGGATTGGACTCCAGTTAAAAAAGAGATTGGTAATCGCTCTCTTGTAGTTGAAGGTAATGTCGGAGATATGGTCAAGATCAAAGAGGATGTGAAACTGCCTGCTCATAAGATCAGATTCAGTGAGCACAACCTGCAAGAGCTCTACGTCCATAAAGTCCAGAATAATATCTGATTTTGTTTCCACATCAATCCAGGTGTGGACGATATTCCCATCAATCACACTCATCCATTTGGTATATCCTGCGGCAGGGTGATGATTCTTCCAGTGACTTTTTTCGGTTGTTGTAACTATGGACTGTTTTTGTGGTTCCATTGCCTGGAGTGTGTGTTATAACGATACTGATTGTTACCGATCCGTTATTTAAAATAATAAAAGTACTTAGCCAAAATATAATTAACAATGGCTACTTTAGGAAATGGGATGAAAACAAGGCGTTGTGTCCTTTTTTTACGTTGCAAACCCCATTTTGTTCATAAAAAAGTGGAGATAAATCTGGTAAAGAGGATGGAATGTCATATTCCTGGCTTTTTATATATTCAGTCGTAGCTTTGTGACTGATGAGTAACATTATAGCAGAAAACAACAGGTAATACAGAGGGTATTTGGACTATGCAGATTATTGTGTTTGAAGATACCAGGGTTCGGGAGTTGATGCCCCTTGTCAATCTTAAACCTGTTTACGGACTGTATACCGGTTTTCGTTCTCTTCAGGAAAAGCTTGAGAATGCGATGGGAGGGCGTGTGACGCTTACCTGGCATCTTCGCCGTTATCTTGCCTCATTTTATGCTGAACAGCATCCGGAATTCACCGTCAATCGTCTTGAAGAAAAAGAGGTGCTGCTTGTCAATGGACGTATAGTCTGTGATGAGGCGGCAGCCAGAGTGATCATTGAAGGGGCTTTTGATTTGGGTACGGCTTATTTGCAGGGTGATAATCTGCTTTTTGCCAGAGTGGACAGCTCTCTTTTTACTACTGACGAAGGTTTGATGCCCGACCTTTTTGATACATCCATTCTTGCTGGACAGCTTGTTACCGAAGCGGTAACAGGTTTCAGGGTTATCGATAATATTTGGGATGTGACGGCTTTTCATGCTGATGAGATTTTGCGGGATGCTGAAACGCTTGAACTTGGGCGTTTTGAGGGAGATGTGCATCCATCAGTTTCTATTGTCAATCGTTCGAATATCTATGTTGCTCCCGGAGCTGTTGTTCGGGCTGGAGCGGTTCTTGATGCTGATGAAGGATTTGTCGCTGTCGGAGCCGGGGCGATTGTTGATCCTCAGGCGGTACTGATGCAGAACGTGTTTCTTGCTCCCTGGTCGAGGGCGAAAATCGGTGCAAAATTGTACAGCAATGTGGCTATAGGGATGGCATCCAAAGTTGGCGGTGAAGTTGAGGATTCTCTTCTTGAGCCGTTTGTCAACAAGCAGCATGAAGGTTTTCTCGGCCATTCTTATATCTCATCCTGGTGTAATCTTGGCGCGGGTACCAATACGAGCGACCTCAAGAATAATTATAGTCAGATAAACTTGCTCATCAATGGTCAGTTAAAGGTGACGGGGTTACAGTTTCTTGGGCTTTTAATGGGTGACCACAGCAAGAGCTCAATCAATTCAATGTTCAATACCGGAACGGTGGCAGGAACAGGGGCCAATATCTTTGGTGGGGGATTTCCTCCCAAAGAGGTGCCCTCTTTTTCATGGGGTGGCAGTGGAGGTTTTGAAAAATATGATATTGAAAAAGCGGTTGAAACTGCACGGAAGGTAATGGCTCGTCGCAAGGTCACCATGAGCAGCGCCTATGAGTCGATGTTCCGTTTTGTTGCAGGAGCCGGGAGTTCGGATCGTCTCTTTGTATAACTCTTAAGTATGACTACATGATTTTTGTTGTTGATAACTATGACTCTTTTACTTATAACCTGGTGCAGTATATCGGCGAGACCGGGGAGACCGTTGAGGTATACCGTAACGACGAGTTATCTGTCGATGAGATCGTAGCACTTGCTCCCTCAAAAATTGTTATTTCCCCTGGTCCGGGGACTCCTTACGATGCAGGCGTTTCTGTGCCGTTGATTCATGCTGTCAAAGGCAGGATTCCCGTACTCGGTGTCTGCCTTGGGCATCAGTCGATCGGCGCAGCCCTTGGAGGAAACGTGGTGAGGGCATCCCGTATTATGCATGGCAAGACCTCACTGGTGTATCATGACAATTGCGGGATTTTCAGGGGTGTTGATAATCCTTTTTTGGCCACAAGGTATCACTCTCTCATTGTAGAACGGGCAACACTTCCTGAGACGCTTGTAATAAGGGCATGGACTGAGGACGGAGTGATAATGGGTATGGATTCGGAGCAGTTTATGCTTTATGGAGTCCAGTTTCATCCCGAATCTATCATGACCGCTGAAGGGAAAAAAATTATCAGGAATTTTCTTGAACTGTAGTATTGGACTTCAAAGGATGTGAGTAAATGGATATTTATCGTCGTCCTTCAAGGACCGAAGATGAGAAGAGGGGGGATGGTGTTCCGCTGCATGCCGGTGTACACCGCGAAAGTGATTTCATGGCCGACGGATGGCGAGTCTTCAAAATTATGGCGGAATTTGTCAGCGGTTTTGAAATGATGTCTGATGCAGGTCCCGCCGTTACCGTTTTCGGTTCTACAAGGGTGCATGTCGGAAGCCCTGAGTACCTTCTTGCTGAAAAGCTTGGAAGCCTCCTTGCTGCGGAAGGGTTTTCAGTGATAACAGGAGGTGGGCCGGGTGTTATGGAGGCGGCAAACAAGGGCGCCCAAAATGCTGGAGGTGCATCTATTGGATTCAATATCAAACTTCCAAACCAGCAGCAGCCAAATAAATATATTGATCACGACAAACTGGTGAGTTTTCAGTATTTTTTTGTGCGCAAGGTGATGTTCATAAAATACGCACAGGCATTTATCGCTTTGCCAGGGGGTTTTGGTACGCTTGATGAAATATCTGAAGCCATTACGCTTATATACACAGGGAAGAGTGAACGGTTTCCGGTTATATTGGTAGGCATAAGTTACTGGGAGGGATTTTACCGATGGGTTCAGGAGACCATGCAGAAAGAGAAGGGCTATATCAGTGCTGCCGATCTTGAATTTATTTACATCGTAGATAGTCCTGAAGAGGTAATCGCAATCATTAAAAGATTTTATCCTGATGGTTATTCGCTGAATTTTTAAGGAAAGACTCTTGTTTTTGCACGTATTGGTTAAGCCATTGCAGAATCGCTTTTCTTTCCCTGTCGGTGAGATGAGTTTCTGGTTTCCAGAGGTAATAGAGCTGTTGATGAGCAGATCTTTCTGAAATCACCTTTTGGATTTTAGTTGTTATTAGTCTGTTGTTCGCCATGTCCTGAATATTCCATTCTGAAAAATTCAGGGCATTTCTGCCTGAAGCCACTGTATTTGAGACCAACCATGATGCCGGAGCAATGTAGGCTATGTTCTCCCATCGGGTTTCATTTGAGTGGCAGTCATAGCAGGCTTTTTTCATTGAGCTTTTTATCAAACAGGGGAGTTGGATGTCTGAAACTACGGGGGGGTTGATGCGTTTCAGCGGCACAAACTGCATGAGTATCAGTACAAGAAGAGACCAGCTTGCAATTGATTTGAATGAACAAGTCATTATTCCCGGAAAACCCTGAATGAGATTGTTGTATTTTTTCCTGTTAACGTCAAAAGAGTGTTATCGTGATATTTCCCTGTGAAAAAGCGGTATGGTACTATCTCCCTCAAATCAGGGCGGATCTTGCCATTGAGCTTGTAAAAACCGGAATGACTCAGTCGCAGGCGGCAAAGAAACTTGGTGTTACCCCTGCCGCAATCTCCCAGTATATTCATAAAAAACGTGGTATGCAATCTCTGAAGAGCAGGAGTTATCGCAAGGAGATTGAGGCCGCAGTGAAAACAATTTGTGAAGAGGCTTCATCCGCTGTTCTTCATCGTATTGTGTGCAATTGCTGTCACCTGTTGCAAAAGGAGAGTGACGAACAAAAGGATCTCTGCGCGTCTAAAGCTCCACAATAATATGGGCTTCCGTTGAATGTCCGTTCAGCAAATTCTTCAGGGTATCGATCAGTTCCATCCCGTATTTGTTGAGGAAATAAAAAATATTGATTAACCGTTCTTGCGGCATTCCTTCCGGAAAAAGTGCGGTTTCTGCTTTCAGAATCTGCTCAAGCAGCTCTTCGTGTTTGCGTCTGCTTGCCTTCCATGTTTTTTGTTCAATACCTTCGACAATTTTGGTCGACTGGACGGATGATGCGGCCAGAAAGGGTTCAAGGGTTGGGTCAATCTTGGCAAGCACTGGACCGAGAGAGGCAAAAGCCCGCTGGATTTCCTCCTTTGTTTTGTCGAACAGTGCGTCAAGTTGAGGGTTTTCAGCGATGCCGACCGCATTTTTTTTCAACTGTTGAAGGTCGCTGAAAAGCGCGTTGTATATCTGTTTTCGTGAAAATCCGGGTTTTCCGATGACATGAAGAAGTCTGTCCATTATACGGCTTATTTTCGGTTCAACAAGGGTAAAACTTCCTCTGGGGATAATAAACGGCATTGTGATTCCAAAGTGCTCGTAATTATTACGGTACTGTGCCAGATAGCTTATTTCACCGGGGCCGGCGATACAGGCAAAGGTAGGCAGGACGTAGTCCTGAACAATAGGTCTGAGAACGACATTGGGACTGAACTGCTCCGGATGATCCTGGCACAGTTCAAGCATCTGGTGCTTTGAATAGAGCTGTTTTTCGGGTACAATCGAGAAGGTGTTCTCTGAAGGTTGTTCTATTTTTTGTCGCTGCCCATGATGGTTGATATAAAATAGATTGACCGATCTTGGTTTTGTCTGTGCTGTGTAGCCAAGATTTTCCAGACGGGTACTTTGCGAAACGACATTATAGGAGGATGCAGGCGAGGATGAGAGCTCTCGCAAAAAGATGCTGGCCGAAAGTCTCTTGAACTCAGGATCCTGACTTGAAAGCAGAATCAGTGGCTGTTCTCTGAAGAGGCGCATCATGGTGCCAGCAAAGCTTATCTCGAAGGTGCTTCCTGGATAATAGCACTCCTTGAGAATATCTGAAACACTCTGCTTGTGGGAGGATTCAGGCAAAAGTCTGAGAAACTCATCAACTGTCCGGCTGATCTCTTCACCGAAGCAGGTGTTGGCAACCATCTGTTCCGGCATACGCCTGTAAGGTTCCTGTTTAAAGTGAACCACCTGGTTTTCAGAAAAAATGGCAGTGTGAGCCGATTCGTCAAAGTCGTGGTC
>Ga0007798_10000810_pt1 | contig 10786 bp, 8 predicted proteins | sample CryBogmetaGMA17M_FD_60370 | JGI IMG/M metagenome (GOLD analysis project Ga0007798, IMG submission 60370) | Freshwater microbial communities from Crystal Bog, Wisconsin, USA - MA17M | ecosystem: Environmental > Aquatic > Freshwater > Lake | place: Crystal Bog, Wisconsin, USA | collected 2009-07-06
GAAAAAATATTAAAGATATTCAGCAGGCTTCAAGGAACAGGCATTGGTAAAGGTTTACAATCGTGGCAATAAACAAACGATTCAGTCCGTCACTGACGAATTGAACATTAATACGACAATCGTGCAGTTAGTCATTGTAAAATTAGTTGTTCGGCGACAATTACTGGACAGTTAGTATTTGACGCAGGGATTGCCTCGTTAATGACAATCTTCACTTATTACGCTTTCCTTTTTATGCTACATACTTAAAACAAGGAAACTTCAGATAACAAGACCAGATATCAAGATGAACACACTCACTCTCGCTAAAATTCATACCGATATTATACTCGCGTAAAAGCCATCCGTGACGACTATTTCGATTGGCTATGCGGATTGGGTTGCAATGGTTGTTGCCACCGACTTTCCGAAATACCATTACTCACAAAGGTGGAATGGGATTTATTGAAGGAAGGACTGCCTGCTCTGCCTTCGGAGCAACTTCGGGAAATCGGCCAGGACATCGCTGCATTGATCAAGCAGACATCGCGTCCCATTGTCTGCCCGATGCTGAATAGATCGGCTGGAGCCTGTCGGGTTTATGCTCATCGCCCGGTAGCTTGTCGTACCTATGGGTTCTACGTCCAGCATGACAAAGGGCTTTACTGCAAGGACATCGAAACACGCGTGGCAGATGGCGATTGAGCTGAGGTAATCTGGGGCAATCAAGATGCTATCGACCACCGTCTTAGGGGCCTGGGTGATACCCGTGAATTGACCGAATGATTCACGCACTGACAGAATGGCGTTTAATTTATGACAGACAATAAATAATGGGCTAACAACATGAGTTCAGTACAGCTAATGCCGGGTGACGTTCTCGCTTTTTGGTTCGAAGAGATCACTCCCAAACATTGGTGGGCAACATCCGACGACCTGGATCGGCACATTAAGTCACGTTTCGGAGCCCTGCACTATGCAGCCAAAGACTGTGATCTTTATGGTTGGCGTGAGTCAGCCAAAGGCCGATTGGCCGAAATCATTATTCTCGACCAGTTTTCACGTAATATCTACCGCAACCATCCAGATGCCTTTGCCTACGACAGCCTTGCGCTGGCTCTGGCGCAAACGGCGGTTGCCGTCAATGCCGACCATGAACTCGACATTAACCAACGGGCCTTCTTGTATATGCCATACATGCACAGCGAATCGCTGATTATCCATGAAGTTGCGATTACACTGTTCAGCCAACCAGGTATGGAAGCAAACCTACAGTTCGAGCTTCGACACAAGGAAATCATCGATCGTTTCGGCCGTTATCCGCACCGCAATAAAATTCTTGGTCGCATATCAACACCCGAAGAGATTGGTTTTTTAAAAACAGCAGGCTCGTCATTTTGAAAAAAACCTCAATACCGGTCATCAAAATTTATAGTATTTTTAAGGTGATCACGGACGGCACTCGACCCCTATGGATAGTGCCCAACTATCGCGGCCTGGAATGCGCGTCGATCTGCTCCTGACATTTTTGAACTCGCTAATTTTAAGTCTTCGATTTGAGATACACTCAAGGGCAAGAGTGAGGTTTCAGTGGTGGATTGCAAGTTCGTACTCAACAGGTGAAATGATGATGGAATTCTATCCTAAATGGGTAAAATATTCTTCGGAAATCACCTTAGTACTCTAAGTCCACTGGATGTGGCTTCCTACGTTTCAGTGAAAAATTGCTTTTCCCCTCAGTTGCCGGATAAAAGCATATCACGAAGATAAACGGTGGTTATGCAGTACGTATTTTTATGTTATTTTGCGTCGAAAATTTGCCATCTAAGGGTGTTAATCAACAAAAGACTCCAAAGTTTTACAGGAATTTTCTGAATGCCTTATGCAGAAAGGCTTTCAACTTATTTTCAACTTCTCAAAAGTAGCCCGTTCTGATCGTAATTTTTAGGAGATTTAAACTGCCAGACTTTTTCGTGCCAAAAATAAAGAGTTTGTCTTAGATATAGACCGACGTAGAAGCTCATAGAGCAACGCTATCTCAGTACTTAGGCCAATGGTATCGCTAGCTTGGCCGCATGACCAACAATTACGATCGCTTATAAAGCCTGTGAAACTTTAGAGCCTTTTGTTTATTAATAAACCACAAAAGCAGGTTGAAAGTCTTTGCCTGCATTTTTAACAGGATTTATGAAGCAGGCAGAAAAGTTGCGGCGGGGTTTAAAGAAATAATGCGAAGTGTATTTGATAAGTATCTGAGGCAATGGAATTATGTTGCCATTCCTGATACGTTAATTTCAAAAGTTGCCTAAGTTATTTTATGCACGCTCCTTACTTGATTGTATTTGATATGAACTGAATAATATTGATCATCTGGTTTGGATAAATGCCGAGCCAGATCAGTAGGAGACTTAAAGCGGCGAGTATTACCTTGGAAATCCACTGGCTGGAAGACTTCTCGGTTTTAATCATCGTTGCCTCGACATTCATCGACATCACCACGATGATTTTCAAATAGTAATAAAGCCCGAGACCGCTTCCTATGATAATAGCGACTAACAGCTCCCACAATCGACCATCTGTTGCGCTGGTAAAAATATAGAATTTACCGATGAATCCGGCTGTCAGTGGAATGCCTGCCAGCGAGAGCAACATCAGTGTAAAAACGCCTGCCAGCCAAGGCCGTCGCCAAAACAGTCCGTGATAAAACGAAATATCATCGGCTTCTGTTTGGGATGTTGAAAGTACCGAAACGACTCCGAAAGCGCCGATCGTTGTAATGAAATAAGCTACCAGATAAAAAGTCACAGACTCTATTGCCAGTGATGAAGCAATGCTTCCACCGGCAATGAAGGCGACCAGCAAATAACCAATATGGGCGATGGACGAATAAGCCAGCAGGCGTTTGACGTTATTTTGCAGCAAAGCCAGCAGATTGCCGCCCAGTATGGATAGCACGGCAATAACGCTGAAGACGGTTAGTAGTGGGTAACTATTGGTGCTGATGAAAAAACGTAGCAGGATGACAAAAACAGCTCCTTTTGAAACGGTGGCGATAAATGCTGTAATTGGCGCGGGCGCGCCTTGATAGACATCCGGCGTCCATAAATGGAACGGCACCAGGGAAAGTTTGAAACCCAGTCCGGCCACGATGAGAATAACGCCACTCAGAATCATGGCGTTCATGGCCGATTGATTGGCGATAAAGTGGCCAATGCCGCTAAAAGAGAGTTCACCGCTTTGGGCATAAATCAATGCCATGCCCATGAGCAGGAAAGCGGAAGACACACCGGACAAGATCAGATACTTGATCGCTGCCTCCAAAGGCCGTGTTTGCTTGAGCGGATAGCCGATCAGTACAAAAAGGGAGATGCTGAGCATTTCCAGACCCAAAAAAAAGGTTGCGAAATGACTACTGACAGCCAGCACGGAGGCGCCCAGAAGCGCAGTTAGCAACAGCAACAGGAGCTCTTCGTTTTCCCCTTCACTATTATTGAAATAGTCATAGCAAAATCCCAACACGGCAAGACCGGCCAGCAGCAACAGGAAAATAAAGAACAATGCGTAAGCATCCACCCTGATCAGCAAAGTCGCCTGAAGAGGGATTTCTTTACAGGCGATACCCAGTGCCACCATGGACATCAGGATTCCACAAGCGGCAACACTACAGGTGAGGACGAAATTTCGTCTGATGGCAATGGTGAGCATTACCGCTATTACCGCTAAAGACAGTGTGATAATGGGCGCAAAGACGACAAGCTGGTTACTGTTCATCAGTGCTCCATCACAACAAAATCTTGCATTATTTGTTTCAGTGCAGGAGCCGAGACGTTCAATGCTGTCTGGGGACAGAGACCCAGCCATACCGTGGCGAGTACAAGCAAACCCAGTGAGGCCAATTCCCGGCGATTAAAATCGGACAAAGGTGACTGATTTTGCAGTGGGCCATGAAAAGCTTTTTGAATTATGACCAAAGAATATACCGGGGATAAAATAAGAACCAGGGCGGTCACGGCGGTCAATAAAACATTCACCTTAAAAGCCCCTAGCAGCACCAGAAATTCGCCGATGAAATTACCCAATCCGGGAAGCCCCAACGAGGCCACTGCGAAGAACAATGCCAAAGCTGACAGCCGGGGTAATGCGGACCAGAGCCCTCCCATGCTTCCCATGTCCCGGGTATGCAGGCGTTCCTGCAAGGTGCCGGCTATCATAAACAACGCCGAAGCACTAATGCCGTGAGCCAGCATGGTGATGACCGCACCCTGCAAGGCGAGGTAGTTCCAGGAAAATATTCCGAGCAGGATAAAGCCCATGTGGCTGACACTGGTATAGGCAATCAGTCGTTTCAGATCTGTCTGGGCGTAAGCCATCATCGCGGCATACAGCACGCTCACGGCACCTAGCGTCATGGCTATCTGGGCAAACTGATGCGCCGCTTCCGGAAACAACGGTATGACGAAGCGAAGCAAGCCATAAGCACCTGTCTTGAGCATGACGCCGGCCAGGATAACACTGCCTCCGGTTGGAGCTTGAGTGTGGGCGTCCGGTAGCCAGGTATGAAAAGGCACCGCTGGCAGCTTGACGGTAAACGCGATAAAAAAACCGAGCATCAGCCAAATAGCAATATCAGGGTCGATCCTGGTGTTTAGCAATTTGAAATAGTCGAAAGTATAAGCACCCGTATGGTTATGGCTGATCAGCACCAAAACCACTATTGCCAGCAACAGCAAAAGACTGCTGACTTGTGTAAAAATGACGAATTTTATTGCCGCATAAGTCCGGTTTTCATGCCCCCAGATGCTGATCAGAAAATACATCGGGATAATCATCAATTCCCAGAAAAAAAAGAACAGGAACAGGTCGACCGCCAAAAAAACGCCGACAGTACCGGCCAGACATGTCAACAGATTAAAGAAGAAGAAACCCTGCCGGTTTTTAATTTCTGTCCAGGAACTGCTAACCGCCATGAAGCCGAGTAAGACCGTCAAGGTTATCAAGAGCAGACTGACTCCATCCATAGCCAGGTGAAAACCAATGCCGAAGCGAGGTATCCATGGCCGGTTAAAGTCGGCAAACCAGGCGGGTGATAGGTCTGTTGTCAAGATATCAAGGTGTTTTGTTGCCGTATATTGCCCGACTACGAGTATCGTCTCCATGACGAGGGTAATGATGGCTATCCAACGAGGCGCGTCCGGGCTTTTATGTTCTGAATACCAGGCAGCAAAACCACCCAGACATAAAACGGCAATCAGTAGCGGCAGGATCATGACAGCAATCCTATGGCGATCATGGTCACTGCACCTAATACTAGAGACGACGCATACCAACGCACACGTCCGGTTTGAGAAGCACTGACTAAATGGTTCAGTCTTCGGCTCAGCCAAACAATGGCCAGGCACAGTCCATCCACAGCATCATTTTTATTCAATTGGGTGATCGTTTTAAACGGGCGCACCAGCAAGCAGTCATAAAGCGCATCCATACCCCAACCGCTAAAAAAGAACTGTCTTATTGGCCTGACCCAGCCGTAATTTGCCAAACGTTGCGCTGAAAAAGTGCCGGTAAGATAGAACAGGATAGCAACCAACAAACCAAGAATGGGTACTACCCCGGTGATGACAGAAATAATATTAAACGGATGTTCAGACTCCTGATCCAATAAAGCTGGAAATACCGTGCCCAAAGGAATCTGCAAGAGTGCGCCAAACAATGCCAGAATACTCAGTAAAAGTAACGGGGCACTCATACGCCAGCCTATCGTCTTTTCCACGCCGTGAGATTGGGCACCGAAAAAAACCACAAACACCAGACGAAAGCTGTAGATGCCCGTAATCAGGGCTCCCAAGCAACCTGCAGCCCAAAGAACCGGAGAGACTTCGAAAGCTGCCAGCAAAATCTCGTGCTTGCTATAAAAGCCGGAGGTGAAAGGCAATGCCGATAAGGCGGCGCTGCCAATCATAAAACTCCAGAACGTTACGGGCATGGCTTTACGCAACCCACCCATTTTAAAAATAGTGTGTTCGTGGTGAAAGCAGAAAATGACCGCACCTGCGGACAGGAACAATAGTGCTTTGAAGAAAGCATGGGTCAACAAGTGAAAAATCGCCGCAGACCAAGCACCGACGCCCAAAGCAAGAAACATGTAACCAATTTGGCTGATAGTTGAATAAGCCAGTATACGTTTGATGTCCGTCTGCACAAGAGCGGAGCAACCCGCAATCAATAATGTTAGCGCCCCGATCACCGCGACCGTGAATTGAACGGACGGTGCGAGCATAAATAAAGGATGGGTACGGGCAATCAGATAAACCCCCGCCGTGACCATGGTGGCAGCATGTATCAGCGCACTAACCGGCGTAGGGCCTGCCATGGCGTCGGGTAGCCAGGTCTGCAAGGGCAGCTGTGCGGATTTTCCCACCGCCCCGCCCAACAGTAGCGCCGCCGAGACCATCGGTAACAAAGTGCCAGGGGTCCATTGGTTCTCTGCCCGGAGCATTAAGGACTGAATATCAAACGTATGCAATTGCGTAAACAGTAAAAACAGACCCAGTGCCATGGTCGTATCACCAATGCGGGTCATTACAAACGCTTTACGCGCCGCATAACCATTGTTCGGATCTTCATACCAGAACCCGATCAACAAATAACTGCCGAGTCCGACACCTTCCCAACCCAGGTAAAGCAGTACCAGATTGTCCGCGAGCACCAGCACCAGCATGGCAGACACAAAAAGATTCATATAGGCGAAAAAACGTGCGTAGCCGGGATCGGACTCCATGAAGCCGGCAGAATAGACATGGATCAGAAAGCCGACGCCGGTCACGACAAACAGCATCGTCATTGATAAAGCATCGAGATAGAAGCCGAAAGGTACAGACAGATCGTCCAGCTCCATCCAGTGTCCCCATATCATATGGTAGGGATGTATCGTTCCATTCAGGAATTCAGCGCCGATCAGGGCTGCTAAAAACGCTGAAATACCCACACTTCCGGTTCCCACCCAAGAAATAAGAGGCTTGGTAAGTTGTCCGCCGATCAATGTCAACGCTAAAAAACCAACAAATGGAATCAGTGGAACACACCATAACAACTCAATCACTTCTGTCTCCTATCCTTGCATTTCATTCACTGAATCGGCGTCCAGTGTATGGAAACGGTGGAAAATTTGCAGCGCGAGCCCCAAGCCAACACCCACTTCCGCCGCGGCGAGAGTCAGTATCAGCAGGAACATGATTTGCCCATCCGCTTGACCCCAGCGGGAACCTGCCACAATAAAAGCCAGGCCGGTAGCGTTGAGCATGACTTCCAGGGACATCAGAATCATGATCAGATTACGTCGAACCATTACCCCGATTAAGCCCAGGACAAACAGCACGGCAGACAACAACAGGCCAAGCTCCATCGGAATTCCGTTCATGATTTTCTCCCGGGACTTGTTGCTTTGAGCATTGGTTTTCCCAAGTGATAAGCGCCGACCAGCCCGGCAAGCAACAACATTGAGGCCAGCTCGACTGCCAGCAGATAAGGCCCGTATAATGTGACCCCCACTTGCTTGGAGTTCACTATCTGGCCCGTTTCGGCGTTACCGCCAAGGACAATAACCACCACCATTTCGGCGAACAGAACCAATGCCAACAATGATGGCCCGATCCAGATTCCCGGCTGTAGCCAGGCAAGTTCCTGGTTAATGGTCTTTTGCCCTTGATTGAGCATCATGATGACAAAAACAAACAAAATCATAATGGCTCCAGCGTAGATAATCACTTCCAGCACGGCGGCAAAATGCGCACCCAACAGAAAAAATATAACGCCAACGGCCAGCAGGGATAAAATAAGGTAGAGCAATCCATGGACTGCATTGAGTCGGGTGATCATCATCACCGTAGCGAAAATGGCAACGGCTGAAGTGATATAAAACAAAATTAACGCCATAATGCTCTCTCCATCAGGGTAACAAGGTTTTTACATCGACCGGTGGATGTTCGTTTTCTGCCTGTCCCTTGTCTTTGCCACCAATCGTCATGCCGGCGACCCGATAAAAATTATAATCGTGATATTTTCCGGTGCCATCGATCAATAAATGCTGTTTTTCGTACACCATATTCTGCCGGTCATATTCACACATCTCAAAATCCGGAGTCAGTTGGATGGCGTTGGTTGGGCAGGCTTCTTCACAAAACCCGCAGAGTATGCAACGGGAAAAATTAATCCGGAAAAATTCGGGATACCAGCGTCCGTTTTCGTCTTCGGCTTTCTGTAAGGCGATGCAGTCCACAGGACAGGCTACTGCGCAAAGATTACAAGCAACGCAACGCTCTTCTCCGTCAGGGTCACGCGTTAGCACAATACGTCCACGGTAGCGGGGAAATAACGCCGGTTTCTGCTCCGGGTATTCGACGGTATCCGGTTTGACGAAAGTATGCTTTAAAACTTCCCATAATGAACGTAGTTGACTTAGCATCGCCTTTTCCTGTTCCGATTCATTGACCGTGCAATGACAGCACGACCGCTCCGGTGACCAGCAGGTTTAATAGCCCGGCAGGTAATAGCACCTTCCAGCCGAAGGTCATTAGCTGATCATAGCGTGGGCGTGGCAATCCCCCACGCAATAATATGAAAAACATGATACCGATAGCGGTTTTCAGACAAAACCAGACCAATGGAGGAAGCCAGGGGCCCAGCCAGCCACCGAAAAAAAGAGTCACGATGATCGCTGAGCTCAGGGTAATGCCCAAATATTCGCCGACGAAGAACATGCCGAATTTCATGCCGGAATACTCGGTATGAAAGCCGCCCACCAATTCTTGTTCGGCTTCAGGCAGATCGAGCGGAGCCCGACGGCTTTCGGCAACAATGGCAATGAGGAAGATGATGAAGCCAAAAAATTGGGGAATGATGAACCAGCCATTCCGCTGGGCTTCGACAATTTCTCTTAAATTAAAAGTACCGGACAACATCACCACGCCCATGATGGAAATCCCCATGAAGACTTCATAACTGACGGTCTGCGCGGCTGCACGGAGAGCCCCAAGCATCGGGTATTTGCTATTGGAGGCATAGCCCGCAAGGACGACACTGTAGACAGACAGCGAGGACAGAGCCAGAAAGTAAAGCAGTCCAAAATTGAAATCGATGATGCCGATGCCCGGCGCAAAAGGGATGACTGCAAAACCGGTGAGCATGGTGATGAACACGATGGTGGGCGCCAGGACAAACACGAGTTTGTCAGAAAAGGGCGGTATCCAATCCTCCTTAAAGAACATTTTGATCATGTCCGCCACCACCTGCATTAAACCAAAGGGCCCGACCCGATTGGGCCCCAGACGATCCTGCCAGACCGCCAACAGACGGCGCTCCACCCAGATCACCATGGCCGCAACGAAAATGGCCGAAACTAAAATGCCGATAATATCACCTGCATCGCCCAAGCCTGCATTCATGACGGGGCCTCCGAATTGTCTTGTTGTTGGGGGTTCAGTTTCTTCAAAGTCACCCGCTTCCAGGTGTTCAAAGCCTGCAAATCAGGCCGACCTGTGGTTATTCCAAGCAAACCAGGAGACAATGTAAGCGTTATCTGCACCGGAACATTCAGAATGAAGTCTCCCAAAAGGCTGCTGATTTCAATCTGGTCGCCGGAATTTACCCCTAGCGCTTCAGCATCCAGTGGATTTAATAAGGCACAAAAATTGGGTAGCCGTTCAGCAATCGATGGTGAATGCAAACTTAATTCTTCACCGCCGAAAATATGGGGCAACGGCATGATCCGCCATTGGCCCCGTTTCGGTTTAAAGGTGGACGGAATATCATTAAACCAGGGCAGAGTACCCGATGCTTCAAGCAAACGAATGCCGTAATCCCCATCACGAAGATGACCGCCGGTCTCTTCCTGGAATTTGTTAATCGCCTGATTGGAGTTCCACCCTGGAGCCCAGATTACCGGCAATAAAGCCGGTGGGATTTCTGCCATTGCGCCTTCCATGGAAAAGGCGAACGGCGTTTCCAAGTCATGCGTCTGTCCGGGTTCACTGACCTTGATATTGGCGTGCATGGCGGTTCGCCCGCTGTAACGGTGTGGTTGCCTTGGGATTTTGCTGCCTTTGACGGTATAATCCGCACCCGGCGCAACCTGGATTAAAGCCGCAAGATCAGGAAATGTTCCGGCGCAAGCTGCCGTAAGGTCATCGTGATGCTGCCATTGAGTGCTTTCCATGGCGCTAATTAACCACTGCCAACTGCCGCGCACCGGCTCCATTGCAGGATAAACCGGAAAATAGCGCTGCCCCCGCCCTTCATTATTGACCAAGGTGCCTTCGGATTCGGCAAAAGTCGCTGCTGGCAACAGCAATTCGGCTTTGCCCGTTGTTTTATTCTCCAGACTGTCGATGACCACGACATGCGCAGCGGTTTTCAGCAATAAATCTATATTTTGACTCGGCGCCCGGCGATAAAGGTCGTTCTCAAGAATCACCACGGTATCGGCCAAGCCTTCGTTTATTGTCTGGAAAGCCTGTTGCAAACGGTTACCGCCCATTATTGCCAAACCAAGGCTGTTACATTCGGGTATGATAAAAGTCAATTGCGTGTCTGGTCCCGGCAATGCTTTGGCAACATTGTAAGCCGCCTGAATAACGGCCAGATTTGCACAACTGGATCCCGATACGATCAGCGGACGCCTCGCTTGTTTCAGGCGATTGGCAATGGTTAATGCCAGTGTTTGTTCAACATCATCCAAAGCCGTAGGCGCGGGGGCTGTCCCATCAAGACAACGGGCGATGGCAAAACCCAGGCGGGCAATATCTTCAGGGCT
>Ga0007798_10000818_pt1 | contig 10682 bp, 8 predicted proteins | sample CryBogmetaGMA17M_FD_60370 | JGI IMG/M metagenome (GOLD analysis project Ga0007798, IMG submission 60370) | Freshwater microbial communities from Crystal Bog, Wisconsin, USA - MA17M | ecosystem: Environmental > Aquatic > Freshwater > Lake | place: Crystal Bog, Wisconsin, USA | collected 2009-07-06
CCTTGGGCTACGGCTACCTTTACGTCCTTGATCTGATGACCGGTCGCCTCTCCTCTGATCTGAAGAGCGGCCTCCGCTACTCTGTTCAGCCCTGCCACGTTAGTCGGCACGCCAGACAGAAGACCACCGGATGGATTGACCGGTAAAGCCCCATCAACCGCCGTTAATCCTGATGCAGTCAGTTCACCTGCTTCACCAGGACCGCATATCCCAAGTCCTTCAAGCCACAACAGTTCCTGATAGGAAAACTCCTCTCCCAGTTCGATCAAATCAATGTCTTGGCTCGGGTCGTTGATTCCTGCCATTTTGTAAGCTTGGGCAGCGGCTTTCTTCAACGCCCAGCAGTCGGAAAGGTCTCGATCACCAAGATAATAAGAGTCGTAGCACGTGCCAATGCCCAGTATCCAGGCAGGTCTATCGGTAATTATTTTGGCCCTTCGCTCAGACGCCACTATCATGGCCACCGCCCCATCACTGTCGGGCGCTATGTCCATTCTTCTGATAGGATGGGCCACAAGGGGAGAATTGAGCACATCCTCTATTGTATAAAATCCTTTGTTATGGGCCACTGGGTTATGCGCAGCATTTGAAAGGTTCTTCACAACTACACCGGCAGTCAGTTTCTCCGTGATATTGCGACAGGACATGTAGCGCTTGGCTTGAAGGGCGGCAGCTGAGGTGAAGTCCAGTCCCAGTAGTCTAGTATAAATTGGGTCGAAAGCGGTGTTGTTTACTATGTTACGATTTGTCTGAGACATCTTCGTATGAGCGAGAATCAGTGTGCAGTCAAACTCGCCTGATAAAATCCCTATGGTTGCGTAATACACCGCAGTGGACCCGTCCATGGCCATTTTTTCTTCATTACGCAAGTGTCCGCCAATCACGTCGGTAATGCCGATGTTAGATATGGTTTGTCCATCCCAGATGTCATGAGAGCAACTAATAGCGTTATCTATGTCCCGTTCGATTGAAAGCCTTGTGTTTTTCAGCACTTCCTCGATTGCCTCATAGGCCATTTCCGCATAGTTTACTTCAGGTCGCTTGGGAGAGAACCTTGTCTGGGCGACCCCAACAATGGCGACTCTATCTGACATTCCTGTTACCTACACCCTCTCGAAAATAGTCGCGATACCTTGTCCGCCTCCGATACAAAGGGTAGCCATTCCGTATCTTCCCTTGTTTCTGCTGAGTTGACGAAGAGCCGCTAGGGCCAGCCGCCCTCCAGACATTCCGTTAGGATGACCAAATGCTATTGCGCCCCCGTTGGGGTTCCACCTTTGAGGATGTATCATGTGTCCATCCTTTTCGAGTATCTTCATGACTGCTAGAGTTTGCGATGCAAAGGCCTCATTGCACTCAACAACGTCCATGGCGTCGAGTGTGAGATTTGTTTTTTCCAGAACTCTCTTGATGGCTGGAACCGGTGCAATACCCATGTATTTTGGATCCAGCGCCGCAAGAGCGCACCCAACAAATCGTCCTAGAGGTTTTAATTGTAAGTCTCTACATATACTGCGATCCATCATCAAGATAGCCACTGCGCCGTCATTCATGCCGGATGAATTACCTGCTGTAACTGTTCCGTTTTTCTGGAAAGCTGGTCTCAATGCGGAGAGCTTTTCAATGGATGTCTGACGAGGATGCTCGTCCCTGTCGAAAATGACAGGATCGCCTTTTTTCTGGGGAACCCGCACGGGGACGATCTCTTCATCAAAATAGCCTGCATCCATAGCCGCTATAGCCCTTTGCTGGCTTTGAAGCCCGTATCGGTCTTGTTCCTCACGAGAGATATCAAATTCATCACCCAGGATTTCAGCAGTGTCGCCCATTGGGGCGTTAGTGTCATTGTCAGGTCCAACCTCACGTATAATCCATGCTGGAGGCGACACAGAAAATGGCTGCCGCTGTCGTTCCATCAAGTATGGCTGGGTGCTCCAACTCTCGCATCCCCCTGCTACATACACGTCTCCAAACCCAGCGAGGATATTGGCAGCGGCAGTGTTAATGCTCTGAAGCGACGATCCACATTGCCTCTCAACGGTTTGTCCCGGAACCGATGTTGGAAAACCTGCTTTCAATGCAGCCCATCGGGCGATGTTGACAGCTGCGTTGTTGGAGCATGCGTGCCCCATAATCACGTCTTCCACCAGTACGGGGTCGATTCCAGTTTTATCCAGCAGTCCTTTCAAAACAAAGGCAGCTAACTCTTCAGGACGAAAACTTGAAAGTGACCCGCCCATTCGCCCAATGGCAGTTCTGACTCCATCAACTATTACGGCTTCTTTCACGACACCACCTTTTCATCACCGCCAAAGTGGCCGGCGTCAGTTGTTGAGATCTGGTGATTATCGCCCCTTGAAAGAGGCTTTTCTCTTTTCTAGGAAGGCTTTCATGCCTTCCAACCGATCTTCAGTCCCAAAACATAGAGAAAAACACTTGGCCTCTATAGCCAGCCCAGTTCTTAAATCCGCTTGAACGCCCTGGTTCAACGCCTCTTTAGCCATGTTTAAGGCTACTGGACTCTTTGCTGAAAGTTTTCCTGACATTTCCGCAACTTCAGCGTCGAGTCGCTCTCTGGTAACCACTCTATTAATTAATCCGATACGATATGCCTCATCCGCGCCAATGTGGTCACCCGTGAGGACAAGTTCCTTAGCTATGCCCATACCGACAAGCCGAGGAAGACGTTGGGTCCCACCATAACCCGGGATGATACCCAACTTGATTTCCGGTAGGCCAAAAATCGCATGAGCCGCAGCAATTCGAATGTCACAACTCAAGGCAAGTTCCGTGCCCCCTCCAAGAGCCATGCCATTGATCCGAGCTATAACTGGCTTTAGAAATAGCTCAATCCTATTACATACTTGTTGTCCCATGGGCACTTCTGTTAAGCTCTCCACGTATCCACTGCCTTGGGCCATGATTGAGATGTCCCCACCGGAAACAAAAGCCTTTTCACCACCACCCGTAAGCACCACGACTCGAATGTTCTTATCACCTTGTATGTCGTTGAGGGCATGGTCGATTTCCATCATCGTCTGAAAACGGATCGCGTTCAAAACCTTGGGTCTGTCCACGGTGATGGTCGCTACCGATTCTTCTTTAGTCAACTTAATATCTTGAAAATTCATTTACCGACTCCCAACTACGGTACTAGCGTCTTTGCTTACTACTCCAAAATTGAACTTCTATCTTAGAAATTGACGCTGAGATAAACTCGACGTCCCCTCTCAGTGAACGACCCAGGAAATTGAGAGACTCAACCATAATCAACACTAGAGGGAACCAATAACTCAATGCGCAATCTCAGAAAAGGTTGAATGGTTTCTTGGTTCCATCGGACAGGTAGTCGTAAAATCCCTTGCCGTTCTTGCGGCCCAGTCGTCCAGCTTCCACCATCTTGCGATAAAGGATATTGACGGCGTCCCGCTCTTTGTGCGTATATTCAAATACGGCGTCTCCCGCCATATTAATGACATCAAAGCCACCGAAATCCGCAAGTTCACAGGGCCCCATGGGATGGCCTGCGCCGAGCCTCATAGCGGTGTCAATATCTTCTGCTGTTGCCGTTCCTTCCAGCACCATCTGGGCAGCCTCCATATAAAAACCCAGCAGTAGGCGATTTACGATGAATCCCGGAATGTCTTTCGCTTTGATAGGAGTTTTTCCCATTTTTCTGCAAACAGCCAAAGTGGTTTCAACTGTTTCTTCCGACACACCTATCGGGGTTGCTACCTCGACGAGTTTCATGACAGCGGCCGGATTAAAGAAATGAGTTCCGATGCATTTTCCCGGTCGCTTGGTTGCGCCGGCGATTCCTGTTACAGACAGTACGGAAGTGTTTGTAGCCAGGATAGTGTCAGGAGGACAGATCTTGTCCAAGTCGACAAAAATCCTTTTTTTCAGCTCCATATTCTCAGGAACAGCCTCGATAACAAATTCAGCCTCAGCGGCTGCCGAAACAAGGTCCGTTGCAGTTCTTATTCTAGCCATGGCTGCTTCGCCGGCATCTTCGGAGATTTTCCCCTTTGCCACCAAACGCATGTTGATGTTGTCTCTGATAATGGAAACTGCATTTTCAAGCACGTGTTTATCAACATCGTACAAGGCGACATTAAAACCGGAAACGACCACTGCCTGAGCAATGCCATGTCCCATTGTCCCTGCTCCAAGTACGGCCATTTTCTGTACTTCCATGGCTAACGACCCCTTTGAATTTGAAAAATGTTACGAAAAGTTGATCTCTTGGTTGCTACACCAACCCGTCGAAGCCGCTCCGGTCTGATTCCCAACAGACAATTAATGGTTACGTGTCCTCACACTCCTAAAGTAAATGAGCTGTCTTCAGCAAAATATCGAACCAACATGTAGCCTGTCAAGAAAAAAGAGTGATGCCAAATAGCTTGCTTTAATATCTTCATAACTCTTATGTGTACATTATTCCATGACTAAATCATAGGGGAAAGCTCGTGTTGTTAGCAAGAGGATCAAAAAACACTTGACAAGAATATATGATGAGTGCTCATAATTAATACTATCTGAAATATATTCATAGCACGTCTCGCACAAAAAACCCTAAGTTTTTGGCTTACGCCCATTACGGGAGTAACCGGTGTCAATAGAAGATTTTCGCCGGTCATGTCCCTCAAGCTTCGAAAGAAAGGATGACAAACGATGAGGAACAATGTTGGTTATCTCTTGGCGAAACGGGCTTTTTTGAGCCCGGACAAAGAAGCTTTCGTAGACGGGAGTCTGAACTCAAGGCAGAGTTATGCCCAGCTCAACCGCTCTGCGAACCGAATCGCTAATGCTCTGAAGAGCATCGGAACCAAAAAAGGGGATCGGGTAGCGCTTCTCATGCTGAACAGTTCTGAGTACATTGAACTGTTTTTCGCTATTGCAAAGATCGGAGCGGTTTGCGTGCCTCTCAACATTCGGCTGGCTCCAGACGAACTCACGTACATGTTGAAGGATAGTGGGACCCGCACCCTTGTCTATGGAACTGAGTTCCAAAAGCTGGTGGCCGCGATGCGGGCCAAGGGAGATCACGCTACGTCGATAACCAACTGGATCCAAGTCGGAGGAACCGGGCAAGCGGACGACTTTGCTCTGAATTTTGAAGATATCAAGGATAAAGCGAAAGAAGTCGAACCGGAACTCGCTGGCTTTGGAGATGACGCACTCTTCATCATGTATACGTCAGGGACGACCGGTGTTCCAAAAGGAGTGGTCCAGACCCACAATACAGTGCTATGGGCGGCCATCACCATGGCGTCTACAAGTGAAATGCGCCACGAAGACCGTTTCTTTATACCTTTACCGCTTTTCCATGTAGGCGCGCTTATGCCGGCCATCATGTCAATATACTTCGGGAACACGATTGTGAGCATAAAGATGTTCGATCCAAGCCTCTGCTGGAAAGTCATCGAGTCTGAACGGGTGACCAACACGCTGATGGTCCCAACGGTGTTAGCTGTTATGCTCCAGGTTTATGCCAAGGCTCCTTGCGATTTTTCGAGTTTACGGTGGGTACTGATCGCCGGCGCTCCGGTGCCAATTTCGCTACTCGAAGCGTCGGACCGCATTGGTCTTCATGTTGAACAGCTCTATGGTCTAACCGAAGCGTGCGGCCCTGGTTGTATGCTCATGGGCGCTGACGTCAGCAGGAAAGTCGGTTCGGCCGGCAAGCCCTTTCTGTTTACTGAAGTGAGGATAGTGGACTCCGATGACAAGGACGTGGATCCTGGAGTTCCTGGTGAACTGACAGTTCGAGGCCCCCACGTAATGTTGGAGTATTGGAATATGCCGGAAGAGACAACCCAAGCGTTGCGTGGCGGGTGGCTACACACCGGAGACATCGCCACTGTGGACGAGGAGGGGTTCATTTTTATCGTGGACCGTCTCAAGGACATGATCATCTCAGGAGGGGAAAACATCTATCCTGCTGAAATTGAAAAGGTTATAGCCCAAATGCCTTCAGTGAACCAGGTTGCTGTTATCGGACGATCCGACTCCAAATGGGGCGAGATCCCCATCGCTGTGATTGCGAGCAGCGACAGCAATCTTAATGAAAAGGAAGTCCAAGATTATTGCGAAGGGAAGTTGGCTCACTACAAGATTCCCAAGTCATTAATACTCGTCGAAAATATGCCGCTCACCCCAACAGGCAAGGTCCAGAAACGGATGTTGAAGGAACAGTTGGCAAACGAATTGTGAGTGCGATTAAGCGAGGAGACACGTGATGAATGCAAACGACGTGGTCATCGTCAGCGCAGTCAGGACACCCTTCGGGAAGTTTGACGGAGTTCTCAGGAGTATTGATAGTATTGACTTAGGAGTGATTGTCTTGAAGGAGGTCGTTCGGAGAATAGATCTTGCTCCGACCCAAGTTGACGAAGTGTATTACGGAACGTGTATCCCCGCTGAATACGCCATATACACGAACGTTCCGGCCAGACAGATAACTCTCTTGGCAGGGTTCCCGGAAGATTCCATCTCACTGACAGTTGACCGGGCGTGCTGCTCTTCCATGACAGCCTTACGCCTTGGCTACAGGGCCATAAAAGCTGGAGATGCCCACGTGGTGATTGCTTCAGGGGCTGAGAACATGGGCAATGTCCCATTTATTGCCAGCGCTGCCAAAACCCGATGGGGAAACCGTCTGGGCCACATTGAGTTGGAAGATGTGCTCTTTGAGCTTGGTTACGGTCGCAAAGGCTTTGCCCCTGTAGCCACTGACGCTGGACACGTGGCCCTAGAGTATGGAATTTCAAGAGAAATGCAGGACGAGTGGGCCGCTCTCAGTCACGTCAGGTGGCACAGGGCCTATGAAGCCGAAAAGTTCAAGATCGGCGAAGAGATCATGTCCGTTAAAGTTCCGCAGAAAAAAGGTGACCCCATTGTTTTGGACAGGGACGAATCGCCTAGAGAAAATTTGAGTATGGACAAGATGGCCCAGTTGAAGACGGTGTACGGTAGTCCGACAGTCACGCCGGCTAATGCTCCAGGTTTGAACTCCGGCGCATCGGCTATAGTGATCATGAGTCGACAAAAAGCCGACGAGCTTGGGCTCAAGATCCTGGGTACAATTGAAGCCTGCGAATGCGCAGCTGGCGCACCAAAATATATGGCCTGTGTTCCAGCCCAGACCATTGACAAACTTTTGGCGAATGTCGGTAAATCCGTTGATGAATTGGACCTGATTGAAATCAACGAAGCCTTTGCGGCTGTGACTCTTGTGTCCCTGAAGATGTTGGCTGACGGTGATCCAGAAAAATTCTCGGCGCTGAAGGAAAAAACCAACGTCAATGGCGGCGCCATCGCCATAGGACACCCTGTGGGAGCCAGCGGTGCTCGTATCGTCATGACCCTCATGTACGAACTGATTCGAAGAGGAGGAGGCACAGGTGTAGCTGCCATTTGTGGTGGTCTCTCCCAGGGCGAGGGCCTTGTCTTGAATGTCTGAGACGATGTCGAAAAAGTGCTATATGTCCCCACATAAGTCTTTTTCGACGCAAGAGCTTACCTGTGGACCATGGATCAGTCAGTCGACGTAAGAGAGAGAATCATGACAACGAGTTTAGATACGGTTGAAGCCTTGACCCTGAAGGGTCAAATAGCGATGCCTTACACTTGGTGGGTCGGGGAAGTCGGAAGTCGATTTCTGATTGCGCTTAGAGACGATGCGAAAATCCTTGGAAATTCCTGCAGCCAATGTGGGAAGGTATATGTACCTCCTAGAATGAATTGCGGGGATTGTTTTTCGGACATAACCCAATGGGTCGAGTTGAGCAATGAGGGGTTCGTTATAGCCCATACCATTGTCCGATTCAGTTATCCGCTTCATCCTGCCGCTCCCCCTTTCGCCTATGCTATTATCAAGCTTGATGGGGCTGATGTTGGATTTGCGCATATCATTAAAGATGACTTGGGCAAACTACGAAACAATGTCCGTGTTAGGGCTCGCTTCAAAGACAAGGCCCATCGTACCGGTCATATTCTTGATATTGAGTCGTTTCAGATCATTTGATCGTTGATGGAGGCTGCGATGGACAACATCGCCATTGTCGGGGTCGCGCAAACTAAATACGAGAGGCGAAAACGGGACAAAACATATTATGACCTTGTCTACGAAATGACAAGAGCCGTCCTGGATGATTCAGGCTTAACTCTGGAAGACATCGACAATGTTGTAACAGTTTCCAACGATTTTCTCGACGGCAGAACCATATCTTCTATGGCGGTGGGCGAGGCAGCGGGTGCTCATGACAAGAACATTTCAACCGTAGAGGGGGACGGCGCATTCGGCGCGTTTTATGGGGCTATGCGGGTGCTGGGAGGCTTTAAAACGACTCTAGTAGTGGCCCATTCCAAGGGAAGTGAAGGAGATCTGAAGCATGTTACAAACGGAATGTTTGACCCTGTTTATCAACGTTTGTTAGGACTGGAAGCTATCAGCTCGTCCGCCATCCAAGCAAACGTCTATATGGACCGGTATGGCATTTCAGAAGAAGCTTTCGCTCTGGTCTCCGTAAAAAACCATGGCAATGCGATGAACAACCCGTATGCCCAAATGCCCATGAGTCTATCGGTCGAAGATGTTATGAAATCACGGAGGATTGCTGACCCCATAAAACTGTTGGATTGCAGTCCGGTTAGTGATGGGGCTGCCGCTGTCATTATCGCCAACGAAAAGTATGCGCGTAAGGCCAAGACTAAGCCGGTTTGGATCAGAGGAATTGCCCATTGCGCTGAAGAATATTTCATCGGAGACCGCGATTTGGCGGTCCCCAAATCCCTAAGAAACGCTTCAAAGAGGGCCTACACGATGGCCGGGATTACCGATCCTTTTAATTCATTCGACGTTGTCGAACTGTATGACGCGTTCAGCTATATGGAGCCTCTTTGGTTGGAAGGATTGGGATTTTGTGATCCGGGGCAAGGGCCGAAACTGCTGGAAAACGGCATTACATTGATGTCTGGGAAATTGCCTGTCAATCCTTCTGGAGGCTTGTTATCCGGACACGCATTGTTGGTCGCCGGACTAGCACGGATTGTCGAATCGACACTGCAACTCAGGGGAGAGGCTGGAGCGAGACAGGTTGAAGGAGCTAAGACGGCGTTAGCACATGGTATCAACGGACCTTGTGGTCAAAGTCACTGCGTGTGGGTGCTAAGCGCCGAGGAATAAGAGACATAACATGGCCCGAAGCGTTGCGATAGTTGGTGTAGGACAGACGGATCATAAAAGCCATCGGCCTGATGTGAACGGAAGGGAAATGATTTATGAGGCCGTAAAAAAGGCGTTGGATGATTGCGAGTTATCGATCAAACAAATCGACGCCGTTGTCATCGGCAACATGGATCATTTCGAATCCATTAACTATGTGGACACATGGAGCGTTGAGGGCTCAGGCGCTTTTATGAAGCCGATAATGAAAATCACAACAGGTGGCACTACGGGGGCCTCCGTGGCTATCGCCGCATACTACCACGTGGCTTCTGGATTATTCGACAAGGTTCTCGCAATAGGATGGGAGAAGAACTCAGAGAGTGACACCACTGGCGCGATTATTACATGCAGCGACCCAATTTGGGACCGCTTTTCGTACTCCGGGGCCATACCGAGTCTTGCCACTGAAGCCAGCGCTTACATGAAGCAGTATGGAGCGACGCAAGCTGATGCGGCAAGGGTAGCAGTTAGAGATCGAAACCATGCGTTGAACAATCCTCATGCCCATTTGAGAACACCCATCACGGTCGAAGATGTTATGGCATCTCCAATGCTCGCTTACCCGATTAAGTTGCTGGATGTGTGTCCGAGGAGTGACGGAGCCGTTGCTGCAATATTTGCGGGGGATGGGGTAGCTCAGAAAATTACTTCTAAACCCGCATGGGTCGAAGCTTGCTCAGTTCGACACACATATACTTGGTTCGGAGATGTGGATTACAACGAAGGCCTCGTGTCTTTGCAAAGGGCTTCGAGGGAGGCATACGAAATAGTCGGTATAAAAAGTCCGGCAGATGAATTGGATGTGGCCGAACTGTACCTTCCCTATTCTTATGCAGGATTGAAGTGGATCGAAGACCTCGGTTTTTGCGTACCCGGAGAAGGTCCCAAATTCATCCATGATGGTCACACAGACATGGGGGGTAAGATACCAGTCAATCCGTCGGGCGGTGTAATAAGCACCAATTGCATAGGGGCTACGGCCCTGCTGAGAGTTGCGGAAGCGGCCATTCAGGTTATGGGCAAAGCCGGTCAACGACAAGTTCCCGATGTCAGACGTGCTCTGGCCACCGGTTTCGGTGGGTGTTTCTGGTCAGATGTATTGATATTGGGGGCCAAGCGCCCATAGGCCGAAAAGGAGAAAACTCAGTGGCTACTGAACGGGATTACAACCGATTACTTACCGTTTCCTCTTTTACGCCCATGCCTTACGAGTGGTCCGTAGGCAAATATGGGAGCCTGTTTTTCCACGAGATCATAAATCACCAGCGTTTTTTAGGTATTCGCTGTCCTAGTTGCGGTAAAGTCTATACTCCTCCCAGGCGATTATGTGGTCCATGTTTCAAGGAACTGGATGAACTGGTTACTTTATCGAACAATGGGACCATTGTGGCTTTTTCTATTGTCAACTATCCCTTTATCGACCCTGTTACCGGTGATCAGCGTCCCATAC
>Ga0007798_10000823_pt1 | contig 10652 bp, 13 predicted proteins | sample CryBogmetaGMA17M_FD_60370 | JGI IMG/M metagenome (GOLD analysis project Ga0007798, IMG submission 60370) | Freshwater microbial communities from Crystal Bog, Wisconsin, USA - MA17M | ecosystem: Environmental > Aquatic > Freshwater > Lake | place: Crystal Bog, Wisconsin, USA | collected 2009-07-06
GGGTAGCAGAATTCTGAAAAACTGAGGGGCGGTGAAACGACTACGCGCCGCACTCAGTTTAATCGTAGGAATTCATCCAATCCAACCCTTTGCGTTATTACGCTCAGAGATATTGCCTTTGTAATATTTTTTATTACCATTCTCATCAACCCATGATGCCCCATCATTAAGAAAATCAAGACAAACTCTTTGCCCATCAGGCCCTTGAATTACAAGTTGGCCATCTTCAGCTGAAATACCCTGAGGAGAAAACGGTAGCATGCCACCAAACCCTGACTGTAAATTGTCAGGCCAATGCGTAATCGGACTAACGCCCAAAAGTTCAACAGCTTTGAAATACAACTTTCTAACCACTTCCAAACTCTGAGATGCGAAACTTTTTATAAGTAGCTCGTCATTTGCATGCTCTAAATTGTTCCTCCAATCTTTTATGAGATACAACTCAACGCATAAAGAAGAATCCAGCAAGTCTTTTATTTCACATTCTTTTATAAGCTTTTCAAGTCCCCATTCCCGATGGGCATTATGTTTTTCAGAATACTCCTCAGGAGCAATACCTGCGTTTCTAAGAAGTTGGGAGCATATTTGCTCAATAACTTTCTTGGCACTTTGAATTGCATCTGAATATTGTGAATTTTTGAAAACAAGAATCGTCTTGTTTGCTTGAGAATAGACTTGATTCAATTTATTTTGGCTCATTGTGATCTCCATAATTTCATTGAATTTTACATCAACACATGACGGGTCCGACGCATCGTCACCGGGGACGTACCTCAAATTAAACAGGCGGCATCATATCGTCGATTGCGACGGGTGTATCCAAAAATATTTCCTGAGTGAGTGAGCGACACACTACGATGCCTGCACGCTCTTCTGACAGTCTATGCAGTAAATCTTTCCTCCAAACCGAGGTTTGTTGAACCAGCAGAATTTTGCAACGCTGTACAGCACAGGAGCTGAACATGAAGCACAGATCAATTTCTGCTTAGGCTTGTCATCCTCTTGCGTGGCGGCAGGAACGGCTGAACTGCCTCCTGATGGCGGCACGACTGGCTTAACCTGCACCACTTCATTAACGACTGCGGGTATCGGTGCTGGAACAGAGACAGCAACAGGAGGATTTGTTGGAAGGCCGAACTTTGCATGCCAATTGAATCGAATAGGCTTGTGCTGATTGGCAATATCACGGCACACCGCTTCCAGCGTATCTTGACCAATCACTTTTGCCATCGTGAACGGTTTATTATTCCCGTCGATTGCTTTATCTATAGCTTTGGATAACTGGTCGTTTTTGATCACACAATCCAAGCCCTCAACATTTTCCTTGGGGCGACTTATTCTCGCGTGTTTGGATACCAGTACAAGACTCTTCAAATCAGGCTTGATCGTGAATCCGAGTCGTGTCGGTAATTTGACAGCACCTGACTCAAAGAAACGTTTCAGTATCAGGATATGTCGATTATTCTGCTCAATCGGTGAAGGAACGCCGTATGGTTTGTTGCCGAAGAATGCGGCGAACTCCCCCTGCTCGTTGATGGCAACACCTTCTGAAAAATGCTTGCTCTCACATACCCAAACTTCCAGAAAACGATTCACGATCAGATGGTCAATTTGAGCAACCAAATCTCCGTGCTCGATTCGCAGATCATGGATGACCATCCAGTTCTTGGATTCACCCCAATGCACTTTCATTTCGTATGCAGCTTCATCCTCACCCTTGATGCCAGATTGAATGTTGCGAACTTCCTGTTCGACCCTCTTGCGAGTCTCAGGAGGACAGTCAGATCGATTCTGCAAGTTTTGGAGAAGGGCAATTTGTGACTTCTTGTCGTCGGCTTCTTTGATAATCATTGGCTATGCGATACAGCGCGATTCAATTTGGAAGAATGCACTATACGCCACTCACCTTGCACGAACCTTACTTGCAGCACATTTCAACGTCACAGCCACAGAAATATCCCGTCGCACCAGACGACTCGACGCCAAGCGGCATCCCAGTTTTGCAGAAATTCAGTTCCAAGCCACGCACATGACAGACCCGACGCATCGTCGCCGTGGATGCACCTCAAATCACACAGGCTGCGTCAGGTCGTCGATTGCGACGGGTTTCCGGGCAAATTTTTCTTGGATGCTCTGCAATCTCTGCATACACAGCAGCCAACGCTCTACTTCCCCTCGCTGGAACCGCCCACAACAGCCTTCACACCCGCTCCAGCCACATCCACCGCCACACCGACAGCAGATGCACCGACACTGACCGCCGACGCTCCGATACTCACCGCAGAACTAGCAATAGACACGGCAGTACAGCCAGAGACAAACACAGGGAGCAGTAAGAGGATCAGATATGTGCGCATAGGGATACTTTCGTGATGAACGGTTGGAAATAAATTGAGTGACGCACCGGAGGAAACACTATACCGACTTTGCCGAACCTAATCTGCGGGCGATAAAAAACCCACTAACCTTTTGAATTAATGGGTTTAATTGGTGCCGATTATCGGATTCGAACTGATGACCTACCGCTTACAAGGCGGTTGCTCTACCAACTGAGCTAAATCGGCTTGGTGAAACCGGGTGCAAACTTGAGTGAAACCGGAATTCTGCCTTCGATATTTGCCTTCGACATTGCTGACTAAGGCAAGAAAAAAGGGCTGGCACGTTAGCACCACCCCTTTATCTTATTTGGCTCCCCGACCTGGATTCGAACCAGGGACCTGCGGATTAACAGTCCGTCGCTCTACCGGCTGAGCTATCAGGGAATTAAGAGGTCCGAATTATAGAGATGACTTCTAATTCGGTCAACTAAAATCTCATCTTTTTTACAAATAATTTGATTTCTGGTGATTAGAGATCGAGAAAATACGCCTGAAAAAGCGAAGAAAACGACTTCAAAAAAAGTTCACTCCGACGGATTACCCAATCATTCAGCGCTTTATTATCTTGCATAATTGTCCCCTTAGCATTTGTTATCGGCAAATTACAAATAACTTTTAAAGTGCGACCACAAGCATTGTATTGTAAAAATACTTAAGCGCCCTGCATCGCCAGCGTACCCGTACGCCCCTCGATTTCACGCATCACGATTTCATGACGAGGCAGTGCAACCGCCGCTAGACCTTGCAGATATTGCTGCATGGAGACCAATTCATAACCCTGCGCCTGCCAGCCTTGCAGTAACGCCTCAAAGATCGGCATCCACTTGCCGCCTTCGAGTTCGGCATGCAGCGTATAAACATGTCCGGTGACAGGTGCATTCTCAGTGAGTTTTAAAATATGTTGTGCGACATTTTCCAGCGTAATGCCATCTCGATTCATCAACTCATCGAGCGTGGGCAAGGTCGTGGGCAATTGCGGACAGGCGACGATCTCCGCATTCCAAGTCGGAATAAAGGGATGTGTGCCACGCGTATCCGAACTGTAATCAAAGCCCATACGCTGCATCAGTCGCAAGGCGTGGCGATTCATCTGCCAACCTGCCGCCGCATGCGCATGAGGTGCCTCGCCAAATACCTCGGTAAAACGATCCACCGCACGCTGCAACTCTCGCCGAGTCCACTCAGCATCCTTGTTGGCAACATAATCCTGCCAGCGGATGTGATCAAAGCAATGAATACCGACTTCAAAACCCGCATCGCGAACGCTGCGCAGAATATCGGCGCACTTACGGCCTATATCGGGCCCGGGCAGCAAAGTACCGTACAACAAGGTTTTAATGCCGTAGTGTTCCACGACCGAGGTACGTGAGACCTTACCCAGGAAGCCGGGGCGAAAGACGCGCTTGATGGCACGACCGGTATGATCGGGCCCCAACGAGAAGAAAAAAGTTGCCTGCGCCTTGTAACGTTTGAGCACATCAACCAGACGCGGCACACCCTCACGCGTACCGCGATAGGTGTCCACATGAATTTGCAGTGCGAGTTGTTTCATTGAGGATTGAGGATTGAGGATTGAGGATTGAGGATTGAGGAATGAGCCAAAGGTTTAACTCGATCCTCCACTCCTCGCTTCGCTCTCCTCGATCCTGTTTTTAGTCCATCAACTTGCGAGCTTCGCCAACTTGGCCGCGATACGCATCGAAAATATTGCGCAGCGTGTCAGCCATATTGATGACGGGCGCCCAGCCCAGCTCTTCGCAGGTATTGGTGATCTTAGGTACGCGGTTTTGAACGTCCTGATAACCCTTACCGTAGTAAGCAGCAGCCGTCGTTTCAACGATCTTCACTTTTTGTGCGGATTCGCGATATTCAGGATATTCGTTCGCCAGCGCCAACATCATGTCAGCCAAGTCGCGTATCGAGAAGTTATTGACCGGATTACCGATATTGTAAATTTTTCCGGTTGCAACTCCATCTTTGTTGGCTATGATCTTCATTAATGCGGCGATACCGTCATCAACATAAGTGAATGCACGTTTTTGCTGGCCACCGTCCACCAGGCTGATATTTTCGCCGCGCACGATGTGACCCAAAAATTGCGTGACCACGCGAGAGCTGCCTTCTTTCGGCGTGTGGATAGAATCCAGTCCGGCACCGATCCAGTTGAACGGACGGAACAGGGTGAAGTTCAGACCTTCCATGCCATAGCCCCAGATCACGCGATCCATCAATTGCTTGGAGCAAGAGTAAATCCAACGAGGCTTATTGATTGGACCGCAGATCAATTCAGAATTTTCAGGATCGAATTCATCATCGTGGCACATACCGTACACTTCGGAAGTCGACGGGAACACCAAATGCTTACCGTATTTCACCGCAGCTCGTACGATAGGCAGATTCGCTTCGAAATCCAACTCGAACACGCGCAGTGGTTGCTTGACGTAGGTGGAAGGCGTCGCGATCGCTACCAGCGGCAAAATCACATCGCATTTCTTGACATGGTACTCAACCCACTCTTTGTTGATGGTGATATCACCCTCAAAAAAGTGGAAACGCTCATGATCGATGATATCGCTGATGCGCTCTGAACTCATGTCCATGCCATAGACTTCCCAATCGGTGGTATTGAGAATGCAGTTGGACAGATGGTGACCGATAAAACCGTTCACGCCTAGAATCAATACTTTCTTCATTTACATTTCCTTAACAATTAAATTCAAACGTCGTTCCGGGCTTGCCCCGGAATCCAGCAGATGATACTAACTGGATTCCCGCTTTCGCGGGAATGACACAACCTTAAAAATCAACAAATAGTGAACTTAAACCGTTTTGCGCCGTAACGTCCGGCAAATTCTTCCGCGCTCATCGCATAGCCATCCAACTCAAAGCGCACGACACGCAATACGCCCTCTGCGCAACTCGCATAAGCCTTGCCCTCAACCACATAAAAAGCAGGCGCGCTCTGTGCAGCACAATCAGTAACCAGCGTCTGTAAAATCCGCATCGGCTTGCCCATAATTTCCGTAGTAGCGCCCGGATAAGGGGGAGCTACCGCTCGCACCAGATTATGAACCTGTTGCGCGCTATGCGTCCAATTGATCACGCCATCTTTAGCGCTGCGTCCACCGAAATAAGCACCCAGGCTCAAATCCTGTTTAACCGCTACAGCCGTTCCAGCCAGCAAGGCAGGCACGACATCGTTCAGCGCCATCTCGGCCGCGACAGTCACTTTCTGAAATACATGCAGCGCGGTATCATCAGGCAATATCGGCACAGCCTGTTGCGCTACGATATCGCCATTATCCGGCTTCTCGGTCATGTAATGCAGCGTTGAGCCGGTTTCCGTCTCGCCTCTGATTATCGCCCAATTTACGGGCACACGACCACGATATTTCGGCAGCAAGGAACCGTGCATATTCAGCGCTCCGTGCTTTGGAATCGCCAGCAATGGTGCTTTGAGCATTTCGCGGTAATAAAACGAAAAGAAGAAGTCAGGTTGCAAGGCACGGATTTGCTCAACCACTTCATCCGTATTAGGATTATCAGGGGTAATAACGGGAATTCCGTGCAACGCTGCCAGTTCAGCCACGCTCTCGAACCAGATGTTTTCATTGGGATTGTCGCGATGAGTCACCACCAAGGAAACATCCACGCCGCGCGCCAACAACACCGACAGACAACGGACACCGACATTGTGGTAGGCAAAAACAACGGCTGAGGATTGTGGATTGTGGATTGTGGATTGAGAAAATCCTTCCGTACCCACGGCAACATCGAGTGAACTCATAGTACGGCATCCCCGTATTTAACTTGATCCTCGACACTCGATCCTGCATCCTGTTTTTCCAATACTGCTTCCACCAGATATCGGGGTCTGTGGCGCACCTGCTGATAGATACGTCCCACATATTCGCCCAACAGGCCAATACCGAACAGCGTGATGCCTATCATGAAGAACACCAGCGCGAACAACGTGAACAGACCTTCCGCTTCCGGTCCAACAATCAGACGTCTGACTACCAGCAGCACGAAGAACAGCGCGGATACGACTGAAGTGAGCATACCGACCATGGAAAACCATTGCAACGGCACGACCGAAAAGCCGGTCATCAGATCGAAATTCAGACGAATCAGGCTATACAACGAATATTTGGATTCGCCTTCGGCGCGCTCCTCGTGTTCGACCAATACTTCGGCCGGATTACGCGAAAATGTATAAGCCAGCGCGGGAATAAAAGTGTTCACTTCCTTGCAACTGTTGATCGCATCGACGACCCCTCGGTCATAGGCACGCAACATACAACCCTGATCGGTGATCTTGATGTGCGTGATGCGTTCGCGCAAATTATTCATCGCGCGCGAGGCGAAATGACGCCACCAACTGTCATTGCGCTGTTTGCGTATGGAGCCGATGTAGTCGTAACCCTCATCCATCTTGGCCAGCAGCTTTCCAATTTCTTCTGGCGGATTCTGTAAATCCGCATCCAGCGTGACCACGCGTAGTCCGCGCGACTGCTCGAAGCCCGCCATGATCGCCATGTGCTGACCGAAATTACCGTTAAACAGAATCACCCGCGTGACATCGGGACGTTTCTGGAATTGCTCGCGCAAAATTGCGGCCGAACGGTCGCGACTACCGTCGTTGATAAATACGATCTCGTAGCGGATGTTAAGTTGGTCGAGTGCCGGATACAGGCGATTGAACAGGGTGTGCAAACCCTCTTCTTCGTTGTACACGGGAATGATGACGGAAAGTTGTATGGTATTCATGGGGCGACATTCTACCGCAGAGCGCAGCGTAAGCGAAATCGCGACTTTTCGGTACCCCTTGGCACCTGATCAGATCGAACCGAAAAAGAGCTCATTTCCGATAATTTAGCTACGCGCTTTCACCGCTCGCGCGCGCAACTGTCCGCATGCCCCTTCGATCTCCTGCCCCGCCGAATCGCGTATTTTCACAAGGATTCCTCTGCGATGCAGGGCCTCTGTCATGGCAGCGATACGCTCATTTTCCGGACGTCGATAAGCTAAGCCATCGACTTCGTTAAAGGGAATGAAATTCATCACGGCGTATTTTCCGGCAAGAAGCTCGGCGATCCGCTCCACCTCGGCATCGTTATCGTTAACGCCCTCAATCAAAGTCCATTGATATTGAACAGGATAGGAAGTCGCGCGCGCATAGATTTCTGAACGCTCCACCAGCTCTTCGATTGGGATGCGGGGCGCATGGGGCAGCAACTTGGCACGCAGAGCTTCATTGGTGGTGTGCAAGGATAAGGCGAGCGCGGGTCTAACTTTTTCCAGCGGCAGACGCTCGAATACGCGCAGATCACCAACCGTGGAAAAAACCAGATTCTTGTAAGCGATGTTGCCTTGTGTGCCGAGCAGTTCTATCGCCTCGCACACGTTATCGAGATTGTGTGACGGCTCGCCCATGCCCATAAACACCACTTTGGACACGTGACGGCGACGACGTGCGAGCACCACTTGCGCGACGATCTCTGCGCTACCCAGATGACGCTGCAAGCCATTGCGTCCGCTCATACAAAACACACAGCCCACGGCGCAGCCCACCTGGGTCGACACACACAGACCACCACGCGGCAACAGCACGCTCTCCACCATCTGCCCGTCAGCCAACTCTACCAGCAATCTGGCAACCTCCTCGCCCGCCAGATATTCACCGGAGAGTTTCCCTAGTGCACTCAACTCGGCTTCGATAGCAGACAATTCGAGACGCAACGCCAGCGGGAAAAAATTATCTGCGGGGCTGCGGGGAGTGTCATACGAACAGACCTGCGACCAGCCGCGCAGCAATCTGTCTTCGTGGCAAGGCTTGGCACCGAGGTCGCGCAGACGCTGACGGAGTTGGGAAATACGCATAGAAAAGTCGACAATCAGGTTCGCGATTACGGGATTGTTAATTTTAACTCAGGATGTGATTCAGATTTTGCCTGACATGCTCACAGCAACGAATATCCCCCTTTTATCAGCACGGACTAGCAGTTCATCGAAAAGCGATTTGACGCTATCATACAAGCCGTTCAACCAAGCTCTCAATCCCATGCAAACGCGCAAACCAATCAACATCCCCGTTATTTCCGCCCCTGTGCAGGAAAATCCTCTGAACGACACCAGTTGCTCCGGTAGCGAGATCGTCGCGCTGATGGTGCTGGGCGACAGCATGGAACCGGAATTCACCGAGGGAGAAATACTGGTCATCGAGATGGGTGCACCGACCAATGAGGGCTCATTCGTGATCGCCACGCTGAACGGGGAATTCATCTTCCGTCAACTTATGCGAGATGAACAGTTAGGCTGGCAACTGCATGCGCTCAACCCTGCCTACCCCGATACGACCATCGATAATCTAAATGAAATCAAGGGACTAATCACCCACAAGAAGAAATCCAGCTCCCGCAAGTCCGTCAAATATTACGTGACACCCGCTAACGCGTAAACGAGCTTAGGCGCACTAATCTTTGTGCGGCCTGACAAAATTGATGACTTGCGCATTCGGCAGTTCGTCATCCTTGTAATAAGGCTTGGACTGGTCGAAATTAAGTTTCTCAGCCAATTCTTTTTCCCGCTCTGAAATCAAACCAAAACAATCCTTAATGTCCTGGATGGTGTTCGCCTGTAGCGGATTGGCTCGTCCACCGAGTGGAGTGACGTCTTTGACAACATTACCCAGCGTTTTGCGCATCAGGCGCAAAACTTGTTGTTCACGGCTTAATTCTTCAAGATTCATGGCTATATACCGAATAAATTGTGTAGCGCAGGCATCAGGCCCAAGCGAGGCATTATTCTATCCTGCATCGCGCGCTTAAAGCCCCCGAATGTAGTGGGGGCGTAGCGAACGACACCCCAATATCGCCTCGCGCAATTGCAGCAACAGCTTATCACGGTCACCAGGCAAATTACCGGCCAGCGCCAGCGCATTCGAGGCGTGATTGGAGCGAAAGATGACCGATTGCGGCGGGTTCAGACCACTGATCAGGCGTTCCTGCTCCTTCAAGATCGCCAGATCATCCTGCAACTCGAATGGTTCACCGTGTTTACGGAAAAATTCCTCCTCACTGCTTTCATCCAGATACAACTGCAACGTGGACAGGTAAGTGACCGGTGCACTGTTCAACAGTTCGATGGTGCCGGCTATATGTTCCTCGCTGTACTTCTTGCCGCCCAGACCCAGAATAACTGTGGCAGAAATTTTCATACCGCCTGCCTGCGCCTTGTGCAGCACTTCGCTCATGCCCCGTTGCGTCGCGCCCTTGGTGATCTTCTTTAGGATCAAGTCAGAACCCGATTCGATGCCAAAATAAAGCAAACTCAGTTTATGTTCGCGCAACAGCGCCAACTCTTCGACGCGCTTCTTCATCAGATTGCCGGGCGTAGCATAACAGGAGACGCGCGTCAGGCCGGGTAGCACCGCCGCCAATTCGCGCAGAATGGCCAACAGGTGTTCGGTGGGCAGCGCCAGCGCATCACCATCGGCCAGAAAAACCCGCCGCGCACCCGACCAAGCCGCCTCCCGTATATCGGCGAACACATCACCTAACGGGCGCGCAACATATTGCTTGCTGCTATACATCGCGCAGAAACTACACTGATTGAAACTGCAGCCCAGCGTGGCCTGTATGATCAGATTATCGCCCTCGGCCGGAGGGCGAAACAGTGGCATGTCGTACCCCACGAGCAATTCAGCGCTAAGCCGCCTTGGGCGTCAGCGCATTGCCCTGAAACACCATCCCGTCCCAGCCGAACTTGATGAAGTTGCGAATATTCTGATGATCGGTTGCTTGCGGATTTTTCAGCACATCGTCACGATAATAGGCGCCGAAACACTGTAATGTCTGCTGCGGTGTCAGATTGTGCAACTTCGCGAAAGAAAATAGCTTGCAGGAACCGTTGTTCTGCCCGGCTTCGTTTAGCAATTCACCGTTTTTGAACGCAGTGGGCGCAAAGTCATAATTCGTTTCGATCACCGAGATAGTGTCGCTAAATGCGATGCCTTCGGGTGCGGTTGCCAGAGCTTGTAGAAATTGTTTCATATACATAAACCTGATGAGTTAAAAAACATGACTCTATGTGCAATCCAGTAGGTAATTTAAATAATCCAGAACAGATGATAATGCACATTCAGCATCACCGTTAGCCCCTGCGCGCCGCCGAAGATAGTCAACAAATAGCGGTGAAGTTGGGCGAGGACTGTTTGAGCACGTGATCGCAAAGCGATTCGTGCGAGTTCCGCAGCCCCGCTATTTGTTGGCT
>Ga0007798_10000825_pt1 | contig 10625 bp, 7 predicted proteins | sample CryBogmetaGMA17M_FD_60370 | JGI IMG/M metagenome (GOLD analysis project Ga0007798, IMG submission 60370) | Freshwater microbial communities from Crystal Bog, Wisconsin, USA - MA17M | ecosystem: Environmental > Aquatic > Freshwater > Lake | place: Crystal Bog, Wisconsin, USA | collected 2009-07-06
GAAAACCGCAATCTGTTAATTCACTTTTTGAATGCATTTTTGGCGCAAGACCTTATCGAACCCTTGGTATGGGTAGAGATATTGAATCCGTACAATGATAAAGAATTTCTCAGTGACAAACTCAGCATTGTTGATGTTAAAGCCCGGGACAGCCATGACCGGCTCTATCAAATTGAAATCCAGCTGACGAGTTACGGTCATTTGCCCGCCCGTATTATTTACAACTGGGCAGACATCTACAGTCAACAACTTAAAAGCGGTCAAGATTATCTTCAACTCAGACCGACTTATTCTATTTGGTTGTTGGCAGAAAATCTGATCAGTGCTGATAACGAGACCGTGCATCATTATAAAATGCGTGATGAACAAGGTAATACCTTGACGCAACATGGCGGTATATGGCTGCTGGAACTAAAAAAGTTTAAGGCAAACCACGTTGAAACGGAAGATCAACGTTGGTTAAAATTCTTTAGAGAAGGCGAGCAACTCAACGATGAAGCCTTGCCAGACTGGATGATTACCCGGGAGATGAAACAAGCCATGAGCACCTTAAGCACTTTTTCAGAAAAAGATCAGCACTATTATCAATACCAAGCCCGGCAAGAATATTTGCGAGAGCAACGCACGATTCAGCATGAATTAGAGCAGGCGAGGAGGGCGCTATTACAAGCGAATCAGCGTGAAGAAGCCGCGCAAAAGCGCGAAGAATTGGCCTTGCAAGAAAAACAAGCAGCGCAAAAGCGCGAAGAATTGGCCTTGCAAGAAAAGCAAGCGGCGCAAAAGCGTGAAGAATTGGCTCAGCAAGAAAAGCAAGCCGTTCAACAACGGGAAGAACTTGCAATCGCTGAAATCGAGCGATTAAAAGCCCTGCTAGCCCAAAAAGAGTAGCGTTTGAGCTGGTTAAGCTAGTTCCCAAGTTCCAGCTTGGGAACCAGGGCAAAAACGCCCCAAAGCCCTTTGGCAAAGGGAGATTTGTAGGGGGTAGAAAATTTTCTACCCCCTACCAGGGCAATTATTCCAACCTCCAAGGCTTTTGATTTTCATCTTGCTCTTCGTGTCTTCGTGGTCAACTGCCTTCAAATACCCCCGATTATTTTCCTACCACTGAGACTCCCCAGTTTCAGGATCATACATTTCGTGGACAATTTTATGGCGGTTGGCAATTAATTCTTCAATGCTGGGTGAGTTGCTCATGGCGCGTGAAATAGCCAGTTTCATGGCTTCGTAGTTGGTGCGATATAAATCTTTACGATCCAACTCAGGGTTGGTTGCGCATTCGGGCGCTATCCAAAGCATTGCAATGATGCACAAGTCATTGGCTGTATCGGCAGGAATAACACCGGCGATAACGCTGTCAATAACCGCATCGGCAACGGCTGATTGCACGGGGCCGCCAAATAAATTGATATAGGCCGAAGATTTCATGGTCACTTTGGGGACGATTATCGTCGCAGGGCGCACTTGCTGGTTGCAGGCGCGGATAGCAAACATGCGGGTATGGCCTTCAGTTTGCCCCATCAAATTTGCAAAGGCGTTTCCTGCGGGGCCTTTGACACTGCCAATAAGAATTTCAGGCATGGCATCAGTGCCTTGTCCTTCGCTGGAAAATACGGTTGCTTCACCGGTTCTAAACCAAATTGTATCTGACATTAAAAAACCTAAACGAGTAGTGATATAAAAACAGGCATTTTATGACGGATGGCCGGAGGCGGCAATACTTATCTATTTTGCCAAAATAGTGCAACGGCAAAAGGGCAGGGGAAGCGGCAAAGTGGTTGTGATAAAATGCGTCTTATTCAAGGCTTATTGACAGCCCCGATTTAAGTAAGTCCTTTTATTTTTTAATAGCCAAGGAACTTACTGAATATTTTTTTTACTAACTGGCAGTTATTGAAAAATCCGGCAACGGTAACAACAAAAAGTTGCTCGTTCTTTAGTCTGATTAGAACCATCAGAGTAAAGAGCTGGATGTACTGCCTGAAATGCCTCGTTGATTTCCCGCCTACCGATTTAACTTATCGCCGATTTTCGTTTTTTTTAGCACTGACCAAAATAACAGGATACTTACCTTTTTGTTTTTAGATCTCGCCTGTCGAATTCAATCCATTATAGGATTGCCCCGGCAATTGCATGAGAAAGGGCATCGGTATATCCAAAAAAACGCTTGTTTTAAGGGGGCCGTTATTACCCTAAACAAGCCAATTTACAGTCCGTAGCTGGAACGGATATAAGTCCAGACGCCGAATGTCGGAATGTGGGCGTGTAAATAACATCCGAGGGTTAGGGGTCGTGCCACGTTATAGTTTTTTCATATCGATCCTCATGACTGCCTAACCATCCCAATCATAAAATAGTGGTACAGATACCACCCTTTTCTAAGCCCCCATTTAAAGTGAGTCAATTTACCTTTATGCCACAACAGTTTACCCGTCTTGAAATGTTAGCCACTTCAGATTCCAAAAATAACCAGTCCAGCCGAGAAGATTTAATTCAGTCTGTTTCAAAGTACGCGCAAGCGGATTACCGGAAGGCTTTCTGGCAAATATCAAATACTTTTGTCCCTTATCTTGGCTTATGGGCCGTGATGATTTTTTCCGTACTACACGATTTTCCTTATTGGATAACCTTATTATTGTCGGTGCCTGCCTCCGGATTTTTGGTGCGCATATTTATTTTTTTCCACGACTGTTGCCATCTTGCATTTTTTCCTTCGCGCAGGGCAAACCGGATATTGGGGTATATTGCCGGTATCATGACCTTTACACCGTTCGAGGATTGGCAACGCACTCACGTCATTCATCATTCTGCATCAGGGGATCTGGATCGTCGTGGAGTAGGAGATATTTGGACGTTGACCGTAGATGAATATCTTTCTGCATCCTGGCTCAAACGCGCTGCTTACCGATTTTTTCGTAACCCTTTGTTACTAATTGGCATCATACCTACTGTTCTGTTTTTGATTCTGCAACGCTTTCCCAGTTCAGGAGCCAAAAAACGTGAGCGTAACAGTGTCATTTTTACCAATATGGCACTGGTCGCTATTATTACCATCATGAGTTTGACGCTGGGTTTTCAAAACTATCTGATGATTCAATTACCCATTATTGTGATGGCGGCAAGTGCCGGTATGTGGTTGTTTTATGTGCAGCACCAGTACGAGGATGTTTGCTGGATGCGCCATGACAGTTGGAATCTAACCCGGGCAGGTCTGGAAGGCAGCTCTTATTATAAATTGCCCAAAGCACTGCAATGGATAGTCGGCAATATCGGTCTGCACCACATCCACCACGTCAAGGCTAATATTCCCAACTATAACTTGCAGCGTTGCTACAATGATATAGCGGCCTTGCAGGTAACGACTCCTTTGACCTTGCGTAAAAGTCTTAAATCGCTATGGTTGAATCTATGGGACGAACAGAAGCAAAAACTGGTGAGTTTTCGGTCGATCAGGCTGCTGCCGCGGATGAAAAATCAAGCTGCGTTAAATTGACAGTAGGGTGGTATCGGGTAACGATTCAGGAAACGTTAATGTTAAGTCATTAACATGATCTGCGCAGTTAAAGCCGTTAATTGACCGGAAATTAACGGTCTGCCAATGACTTTACCTCTTAGGTGATGTTTTTTAGAATAAAATAACGCATTCCATTTTCCAGAGAAAAAATCCTATGAATAAATATTCGGTTATTACCGTTTTCAGCCTACTGATGCTGTTTGCAAAAAATGGCGCCGCTGATCAATTGACGCTTCCGGTGCAACTGGATTATAGCCTGATAAAAAAAGCGTTAATAACCCAACTTTATAAAGGTGCAGGCAATTCAGCTGAACTTTGGAATGATAAGCAGGGCTGTAGTTATTTAAAAATTTCCGATCCCCGACTTAGCGGTCAAGCAGGTCAAATAAAACTGCTAAACAATCTGCAAGCCCGGTTTGGAACAGGTCTGGGTGGACAATGCGTCACGCTATTTGCATGGAGCGGTATTTTGGAAACCTTGCAGCAACCCACCATCAACCCCGCGCAGACTGTCTTAAGCCTGCCTATTACCAAAGTGACGGCGACTGATCGGGAAGGTCGCTCGGTTAGCAACAATAAAATTCAGGAGTTGATTAACCGCTTTGTCGAACCCAAATTGTCTGCCGTTAAAATAGATTTAAACGAATCGCGTGCAGACATTGAAAAAACAGTGACGGAATTTTTACCCAAAGAGAACGTAGCGGAAGTTAAAGAGCTGCTTAAATCCTTAAAATTTAGCAGTGCCGAGGCCAACGATAATGGCGTTGCCATTAAACTGGCCTTCAATGCACCTGCCAAACAAGCAGACAAAAAACCGGCCGATCCGTTAAGTGCCGCCGAACAAAAACAATGGCAAGCCAGTTGGCAGGAATGGGATGCATTTTTGAGTAAAGCCATTCAACAGGCATCCGATGATACCAAGTCACCCGAACTGCGTGATGCCTTGATGGAAACACTTTTGGAATCACGCACTGCTTTTCAGGCCGGATTAAAAGACCATGATGCTAACGGCGATGATCCGGTACGCGTTTTTTTTACGCATACCTGGCAACGTCTCGCACCGCAATTAAAAACGTTGGCTAAAGAATTACCGGAGATACAAGGGTTACGTTATATGACCTTTATAGCCGCTACCGATGTAATGTATGAGCTTGAAAACATAGGCGCACCTTTGGGTTTGGAAATCTCTTCTGATGGTTTGCGTAAATTGGCGCGTATTCTGATTGCCGGCAAAGAGCAACATGCCAAAGCCAAATAAGCATTAACTTAAGGCATAGCGCCACGAAGAAAAAGCCAGGCCGGAATAAGACCACCCAAGCGTAGCGCGTGGTGGCGTTTCCGGCACACTCGTACAGTTAGCCGGAAACGCTTATTCTCGCTTGCGCTCGAAAAGTCTTATTCCGGCTACAAAAACCTTAAAAGATTATCACCACGAAGACACGAAGGACACGAAGAAAGAAAACTTCGTGTCTTCGTGGTGAAAAAAAAGCATAGTAGGTTGGCGGCGGGTAATGGATATAACGATGGATTTTGTCGTCTTTCTACTCATTCTATACGCTAGATATGGCGGTGTTCGGTCGGTGCCCGTTTTTCCTAAAAATAGCCGTTGACTTTTCTACAAAAACTTAAGCATAATCCGTTTTTATCCGATTGAAACGCCTATTCTTGGCAACCCCTCCTTCAATCAAACAGGAGATACATTTATGACCGCCAACAGTTCAAGTCGCGTTGCAGAAATTTTTACCCGTTACGAACAACCCATACTGGAGGACTGGCTACGCGAGCAGTTAGCGGCTCTCACAGCACGCCAGGACTTGATTTCCGAAGCCGACCTGCGCCGACAATCAGCCGATCTTCTCGCGCTCTTTATTCCCGCTTGCCGTGTCGGCAGCTTCACTGACATTACCACGCCTGAGTGGAAGTCACTCTTGGATTTCCTGGCCGGTGCCTCCCGCAGCCGCGCATTACAGGGCTTCTCGCCTTCGGAAACGGCAACCGTGGTGTTCTCGCTCAAGCAACCGCTGTTTACCCGCCTGCGCCAAGAGTTTAGCGCCAATGCCGAGGCGTTGGCTGATGAATTATGGAACGCCACCGTGCTTTTGGACAAGCTGGGCCTGTACACCACCGAGGTGTTCCAAAAGAGCCGAGAAGAGATCATCAAGCGCCAGCAAGAAGAAATGCTTGATCTTTCCACGCCCGTTGTAAAGCTCTGGGAAGGTGTCCTTGCCGTGCCGCTCGTGGGTGCGCTCGATAGCGCCCGCTCCCGGCTGGTTATGGAAAACATTTTACAAAGCATCATCAGCACTGGCAGCAGCATGGCTATTATAGACATTACGGGCGTGCCCAATGTGGATACGCAGGTTGCCCAGCATTTGCTGAATACGGTTTTGGCCGCGAAATTGATGGGCGCACAATGCATTATCAGCGGCATTCGTCCAGAGATTGCCCTGGCGATGGTGCATCTGGGCGTGGAGTTTGGTGATGTGGTCACCAAGGCCACGCTGGCCGATGCACTGGCCTATGCCTTTTTGAAGATCGGCATCGTGGTAACCATCACGGCTCCGCATCTATAAACACGGGGGGCGTATGGAACAGATACCTATACATAAAGTCGGCGAGTTTCTGTTGGTGAGTGTTCAGGTAGATATGCACGACCGCCAAGCGCTGATCCTGCAGAACGACCTCACCACCCAAGTCGTCAAGACGCGAGCCAAAGGTGTGCTCATTGATATCTCCACGGTTGACATCGTGGACTCATTCATTGGCCGCATGCTGGGCAATATGGCCTCAATCACACGGGTGCTGGGCGCGAACGTCGTTGTCGTCGGCATGCAGCCGGCTGTGGCCATCACTATTGTCGAGCTGGGCTTATCGCTGACGAACATTCATACGGCTCTCAATGTGGACAAAGGTATGGCGCTGCTGAAAACTCTGGTTAATAAATCTACGAACGAAGGCCGTCATGAGCCCTTTGAAAAGTGAAACCCTGCCGCTGCGCACCGATGAAGATATTTTGCTGGTTCGCCAGACGGTGCGGGCCTGGATGGTTGAGCTGGCCTTCAATATGGTCGAGCAGACCATGATGGTGACGGCCACCAGCGAGCTGGCCCGCAACACAGTGGTTTACGGTGGCGGCGGTTCGGCGCGGCTGGAGCTTCTGGCAGACAGCGGCCGCCAAGGTGTCCAAGTAACCTTTGAGGATCAGGGGCCGGGTATCGCGGATATTGAGCAAGCCTTGAAAGATGGCTACACCACGGGTGTGGGTTTGGGCATGGGTCTGGGCGGCTCGAAGCGGCTGGTGAACGACTTCGATATTTGGTCTGAGGTCGGCAAGGGGACGCGCGTGACCATCACCAAGTGGACATTAAGCCATCCATGAACATAACGGCCGATCCTCATCCTCGCGGGCTATTTTCCCGGCATATCCGCGTGGAAAACCTAAGACATGTCAACGAAGCCCGACGGCTGGTTATCGCTCTTTCTCGTGACTTGGGCTTTGACGACTTACGCACCGGTCAGGCAGCTCTGTTCGTGACCGAACTCGCCACCAATCTCGTCAAGCACACGGCTGGGGCTGGCGGCGATCTGGTTTTTCATCCGCTTGAGGAAGCCGGCGCAACCGGCCTTGACATCCTCGCCCTCGACTGCGGCCCCGGCATTGCCAATATAGGCAAAAGTCTGCGTGACGGCTCTTCTACCTTTGGCAGTTTTGGCACCGGCTTGGGTGTCATTCGCCGACTGTCGTCGGCTTTCGACATTTTCTCTGCGCCCGGCAAAGGCACCGCGGTATTCAGTCGCCTCTGGGAAAACGTGCAGCCCTTGTCCCCGCTGGCCGTGGGTGTCGTGTGTCTGCCTGTTTCCGGTGAGCAGGCCTGTGGCGACGCGTGGGCTATGAAGGTGGACGGCGACAGCACTTTTTTTATCCTGGCCGACGGCTTGGGACATGGCCCGGATGCCGCTGAAGCGGCCAACCAGGCGGTCGCCATTTTTTTAGAACAAAGCCCGCGCCACCCGGCAGAGTTGCTGCAGCTGATTCACGCCGGCTTGCGCGGCACGCGGGGCGCAGCCGTCGTGGCCGCCGAGGTCGCTCCGGAAAAAGGCGTTATTCGCTACGCAGGCGTGGGCAATATCACCGGGCTGATGCTCGACGGGGCAACCTCCCGTCATCTGGTATCCCACAACGGCACCGCCGGGATTGAAGCGCGAACAATCCAGGAGTTTAGCTATCCCTGGACGGAGAGCAGCTTGCTGGTGCTGCACTCGGACGGTTTGGCGACGCGTTGGTTGCTGGATGATTATCCGGGCTTGGCGCAAAAACACCCGGCTTTGATCGCCGGGGTGCTGTTCCGCGATCATCAGCAGCTGCGCGACGACAGCACCGTGGTGGTCGCCAAAGCTGGCGGACGGAGGGTGGTGGAATGAGCACGGACATGACCTCCGCTGAATCGCCAGAGACACAAATTCAACGACTAAACCAGGAACTGCTCGTCGCCCGTGAATTACTTCACCAGCGTGACGAGGAACTGAGCCGCATCAATGATGAGCTGACCTCGACGAATTCCGGCGTGGTCGCGCTTTATGCTGAATTGATGCAACGCAGCGAAGCATTTTGCGCAGATGTGGGTCAGCGTAAACAAATCGAAGAGAGTCTGCGTGTGCATCAGATAGAACTGGAGATGCAAAACCATGAACTCCAACAAGCTCAAGAAGAATTGGCACAAGCGGAGGCGCGTTATTTTGACCTCTATGAATTGGCGCCGGTGGGCTATTGTACCGTAAGCGAGAAGGGGGTGATTCTCCAAGCCAACCTCGCCGCCGCTAACCTGCTGTGCATGGACAGGCGGGAGCTGCTTCAGCACTTATTGTTCCATTTTATCCTCAGAGAAGACAGGGATAGCTACTACCTGTTGTGTAAACAGCTGGTTGAGGGTGAGTCACGGGCGGGCGAATTGCGGATGGTGAGGAACGATAACACGCCAGTTTGGGTGCATTTGGCGATCTCCCTGTATTCCGACGGCGATACTCGTGTGTTCCGTATTGCGTTGAGCGACATTTCCCGGCTCAAACAGGCGGAGGAGTTGTCGCGAAAGAACGAGGAATTGAATTGGAGCATTATCCATACGACTACGGACGGCTTTTGGAGGTTTGACACTCATGGGCTCCTGCTGGAAGTCAACGAGGCCTATTGCCGGATGAGCGGTTATAGTCAGGAGGAACTGCTGACCATGCACATTGCCGACCTGGAAGCCGTTGAAACGCCCGAAGAAATTGCCGTCCACATGTGCCATATCATAACTCAGGGTCATGACCGATTCGAGTCCCGGCACCGCAGCAAGGATGGCAATCTGTATGATGTCGCAATCATCATCAATTACCTGCCCCTCCACGGTTCACAGTTTGTGCTTTTTGTGCAGGATATTACCAAGCGCAAACAGATGGACTTGGCGTTGCGCGAAAGCAATGCCTATCTGGAAAACCTGATCAACTATGCCAACGCGCCCATTATTGTGTGGGATCCGCAGTTCCGCATCACGCGCTTTAATCACGCTTTTGAGGCGTTGACCGGACGCAGTGAGCAAGAGGTCACAGGGCAATCCTTAGCGTTATTGTTCCCACCCGAACTTGCCGAGCATTCTATGGCGTTGTTCACCAAAACCTTGAGCGGCGAGCGCTGGGAATCGGTCGAGATCAAGATTCAGCATCGCGATGGTTCGGTGCGCACGGTGCTGTGGAATTCGGCGACGTTGTTTACGGAGGATGGGCAGACCCCCATTGCCACTATCGCACAAGGGCAAGACATCACTGAGCGCAAGCAGATCGAATTGGCGTTGCGCGAAAGCGAGGCCTTTGGTCTTGCTATTCTGGATTCGGTGGCTGCCGAAATCGCCGTGCTGGATGCTGATGGGGTCATTGCTTTGGTTAACCAGCCGTGGCGGCGTTTTGCCTTGGAGAACAGTGGCGAGCCGGGTATCCCGGCGCCGCAAACGGAAGTCGGCGTCAATTACCTGGCGGTCTGCCGGGCAAGTGCCGCATCTGCAGCGGATGCTGTTGTCTCAAGCATCAGCGAGGGCATCCAGGCGGTTTTGGAGCGTCGGTTACCCAGCTTCACCATGGAATATCCCTGCGATTCACCGCAGCAACAGCGCTGGTTCAGCCTGGTCGTCACGCCGTTGGGGGAGCATGGCAAAGGCGCGGTGGTTTCCCATGTCGACATCAGCGAACGCAAGCAAGCCGAAGAAAATCTTCAGCTCGCCGCCAGCGTTTTCACTCATGCCCGCGAAGGCATTATGATCACTGCCGCCGACGGCACGATTATCGATGTCAACGAGGCTTTTAGCGAGATTACCAGTTACAGCCACGATGAAGTGATAGGCCGGAATCCGCGACTGCTCAGCTCCGGCCGCCACGAACGTCAGTTCTACAGTGATCTGTGGCAAAGTCTGCTTGAAAAAGGTCATTGGTATGGTGAAATCTGGAACCGGCGCAAGAACGGCGAGGTGTACGCCGTGATGCAAACTATCAGCGCCGTGCGCGATGCCGAGGGTAACCCCAGGCATTACCTGGCGCTGTTTTCCGACATCACCCTGAACAAGGCACGCGAACAGGAGTTGGAGCACAGCGCTCACTACGACTCTTTGACCAGTTTGCCCAACCGTGCGCTGCTGGCTGACCGCCTGCACCAGGGCATAGCTCAAGCCCGGCGGCGCGGGAATCTGCTGGGGGTGGCTTTTCTCGACCTTGACGGCTTTAAGATCATTAACGATCAGTACGGGCATGAAGCCGGTGACCAGTTGCTGATTGCAGTGGCCGCCAACATGAAGCAGACTTTGCGCGAGGGCGACACCCTTGCCCGCATGGGCGGCGACGAGTTTGTTGTCGAATTGCTCGATCTGGTCGATGTCGAAGCCAGCGCACCGATGCTTGTCCGCTTGCTCGCCGCTGCTGCCGAGCCGATGCAGTATGGCGACCTTACCCTTCAGGTATCGGCCAGTTTGGGCGTTACCTTTTACCCGCAGGCGGAAAATATCGATGCCGACCAACTCCTGCGCCAGGCCGACCAAGCCATGTATCAGGCCAAGCAGGCGGGCAAGAACCGTTACCATATCTTTGATGC
>Ga0007798_10000828_pt1 | contig 10600 bp, 20 predicted proteins | sample CryBogmetaGMA17M_FD_60370 | JGI IMG/M metagenome (GOLD analysis project Ga0007798, IMG submission 60370) | Freshwater microbial communities from Crystal Bog, Wisconsin, USA - MA17M | ecosystem: Environmental > Aquatic > Freshwater > Lake | place: Crystal Bog, Wisconsin, USA | collected 2009-07-06
GTCTTTCGTCGTTTCATAGAGACCTTTGATCTCAACGATTATGCAGCCGCACATGAATTCAAACACGTTATTTTCCGTTTCGTTGCCGGCATAATCATCTTCGCCGTAAAACGTGCGCGCATAATTTCTCGCAATCTCCCAGGCTTCTTCCTCGTCTTTTGCGTAGATCAGAAAGTCGTAGGAATATTCCTGCTCGCCGTTCCGCTCTTCCAACTCCATGTGATACAGCATGCTACTGTCCTTTTTCTTCACCCCTTTTTTAATCCTTCACAGAAGAATGGGAGTGTTTTCCTGTTGCTTCTTTCTGAACTTTTACGACATATTCACCCTTTGGAAGATTGATGCTATTGTGTTCCGGATGCGTGATGGTCGTAGCTTTATCCACCTTTAGCGTTCCTGTTTCACCATCACCAAACAGGGAAAGTTGAGCGCTTCCACCCTCAACCTTATGTTCATGTCCTTCCTTTTCACCTTCGCGGATCACCCCATTTGGGATTGGCCTGGCGTTATAGGCGTAACTCGCAGGAAGTTTCTTAACCTTGAAAATCAGGATTTCCCCCTGCCGATATGCCTTTTCGTATATAATCATTTTATATCCCCCTATGTTTCTACCGCGAACTTGATCGGTTTCTCAAAATCTACGCCGACATGGAATGTCCATTGTCGGGCTTGTTCACACTTTTGGGAATCCTTTGGCACTTTTAGAAAATAGTAGCTTTTTGTTGTCGGGCATTGCACCCGCAGGATACGCACCTCATATTTCGGTATGTCATAAAGGCACATTTCCCGATTTTTGTGTATTACTGTTCCTATTTCAGCAATTCTCTCCGGAGTAATTTTCGCCATAAGGGCCATACGGAGTTGAGCATTGGAGAGTGGCAGGATTTTGAGGGGATCGAGCTTATCAGGGGGCGTTTCATACAATTTCTTAGGTATGGCTACGCCGCGTTCATAGAAAAAGATTTTCCCATTTTCGACCCACTTGCCGACTCGCTGCTGATTTTTAATCTGCCCTGCATAAATGATGACTCCGTTTTTCTTGACCACAAAGGGATGAGCGTCACAAAACCAATCGGTCATACTCTTATGGAATACTGAATGACCACCGAAATAAGCGTTCATTCTTCCATTGAGAACGCCTGTTATTTCATAGAGGATTTTGCCGGCATTGTCCCTTATTGTGCAGGTTTTACGAAAGGCGTTGTAATCATAGGCAGTCTTTTTGTTGTCGTAAATGAATTTCTGTCGTACTAAGCGTCCGTTTTTATACCAGCTATGGCATACTCCCTTCATCCCGAATATTTTCTCATGCCTTCGGGCTTTTCCGTGTCTGCCGGTTCCACTGCCTTTTTTAAAATGGACAATTTCTCGCCCCTTTTCCCCTCGCTTAGACTCAAATGCACCATAAACGATATGATGAACACTTTTACCGTCATGTTGCAATTTATTGTCCCAGACCTCTCCGTTTTTGATCATTACAATTCTCTGGAATGGTTCGTTATTTTCATCAGTACCCCTTATGGTGATTCTGCCATTCATCAGATGATCATGGATACTCCTGCCGTTACATTTTCCCGATAGGATAGACGTAAGCCCCCTATTTCCAAACATAGGCTATCTCCGTTCTTCCAATTCCATGTGATGCAGCCTTGCCATGCAAGCTACTCCAACTTTATTTAGCCCGCGCTGCGTACCGATACATTCCGCTGTTCGGTAACCGTTACACCGGGCAGCTTCATGCCTGCGTTGACCAGTTTCTTTATGTTAGACATGTTGAAGTCTATAACAGATGGAGGTACATTCCCTTCTGCTACCGCTTTTATCAGCGCCATCGCATTGACTACCTGCGGAATCAGATTCACTTTGGAACTGAGGCCCTTGACCTTCGGCGCCTGTACATTTATGACCGGAGAGGGAATGAGATTAAGGACGTTTACCGATTCCTGCTTCTCCGCAGCCTCGCTTGTGAGCTTTTCCTGCTCTGCATAGAGGGCTGCAAGTTTTGCATTGACCAGCGTGAACCTGTCATGATCGGCATCGGCTAAAGCCTCTTGGAGCGCTCCGATCTTTTCCTCTATCCCGGTATATTGAGTAAGTTTTTCATCAATCTCCGACTGGATCCTCTGGAGTTCGATCTCTCGCTCTTTCCGGGTAATCCCGGCCAGCCTCTCGGCTTCCTTCTTCCTTTCGTTTTCAACGAAAGTGAGATAATCGCCGATAAGCTGCTTGATGCGTTTTTCCGCCTCCGCCAGCGGATCCATGTGTTTCTTTTTCTGCGCCAGGGCCTCTTTGTGAGTAACATGAGCCCTTTCGATGATCGGATCGAACGTCGAGTCGACTTCTTTCTGGAAAGTCTTGATTGTCTGCACAACTTCTTTCGCAATAACAAGCTCTGCGTCAGAACTGACTATTATTGTCTTTGCTCGCGTTATTACGGGTACGAGTTGTTGCTGCAGATCATTCTTTCCCTGGCCTGCCGCACCGAGCAGCTCCTGTTGTGAATTATCCATTGACTTCTCCCTTTATGTGAACGGGCTGCCCGCAGAATATGCAACACAGGTTTTTCAGGGCGCGATTGTCCTGGCTGTTTTGTTTGATCAAAACGTCGATGTTTTCCCCGCACAGTTCGCATTCCATGCGGACATTTCTTTCATTTCCCTCGAATTCGTTTTTCAGCACAAGGAATGCGGCATAACGGCGGTCCTTTTCCACTCCGTCGGCCCACCTTGATATCGCTTCCTTATGCATATCCACGATGCGGGAGAACTCCTGTTTAATCTCCGCCTTGGTAAACGCCGTGTCGCGATAAGGCTCTTCATGACAGCGATAAGCAGCGTTAAAATACCGATGCTCCCTGTCAAAATGCCTTATGAACACATCGGTGAAATCCCTCGGAGCCGCATATGCCTGGCGAAACCCATGGATATTGTAATGGGCGATAAAACCGCAGTAGAGGTTCAGGAAATCGTAAAGCTCTTTGGTCATTTCTTCCATGTTGCGGGACTCGATTACTTTCCGGAAGCTTTTCACAACCGGCAATCTGCCGACAGGCTTTTCTTCCAGACGCTCATTCAGGGTTGGCAGAGTTGATTGATTTGAAGCGCTTTGCATACATTCACCTTACTGTCTCAGTTTTCGTAATAGCGGTCGCAGCTGGAAAATCTTGAAACCAATGCATCGATGAAACTAATCGACATCATAGATGCAGCAATGGCTCTTGCTTTCCCGCGCGTCTCCGCGTATATGCACAGCGATCCCTCTTGGGGGCCATTTTTGCGATAGCCTATCCACGCTTTCATGATGTTCTCCTTTCAGGCGTGCTATTTCAGGCAGGGAAACTCCCCATAATTGAAATAGCCGCCTTTAGATGTATTTGATGTTTTTTTAAATAGACAGAAACACAGTCCAGCCGGACGTAAAATCGTTAATAGATTGCAGTCAGGCTTTCGGTTTCTATTTCCAGGCTCTTCATGCGTTGAATTTCGTCCGGGTCGTCTTCCACTTGCATATTGTCGTAATCCAGGACGTCAATGTTAACGTCATGCGGATTACTCGTGTATATGGCTTGGACAAGACCGCCGCGGACAACAACGATTATTCTGTTTTCCATCCCGAACCGCTCAGTCTTCGTAAGGCAGCATTACCGTCATTACGGGTTTTCCGTCATCTCCGGGGCCGCATACGATCTTCAATGTATGCTCCTTCCCGCCTAGAGGGATACCGACTCTGAACAATACTGTTGAAGGGTCTATCCGCTTTATTTGGCAGTTGACGGCCATGAAGCAGATATCCCATACGGTTGCCCCGTATTCCTGTCCCGATTTTTCATGGGCATCCTCGATGAGCTGCCATACCGCGGAGGTACAGGCTACCGGATACTTGAAAACTCGGGTGTCGATTGAAAACGGCCCTGACAGGTCGACAAGGACTCCGTCTTCTATTGCCTGGGCCCTCGTGTAAGAGAAAATAATCTCCGCACCTTCCCATAAACCCTCTTCTTTTATTGCTTTGCACATGATTCCACCTTTCATTTGTTCGGGCATACCGTTCCATGCAGATGAAGATCATCCGGCATGGAAATAGGGGCCTCTGAATTTGATTAATTTTTATTACGCTGCTGGGGCGAGCCTGTAGTTGTAGACGTTTAACAGGGATAGAAACACGGACCAGTCTGACACGAAATGAGACTTGATCTCCGTGAATTCCAATTTTATCGGGTCTCGCGGCTTGGATATCTTCATAAGCCATCTCCTGACATATCTGCCGTACACCATCTGACAGTACGCCGCAGTCTGTATTCCAACGGTCTCGCTCCCGCCGGTTTTGATATCGACTATGCCTTCGGAAACGCCTATCCGACAAACGATGTCGGGAGTTCCGGCATAACGGTACCTGGCGGAGTAGCAAGGTTGTTCTACAGAGACTATTTCCGGCTTATATATATCCTGCCACTTCCTGACTTCGTTCCTTACTTCCACGAGCTCCGGGGGCGCTTCGGTTTCGTCAATGTCGTCGCCGCTCAAAACAATCGCGACAACCTGATGAACGGCTATACCCCAGTCGGACGCTTTTTCCATTATCTCCGGTTCAACGATGTCGCCGGTATAAGGAGAATAATAATACTCTCTCCTGCCAATGGTGATCTTCGTCCACGTGCCGATGACTTGCGTCACGGACGGGACCGGTGAACCGTTCCACGTATAGAGGTGGTTTTCGCTGTTGAAATTCAGCATAGTTACTCATCTTTACAGACCCAAAGCGGTTTTTCCGATGCAAAGGGCCACTCTGACAAAAATTCAATCTTTGCTTCCTTAAATTTTAAGAACGCAACGTTTTCGCCGATGCCAAAGGGATCGTCCACCGCAATTTGGAAATAGGGGTTTTCCCCTGTTTCCTCGGATACGTCGGAAAGATGAAAAAGATCGAGAAGCCCGATGCACTTTCCGTTTACCCATATTTCGGCACCGGATCCTGATCTTCGCAAAGCAACAGTTCCCTTTACCTCTGGGTAATCAAAATGCATCGTCACAACCTCTATGCCGTCTTTACCCATCAGCAATCCGTCTTTTCCAATGTTGTCTTGGATAAACTTGTCCTGTTCGTCGAGTTCAATTACCTCGGCAATTGCATTATCAACAGTATTCATAGACCTCGTTGTTTTGGGTTTAAGCCAAAAGATCTGGCCAGGCTTTCGGCATTGATAACACCATCCTGCAATACACATGCAATGCAGACGCCGATTTCGTAGCGAAATTTTTCAGCGGTCAGATGATCCAACGTGCCATATTCAAGTCTCATGTATGCTTCGATATGCCGGGGATCGATATCTCCATGACCGCGTCTCCACAATTCTTCCTTTATTCTTGCCTGATACATGTTGACATCCCGTTTGATACCCGCCGGATCAGAGAAGACCATGGCATGGGCAGCGGGTTTGTGGATTTATCATCATCCTGCCGGCATAAGTTGCCATAGGAACAGTAGGAGCACTGCCAGGAAGTATGAGAGAATGAGCGCGGCGGCAGTATGGAAGAATTTGCGAATTCCTCCACTTTTTCAAACCATTCAATGCCGGCTCTGTATAAGCCGGTGAACCGGTTTTGAAGAGGTGTAATCAGGTCTCCCTGTGAAGATGAAACTGACAGAATTTCCAGGAAATCCGCCTTGCAGTCGTAGCCAAGAAGGAAATCCAGGTACGCGGACGTGTTCTTGTTCTTGAAGAGAAGAACACATTGCGTCAATCCGGCCCCTTTCATCAGGAAACAGCACTTTATCAATTCTTCGAGGTACGTTTCGCCTTCCAATAGTTCTTCAAAGGCTTTCTGTACAACCGGCTCAATCTGCAGCAGGTAGCGTCTGTTCATCATATCCGTCAGGACGCCATCGATATCGGCTTCCAGCGAATATTCCTTATTGCCCATAAATTCGACGAGGCCGCAGAGTACCCGCGTATTCTCACACGATAGACGATAAGCTGATTTCTCGCGTATCGTCCGCAGGGTGAGCTCTCTCAGCGCTTTGTGCTCGCATGAAAGACTTTGTGCCCGATCGGCGAGCGTTCGCGGGATTCCCATACGCCAGTATACAGTCGCTCGCAGGCATCTGTTTTTAGCACCGACGAACGACGGGTGCGGCTTATAGGGAATTTCCTGCGGGTCAACGCCGTTTATGGCGTGTAGAACGTTGGCTAACATTAAGATGTATCTCTTACTCGTAACACAAGTACTTTATGGGTAAGAAGTCTTCCTCAGGCTTCAAGATTTCCTCTTTTGAAAAAATCCGTCCGCAGAAGTTGACGACAACCCTCCTCTCAACGGTGACCGGTTTCCCGAAATCATAATCGGATCCCCTGAGGCTGTATACAAAAGGGTATCCTGCAGGAGGTTGGTCTTCGCGGCTTTCGACATACTTTACATTGTGTTCGGTTATCCTTCTGCCGCGTCCGTGTCCCAGGCCTATTGCTACGTCCTGATATTTGAAACAGGGCACGGCTGGTCGATCGGCTATGTTATGCATACGATCACCTTTCTTTTGATGATTAACATTCATTGGTCAGAAGACCGCAGTAAGGACAATATCTGTGGCCGAAATCGTTGTAGTCGTCTCCGATTTTCAACAACTCGATCCTGAAGACATTGCCGCAGTTCTCGCAGATCTCCTCATCGTCTTTTGCCGGCGCATCCTCTATGAGGTTATCTTCCGGCAGCAAGACTCTGTCTGTCTTTGGTGTTGCCATGGCGTTTGTCTCCTTTATTCCCTTTTTGTGATTCTCTGAAATCAAAGAACCTGTCGAGGACGTCCCTGATGTTACAGAACTCATGTGTCATTTCACCGATCTTTTTTTCATCCGAAATCGCTTTGATTGACCTGCATAACAGTCCTGCCCGGCATATTGCCAGGATGGAGAGATATCTAAACCGAATGTCGCCGATTGCATGGTCGCCAAAGTGTTTGTTGAATCTGGCCTCAAGTCTTTCTGTCTCTTTATCCAGGACATCTATGACCTGATGGACGTTTTGCACTGCCGGAACACTGTCGGCGCTCTCTTTTACTCGCGTTTTTGTACGTGGCGCAGCCATTTCTCTAGGAGCTTCCCACACAGTTCTTAAAGTAATCATGGAGCTCGATATGCTTTTCCATGATTTCCTGGGGTGGGCTTGTTTTGAGTGATTCCGTAATGCAGTTGTAAAGGCTCCAGGCATTCCGGGGTTTGAATTCCGGGTATTGCGGTCTGAGCCATTGGGTCTTGGCAACCGCCATTTGCCTGGGACTGATGATGTCTTTTCCGTAAAGCACTCCCATGTGGGAAAATCCCGCATCGTTGTCGTTAAAAGGGAAGGCCTTGAACTTATCCACATCATCGAGGATCTGCGCATAGTTGAGCTGTGCTCTGTAGCATGTGGTTATAGCCTTTTCCTCCAACTCCACCCATACCATTTTGGTATGTTTCCTCATGATGGTAATCGAACCGGAAAGGGCCAGGTTGTCACACACGAACACACTCGCGCCACACGCAAGGCCGACACTCATCGACTTGTCGTATGAATTGCGAAAGCCGATGGCAAGGCCGATATCCTCAAAGGTGTTTTTAAACTGAAGGACTCCGAAAAGCTGGTGTCCCTCCCTGGCAAGCCCATAGGATTCTTTTGACAGGGTAAATCCTGTCAGAATGTCCCGGGCGATAGTCAATAGCTTGGATGTCAACCCATAATGGCTTACGGGCTGATAAGTTTCTGTTTCCGGGGGGACGGGAATGAGGTCCAATTCGTCTCTGGTACATGCCTTTGCCCCTTTGTGTAAGCATAAAATGCCCTCGTTCATAAAATCCTCCTGTTTTTTCTTTATTCAGTTATGTAGCGTGAATTTTACTCCAGGATGGTCTCGGAGTATTTGTTGAGTATTTGTGTGGCGGGGATAGCTATCAGGTCCTGATTTAGAGGCGTACACCAACAACTTTCATACGCGCCAGGTCGAGGGTCACAATGCATTTTTCAATGCATTCCGTTTTTAACAGTCTGAGGGCGCCTGAAAGAGTGAAGAGTCCTTTGAGCCCTTCGAACTTGACAGCCTTTCCTTTTCGGGAAGTAATTACTGCCGTCACTTTCAAGCCTCGTTCGGTTCCTATCGGATTGCCTTTTTTATTGAGCTCTATCGTCATGTGCTTTTCTCCTTCCGATGTTATTTGATGTTAAATGATGTAAATTGACGTTAATGGCTGCACTGAGAACATATGATTTCGGGGTGCTTGCCGTTGTAAATTGTGATTGAATTTCCGAGAAAGTATCCAAAGGTTACATGGTGTCCGCAATCGAGCCGGAATTTCCTTCCCTTGAGGCTTTTGACGATCTGCCTCAGGGATTCCTGGCTCTCGTAGACTTTTCTCTCTCTTTCGGTCATCGCTTATTTTTTTTGTTTTTCCCCGGGCGCATAACAAGGCACTCGAAAATGAAATGTTAAAGATTCTTTACAGTCAGAATTATTAACCAATCTTGACGAGGGAAATTTTTTGTATTGTAACGTCGCCATGTAAATGCCCCTCGTGCCGCGTCCTTTGTACTGCCGCGTCCAGATGCAATTCCCCAAACTTCTATCATGGTTTTACCTCTGGTTATCGCATCGTAACTACCAGGGTCAGGAAGAACGTTCCCCAGAACCCCAGAAAGAACAGATAGGCAAATCTCTTCATGTTCGTCTCTCTCCTTTTTAAGTTTGTTTAACCGGCCGGGAGAAAGACTATTGTGCCCCATCGGGGAACATAAATTCTTTCCCCTGACGGGTTTGTTGAGATGGGTTTTTCTTTTTTTAGCCTTGTTTGCTAAGCGGCCGCGAATGCCCTAAGACTTGTTATTACGGCCTGCTTTCCCCTGATGACGAAATCAAAAGATATCCTTGATCCCGTCTCTGGAATTTTCTGTTTGCCGATCATGAAAGGGATATCAATGTTTTCGATGAACAAAAATTCTTTGAAAAAACATCCCTTCACGATTGCGTCTTTCAAGAAATAACGATACCCTTTTCTTGTCTCTATTCTTCCGCCCATAGTCTCTTTCCTTTCTTTTCTCTATGTCAGGCGAAAGAACGCATTTATCCCGTTGCAGGAGAAAAACGCGTGCTCTTCCCCCGACGGGTTTGAGTTATGGCAACCATGGGATATATTCCCGGTGTTGCCCCTTAACGATTTAGATGATTGTCTGCGTAACCGAAGAGGAAAAGCAGCTTAAACAGCAAACCGTTTTACCCCGGTTACATTTTGTCGGTAACCTCGCAGTATCTCATTGTGTGGAAATGGAATACGCAATAATACCGCAACGAGTGCCAGGACAAGTTTTCAAAAGACAACCTTATCCTGAAATGAAATGATTTAAACTTTTGATTAACGACCACAGGCAACACAAAGACACTTCTTCAATCAAAGTAATCACGCTGGCATTGTTCAAATCATAAAAAAGATATGAAGAATACCCGCTGCTGCCTTCTTTAAATGACCCAGAATTAATTCCGAGCCGTAACGAGTGGGCATCGATGTTATCGATCTGGTTTATTCCAAAAAACGAAGCAGAACGAAGATGTAGTTCCACCGTGCCGGGGATAGTTCAATAATAGGTCGCGAGTTCAATAATATAGTTACCTATATATTACTTCCGGACATGACAATTTGAGGGGGAAACGATAAATTTTTTAAAATATTTTATGAATAAATCATTTCATATACTTATAGGGGTAGCGGCAGGCATATACGCACCCTTTGGCAGGAGAGGAGATGGTACATAGAGGTAAGGTCTCAAAGATATTTTTATTGTCGATAAAGATTTTTAAAAGACACCGGGAATGCCCGGTCCCCCAGAGGCGCGAGAACGTTCAAAGACAAAAGAGTTGGGTAGCCGTATTTTGATTGATTTTTACTTGCTAAGTATCTATACAGGTACAAAATAATTATAGAGGAGGATATTCTATGAATAAAGTAGAGCTTATCAATGAGGTTGCAAAAGCTACCTGCAGTAAGGCAGAGGCAGGGAAGGCTATAGACGCCTTTCTTGGGGCGGTTAAAAAGGCCCTTAAAAAGGGAGACACGGTATCTTTGATCGGGTTCGGGACATTTTCTGTCGCTAAAAGAGCCGCCAGAAAGGGAAGAAATCCCCAGACCGGTGCACCGCTCAAGATTGCGGCGAAGAAGGTCCCTAAGTTTAAAGCAGGGAAGGCATTAAAGGATGCCGTGAAGTAAATTATCGTTATTTTATCTGTCAACAAAGGGTGGGCGTATTCTTCCCACCCTTTCCTATCCAGACCAATCCTTATTCATTATTATTTATGTTTTGGACTACTGTAACCGCTGAAGAGGTGACGAAGGACAAATGGAAACTGTAAGAGACCTGATTAAACCACACTTGAAGGAAAATGATCATATCGTATCTGTTAAAATCGTTGCTCCCACGGATTTAGATGACCCGGCAATCCTGCGGGTTATTGTTGAATACAAAGGCAAACATGGGCAGACCATTACCCTGAAATGTTTTTATCCCCCCGACGATACTTCATCATAGAGCGATAAAAGGCGCGCTGTGAATCTCAAGAGAATTTCCCTCTGTATCGTATTATCTAT
>Ga0007798_10000837_pt1 | contig 10547 bp, 9 predicted proteins | sample CryBogmetaGMA17M_FD_60370 | JGI IMG/M metagenome (GOLD analysis project Ga0007798, IMG submission 60370) | Freshwater microbial communities from Crystal Bog, Wisconsin, USA - MA17M | ecosystem: Environmental > Aquatic > Freshwater > Lake | place: Crystal Bog, Wisconsin, USA | collected 2009-07-06
GCTTGAATCTTTTATACTAAAAGAAGATATTCAAGAAATAAAATATACTTTCGACTCTTTAATTAAAGAAACTTCTACACAAATGATACATCATGTCAATAAAGTAATTGATATGAACAAAAATGAGCATCTTATCGCTTGGAACAATGCAACCTATACAGATGGTAATGGCAATATCATAGGAGTGATCGCAACTGGAAATGACATCACACAAGAGGAATATCTTAATGCTGAACTCTCAAGAACAAATCTCAAATATATTAAAACATTTGAAGCCGCACAGATAGGGATCGCTCATGTGGGGCTTGATGGTTCTTGGCTTGATGTCAATAACTACTTATGCCAACTTGTAGGCTATACAAAAGAGGAGCTTCTTAAACTGACATTTCAAGATATTACGCATCCAGATGATCTGCTTACAGATATCTCTTACGTGCAAAAACTCATCGATGGACAATCTGATAACTACCAGATGGAAAAACGCTATATATGTAAAGACAAACATATTATTTGGATCAATCTCTCTGTAGTAATCATTCGTGACAATCTTCAAAAACCTCTCTACTTTATCTCCATCATCCAAGATATCTCTCAGATCAAGTTCCTTACCCTTGAACTCGAAGCAAGAAAAAATGAGCTAGAAAATGTCATACGTTTTGCTCCTAATCCTATCATCCTCTACAGTGAAAATGGTACGATTCTCATGATGAACCATGTTTGGAAGGAGTTGACAGGCTATACCCTTCAAGATATCCCAAATATAGAGGTATGGAAAGAGAAAGTGTGTCAGAAAAAAACTCCCTGCACTGATATAGATATGGAAAAACTCTTTCATGAGAATATCCCTGTAAGTATCGGTGAAATCAAAATCTTCACCAAAGATGGTCGTGAGCTCACTTGGATATTTTCCATCTCTCCTCTAGAAAACAAATATAATGGTGCAAGGGTCATCATCGCTTCGGCTATGGATATCACACAACTGCAGCGCAATGAGGAACTGATGCTTCTACAATCCCGCCAAGCCGCAATGGGTGATATGATAGGGATGATCGCTCATCAATGGAGACAGCCCTTAAGTGTTATCGGGATGGTTGCAAATAATCTCAAAGCCACATTAGCACTTAAAAAAGAGGTCACCGTTCTTGATGTTGAAAAACTTACAGCTATTTTGGATGAACAAACGCAATATCTCAGCCATACCATTGATGATTTTAGAACATTTTTTAAACCTGAAAAAGCAAAAGAAAAGATCTCACTTTACAAGATTTATGACAAACTCAAAAGTATGCTGCTTCAAACTCTTGAGAATAACAATATTTCTATAGAGTTCATTCATAATTATGGAATTGAGATTGAAACTTATCCAAATGAACTTGTACAAGTGCTTATAAACCTTATTAACAATGCCAAAGATGCAATGAAAGAGCGTCAGATACAAAATGGAAAAATTATCATAGATACACAAACAGATACAAAAAATCTCACCATCTTAGTCAAAGACAATGCTGGGGGAATCGATAAATCTGTCATTACAAATCTTGGAGAACCTTATGTCACTACAAAAAGTAAAAATGGCACGGGACTTGGAATATATATGTCTTTGATGATCTTAAAAAAACATTTCAACGGAAATTTGACATGGAAAAACTGTGAAAATGGAAGTTGTTTTACAATCATCCTTCCTCTGCAAATCATACAAGAGGAAGAGATACAATGACAGATATGATAGAACTCAAACAAAACTGCTCTACTCTTAATGTTTTATATGTTGAAGATGATGCAAAACTCCGCGATATTGTGGCTGATTATCTGAAAATGCTTTTTGCAAGCGTTGTCTGTGCAGATGATGGCGAAATTGGTCTTGAAAAATTTCAAGAAAATAAGTTTGACCTTGTCCTCACAGATATTCAGATGCCTCGAATGAATGGTATCGAGATGATAGAAGCAATCAGAAAAATACAGCCTGAACAAGAAATTATCATCTTAACTGCTTTTTCTGAGTCTATCTATTTTATGGATGCCATACGTCTTGATGTGAGTGGATATTTGATGAAGCCTGTTGACTTTGAAAGCATAAATCAAACACTTTCTCGCATAACTCAAAAAATCATTGCAATACAAGAAAATCAACATTATAAAATTGATCTGGAGAAAATGGTTCAGGTGGAAGTAGAAAAAAACAGTGTCCTTGAACAAGAAAAAATCTATAACTATGAACAAACTCTTTTAGCGCTTGTTGAGATGATAGAACGCCGTGATACTTACACAGGTGGACACTCAGAGCGTGTGGCAATCTACTGCAAAGCCATAGCAAAGCAGGCTGGATGTTCAAAAGAGGATTGTGATCTTATCTACAGAGCTGGGATTTTACATGACATAGGCAAGATCGTCACGCCCGATGCCGTTTTACTTAAACCCGGAAAACTTGAAGCAAATGAGTATAAACTCATCCAAGAACATGTGACTGCGGGTAAAGAGATGCTTGAAAAGATACCGATGTATCAAGAACTCTCCATCATAGTCGGCTCACATCATGAAAGATATGATGGACAAGGATATCCAAAAGGGTTCAAAGGTGAGGAGATTCCATTTTTATCAAGGATCATGATCATTGCCGATGCTTTTGATGCTATGACTACAAACCGTATCTATAAAACACGACTAAGTAAAGAAGAAGCACTTCAAGAGATAAGAGACAAAAGTGGTACGCAGTTTGATCCAGCGCTCACAGAATTTGCGATAATAGCACTCCAAGAGATAGATACAGAGATTTACACAACGCAGATGCCTTTTGGAGATATTGAAAAAGAGCGTTTTGCCTATTTTTATAGAGATCAGGTTACTGGAATGTATAACCAATCTTACCTCGATCTTGTCTTACTTCAAAATAAAAATTCTCAAAAATATCATTTTTTGTGTTTAGTCGATCTGCATAACTTCAGCGCTTATAATCAAAAAAATAGTTGGCAAAAGGGAGATGAACTTCTCAAAGCCATAGCAAACTATCTTCAAAACAATTGTCAAAACTCTTTGATTTTTCGTTTTGAAGGAGATGACTTTGTGATCATGTCCCAAGAGGAAATAAAACTTCCTACATCAGCAATAGATGAACAGCTTCAAAGTTATGATGCTACACTTTTTTCAAGTATACAAACATTGAATATTAAAGAAAAAGAATTCTACTCGATTTTAGATTTTAAACGTTCAAAGTAGTGTAATCTCTGTTATCTCAGAGCTTGCACCTAAACGCATTGGCGGTCCCCAATATCCTGTTCCACGGTTGACATAGATCTGAAGATCAGCGGTGTGTTGATACAGTCCACTAATATATGGCTGTGAAAGTCTGACCAAATAACGAAACGGATAGATCTGTCCACCATGTGTATGTCCGCTTAACATCAAGTCCACACCCTCACCTACTTCTTCGATGAACTTTGGCTGATGCGCTAGTAAAATAGTCGGTGCATCTTGTTTGCTTATAAGGGCTTTTTGAAGATCTGGCATATAAATGCCCATCCTATAACCAAAGAGGTCATTTACTCCAGCGAGATTAAATCCTTTTCCTTCTTGCCCTATATAGACATTTTCATTATCCAAGACTTTGATGCCACGCGCTTTTACATTTTCTATAATTTTTGCAATACCGTGAAAATATTCATGATTTCCAACAATATAATAAACTCCGTACACTGACTTGAGTGATTTGAGTTCATCAAGAATCGCCCCAGCATTTTCGATCTTTATATCTACAAGATCTCCCGTAATGACGATGAGATCAGGACTCAGCGCATTCACCTTTTCTACGACCTCTTTTACAAAACTTTTTCCTACTAGTCCGCCGATATGCAAGTCACTGATCTGAACTATTTTATAAGGGTGTTTAAGCTCTTTTATCTTCACATCTACTTTTTCGATCACTATAGTTCTGGCTTCCACCATCGCTCTAGCACTCAAAACAAATGCAATGCCTAAAGAAGAGATATCCAGAGACTTTTTAAAAAAGGCCCGTCTTGAATTAGAAAGCGGGAGACTCAAGAGAATAACGCGTGAAAAGTCATACACAAGCGCAGTACAAAAAAGTAAAAAAACGATGCCGATAGGAACTGAAAATAAAAAGTAAAGCCAGTTTGGAGTGTTTACAAAATAGCGTGCAAACATGTAACCGATGATCCCTAGATAGTTTATAACTAAAAATATGTTGAGGGAGTGTTTGATACTTTTTCTTGCATCAAGCTTTAAAATCAGCCTTTTGTAGATGTAAAAATTGATAAGAGCAAAAACCGATAAGAAGATCACACTAAAATATATAAGATTCATAAAGCGGATTATAGCAACAAATAAAAAATAGATTTATCTAAATTTGGTACAATGACTCCTATCTTACATGTAAGGCTTAAAATGGATTTCCAACAGATACTTTTAGAGATACAAGAGGAGATAAAACCCTTTTTAAAAGAGGGAAAAGTCGCCGACTACATCCCAGCACTCAGCCGTGTCAATCCAGATCAGTTTGCTATGAGCATCACACTTTTTGATGGCACTTCTTATCATATAGGATGTAGCGAGGATAAGTTTTCGATCCAAAGTATCTCAAAAGTGTTTACCTTCACAAAAGCGGTCAACATCTACAGTAAAGCACTCTACACAAGAGTGGGCAAAGAGCCATCGGGTAATCCTTTTAACTCTTTAGTGCAACTTGAGTATGAACATGGAAAACCAAGAAATCCCTTCATAAATGCCGGTGCTATCGTCATCACAGACACACTGATCTCTCACTATAAAAACAGCAAAGATACTTTTGATTATATTTTAGATTTTATAAGAGCGATTTCAGATGATCAAACCATCACATATGATCAAGAAGTATGCGATTCTGAATATGAACACGGTTTTAGAAATCTCGCCCTTGCAAATCTCATGAAGAGTTTTAATAATATTGAAAATGATGTACACGACGTAGTTAAGACCTACTTCAAACACTGTTCTATCGCTATGAGTACAAAAGAGCTCTCCCGTGCAATGCTCTTTTTGGCAAATCACGGCGTAGACCCAATCTCAAATCATGAATTCATAACAGTCAATCAGGCAAAAAGGGTGAATGCGCTTATGCTTACATGTGGACATTATGATGCTTCTGGAGAGTTTGCTTTTCATGTGGGTTTACCTGCAAAAAGCGGTGTGGGAGGGGGAATCGTTGCTGTTGTTCCAAAAGTGATGAGTATCGCAGTCTTTTCACCGCGTTTGAACTCGTGGGGCAACTCACTTGTTGGAACAAAAGCACTGGAAATGTTTGCTCTAAAAACTGGGCTCTCTATTTTTTAAGAGAGCTTTTTACCAAGAGCTATCATCATCTCCGCTAGAACTATTGTCATCCCAAGACGAGCCATCTGAGATACCAAAATCAGTGTCACCCATATCATTTGATGGCTGAACAGTATTATTGCTATTGTTGAACATCGATGAGTTATTTGATGAACTATCATTATGATCCGTAAAATGGTGCATCAACTCTTCTGCCGCAACCATACCAACACCCGCCGCAGCTCCCGTTGCAAGACCGCTCATAATATTACTTCCTAAACCGCCACCTTGGTTAGGTTGATTGCCTTGATTGTAGCCGTTATTATTAGGATAACCGCCTTGCTGTGGCGCTGTGTTGTTGCCGTATGTAGGTGCTTGGTTGTATTGATTTTGTTTACGCGAAGAGAACGATTTCCAAATCATGACGATAAGAAATACAACTCCGCCGGTAAGAAGGAAGGTCATCCAAGGAAATCCGCTTGATTTTTTCTCTTGAATATTTTGTGGCATTTGTGTAGTTTTCGTAGTGGAAACCGCGTTCCCCTCAATCATCTGTTTTAAAGCAACAACCGCTTCTGGCTTTGCAAAAGGAAGTTTTGGTGAAAGCTGTTCTGCAATGGCTAGTTCATCATGCGCTGCTTTTTTATTGCCTTGACGCACTAAAATCTCAGCATCTACAAAGTGTGCTTTTGCGCTGTCTGGATGTTTTTGAAGAACTTCTTCAATCATCTTGTGTGCTTCATCCATGTGACCAGAAGCCATTGTCTGATAGATCTGATGTACGTTTGACTCGGCAAACAGTGCTGTAGCCGATAAAAGCAGGATAAAAAATGATTTTTGTATCTTCAACATTGAAAGGTTCCTTTTGAACTTTAAAAATTTTAAGAATAATACTCATTATAAGTAAATCCAAGACGAACAATCTTCATACAATCTTCATAATTCTTTACTACAATGTTTTAAAATCTAAACAGGTAGTTTAAAAATGAAAAAAACAACATTCTCAAGTGCTGCTATTGCAACACTTTTTCTTACAATCATCGGTGTTGATAACGCTTATGCCCTTCCAAGCTTTGCACGTCAAACGGGACTTAGCTGTACTATGTGTCACGCAGGAGGACAGTTTCCTGCATTAACTGAAATGGGACGTCAGTTTAAGCTCGGTGGTTACACTATGGGTGGAGGCGAGACAAAGATGCCTCTTCCTTTGGCAGCTATGGTTCAAGTGGCTATGAGTTCTACTAAAAACGGTTCAGACGCTACAGCAGCTGCAAGTGCAAATGGTGTAAATGAAAATAACAAAATTAATTTTCCTCAGATGAGTGTCTTTTACGGTGGGAAGATTTATGATAACTTCGGTGCTTTCGTACAGATCACATATGACTCTTCTGATCTCCCAAAAGATCTGACTACAAGGAGAATAAGTGCGGACAATACCGATATCCGTTATGGTAACTCTACGACTCTCTTAAATAACTCTTTAGTCTACGGTGCTTCACTCACCAATAATCCAACTCTTCAAGATATCTATGCAAGTACACCGGCGTGGGGGTTTCCTTGGGCAACTCCAGCCATTGCAGCAAGCATACCAGGACCGATGATTGAAAACCTTGGTCATACTGTCATAGGAATGAATGCGTATGGACTTTATGCAGATACGCTTTATGCTGAGTTCGGAGGCTATCAAGACTCATATGCTAGAAATGATATACTAAAAAACTTGACTTTTAATAATGGTCCCGTTGGTCTACAGTCTGGTAATGATGGAGTTTTAGATGGTACTGCGCCGTATCTACGTTTAGCTCTTCAGCATACATTTGGAGATAACTTTTTTATGATTGGCGGTTATGGCTCGAAGATGAATATTAAACAGGCCGGTACAAACCAACTTGATGAATATACTGATGTGGCACTTGATGGTGAGTATCAATATATTGCTGATACCCATTCACTGACACTTACGGCTAGAAATACCTGGGAAAAGCAGACTTTAAACGGCAGTAATGATGGAGGAGTAAATGCTAATCTTCATCAGTCTCTTTCTGTATTTTCTGCGATGGCTGCGTATACTTTTGATTCAAAATATGGAGTCAACCTCGGATATAATCAGGCATCTGGCAGTGGATATGTTTCAAGTCAAGATTCGAGTGCATATCTTATTGAAGCAGCCTACACACCTATCGAAAGTGTCCGTATAGTTTTACAAGGTATGATCTTCACAAAGATAAACGGACAAACAGGTAGTGCAGCATCTGATAACAATACTATAACACTCGGTGCATGGCTTATGTTCTAACGAACATCAACCATGCTAATTTGAAAAAACAGGAGTAAATTATGACAATTAATAACACTACACAAGCAAGCTACACTCGTGTAAATACTCAAAGTCAAAATACATCTAGTGCCAATACACAACAAGTTGCGACGACTAGAGACACAGCCTCATTTAGTGAAGCGGCAAAACAGCTAGCACAGGAGCATGTACACAGCCAAAGCGGAGCAAGCGGGACTTGGTCTCAAAGCCCTGCTCAAAGCACACAACAAAACACGCAAGCCTCTACGACTGATCTACAGTCGCTATTGATGAAAAGTATACTATCTGCATATAGTAATTCTGGATCGCAAAATAGCAAAAGTATGAATTTAACGGCTTAAGCGTTGTACACACATAAGTTTGAAGCTTTCACAACTCTCTGCGAACTCCAACTTGAGAGTGATTGCGAATTATCTGCCAATATTTTGGCAGATGATATTTTATTTCACGCAAAAAGATTAGAAACTAACTACAGTTATTTTAATGAAAATTCAGAGCTTTATCAAATAAACCATAGAGATCAAAATAGCTTACATGTAAGTGATGAGTTTGCAGGACTTTTACAGTTAGCTCTTTTTTACAGTGAAATAACAAATGGTGCATTTGACGTAGCCATGGCAGGAACTCTTAAAGATAAAAGAGAAAACTATGAGGTTATTATCCCTTTTGCATCTTCTGCATGTATGAAGATTGATGGCAATATTTTAACTTTTAGCAACTCTATTACAAAGATTGACTTTGGCGGACTAGTTAAAGAATACGCAGTAGATCAGTCCATGCTAATCTTACAACTCGCAGGAATCACATCAGCTTTAGTAAACTTTGGCGGTGATGTTGCGGTTATAGGAACTTGTGAGGGAGAGAAATGGAGCATAGGTATACAAGATCCTCTTAATGAGCATGAAAATATTGAGATTATCAAGCTTGAGACCTCTTCACTTTGTACCTCCGGACACTCTAAAAGATATAAAGAAATTGATGGAAAAAGATTCTCACACATCATCACATTAGAAAAAAATGATTTGAAGCAAATAAGTATCATCGCACCTACAACCATAGATGCAGGAGTTTGGAGCACCGCTTTACTTGCAAATCCAGAATTACAGTTGCCAAACCACATAAAAATTGTGAGCAAAGTTTTATAACAGAACTGCTTATATAGGATAAAATACCAGTATGAATATTTTAATAGTTGAAGATGATTTACTCAATGCCGATCTCATAGAAAGGCTACTGCATAAAGAGGGCTTTGAAGTCGATGTCGCCACATCGTTTATCGATGCCATCTCTTGCATTGACAAAAGTATCTATGATCTTATTATACTTGATTGGAATCTACCCGATAAAAGCGGATATGAGCTACTAGAAGAACTTCGCAGTCTTTTAATAGATGCTCAAGTATTAATGCTCTCAGCAAATGATGGAGTGGAGTATAGAGTGAAAGCATTAAACGGCGGTGCAGATGATTATCTTTGCAAACCCTACTCGCATGTAGAGCTTTTAGCCAGAGTCAATTCACTGCTCAGACGTACAAACTCAAACAAAAATACAATCATTCAGATCGCTTCAGTTTTTATTTATAAAAATACCAAAGAGGTTAAGATAGAGGATGAACTTATCAACTTGACACCTGCAGAATATGAACTTTTAGAGGTGCTCGCTTCAAATCCAAAGAAGACCTTTACAAAATTTGAGCTTTTATCTCTTATCCACAATGAATATGCGTCATTTTCGATGAGCAACATTATAGAAGTACATATAAAAAATATACGAAAAAAACTCCAAGATAAAGAGATCATAAAAACCGTACGCTCTATCGGTTACAAGATCGTATCCTAAAGGTTGAAAGATGCGTATATTACTTGGAATGTTTATACTGTTTATTTCGCTTCATGCCCAAGATTATGAACTAGGAAATGGCATACAAGTGGGTTCTTTGCCGCTTTATCTTGGAGGATATTTTTCACTCAATTATGAAAATAAAGCAAATGAAAAAAAATACAATATTGATGATCTTTCAGTGCTTGGATATGGAAGTTATGAGAAGTTTTCTTATATGGCTGAATTTGAGTTTCATGATCTCTACTCACAAAACTCTGTGGGGGACAAGACAACTATAAAAAGAGATACAGAGCTTCATACTGAGAGACTCTATCTTGATTATGAATACAATGAACATTACACATTCAGAGCTGGTAGATACAACTCTTCTATAGGCTTTTGGAATCTTTTACCTATCAATGTGCTAAGACCAACAACATCCGATCCCAAAATGCAGGATCTTTTTCCAAAATTTACAACAGGTGCAGATCTAACATACGCATCTTATGATGATAACGGCTACAGAATAGATCTAATGCTGCAAAATAATGAAGATCTCGATCCTTCATACAACAACTATACTATAGACAAACTCTATGGCTTAGGTGGCGTCTATGAAAAAGATAATTACTCAATAAAGCTTAATGGCGGCTATTTTCACACTAAAAATACTCTTGATGATAATCTCTATTATTTTTTACTTTCTGCAAAATATGATGTTGATGATTATGAGATCTCCAGTGAAATAGGCAGACAAGAGTCAAAAAAGAGAGTGACTACACCATATGCAGGATATCTTCAAGGTTTGTACCGTTTTACTCCAAAGCATGTAGGGATTGTACGCTTAGAGTCTTATGATGACAAACTCCAAAACAAATCAGATACGTTTGGCGTTCTTGGTTATACTTACAGACCAGCCTATCCCATCGCGATTAAATCCGAGTACCAGTTTCATACACTCAACAAAGAGAATCAATTTTTATTTTCCGTTTCGGTACTTTTTTAATGAAAAAGGAGAAATGATGAAACTGTTTTTAGCAATTTTTCTCTTGTCAAATATCGCTTCTGGCCATGAATATGTTGTTGTCGCAAATAAGCATATGGAAGA
>Ga0007798_10000839_pt1 | contig 10541 bp, 17 predicted proteins | sample CryBogmetaGMA17M_FD_60370 | JGI IMG/M metagenome (GOLD analysis project Ga0007798, IMG submission 60370) | Freshwater microbial communities from Crystal Bog, Wisconsin, USA - MA17M | ecosystem: Environmental > Aquatic > Freshwater > Lake | place: Crystal Bog, Wisconsin, USA | collected 2009-07-06
CCCGATAAGTAAATGTGACGAATTCACACCATTTAGAATTCATCTTCACAGAATTCGTGCGCACGCCAAAGAACATCAAAAAGAAATGAATCTTACTTTAGAAGATATCAAAGAACAATGGGATAAACAAAAAGGCATATGCCCTTACACTGGCTGGAAGTTAATTACACCCAGTTCACAAGCTGAAAAACTAGCAAAGACGCCTGACCGAGCGAGTTTAGATAGAATTGATAACTCAAAAGGCTACATTAAAGAAAATATTCAGTTTGTTTCAATGATGGCACAGTATGCTAAAAACGCTTGGTCAGAACACGAACTATTTAAATTTTGCGAATCAGTAATAAGGAATAAAAATGGACAATGAAATAGCACCTAACGAAGAACCTCCTAGTAGTAGAGACTCATCTGACAAACCTCCAGGGTGGTCTGACTGGATATGGCAACTTGCAAATAGGATCAAATCTGTAAATGAACTAAAAGAAAGAACTGGGATCGCAATATCGGCAAAAACAACTGAAAAGTTTCCTTTGTCGATTACCCCCTATTACTTTTCATTGATCCGCAAATTCGATTACTCAGACCCAATCTTCAAAATGTGCGTTCCACATGAAGAAGAATTGACTGAGATCATGCAAGATGATCCTCTTTGTGAAGACCAAATGACGCCCGTTAGTTGTTTGGTTCACAGATACAATGATCGTGCATTAGTATTTTCTACTAGCGTTTGTTCTGTCTATTGTCGCTATTGTACTCGCAAACGATCTGTTGGAGTGAAAGATCATGTTATAAATGATACAGAATTGAACGGAATTACAGATTACCTTTCTAATAATCCTCAGATATCCGATGTTATTGTATCTGGCGGCGATCCTTTCATGTTAGGCACGGATAAGCTAGTTCATATAATAGAAAAGATTCGGAGCGTAAAATCAGTTGATATAATCCGAATTGGCACCAAAATGCCTGTGGTACTTCCGCACAGAATTACTAATGAACTAGTAGACGAACTCAAATTGTATCATCCGATCTTCGTCAATACTCATTTTAATCATCCTAACGAGTTTACTAAAGAATCTAAAGCTGCTTGTGAAAGATTGGTAAACAATGGGTTTGTGGTTGGAAATCAATCGGTGTTGTTACGTGGTGTCAATGATGACAAACACATTCAAGAAGAATTGTGTCGCGGCTTAGTCAAAATGCGTGTAAGGCCGTATTATTTATTTCAATGCGATTTGGTACAAGGCGTGGAACATTTCCGCACCAGGGTCTCAAAAGGTATAGAAATAATGGAGCATTTGCGGGGAAGGCTATCTGGGTTAGCAATCCCTCAATTTGTAGTGGATAGTCCTGGCGGCAAGGGGAAGATACCTGTCATGCCCACGTATTTGATTTCACAGACGCCAGAAAAGGTCGTTTTGAGAAATTATCGAGGAGAGCTTGTGGATTATCCTGAACCTGCTGCATATTGACGTTCACGTTCATTATATATGATGAATCTTCTTATATGCCCAATCTAAAACATCCAAAATAGTTATTAAATCGGCGTCTAGCATACGAACCCCATCTTGTAACCATTTATCTGTTAAATTTTGCTCGTAGTTTGCTACAATGCCGCGAACACCCTCCATCAATACCTTAAGTCTTTGCTCTTGGTCATAGTCTAAGGTGTGTTTTCTACCAGTTAAGCTCTTCAGACTATCAAGAAACTTGCTGATTAAAACAGAAGATGCTTGTGGATGTGATTCCAGCAACTTCTTCTCGAATTGTTTGGAAAAAGTCACGATTCTGTGACTTTTGTTCCCATTCCAACGGATTGTGTGAGTTTTCATTTGTAATCAGGACGCCTTCTTAACTCATAATCATACTTTCTGAGCATTTGCGTGTATATTTTACTTTTGCCTTCTTTCAATCTTTCTTTATAATATTCTACCAATTCTTTAAGCCGTTTGGTAGAAATTTCTGCCAAATCATGGTTTCCATCTGGTCTATGTCTAAAAAATCCCATTTTATGGATACCACAATTCCCCATTTACTTTGATTGGTTCACAACCTACCTTCCCAGACCAAAATTCTAATTCTACGCCACAATCTGTGAGCATCTTTAGGCCAGCCGCAACCGACGCCTTCCACCGATCAGGCGTCATATCCATGCGCTCTTGATGGCCAGTTACTTTTTTGATTCCAGACAGAATGATAGCCCTTGCGCAATCTGAGCACGCGAACCACGGGCAAATCATCATAAGTTCGCTAGTATTCCCATTACGAGCACGGTTGAAAATAGCATTTCTTTCAGCGTGCTCAATATAGAACAATTTCTTTTCACGGTCGTTCAACAATTCTTCTGTAACTTCAATTCCTTCAGGAAACTTGTTGCAGCCAGAACCCCATATTATTCCAACATCATCAATCAAAATTGCCCCATTTTGGTTAGAAGGGTCGGGGCTACCCTTTGCTAGTTTATAGCATTTAGCGAGATATTCTTTAATCATGTCGTAATTGTAGTAAATTTAACAGAAATAGTCAAGGAAAATTACTAGGTTACATACATATAATATCTATATGGAGGTGTCCTATGAAAATTTGTAAAAAATGTAACGAAGAAAAGGAAGAGTCGGAGTTCTACAAGGAAAAAAGCACAAAAGATTGGCTTCGTTGTTATTGCAAAAAATGCGATGACAAAATAAAGACAGAATGGTGCCGTCAAAAAAGCAAAGACCGTGGTGCCACGCCACGATATTATACTTTAGATTCACGGGAGGATTTCGAAAAAGGGATCAAATATTGTCCTTGCTGCAAGACAAAAAAAGCATTAAGTGAATTCAGTTGTAATAAAGCGGCAAAAAATGGCATAGATTTCCATTGCAAAGAGTGCAAGAAAGAATTAGTTAAAAAATATGATAGTCCAGAAGATAGGCACGAAAGATACATAAAAAACAAATGCCGAATGAGAAACAATAAATTAAAAAAAGATTTCGGAATAACACTTGAACAATACAACGAAATGTTATACAATCAAAATAATAGATGTGCTATTTGCGGAAAACATCAAAATGAAAACAAAAAAGCATTGGCTGTAGACCATTCTCACATCAATGGAAAAGTTAGAGAGCTGTTATGCGGTAATTGTAATGCGGCTGTTGGATTCGTTCAAGAAAATTCACAAATAGCTCGACTTTTAGCAAATTATATTGATAAACATAAGGAGGCATCAAGTGAGCTATCTCCATATACCAAACCTCTATAAAGAGCAAGATGTTCTCTTATTCAAAGAAGTTTATGCCCTAGAGAAGATTCATGGAACTTCGGCACATATTAGTTATAATCCTGTAAATCAACATGGTTCACCTATCAAAGGAATTACCTATTTCTCAGGTGGTGAAACTTATGAAAAATTCGTCTCTTTGTTTGACGAGAAGGAATTATTAGAAAAATTCAAAGAAACCTATGATGGTTTGCCAATTACTATCTACGGCGAGGCTTATGGCGGCAAGCAACAAGCTATGTCAGAAACTTACGGCAAGGAAACGAAGTTCATTGCCTTCGATGTTAAAGTTGGCGAATGTTGGCTCAATGTGGAAACTGCCGAAAAAGTAGCGAAAAGGTTAGGATTGGAATTCGTATACTACGTGAAAATCCCTGCCGATGTAGCCCTTTTGAACAAAGAAATGGAACGAGATTCTGTTCAGGCTATTCGTAACGGTATGGGGGAAGGCCACCCTTCAGAAGGTATTGTTGTCAGGCCACCAATTGAAGTTACTCTCAATAATGGCAAACGAATGATTGCTAAACATAAAAAAGATAAGTTTAGGGAAACCGCTACTCCCAAACGAGTAGCTGATCCTGGGCAATTAGAAGTTATGCAAAAGGCGCAAGAAATTGCCGCAGAATGGGTAACAGTCATGCGTTTGCAGCATGTTGCCGACAAACTTCAAAAACCAATCGCCGTCGAAAACATTAAGTTCTTCATTGGCCCAATGGTTGAAGATGTGAAACGAGAAAGTGAAGGCGAGGTTGTTTGGTCAAGGGAAGTCGAGAAGGAAATCGGCAAAAAGACTGCTATTGTGATTAAGAATCATGTAGCGGGTCCACTAGCACAACAACTTTGCCAGAAGTAAACTCAAATGGTGAGACATAATCCATATATAAATTATGCTCAAAGAATTCGGTTTACTTAAACCAACGAAAAGGTCTCTAAAGCAACTACCCCACCTTAGATTTGGGTGGGGTTCCTCTAACCAAAGGTGGTGTTCCCCTTAAGCAACACTTTTTGAACTTCTTCATGCTTCCGCAAGGGCAGAGTTCGTTTCTACCAACTCTGCCACTTCGAATTTGCGTTTCATTTGGTCGCCAGTATTTCGATGTAGGATGGCACTTTCTGGATAAATTCTACCGTTATTTACATCCACCTGTTAGGCCCTCAACATTATCAATGATTAGTTTTCCGTAATATGCTGCACCACCCCTCATCAATCTTTTCGCATATCTGTTTAAGATGCCATGACGATTTTCTGCTTTAGGAGTCAAGGTGAGTGGCACATAAGGAGCATAATAATAAGGAGATGGGTGTTTTTTTGTTCCCTTGTAGCCAAACAACATTTCACTTATTGGAAATAAAGGATCAGTAAAGACCAATAAATCCTTATCGTCTATACGAACTATCCATGACGGATTGATTCCTAAAGAATGTTCGAACACGGATGCACCTTCGATAAAACGGCATCGCAAAGGAGATTGATCGTTCAAACTATCTGCGATTTCAGGACTAGTGACTATCCAATTGGGTGCCACACCAGTCTTAGCTTGCATTTTTGTAATCACTTTAGAAAATACATTTCTAATCTGGGCTGTATTGCGGAATTTTTCTGAAAATAAATGCCCAACATTGTTTCTAAGATCGACAGTTATTTCTCGCAATATTTCCATTTTGAGTTCAAGAGATATAACATCAATGTATTCTCTAGAAGCCTCGTGTATTTTAGCCCAATTATTTACCGTATCGGGATAAAGAACGACTTTCATCATTCTTGTGTAAGCAGCAATATCTTCCTCGACATTGCCATGCTCTATCTTTGACATTGGCCCGAACATCGTAAACACATTGACCAAACGATGGGCTGCGAAGTGACAAGGATCATAAATCCTTTTGACAATATCTTGATTATGTTCTCTTATTTTTTTGCATTCTGAGCTAGAGCCTGTAGAACAACATTCGAACATCAGCCGAGAGTTTTCCAATAGATTATCAACTTCTTTAACGGCTGCGGCGTGGTCAAATCTGCCACAGTCCCATTCTTCCAGAGTGGAAATGGGTTTATCATTTATTTTCTTCATGTGCGACCTCCATGTGTATTATAGCATGGAAGTAACACAAATTTCAAATTAAAATTTGAAATAGTCCTTCTTAACATCTCTCATTTCTGCATGAGGGACATTATCGAGAACTTCCTTTACGGGTACATAAAAGAAAACATCCGATCTATCATCTTTTATTCTTTGGTACTTTTTAAATGGCACAGGAGGGTTCTCAGTTTGAACGGGGGCAATTGTCCAATTTATTCTCGTTCTCACATATTCCGCCAAAGGTTTTCTTTGAACAACATGGAAACCCCACTCTTGCTCAAATGCTATATAGGTAGCAATACCTTGCAGCCAACTTCTGCCACCATACACGTTTTTCCATTCCAAAAGAAATAAATTCTCGTCAGCAAATGGGCCAGACCTTAGAACTCGCTTTCTGGCTTTAACATCAAATGTTTTCAATGTCTGATCGTCAGGATTGATGATTGGCGTCGGCCAAATGGGCAGTTCGCCATATTTGTCCAGCACAGTTGGCCCTTTAACCATCATGACTACCAAATCAATGTGTTTGGCGGTGTCCAACAGACTACCAGGGGCAGTTCGGTATACAGGATGATGATTCACCAACATTTGGGCAAACCGATACATAGCCCTTGCCCCGTCTTCGACCTGTTCAGAAAAATCTTGATTCATTCTGTATCCTTCACAATGATTGCACCAAGGTTCCAATAGGACTCGAATTCATAAGAGAAGCCATGTCGTTGCAAGACTTCACACACAATGGCTTGCATTCGCGAACTGTTGCCAGTGATTATACGAAGTGGCGGTTCGTTGAGCAATACGAAATTCTCAACCAATCTATCCGCTTTGTAGTGGCGAATGCCGTGTAAATCTAGTTCGTCCATAGTACATAGATTATACCCCTGAAAGAGTCGGAAATAAACCACATGAGATTTAAGCAATGGCTAGAGAAGACTTTATATCACGGAACTGTGATAGACAATGCTGACACTATAAAAAAATATGGACTTCAGGGCGGTTGGCACGGTCCATTAGGCAGTTTTGTTGCTCAACACTATGGCGGCGAAGAATACGGCAAACCTACAGAAGATGATGAAATAGTATTTGCAACTGACAAAGAACGATTGGGTAAAGCTGTTACCGCGATGGTTCACCACATCAGCGTCAAATTAAACAAAAGTTTTCATGATGTAACAGACAACGATATTAGAAATCACGGCTTATTGGTTATTGTAAAAGAAGGGGATTCTTCGGCAACTCAAGCACCTGAAGAGGATTATTGGGGAGAGCTTCCAAGAGGGGTTGAGCCAGGAGATTATTTCGCAAACTCAATGAGCGTTGATGTTTTATTAAGAGGTTCAGCCTTGATTAGATTTCTTACAAGAATGGGAGAATGGCCCAGAGATTGGGGAGAAGGAGATAGACTGAAACGAGAGAAAACAACCAAAGGTAAAACTACAGCTTTGGAAATAAGTCGTTCAAGAGGAAAAAATCCTAGACAGTTAAAACTATTTAATAAATGGAGATGATATGCAATTTTACGGAAGGCCCCTAATTGGCAAAATCTTAGTTTTGCCGAAAGATAGTGCGGCAAAGTTCTCATACAACAAACCTTGGTCATGCATCAGCATTTCTCATACTGATCGCTTTCCTGACATAAAAAAAGAGAATCGTATTGGCTTGTTGCAACTGCAATTTGCTGATATTGATTATTACATTGAGGATGTTAGTTTTACCAATGAACAAGCGAAAGCAGCTTTGAAATTTGCTGGTAAGGTTTGGGATAAATCTAATATCATGATGATCCATTGTCATGCAGGTCTCTCTCGATCTCCTGCTATAGCAATGGCGCTTTCTGAGGTCTATCAAAAAGAATTAGCAGACTTATTTGAACAAATATATTTCCCAAACACTTTGGTATTAGAAAAACTACGAGAACATACTAGATTATTATAAGCCAATTTTACAAAGGGAAAAAAATGATTAAATTAGTTCGATTGCACACGGGCGAAGATGTTCTTGCTGAAGTAACCGTAACCGAAGATAGCTATAAGTTAGATAAACCTATTCGTGTTATTCTTATGCCAGATGGTAGTGCTGGTATGATGCCTTTTTTGGCTCTTTCTAAAGAAGAATCAGTTACAATACCATCTAGATTCATTGTGTATTCATTAGACCCAGAAGATGAGTTGATGAATGCTTACAACAGTCGATTTGGAAGCGGAATTATCGTTCCAACTAGTGCTGTTGATGTCAATGCCTTACAAACATTGAGGAACAACATTCGATAATGAAAAAATTATTGGCATTACTGTTTATTCTATTTTCGTCTTTTGTTTTTGCTGACGAAAAAGAGATCATAAACCAAATCAATGCATCCAACAAAAGCATTGTCACATTGGTTGGAGATTCTCAACTAGTGATTAGAAAAAGAGCGTTGACTTTTACATTACTGGGTAAATTTTACTTCCAAAAAGATACCAGATTCCGCATGTCTAACAGATCGGCTATCGACAATGAATTTACGTCTGACATTGGCTCCAATGAAACCGAATTCTGGTTTTATGGCAAAAGAATTAACCGCAATGCCATGTACCGTTGCGAATATGGTAATATACTAAAAACAAGACTTAAAGATTCATTAAACCCACATTGGATGATTGAAGCAATGGGTGTGGGAAACATAAAAATAGGAACAATACAGAAACAGAGTGATGGAAAGTTCTTTAATTTAGAAGAAAGAACAAGCACTCGTCGTTCCAAAGTTGTTATTGGTACTTTAATTGATCCATCGAAACCAGCAATTGTAGGATATTACATCTTCGACAAGAACAGTCGAGTTTTGGGTAGCATCACTATCGTTGATTCATATAAGACCACTACGAACGTATATCTACCAAAAAGAATGGAAATACGTTGGCCACAAGAAGAAGTAATAATCACTTGGGATTTATCTAACGTACAGATCAACAAAACCATAGCATCGGCCACTTGGACAATGCCTAACTTGGGAGTTCCTGTAATAGATTTGGGGAGAGTTATTGCTAGAGGCGTAAACGACTAGATTAGAGCCGTGTTTACTTGTGAAGTTACTTTATCGAAATCTAACCAAATAGCGGATAAAACATCGTCGCCAAAAGCAAGCATAATTTCTTCTTGTCGATCTCTAAATGCTTTGAACAAAGCATCCGCTTTGCGATAATATTTCACACACTTACCGCGATCAGTGAAGAAATGATCCATTGTATTGATTAGTCGATCAGCCATTTTAATGATAAGAGCTTCGACACTTTTTGTGGCAAAGGTGGCAACATAATCAGCCTTTTGTTTAGCTTTTTCTGTTCCCATTGCCTCCGTTTTAAAAGTCAATTCTTCAACAATTTTAGCAACTTGCGGTCCAAACTGTTGCTCGATTGATGCCACAGAAAGAACAGAATCTTCTACTACATCATGGAGAACAGCAGCGATCAGCATATGCTCTTCTCCAACACCCCATTGCCATACCTTTTTGCAAACTTCCATTGGGTGAATCAAATACGGCATTTTTTGCCCATTGATTACATTCGATCTATATTGGTAACTGTGATATCTGGCAGCTACCAAAACTGCATTATCTATATCATTCATACTTTTATTATAGCACGAACAAAAAGTTTTTACAATTCTGGTCGCAGGTTTAGGTAACTAGGCAAACAATGTTCTATTAATTTCAAAATGTTTATGGTAGTTTGTTTTTTCAATTTTAGTCTATAACAACCACGACTCATAACTATTTCAGATTCGCCAATCAGAGATAATTCTAAATATTCTTTGATAGTTTTAGTTCCTTTAAGTCCCCAAACATGGGTGTTTAACAAAATTCCCCGTCTGGTCTTCTTTGCAGAATCTCCAAACCAAGCAGCGATACCTATATCCCGAAAAGAATCTAATATCTCAGTTTTCAAAAGACGCTTATCTTTTCTATAAAATTTATCATGCACAGTATCGAAAAAAGGCAAACAAAAAGAATGCCAACGATTTGTATTCCCTAATGTGAAGGGTTCTGGGGAAGTAAGGGTTCTCAATATCTCGCCTTTATATTCTAACCAACGCGCGTCTCTGTCACGCATTGCCAAATAAGCATGTTTCCCATTTTTGGGTTTTATAATAGAAGAGCCACCCAGAATGGTTCCAAAAATAACTTGTTGCTGGTAATCGGTCGGCTCGATTGTGTGTAACATACTCTATATACAGTTGAAAAAAATTTTTCCAAATGCACGCCAGAATAAAAGTCAAGAGTTTAGATATTCTTAGATGACTTCAGACAACAAACAATTTTGGAGGTAATAAAATGGGTGCATCTAGTGTAACAGGTATTAGTGGAGTTGGCGCAGTTCGTGGAATGAAGGGGCCAGGAAACAACCGTAACTTTTGGGTTTCTAATGTTTGCCCGCACGTAGTCGCCGCTGGTTCAGCTACTTTGGCGAGTGGCACAGTCACCGTCGTTTTCCCGCGACCTTTGGCTGGTGCGGCTGCTGATTATGTAGTGCAAGTCACAGCAGGTGGTTGCACAGGAGCAACCGCAGTTACAGGCATTTTGGCTGTAAAAACTGAGGCAAGTAGCAAAATGACTGGTATTACCATTACTGGAACAGGCGACCACGAAGTTATGTGGCTTGTTGTCAACAAGGGTTTCGGAATGGAAGCTACCGTTCCTGATGCTCGTCCGTAACAAAACAACGAAGCTCGATTTAATGTGCTGACCTTTCGAGCGAAGACGCCAGAAGTCGTGTTCTGGCGTCTTTTTTCGTTTTAAATAACTATGCTATGGCATGTATACAGTTTATTTTCTACAAAAAATAAGTGGTGGTCCAATAAAGATCGGCAAGACTAAAAAAAGTGCCGCAAAGAGATTAGAACAAATTGGCAACATGAATCCTGAAGGGCCGAGCGCGTTCAGAATATTAGGAACAACCACAAAATTAGAAGAATCATTTCTTCATGGAAAATTCGCTCATCTAAATTTGCACAGCGAATGGTTCAAAGAAGACCCTCAAATTTACAATTATATCAAAAAATTTTGCTTAGATTATGACAACACCATTGAAGTGGGTAGGCTCCAAAGAAAGAGTAAAAAATCTATTAGTAGAAAAGTTTCCACAACATAACGACTACTTTGAACCATTTTTGGGAAGCGCATCGGTATTTCTTCATTACCTTGAAAATGTAAAACAACAAAATAG
>Ga0007798_10000846_pt1 | contig 10427 bp, 14 predicted proteins | sample CryBogmetaGMA17M_FD_60370 | JGI IMG/M metagenome (GOLD analysis project Ga0007798, IMG submission 60370) | Freshwater microbial communities from Crystal Bog, Wisconsin, USA - MA17M | ecosystem: Environmental > Aquatic > Freshwater > Lake | place: Crystal Bog, Wisconsin, USA | collected 2009-07-06
CTACTGGGATACGCCTGAAGTCATCCAATTCACAACGCCGGTACCAGTGTAAGTCAGAGTAAAAGTGCTTGGTGATGTTGTCGCAACGGCAACTGGAGCGGTAGCAGATGTGCCGTTTGCTGTAACACTGAATGTGCTGATAGAACTATAAGGAGTTGCCAGCGTTATAGTATTCGTACCAGGAGAAGCAAAAGTATAGCGACCTGCCTGGACAGGTTGTGCTCCGTTAATTGTGGTACAATTTACGGCTACTGTACCAGTACCGGCTCCAGCATTTATAGTAGAAAATGTAACAAAGGGATAACCCGTGCCTGACTGTGCCGTCTGGAAAGTTAGACCCGTATTGGAAAGCCGAGAAAGCCCATTCTGCCACGAGCCAGCCAACCAAGTATTCGCCAGAACGTTCGCAACATTACCCACATTGTCATTAATGATTAGATTGTTAGGATTCGAGACAGAGCCAAAAGTGGGGATTGAGCCCGTGATTACAAATGACGGAGGGGTACCGGTACCAGGAGAATTTACTATAATACTCGCGGCTCCAGTGTCGCCATTTACAGGATTGAATACAGTGGCTGTAGCATTCACGTTCGAATTGTTGTAGAGCAACGCCATTTAGTTTCTACTTATGGCTTTTTAAATTATTTGTGTGCTGACGTTGAATATTTGAAGAGTATAAAGTTGCGGGTTACCGAAATTATACACGAAGTTTGCGGTGAGCGGTGAGCCGAGAGCGTTGCCACTGTAAATCAGTGCCATGTTTATATAGAAGATCGGTTGCGGGAAAACGGTGCTGTTCGGAGTATTGATATTTACAATCGGGCTCTGGGCGGTATACGAAAAATTTTTAGATTGAGCCCCTGTGCCAGGTGTCACGTTGATTTGGAAAAAATCTTGCGGTCCCGTCGACGTCGCATTATATGTCAGAATACCATTTAGCGTTAGTAGATAACGTACCCCGTTTGCACCTGGTAGACCCGTCGCTAGTGCGATGTTGGTTCCTGCCGGGACTTTAGTCGGAGCGAAATAAGCCGATGAATAATTTACTAATGAATTTGTAGCCGCCTGCCCCTGCGGTCCCTGTATACCAGAACTGCTAGGTCCTGTAGGTCCAGTAGGTCCAGTCGAGCCAGTTGCGCCAGTAAAATTATTTGTGCCCGTAGCACCAGCGCCAGGTACAATTCCGTTTATCGTGCTAACAATTAATTGAGCAGTACTATATGTCAACGTACCCTCGTATGGTAGAAATACGGGTGTAGTTGTTCCAGAATATACGTTAGTTGGTAACATATTACCAGCGGGTCCGGCAGCACCAGTAGAACCATTCTGTGGGAAAGACATTTCTATATAGGCACAATTTAATTTAGATTTGTAATAGTATAATTTAAAAGAGTGAATGGATAGGTTGCTGAACTACCATTTTGTAGGAAAGCGTAGCAATAAATTTGAGATAGAGTCTGTGAAGCAGATGGTGTGATAGTACATGTCAAAGTCATCGCATTATTATTGTTGTAGTATGACCATGCACCGCTCTTCCATATCAGCGATGGGATTTCAGACTGCGTTACTGTAGTTTGGTTTCCAACGAAAACCGTACCGCCGGTGTTCGTGTTAATAGAAAGACCTACACAGTCGCCGGGTGATGGACCATTAAATGGTGCTGGTGCGAGGGCGTTGCCGATAGTATACACACAATCAAAAGACATCAGATACGTTCTACCGGCTACAAGTGATACGGAACCACCGCCCAGAGGAAGTGCGGCATAACCGTTGTTTGGAGTCACGGGTGCTGATGGAGTTGTATAGGAAACAGTGCCCAGAGCAGCAACTCCATTAGCACCCGTAGGACCTGTAGCACCAGTTCCAGTAACAGGACCGTTCGCACCAACGATGCCCACAGGACCTGCTGCGCCAGTCGGACCTGTCGAACTCGAACCAAATGATGATGAGCCGTTGATTGTGCTAACTCCAGTAAGAGTACTAAAAGTCAGCGTCGATTCACCGGTATACTTTGCGAACAACGTACGAGACGGATTTACGTTATTATCAAGAGGCAATAAACTCATTTGATATTAACATAGTTTTTTATTTAATTCAATCTGACAAATGACAATCCAGTCAACTGGTATGTATACGATGTCTTCGATCCATTAAATGACCGGTATCGTACCCATAGTCCCCTGCCGGTTGTCGGCGCAGTAGCCGACGCAACAAAAGTTCCTGAAAATGTGAGAGGAATCGCGTTAGCATAACTGGAATTGTTCTGGCTTGGAAACACGACAGGACCCAAACAAGTCTGTGAACCGGGTGCTTGATTGGCAGTGCCAGGATCGATACCAACAATTAATTGAAAATAGTCAGTGGGTGGCGGACTTGCGAGCGACCCAGCCCAGGATATTTCACCCTGCGCAGTAAAGAAATACGTTTTGCCAGCAACAAATGTCGGGGCAGACTGTGCGACTGATGCGTAAATTTGACTCTGGGGACTGCTGTTCTGCGTCAACGCTATGGGAGTTCCAACATTACTCGCATAGGAACTGGAAGAGGCATACGGGGCAGGTGCTCCTGTAGGACCTGTAGAACCAACGGCAGCGGCACTAACACTGCCTGTCGGTCCTGTAGTTCCAGTGATTCCAGTTGAGCCACTGTAGCCGTTGCTCGCAAGCCACGCATTCGAAGAGCCATTGATTGTTGATACGAACAGACTGGGTACAGTTAGAGTAGGGGCGCTAGCAAATGGTAGAAATGCCCCCTGATTTGAGTTTACTTGCGTATTGTTAACAATCAAATTGTTTTGATAGTAAGCCGTACCAGTAGCACCAGTTCCAGTTGCCGGATCGCGAGGTAACAGAATGGGTGCGACGCCACCAGTCGTTCCTGTATTGATACCTAGCGGGGGATTTGAGATAGGATTCCACGGACCATTGCCGGTAGGACCTGTCGCCGAGTACGGGGGTAATGTAAGCGGATTATTAGGGTAGGTAACAACGGCTGCGGGGGCAGAAGTATTAGCACCTGTACTCATTTATATTAGGAGGGTATTTTTGTTAGGAAACATTCACCAGTGAAGTTGTTAATCAAAAAGAACTGATGATTTTCTGTAGCCTGTCTATAATAGTGCATCATATCACGATAGTGCCAACCGGGAGGGAAACGACTTCGTAAATATTTTTTAACTATCTTCTCAATCTCCTCGTCGGAATTCATTTTGAATAAACAGACAAAGTTGATATTCGTACGCCCAGTTGCGTTAATAATAGCGGAAGCCTGCCCCGCCAAAATACAACTGATACGTGTATTTCTGTATAGCGTCAGCAATTTTAACATCTCTTTGTCATTCTTCGCTGTCACTACATCATCAATAATAGCCATGAACGGATATTTCATATCAGTCTTTGAATTAATTTTGTACATATCCGAAAGAATTTCAGGAAAGAAACTTTTTGCCATAACCGTGTTATTACCAAAATCTCCTTTGTAGGCGTTTGCGTGAGCAGACTGTGACATACAAACTTTTATATGCTTATCGGCATAATGATTTAGGATATACCGGATAGCAAATGACTTACCCGAGCGCGTTGAGCCCAGAGTCAACAACGAAAAAGTATCATCAATCATATCAGTTAATTCAAATGGTCTTGTTTCAAATTGTGCCGCAGTTAATTGTTTCTTGATTTCTTCTTTCTGAATTTCTTTGTTCTTCCTAAATTCTTCGACAAGCGGCGCCAATTCTGCTTTTGTTTTTTCAACCCACTCACGTCCCTTTTTAGTTATCTCATCTATGTCTTCGCCGCCAATATTTTTCAGGAGTGGCTTTTGTGTTAGCGGATTATAAACATGAAAAGTTTTGTAAATTCTAGTCATTCTAATTTCAGAGTGTATAATAAATATGGACTATAACCCATTCTTGAAAAATTTCATAAAAAATCGTATGAGCGAAGAAAATTTACCAGTCAAGCCATTAGCCAAATCAAAACAGAGTGCTACTATTGAGCCAGAGTCCGATGAAGTACGTCGTGATAGAATAATCAAGAACAAGCCCAAAAAGAAGGAAGTTATTGAGTATTTTGAGAAGTTGTGCGAGAACCTGAATGCTACGTTAGATTAACGAGCCATCGTACGACCACCCGGGTGTTCGCGCTGCGTGACCTCGATGCTCTGGATACGGCTGTGTTTTGGGTCATGGGCAGGATTACGGGGATAGACACCGCCACCCATTCCTGTTCCTGGCTGTTTGGTAGCGGGAGCGGGACCACAAGCCTGTACAACTTTTTCGTGGTGGTGCTCCGCCCGGAGAGTATGTCTAGCGTGTCCATCGATACCAGGAGCGGAGTAGACTTTGCCGTGCAAAGTGTCCTCGACAAGTCCTGGCAGAACGGCATGTCCGCGATGGCTGGGGTCGGTGTGTTTGACCTGTTTGACACCCCCGCCGTGTTTCAAAAGCATATCGGCGGATTCGGTCGGTTTGTTGACCATGGCTGAAATCATGTGTCCGTGAGGCATTTTTTATATATAGGCTGGAGAAAATCGGCAAGAATGGATTGTATCCGACCAAATTCTTTCCACCGCCTAGAGTATAACAATGTCCGCAGATCCTTCCATGTCAGTACAGGCGCAAATCCGCCCCGGCGGTGAGGTGGATTTATACTATATGAATGAGAAAACTGCTATGAAGCAGGCTTTTCCCGTAGTCATGAATACCCGTTTCACCCAGGATCTTACGAACAAGACGTCCGGTTCATCTACGTTCATCATCCCGCCGCAGAACGGAATCAACCAGGTTGTCTGTGTTCTCGGCTGGAATGCCGGTACCTGGACGACGGCTGGTGCTCTTGGCTGCGCCTTACCTCGCGGCTGGGGCTACAGTGCCATCAAGCAGGTCTCTGTTCGTTATGGAGGCTCATCGCAGTACTTCTTTACGGGCGCCCAGTTGCTCCAGCGTTCCCTTCGCCAGTGCCCGAACGGCACGGCTCGCGACGCCCTCCTTGCCCTCGGTGGTAACGCGACGCTCACGCAGGCGGATCTAGTGTCGAACAACCAGTTGGCGTATGTGTTCCTCAATCTCCCCCACACGGCGACGACGTCCGACGGTGTTACGACGACGGTACTCCCGTCTGACCTGCTCAACCAGCAAATCGTTGTGACGGTCGAGTTGAACCCTGTCAACTCATGGATTTCCAACACGGGCGGTGGCAACGGTGTTATCCCGAGTGCTTTCGACGTTGGCTACTTCCAGGTCCAGCAGTCCATGCTTGACGACCAGCAGGATTCGCTGGCTCGTCGCGTAGACATGAACACGCATTTCTATGCCCTGCCCCTGCCCTCTTTTGACCAGCAACAGTTGGTTATCCCGGCGTCGGTCAACAACTCCAGTGTGCAGCCGTATGTACTGACTGGCTTCCGTAATGGCTCTCTCCGGTCTATCCAGTTGTGGCTAACGAACAACGTGGACAATCCCAGCGGCTCGACGGGCGTACGCAATCCTTTCGCGTGGTATATCCCGGATTCAGTCCAACTCATCTATGCCGGTACCATCTATGCGAACTACCAGAACGGCTCATCGGCTCTCTGGAACTTGCTCAACGGTCGCCAGCAGCCCGCGGCGAACAACGTGTACCAGACGGTCAGCACGAACACATACTCGGCTGCTAACTCGCTCACGGCTTGGGTGGACCTGCCCTTCGCGCAGCCCCACGTCCAGGAGTCCACGACGAACGTCCTGGTCCACGGCATCGAGGTCCGCAACGGCATCATCAACTTACAGTTGGCGCTCCCGAACGCCGTCACCAGCCAGGCGGCGTACTCCTCTGCGTCTTGGTCGCTCAACGTTGTCTATGTCTACAATGCCGCCCTCATGTTTAGCAAGTCAACTTGTGATTATGTGTTTTAGATACCTGCGACTTTCACGATTTTACAGATTAACATTTGATAAATGATAAATGTAAATTAGTCTTTTTGCGTCTAACGATTATATCGCAGTGCCTGTAATAGACCTGTCGGTATATCGCAGTTCCGTAATCTGAAAATATCAGTTATTGGAATGGAGACTTTTAATTCTCGGACGCTAGGGCAGTAAATTGCCACTCGGGTTGATTGGTATCAACGAAATAGGGCGCAGATGATGAATTACCGTTGGCAGATAGAATGTTGCCACGGTCATCATATAGCGTAATACGGAAATAGCCAGGGATATTCTGCTGTCCACCCCATTTGATATACTTCGGAGTCTGGAACTGGCGATAGATAGTAAGAGGCGCAGTACCGGGGATAGAGAGATATTTCTGCTCTGATTTGAGACCCTGTGTAGTAAGATTTGCAGCAATCGGATTGGCGACCAGTGTAGTAAATGTAGAAGGCAACAGCGGAGGCGGTTGCGTTGTCGGGAAAGGCAACGATACAGTCGGTGTCGTCAACGCCAGCGTAGAAATTGTCGTATTCGGCGTGCCAACAAGATTGCCTGTAGTATAGACGGGAGGAGCATAATACTGACCGTTGTTATTGTCCTGTAGGTAGATACGAGCCAAGATATCACGGCTGGTCGGCTGACTCATAGAATCACGCACCTCCTGACTGTACGTCAACTGGTCGCACTGGATATCGATATATTCAGTAGGACGCATTGATGCAATTCCAGAGTACAGAACTGTGGCAGAACTTGTATTGCCCGTTGTGTAACTTGTCTGTACTGTATTGACGCCGTTGATAATTGAACTCGTAACAGTTGATGTAATTGTGTTGGGATTGACGCTGAAATTCATAATATCAAAGAGCGTCTTGGCACTCGGGTATTTAGGATTATCATACGGGGCAAAATTTACAAGTGTACTGGGTGAGCCGGACGTGACCTGGAAATATCCACTGGGTCCATAGTTAATTTGCATCGAAGATAGCGTCGGTACATAAGAAGCATTCGCCGCTTGAGCACCCGCTGACGTGAAAGTGCTGGGCTGTGTAATATTGTATTGGAGTCGTGATGCTAGAGCATTACCATCAAAAAAGCCAATATCACCCTGACCCTGAACATAAGCAAATGTAGACATCAGCGTGCTCTGAATTGTGGAACCCGTCTGCGCATTTACCGCCGATACAATTATTTTATTTGTTGCGTCGTTGATGTTGGGAATATTGTAGGGCATGACGAATTCAGTCAGTCCAAGCCGAGTAAAAGAGCCGGCTAACATATTTTCACGCTTATTGATGACGAAATCAAATGGGCTGGTACCTGTCGCAGACCGAGACGCGGCAATATCATAGCCACCATTTGCGCCTGGTTTCTGAAAGCGATCGGCGGCGTTTACAGCGAACAGGACGTTAGAGGGATACCGAATGGTATTTCCTCTATCAATGCTAAACGAATTTGGGTTGGTCTTTGTCTGAAAGTAGTCCATATCTATTCTATTCACGGGTAAAAAATTACAAGATAACCATCTGCGCCAAGTGGTACTGACCGGGCGTGATAACCCATTGCTTCGAGTCGGTGCGGGTCGTGCTGACGGAAACGATAGTACTCGTGCGTAACGTCGGGGCTTGATGGCTTGTATCCATGTTTATGAATCCAAGATTTTGCTTGCTCTCTAGTAAATTTTGACTTATGTAGAATTACTGATTGTACGATGCCGGTCATTTATAAATTGTTAATGTAAAATTTCAACACACGCAATTTCCAACTTCTAAATTTCGTGAATTAAATTCATCGCAGTAAATAAAATGGTTGTCATAGAGAAAATCAGCGATGGCAAGCATAAATATATCGCCCATTTCAAGGACGGACGGAAGACACGATTCGGGGCAGCCGGCTATGATGACTATGTTACAACCCGGGATATTGAGCAACGCGAACGCTATCGAGCAAGACATAAAAAAGACTTGACAACTGGTGACCCACACAGAGCCGGATATCTTTCATATTATATTCTTTGGGGAGATAGTACAAGTATTGCTCAAAACGTTGCAGCCTACACGAGACGATTTAGAATTTGAAGAATTAAGCAAAGATAGTCGGTGAGGCATAGCAGAGACCAGTATCCTCGTCGAAATCCCAGCCCTTTGCCTTTGCGTACGCTTTGAACTCATCAATTTCCTTCTGGTCCTCGAATTCCCAGCCGATGAAATCAGGATCCTCCTTTCCGTCTGGGTAGACAGGGCTCAAGAGGTTCATCGACTCTGGTTTGATTCCAGTGACATCGAAGAATTCGGCGCGGACCTCCAGAATGACATTGCCAGAAAGATGAGGGCACCCATTCGTGAGATGGCAGATAGTAGCCATATTGACACGGCACTTCTCAATTCCGTCCTCATTGATGTAGACCTTCGTACTCTTGTGCGCAAGCATCTGGCGAGCGATGTCCCACCGCCGATTTTCACAGAACACAGGGTGAATACGCAGAAGAGACCTGTCGAGCATCTCAAAGAAGCCACCAACCCCCTTCTGAAGTAGGTCCATCGATGTCTTCTTGGAGCAGGCGTGAATGTAGGGTGAGCCCTCGCACGGAAGCAGGATTAGATACCAATCCTTCCTGTCCGTATGCTTGATAATGCGAGTAGTAGGATAGGTTGACATTTTATCAGTTCTTTGTCTGATAACTTTGACTCTGGACTTAAAGACCGACCTGACTTCAATTTTTGGACCCGCGCCGCTAAAATTCTATGTATATGTAAATGAAATGGGTCGATGCTCTAAAAATTTGGAATTCTAAAAGGGAGCGTTGGGGTGTACCACGGAAAGGAACACCCGAGCATGCTGAAGTGCGGGCTATTATGGGGAAAGAGAAACCACGGGCACGCAAACAAGTAGAAGAGCCACAAGCACCAACACCACGCACACCACGCACACCAATTCATGCACCAATACCACGTACACCATTACCAATTAGAATTAGTGAATCTGGGTCAATGATGGGAGGAATGGGAGGAGAAAGTATGGCATCGAGCGCAAGATCTTCTAGACCAAGGACACCAGGGCTATTAGAGGGCGAAATGCCGGCAAGTACACGGTCTTCTGCGGCGGGACCTGGATTAGGTGGGTCTTCTGGCAGTCGTAGTAGTGGGGCTTCTAGTGCGGCTTCTAGAAACGCAAATAGTATTTTTGAAGAATTTTCGGATGCTATAACTCTAACTATTCGAGAGGGTGGTTATGATGATAATTTAAGGTCATTTTTTTTTGAGATAGAACGTAATATGTTTGCGATAGATCGTAATCCGGATTTAAATCCTGAAGAACAAGAAAATTTGTTTTCAGAATTAAAAGAATGGTTTCGCGATAACATGGTGATGCGGGATGGGGACTTTCGTCATAGTGATATTGATGAGAATTTTGAGAAATTAATAAATGGAATAAAACAGGCAGCGCGTAATAGGGGAATTCGGTGTTTAGTTTATGAAGAATATGTAAACCCACCATACGGCGCGGACCTGGACAATCAAGCCCTTGAAAATTTAGTGACTATATTTTATCCAGAAGCAAGTGTTGATTATGATATTGATTATGAGGAATTTAGAGAACAAGAAGAAGGCGAAGATGATGATGATTATTGGAATGAAAGAACAGACTATGAAGAAGACGCCTCGTACAATTATACATTAACGGTAAAAATACCACGAAGAATTCCTAGATCTGGAGCATCATCGGCATCATCGTAAAATTGTAAATTGTCCTGCAATTCTATCAATTAAATTCATGCTCACAGTATCTGCTTCGCCGCTCGTTTGGCATCCGCTAATTTCTTCTTCGCAATTCGTGCCTGCTCTTCAGCCTCCTCCGCATCCTCTTGTAAATTTTGTAATTGCTGTCGTATATTTTCCTGCTGTACCGCTTTAGTGATAAGCACCTTCTTACGGGCAGTTTCTGCGGCGGCGGCGTCGTCTTCATCCAATTCACCAATTTGTAAATTCTTTGCCTGCGCAAATTTATCGATATACAATTTTCGTTGGATATCTGTAAACGGCAATTTGTTGATAGCATAAAATACAGCAGATAAAAATATCTTATTTTGCTGTACAGTATACTTCTGCGTGTCCAGCCAGGCAATTACCTGACGGGCATGCTCAATTAATTGTTCATCTGTAGAAAAGCCTAGGGCTTTTGTTACTCTGTTCAGGTTAGAGTGATAGATTTTGCGAGTGTTCTCGGTAATTTGTTTGTTCGGGTTGTCTTTTAATTCAAAAATTGCTCGGGGCATCTTCTTATACAAATTGTAAATTTTTTATATTTAAATTCTATCAATTAAATTCATGCTCAAACCAATTCTTAAATTCGTCCAGAATTTCTTCGGGCTCGTCATGAATTATACGGCGAATTTCATCTTCAAGGCATTCATGAAAGAAACTAGTATATGATGTACCTGGCTCTATCAAGCCCCAGTCATCTAGTTCATTAAACACCCAATCTGCAACTTTGTCACTGTCGAGTTCTAGTGTTAGTTCGGCAT
>Ga0007798_10000847_pt1 | contig 10425 bp, 12 predicted proteins | sample CryBogmetaGMA17M_FD_60370 | JGI IMG/M metagenome (GOLD analysis project Ga0007798, IMG submission 60370) | Freshwater microbial communities from Crystal Bog, Wisconsin, USA - MA17M | ecosystem: Environmental > Aquatic > Freshwater > Lake | place: Crystal Bog, Wisconsin, USA | collected 2009-07-06
TTAAGCGGCTTGATTACGCCCTCCCTCGATGAAATGGTGCATGTCGCTAAAGAAATGGAGCGTCAAGGTTTTACCATTCCGTTAATGATTGGCGGCGCCACTACATCAAGAGCGCATACCGCAGTAAAAATTGAACCGCATTATCACGGCCCAACGATTTATGTAACCGATGCGTCACGCGGTGTCGGCGTGGCCAGTAATTTGTTAAGCACCGAGCTAAAGACTGACTTTATTAAAGGCGTGCGTGATGAATACGAAGAAGTCAGGGATCGGCATAAAGGCCGTGAAGCGAAAACCAAACAACATTCACTGGAAGATGCCCGACGTAACAAGTTTAACTGGGGACGTTACGAACCTGTTAAACCGTCATTTTTAGGTATCAAAGTTCTTGAACGCTTTCCGTTGGAAACGCTGGCATGGTATATCGACTGGACACCGTTTTTTCAAACTTGGGAAATGGCCGGTAGTTATCCCAAAATACTCGATGATGAAGTGGTCGGTGTTGAAGCTCGGCAGCTGTTTGAAGAAGCGCAAATGATGCTGAAAAAAATCATCAACGAAGAGTGGCTAACCGCAAGAGCCGTGGTCGGTTTTTTCCCGGCCAACAGCGACGGTGATGATGTAATCGTTTACACCGATGATACGCGCAAGACAAAGCTGGAAACTTTGCACCATTTGCGTCAGCAAAATATTAAAGCACCGGGGCGACCCAATTATTGTTTGTCTGATTTCATTGCGCCCAAAGCCAGTGGTAAAGAGGATTATATCGGTGCTTTTGCCGTCACGACCGGCATCGGTATCGAAGAAAAATTGCAGCAATTTGAGCAAGACCACGATGATTACAGCTCGATTATGCTCAAAGCACTGGCGGACAGATTGGCCGAAGCGTTTGCAGAATATATGCATCAAGTGGTCAGAAAAAACTATTGGGGTTATGCCGAAGAAGAAACCTATGAACCCGAACAGTTAATAAATGAAGCTTATCAAGGCATACGTCCCGCGCCGGGTTACCCTGCGTGTCCTGATCATACCGAGAAAGGCAAATTGTTTGACTTGCTTAAAGTAACCGAAAATACCAGTATAGAACTCACCGAAAGTTACGCCATGTATCCGGCATCCGCCGTCAGTGGTTGGTATTTTTCTCATCCTGATTCACAGTATTTTAATGTCGGAAAAATAGATAAAGACCAATTGCAGGATTACGCCAAACGTAAAAATATCGCCGAAGAAGTGGCTGAACGCTGGTTGGCCGCGCATTTACATCATTAAGGAAAAACCTGTGTCATTACCAGAAAAAGCAAGCCATGCAATGGAGCGATTGATGTATGCCAGTCGTTGGTTGCTGACACCGATATACATGGGTTTAAGCCTCACCTTAGTGGCGCTTTTTATAAAGTTTTTTCAAGAACTTTATCATTTTATTCCGTTTATCCTGGAGCTTGATGAGTCCCGGTTGGTGTTAAAGTTGCTGTCATTAATTGACCTTACCCTGGTTGGCAACTTGATTGTTATTGTGATGTTCAGCGGTTATGAAAACTTTGTGTCACGCCTGAATATTAACGAGAAAACAGAAAAGCTGGATTGGCTGGGCACCCATGATTATGGGTCATTAAAGATGAAAGTGGCGGCGTCCATCGTGGCCATATCATCCATCCATTTGCTAAAAATATTCATGAATATTGAGACCGTTGAGAATGACAAAATAATGTGGTTTGCACTTGTCCATTTGACGTTTGTTATCTCGGCCCTGTTAATGGGTTACCTTGATAAAGTGACCAAGCATTAATGCTTCAGTGTCTGCTTTTGGGGACATCCGGTTGCCATCTTTGTGAGCAAGCAGAACAAATTATCAATGCTTGCTTGCCGGATAAGCTTGGCGTCACGATTGAAATGATAGATATTGCCGAGCAAGAACAATGGCAAGAAAACTATGCAATACGCATCCCTGTTTTATACCATCCGGAATCCCGAAAAGAGCTGGCCTGGCCCTTTGATAAAGCGGATGTTATTCAATTTATTAAGGTGTTAATCGATTGCAGGTAGCCTCTTTTCGTAACCCATACAGGTTAGCAATAATATTGGCTTAATGACAAAGCGGCCAACCTTGTTGCTTAACAGTCCAACATAATAACCGCATAAAAATGGGGATTTGGCTATAATGCCATGCAACCACTAACAACTGCTGACACAGGTAAGCCATTATGACAATAACAACGAGAACAATTTCAAAATTGCAATACTATTTTGAAGTCAAAACAAGCCAGCTAAAAGATAGCGAATATTATCAAAAATTGCTTGCAATGCCGCCACTCAAACGCTGGGCAACCTTGGCAGGCTTGTTTTTATTATCACAGCTGGTATTTTTTGGTTTTTTATATCTGGTTTTTGGCAAGGTAGTTGTTGTCGGTTTTTTTGCCAGTATTTTAGCGGGTCTGGCTACCGGTGTGGGTGCTTTACCGGCTTTGTTCTTTAAGAATATATCACGTAATTTATTTAACAGCATGTTGGGCGCTGCGGCCGGTGTTATGTTGGCGGCGACTGCATTTTCCCTGCTGGTACCCGGCATCACTTACGGAAATTTGATTTGGCCCGGCAAAGGCATCTATGTCGTTTCCATCGGCATGATGATTGGAGCAGCCTTTCTGCATTACGCTGACCGCCAACTGCCGCATGTGCATTTTGATTCAATTTCAGATGTGCAATTGTCTTCCTTAAAAAAAGTCTGGCTGTTCATCATTGCCATCACCATCCACAATTTTCCTGAAGGCATGTCTGTGGGTGTCAGTTTTGGTTCGGGCGAAATGAAAAACGGTGTCGTTCTGGCAATCGCCATCGCTTTGCAAAATATTCCTGAAGGTTTGGCCGTTGCCTTGCCCTTGGTAGGTTTGGGTTACAATAAATGGAAAGCGGTCGGCATCGCAACATTAACGGGTCTGGTTGAACCGGTGGGCGGGTTGCTGGGCATTACCATGGTAACGGTTTTTGAACCCATCTTGCCTATTGCCATGGGCTTTGCAGCCGGTGCCATGCTCTTTGTTATCAGTGAAGAGATTATCCCTGAAACGCATTCGGACGGACGTTCACGTTATGCAACCTTTGCTTTGATGGTTGGCTTCATTATTATGATGATTTTGGATAATATGCTGGGCTAATCGACTTTCATCAACGTCTGGGTGATTAACTTTCCCAGGCGTTTTCAAGGACAAGAATGGACACGCTTCAAAACAATTTGCAACACTTTTTAAGTGCCTTAAATACAGATAATTTTTCCAACGTTTTTAACTTTTCAGTAGAGCGTTTTTTATCGTTACTGGCTACCGGCAATATTACCGAACTATCAGCGACAGCCGCGACCAGTTTTGCCCTGATTGCAGCGGCGGAAATTGGCGATAAAAGCCAACTGGTTTGCATGACTTTAGCATCCAGACACAGAGCCATGCCTGTTTTGCTGGGCGCTATCGCGGCTTTTGCCTTTTTAAATACGCTGGCCGTTGTTTTTGGCGTTGCCATTGCCAGTTGGTTGCCGGACTACATCGTAGCGGCCACGGTTGCTTTTTTGTTTGCCGCCTTTGGGATTCATTCTTTACGCTTGCAAGAAGAAGATGACGATGAGGCCGTTAAGGAAAAAAGCGGTCATGGTATTTTCTTTACCACTTTTTTATTGATTACCGTGGCTGAATTTGGTGATAAAACCCAACTGGCTGTTGTTGCCTTAAGCAGCACTGCCGCACCACTGGCGGTATGGCTGGGTTCTACAACTGCACTTGCATCAATATCAGCTTTGGGTATTATCGCCGGACGCACCCTATTAAAAAAAGTGTCTTTAGTCTTGTTGCATAAAATTAGCGGAACCATTTTTCTGGTGCTATCGGCTCTTGCTATTTATCGGGCTTATACCAGCTACACAGGCGTTGTTTCGATTTAAAAAGCGTCGAATTTAGGATTAACGACTATTAACAAATCTATTCTTTTTTCAACAATAACACTTTATTCCAGCCGATTTATAGTAGCGATGTTTAATGAATGCCGTCTTACGAATTGACCTGCATCATCAGTAACGTATAGAATTGGCAACTTATTTGAGTGCGTTGGGGTAATATTCGATAACACTCGATAAAGACGGGTTTATTAAGTCGTTCGATAAACCCAAAACGTTGGATTTCATAGAACCGCCTCAATGTGAAATCTGGCTATCTATAATGTGAGGTGAATTTTTTTGAGATATATATTATGGATAAACTAAAAGCACTCTCTTTTGACTCATTGACCGCACTCTCATTAAGTATTGGCGGTCTGGCTGGTGTTGCAACATTTTTGGCAGTAGGGCCTTTGAGCGGATTCTTTTTTATATGGGCCGCAACTATCGCATGGGCTGCCTACTTTTTTCTGGGTGCGACTAAAGAAGCGTTGATAAACACTATTGTGTGTGGAATTTTCGGCGTATTTATGGCCTGGTTCACCGCTATTTTACTCACCAACATTCCATCAACAGCCCTTCTTGGCTTTCCTTTTATGGCGGCTGTTACCGTTGCCATTGCTGTGATAGTGATGTGTCTTGCGGCAAATATTCCACAACTCGCGACAATCCCTGCCAGCGTTTTGGGTTATTCATCAACGTTTGCTTATTTGTTGCAAACACCTGATAAATTAAATCAAGAGGTTCTGCTGAGTATTTCTCTGAGCAATCCTTTGCTGGTAATCTCTATCTCCATTGTTGTTGGTACTTTTTTTGGCCAATGGTCAGGACAATTGAGTGCAAAACTAACCAAGTAAACTGATTAAACAAGAAACGTGCATGAATAGTATGCACGTTTTTTACTGCTCCTTTTTAAATTTAAGTCAATCAACCTAATAAATTATCAGGAATTTTTATGCTAATTCTCGGCGTGGATATAGGCGGTTCAGGTATTAAAGGAGCCATTGTTGACACTGAAACGGGTGAACTGGTTACTGATCGTTACCGTATTGATACGCCACATCCGGCAACGCCGGAAGCGGTTGCAGCGATCCTTGCGCAATTGGTTATTCATTTTAACTGGAGCGGCTTGGTGGGCTGTGGTTTTCCTGCCGCTATTCAACACGGTGTACCACGAACCGCTGCCAATATATCGCCAGCGTTTATCGGAATCAATATAGAAAAGTTATTTTCAGAAGCTACTAAATGTACCTGTTATTGCGTGAATGATGCAGATGCAGCCGGCATGGCAGAGATGCATTATGGCGAGGGCATGGGGCAACCCGGTGTTGTTTTGCTGATAACTATTGGTACCGGCTTGGGTACCGTTCTTTTTAGCGATGGTAAATTACTGCCGAATACAGAATTAGGTCATTTATATTTAAAAAACGGCAAGAAAGCGGAGCACCATGCGGCTGATGTCGTTCGAAAAAATGAAGACTTAAGCTGGAAACGCTGGGGCAATCGTTTCAATAATTACCTTAATGTGATGGAAAAGTTGTTTTGGCCTGATCTGATCATTTTAGGGGGCGGTGCGAGTAAAAAGTTCGACAAATTTAAAAAACAAATTACCGTAGAAGCGCAGGTAAAACCGGCCGCTTTTTTAAACCAGGCTGGCATTGTTGGCGCAGCCTTGTATGCAAAATCAAAAAACACCTTGATCGATAATTAACACATAATCTCAACGCTTAACGGGTGCCGTTAGGTCTTGCCTCGTAATGTTTACAAATCTTATAAAATTGGAATCGGTTTGCCAATTGACGACTTTAAAATTTCTTTTTAAAGTTTCACCAAACATTACCCTGAATGAGCTTCATATTATTGGAAGCCTGTCTCTTAAACCTGCTTTTAGGACTCTCCCGCTATGTTAGCTACAGGAAATCTAATGAAAGAACATCAATTAATTTTAAAATATATTGATTTGATGGAACGCTATGCTGAATTAAGTTTAAGCGATTTAAATACCGCTATCTTGTTTGAAAAAGCCAAGTGCTTTATAGCGTTTATTCATGAATTTGCCGATCACTTTCATCATGCCAAAGAAGAAGATAGCCTGTTTCGTTATCTTGATGTTCCAGGTGTTTTAACGCATTGTAATCCGGTTCCTCAAATGTTATCAGAGCATAATAAAGCCAGGGAATTTGTTGTGAATATGGAAAGCGCAATACAAACAAAAGAATTAAACCCCTTAGTGTTTAATATGCGTCAGTATGCGATGCTTTTAAAAGAGCATATTTATAAGGAAGATAATATTTTATATCCCATGGCTGAGCGAGGTTTATCAGATGAGGCTAAGTTGTCTTTATTAAAAGAGTATACAGAAACCGATAAGCGCCTTGATAGTCAGGATATTTGGTGTAAATACGAAAGTTTATATACCGAGCTTGAGCAGCAATTAAACGTATAAAATAGACGGCTCCTAAATCGGTAAGCCTCCCTCCCATCCACACACGAACAGGATTAATGGTTATGACTAGCAAAACAAAATTACGCTGGGGTATTTTAGGTGCGGCTCGTATTAACGAGCGCTTGCTGCCCGCCATTGTGGAAGCTTCAAATGCCAAGTTGGTTGCGATTGCCAGTCGTCGCCCCGGTGCGGCCGCGCAAACACTGGCGCAGTTCGCACCGCATCATCAACAGAATGTTCAAACCTACAACAATCTGGAGGAATTACTGGACAATGCTGAAATTGATGCCGTGTATGTACCGCTGGCAAATCATGAACATGCCGAATGGGTACTGCGAGCGATTGAATGCGGCAAACATGTCTTGTGCGAGAAACCGATGGCGTTGACCGTGGCTGACATCGAAGCCATTAAAGCGGCCGCGCTTAAGCATAAAGTGACCGTTATGGAAGGTTTTATGTACCGGTTTCATCCGCAACACGCTCGCGTTCAGGAATTGATTAATTCCGGAATAATAGGCGAAGTAAGGTCGGTGCGTGCCAGTTATTCTTTTATGATGAAACCCGCACGTCTCTATCGTTTGGTAGAAAGTGTCGAGCATGGTGGTGGTGCCATGTGGGATATTGGTTGTTACGCCATTCATTCAGCACGGATGTTTTTTGATCAAGAGCCGGTCGCTGTCACAGCAATGGCCAAATACGTTGAGAGCGGCGCTGATATTACGACCAGCGGTATTATTGATTTTGGAACAGGCAAATACGCGCATTTCGATTTTAGCTTTGAGCGTGCACGACGCTGTGAGTATGAAATTACAGGCACAAAGGGCGGGATAAAATGTCATGTCGTCTGGCAACAGCCTGGCGACGCCCCGGTGATTTCATGGTGGACTGAAGACGGTCGGCAGTGCGAAGAACGCTTGCCCGCCGATAATCACTTCCGTCTTGAAATTGAGCATTTTAGTGCCTGTGTATTAAATGGCCATCAGCCTTTGTTGTCGCTGGATGATGCAAAAGCTAATTGCCAAATTATTAACGCGGCCTTGCAATCCGCAGCGGAAGGGCGGGTTATAAAATTGCCCGACATTAAATAACTGATTATAAAAATAAAAGTCAGATAAACTAATAAAATGTTGTAAAATAACGGGTTTTGAGTTTAAAGGCCGAGTTTTCGGTATACAAAAACAGTGGCTTATTTATGCGATGTCCGTTTTGTGCGGCACAAGATACACGGGTTCTTGATTCCAGATTAGTCAATGAAGGGGATCAGGTTCGTCGTCGACGAGAATGTAATGTTTGTAAAGAACGCTTTACCACGTTTGAAACGGCTGAATTAACCCTGCCGCGTGTTATCAAGCGCGATGGCGTTCGTGAGCCTTTTGAAGAACGAAAATTGCGCTCAGGGATGTTAAAAGCGCTGGAAAAAAGGCCGGTTGGCAGTGATGCTATTGAGGCGGCCATTAATCGTATAAAGAAAGAGTTGATGGAAATGGGCGACCGTGAAGTACCGGTACAGACACTGGGCGAAAAGGTCATGAAAGAGTTGAGCTTATTGGATCACGTTGCTTATGTCCGGTTTGCCTCGGTGTATCGAAGTTTTCAGGATGTGAGTGAATTTACTGACATGATTCAAGATTTACAAAAAACGTAATGACAGTCCGGCAAGATGCCTTTTATATGGCTAGAGCCCTTCAACTGGCTAAAAAAGGACGCTATACAACTGACCCGAACCCGCGCGTGGGCTGTGTTTTAGTCAGGGATGGCCAGGTTATCGGAGAAGGCTGGCATGTTAAAGCCGGTCTGGGTCATGCAGAAGTTGAAGCGTTAAAACACGCCACGGATGCTAATGGTGCAACGGCATATGTCACTTTAGAACCCTGTAGCCACCATGGCAAAACGCCGCCGTGTTGCGATGCCTTGATAAAAGCCGGAGTTAGTCGCGTAGTGGTCGCCATGCAAGATCCCAATCCACTGGTGTCTGGCCGAGGACTTGAAAAACTTAAGGCCGCAGGCATTGAGGTAATTTGTGGTGTTTTACAGGAAGATGCACGCACGTTAAATCGTGGCTTTATTAAAAGGATGACAGAAAATCGTCCCTTTGTCCGCAGCAAGTTGGCGATGAGTCTGGATGGACGTACCGCGATGGCTTCGGGTGAAAGTAAATGGATCACTTCAGCCGAGGCCAGAGCCGATGTGCATCGGTTAAGGGCAGAGAGTTCAGCTATTTTGACGGGTATCAATACGGTAATAGCCGATGATCCTGCCTTAAATGCCCGGGTTGTTTGGGATGTTGTGCAACCGGTTAGGGTCGTACTGGATTCTGCATTAACGATGCCGGTTACTGCCCGAATGGCAAAGCTGGGGGGACGCAGCCTGATTTTAACGTGTTCACAAGACGAACAAAAACAACGCGCTTTGCAAGCCGTCGGTTTTGAAGTTTATCAACTCGACAGTAACCATGGACAACTGGATTTGCCGGCCGTGATGGCGTTTTTGGCGCAGCAGCAAATCAATGAAGTACTGGTTGAGGCGGGCTCTGTTCTTAATGGCGCGTTACTCAAAGAAAATCTGCTTGATGAACTGGTTGTTTACATGGCACCCTGCATTTTGGGCGATCAAGGGCGCGGGTTGTTTACCGTGCCGGGATTACAGGCGATGAAGGATAAAAAAGTATTGAAGTTGTTGGATGTACGTCAGGTTGGCGGGGATTTGCGGTTGACATTAGAGTCTTTGATTAGAAGCAGTTAAGAGGATAAAGCATGGCTATTTCTGTTGCTATAGATTTCTCACAGCTTAAAGCAGTTGTTGAGCAATGTAATCTGGATGAAAAACTTGAATTATTAGAGCTTTTAGAAAAAGAGACTTTTTCTATACGGTTCAAGAAATTCTTGAACCTAATTAAAACCGATGAACTAAGTTTGGAAGAGATTACCGCCGAAGTGGAGGCGGTAAGACATGCCAGGTATCATGCCCAATAATGGGATGCGTGTTGTTATTGATACCAATATCTGGATTAGTTTTCTGATAGGGAAGTCGCTTGCCGGATTAACAGATGCAATTATCACAAATCGTGTGCAAGTGTTATTCAGTGATGATTTATTTTCTGAATTACATGAAGTCTTACAACGACCAAAATTTAAAAAATACTTTTCAAGTACGGCTATTGAACAATTAGTTGTCTTGCTTTATGAAAAAATTGCTTGGGTAAATGTTGTGGATGAATTTAATGACTGCCGTGATAAAAAAGATAATTTCCTGTTAAATTTATCGGTTTCAGGTCACGCCAACTATTTGATTACAGGCGATACTGATTTGTTAGTGATGAACCCTTTTCATGGTGTAGAAATTGTTTCTTACCAGTTTTTTCAAAACGTGATTTTGGCTAATGACTTAAGGATATTGTAAATTTCATTTTTTGCTGGTATTGATAACGACATTTTAAACTTTGAAACCTAAATAATCATGTTCACAGGTATTATTTTAGCCATCGGCAAAATAGCGGCAATCGAGCGCAGGGCAGGGGATTGCCGGTTAAAAATAGACACCGGCAGTTTATCCCTGGCAGACGTTGCGTTGGGTGACAGCATTGCTGTTAACGGGGTTTGTTTAACGGCAGTGGAGTTGGGCGCACATTATTTTTGTGCGGATGTGTCCAATGAAACCTTGTCCAGAACCATTTTAAATACCGCAACAACGGGTACACCGGTTAATCTGGAGCTGGCTTTAACGCCCTCAACCCGAATGGGCGGACATATTGTTAGCGGACATGTGGACGGAATCGGTAAAATTATCGGTAAAAAAGCGGATGGCCGTTCGTATCGTTTTACCCTTAAAGCCCCTGACAATCTGGCTAAATACATTGCTGAAAAAGGCTCCATTTGCATCAACGGTATTAGCCTAACGGTCAATGACGTTAAGGGAGCAGAATTTAGTGTTAATATCGTACCCTATACCTTAAAAGATACCACACTGGGCGAGGCGACAGTCGGCACACCCGTTAATCTTGAAGTAGATTTACTGGCGCGTTATATGGAGCGTTTAATGCAAGGCGAAGCGGCCGCTTATAATC
>Ga0007798_10000864_pt1 | contig 10329 bp, 9 predicted proteins | sample CryBogmetaGMA17M_FD_60370 | JGI IMG/M metagenome (GOLD analysis project Ga0007798, IMG submission 60370) | Freshwater microbial communities from Crystal Bog, Wisconsin, USA - MA17M | ecosystem: Environmental > Aquatic > Freshwater > Lake | place: Crystal Bog, Wisconsin, USA | collected 2009-07-06
GAGATTCAGCAATACAATATGATTTATTATCCGGCGATGATGCGGCTGAGAGCTTTGATGAAGTACCTGGAGAGACAATAAGGAATTGCCCTGTAGTGTAATTGGCAACACGTCCGGTTTTGGTCCGGAAGAGTTCAGGTTCGAAACCTGACAGGGCTGCAAGGGTTTTTAATTCAATCAGTAAAAATTTAAAAAAACAAACAATGGAAAATTTAATGGATTTTGGTAATGCTATTAGAGCGTTGAAACAAGGAAAAAAAGTTTGCCGTATTGGATGGAACGGTAAAGGGATGTGGCTTGCACTATCCCCGGGTACTGATGCTTTACCAGCAGAAAACTTCTGGTCGGCAAATAATGCACAATATGCTTATGAGCAAGGCGGAACGGCTAAGGTATTGCCCTGTATCACCATGAAAACTGCAACAGGTGAGATCCTGATGGGATGGTTAGCTTCCCAGACAGATATGCTTTCGGAAGACTGGATGATCGTTAAATAGGAGGTAACAATGGAAAAAGAAATCAGAGAATTGAGATTGGACGTGGATCGTCTGATCAACTCAGTACATGCGCTTAACACTTCACGTGAAGTATCCCTTTGTCATACTCAGCTGCAGAGGGCCAAATCCTGGCTTGGGATGGTCTTAGGCGAGTTGGGAACAGAAACACCTTATCCGAGTTCAAGTGATCCTACCAGTCCTGTCATCGAGCCACAGGCGGAACATCTTGACTGGAATCAAGGATGGACCACGATTTGGAACCAGCCGGCAGAGAGTAACATGGTCCTGGCCGATACTCAATTGGCTTATGTGAAATTCTTCAGAAAAAAAATTGAAGAATATCAAAAAAAATTCTTTTTTATTTCAGCTGAAGCATATCCTTATTTGGCTTCGTCTGCTAGAGGAATGCATTACCTTACAAAGTCTGAAGATGCAATGACTGAAGCAAAACATTGGCTTGGATGGGAACTGAACCGGATTTTCAATCAGCAAAAATTTGATGAATCAGTAAAGAACGGAACAGTAGGATCAGCTCCAGGGAAAGAACCAATGCCACTTTATTAACAAGATATTAACAACTAAAACAGAACAGTATGGACATTAAAAAATTCAAATTGCTCGGGGAGGGATTCACCGGGATCAAAATTGAAGGAACGGATATCAAGCCTAAAGAAAATGCGGATGTGCTGGTCGACCTGAAGATGACTTACAAAATCCCGGTTCCCGGGGAACTGGTCAGTCTGCTTCAGGGATTGAAATACCATTTCCTTGAAATCACCGGGATCGGCCCGGGCGGGTGTGATGCCATGTTCGACTTCGAATATGATCTTCCCAAGCTCAGGGATTATGACAAATCCTATAACCGCGACCTGTATGCTCATATCAACACCTTGATGCAAAACCTGTTTGTCACCGGGTTCCGGTATGACGGCAAAGTCGTTCTCATCACCGCTAAGATGAAAGGCCAGGATGATTTGACTTTTGCAATCAATACTCCCTTGATCCAGTTTGCAATCATTCGTGCCGGCCGGGATGCCGAACTGGAACGGCTGGTTCAGAAGATCAAAAAGAACGTGACGGAATTTGTGGAAGATGTGAAGCTCCGAAGAATGCCGGCCCGGCAGTTCCTGCTTGACTTGTTTGAGAAGGATGAAGAGAAACAGATCGAAGTGAATAACATGACCGACCAGCAAGCTGAGGATATGCAGATCGAGAAGCTGAAAGAGAAAGGCTTTATCGTTTTCAAAGGCGAAGAGGTGATGGGTGAGATGCATGAGATCAATGCCGGGATTCCCAATGTTCCGATCGAAGAACAGGTTGAAGAAACCAAAGAGATCCCTGGCATGAAAGAAGCCGAGGAAGTGTTTCAGCCGGTCGATGACGGAATCAAAGATTATGTTCCGGCCACTCCGACAGCAAAGGAATTCTTCATCCCGGAAACTGGGAGCCCGGTACCGGAAAAGGTCAAAGTTCCAAGGTCGATGAAACCCAAAGTCCATCAGGAGGCATAATTCATTTTATTCTTAAATATATACTTTATGATATTAGATAAGATTGAAGGAATTAAGTTTGAACCTGAAGCCCATACCTATACTCTCAATGGTATTTCCATGTTGTCCGTCACCAAACTTCTCAATGACTATGAACCTGAATTTGATGCGGAGAAGATCAGTTATTTTGTAGCCCGTAAAAAGGTTCGGGAAACTCATGGCTGGAAAGAAGGAGAACCGGATGATGAAACGATGATCACCCTGGTGCAACAGGAAGTACTGGCTGAGTGGGATCAGCGCCGGGATGAAGCCGCTGATCATGGAACCAACATTCACAAGATCATGGAAGATGCCGTTAATGACAATATCCTTCCGGATCAGGAAGCCGATCCGCAGGGGTTGGTTCAGTCTTTTGTCAAGGAAGGGATGCAGGTTTATTCGGAAATGGCTAGTGAAGTCGCAATCGCTTCGGCTCAGTTTGGCATTGCCGGCAAAACAGATTTCGTGGCCGTCCGGAAGACCCGTACCCGGATCCTGGACTTCGAAGATTTCAAAAGCAACCTTCATAAAGGAATCCGTTTTGATTCCATCAGCCGCAAGAATGGAGTAATCAAGCATGACAATAAATTTTTCAAAGCTCCATTGAACCATCTTGAACTTTGCAACTATAACCGGTATGCAATGCAGTTGAGTATTTATGCGTTGCTGTTCGAATTATGGTTTCAATGTCAGATCGGGAAGATCGGAATCCGCTGGATCGAGATGGATAACGCCGGCGCTTTTTCCCGGATGTTCTATATCCCGATCCCGTATATGCGTTCCGATGCCATGCGGATGATGATTGAATATTCACAAGCCCATCCCGTTACTCAATTGAATGATGAAAACTGGTAATTTCCAATGACCGGAATTTATGTATTAATTGAAGGAAAGATATTTCTGCACAAAAATGCAGTGCAGTTGTGTCCATCACTCTCTCGTTTGACCGAACCGGAGTTGAAGTACCTCGTCACGGTATATGACTACGTCGGTTCACCATTAAGGGGACAGCCTGAATCCAGAAGAAAGGAGCTCGCTGTCTCCTTTTTTTTCCCAACGGAAGAGAACAAGAAGGAACGTATTATAAAAATAGAATCTTCAGAGCAATTTAAAACGGCAATTCTCGAATTGATCAGTATCATTTATGATTCGGATAAACAGAGTTATGATACTTACATTGAGAAGATCGAGGTATTGAATGCCCAGGTCCGGACTTGCCAGCCCGCAGAACTTAAAAAATTACTCGAATCCACCGCTTCACTGAGGGAAGAATGTGAACGGTTGGAAATAAAAATAGAAAAAAAAGATGCCAATGCAATCAATATTCAGTTGAAGGGAGGCCGGCAATTGAGTTTCCTGGAAACCTGGAAACGGAACCGAGAACAATTTGCCCGAATGTATGAACGAACTCAAAAGTAAACTTGAAGAGAAATTTAAGAACTACGGCCCAATCATCAAAATGGGCGGGTTCAATCCATGTCCTATCAACAATAAAATTCCCGACTTTGCTAATTCCATTCTTTTCCCGGAGGTAAGGGGAACCAGTATTTACATTGAATTCTGGGAAGAACAGATTGACCGGTGTATCAATGGGTATGCAACCGGAGGACTTAAGTTGCCGGGCCCATACTATGAGTATCTGAATTTTTCAACCATAGACGGTCCCAGAGGCCCTACAACACCTTATTTCGTTGACCTGCATTACGGGATTGTCGACACGGTAGATCAAGCCAAGAAAGCTCATATGCCTGGAGTTATCATTCCAAAAAAACGAAGAGGCGGTCTTTCTTTTCTTGGAGTCATGTATATCAATCATGGGATCCGGTTCATCGACCGGTACCGGGCCGGGGTGGCTGCGGGCCTGGAAACCTATTGTGATGGATTCCGGTTGAAACTTTACCGTACTTACAATATCACGGCACCGGAATTCATGATCAATCATCTGATCCGTTCCAGTGATAGTTTCAAAATCGGATATGAAGAAAAAACTCCGCAAGGATTTCAGGATAAAATCTATGCGGAGATTTTTTTTAAGACAATGAAGGATAAGGCCGAGAAGATGGAAGGAGAATATTTCAATGATGTTTTTCTTGAAGAATCCGGTCAGTTCCCATTGGTCGGTGATGCCCGGGAATCGATCTATCCGGCACTCAAAGATGGAGAGACCTTTATCGGATTTATGTTTGTTTATGGGTGTGTTTGTGCTGGCACTAAAGTATGGGACAATAAAGGAAATCTTGTAAATATTGAAACATTAAAACAGCAAGACGGAATCCTCTGTTACGATGGGAAAACATCCTCACAGGGTATAATAAACCACATGAATCCTCCGGCTAAAAAACAATGTTATCGAATAGAAACATCTGGTGGAAATTTTATCGAATGCAGCCATGACCATCCTATCCTTACAACACACAGGAAACTCAACACGTATAGAAATGGAAAAGGAACGAGAAGGGCAATGTTTAAAAAAGCCGAAGATATAAAAGTTGGCGATGAACTTGCATCAATAGGACAGGTTTCTATTTTTGGAAAGAAAAGAATTTCCAATGCCAGGATCCTCGGACTTCTCATAGGAGATGGAAATTACTCCATAAACAACACTCCTCAAATTTGTGTCGCTGATCAGGAGATAAGAGATTATCTTAAAAAGAAAATTGACTATAAAGTATACAAATCATTTATCCTTAAAGATGGAACTGTTTTTGAAAATATTGGACTGAAAGGTTATCATACTATTTTAAAGGAACATGGTATGTACGGACAAGTAAAACAGAAGAAAAGACTTCCATTAGACATTGATCAATTTGACGAACATTCCATTTGTGAATTGCTTGGTGGATATTATGATGCGGACGGAAATGTTTCTTACAATTTAAAGAAAAATTCAACTCGCATAGTATTGACTTCGATTTGTTTTGAATTGCTTGACCAGGTAAAATATCTCTTGATAAAACTTGGAATAACAAGTCATATAACAAAAGAGAAAAGAGGAATTAAAGATATTAAAATTAGTTCTGATCAACTGGATTATGTCTATCGGCTTTATGTTTCAAGAACTGAAGATGTTTTAAAATTCAGAAATAAAATCAAATTCCTCTGCAAACACAAACAAGATGTTCTTGACAAGGCAATATCATTAAAAAAAGGCTTAAACACAAGACATGACTCGACAGCTTTGATATACATGCCAAATGAAAATTATCCAGAGAAGGGTGAATTTTTTAATGATTCAAAACAATTAAGTAATCTTAAATTTTCAAAGGTTACAAAGATTGAATCTATCGGAGAACAGACTATTTACAATCTTAATGTTTCAGAGACACACACCTATCTTGCCAATGGATTTGTGACTGCAAATACTGGTGGGGAGATGCAAAAATCTTCCAAGCAGTTCAAACAGATGTGGCATGCAGCAGATATCCTTGGACTGGTTAAATTGTTTATCCCAGGCAAAAGGTATTACGTTCCCTATGTCAGACGTGCTGAAGGTCAGGTCATTACACCCAATCTTGACGCTCAATATCCCGATCTGAAACCAGAGCAACTACTTGGCTGTGAAGATGTTAAGGCGGCAGATGAATCCATTGACCGGACCTTGGCTGAATATGCTCAGCTTCCGGATAAAAAAGAATTTGTAAAGTTCAAGCAGAACTATCCTAAAACGGTTGAAGATGTGTTTACCTCTTCCGGGACTAATCATTTCAATACGGAAAAGCTGTACATGCAGAGTTACCATATTGAGAGCAATGACCGGAAATGGACCGAATGGGTATATGACTGGATCAAAGATGAACATGGAGATATTATAAGACCCTTCCAGGTAAAGAAGGAACTTCCCAAGAAAAGCACTCCGGACTGGAAGAAAGTAAAAATCTTCAAAGATGCCATGAGGGATATCCGGGATCTTGATGTGGCCGGGGTAGATGGATATAATGAAGACAAGACCGATACCAGCAAATCCCTGGGCGCTATTGTCGTAGTCCGTCAATATGACAAGTTCCCTTTCCTTGCTGAAGCAAAGGATCTTCGGGGCCCGGTACCGATCGCTTTATATTATCAGCGTCCACCGGTAAAGGAACTGTTCTGGGAAATAGGTCTGCAGATGAGTGTGGATTATAACCTGCTTGGCAATACCATGATATCAGCTGAAGCAGATGCCATGATCCAGTATTACAAAGGAGAAGGTGCGGTCAAGTACCTGGCTCGCCGGCCTAAGAGTTTTGATGCTCCGAATAGTAAACTCAACCATGACTTTGGCGTAAAAATGACCCAGAGCAGCAAACCCAAAATGTTGGGATTGGTTCAATCCTGGATTGAGTATTACATTCAGTATTGTTACTTCCTTGAAATTATCAACGATGCTATTTCTTATGACTTCGCCCAGATTGGAACAGACTGGGATAGTGTTGATGCCATGGGAAATGCTTTGATGAGAATCATTGACATGAATAAGAAAATCCAATACTCGTCAACTCCTACCAAAGTTGTAACAAATATAGGATTGCCATCCTATGAAGAGATTGACGGAGAGATTACAAGAATCCCATAATTTTACAAATAATTGACATTCCCTTATCCTATTATTTATTTTTGTAACTTATAATAAAAAAGTACATGGCTACTTTTCCAGAATTTTGTCCAAGTGAAATTGACAAACGAATACGCGATAATGAGTGGAGCCGGCAGTGGCTGGATGCCATGGTTCAATACCGGTATTCAAAAGAACAACAGGAACGCCTGGTAAAGATCCAGCGGAACTACGATACCCATAACGGGGAATATACTACCAAGTTCAAAGAATACTTTACCAAAAATTACGGGAAGACTCTGAGTACTACCTTTGTTCCTTTCCATTTGGCCCGGACAAAAGAAAAATTGTTGTTCGGTGAAATGCTGGATATCGGTTTAAAAGCCACGATCGAAACGATCAACCCTGAAGCTCTGGCCGAGAAAATGAACCATGTTGCTTTTATCAAGCAAGCCATGCAGTTCAAACCGGTCTTTCAACAGGTTGAACAAGATACCGGGATTAAACCTTTCAATGGCATGCCTATCCCGGATCCCGGGACGCCCGAAGCTGAGCTCGCTCTGAAACCCAAGCGCCGCAATGAAATCGTCATGCAGCGGATCACGGATAAGAAGATCGAAGAGGATATGATCAAAGTCAAGTTATATCAGAATATGACTGATCTTGTCCTCACTTCAGAATGTCATGGCGTTGTAGAACGGACCAAAGATGGGATCGACACTTACCGGGTTGTCAGTCCAAAGTATATCACTTTCCAGGAAGACAATAACGATCCTTTTTGTTTAAGAACCCCTTTCGTTTTAGAATCCAGGTTATTATATAAGAATGAAATTTTCAGTATGTTCCCGGACATGGATTCAAAAATGCGGGAGTATGTGAATAAGATGGGAGTTACCGAAGGTGATTCAGCTATGGATTCAACTCACTTCCAGCACGTCCAGGGGCAGATTGCAATCATGTGTTATTATGGAAACTGGAAGACTTCAGTTCCTGTATATGTAAAAATTGGAAAAAATAAAAAAGGTGGAGAGCCTTATGTTAGGTTTCTTGATCCATTGCAATATGAAAAATATAAATCATCGTTCGACCGGGATGAAGCCAAAGACGAATTCAAGATTGAAAAATGGTGGAGGGATGAGATCTGGGAAGGATGGAGGATTGGCGCCGGCCATTATTACGGGATGAAACCCAAAGAGTTCATTCAGCAACGGCTGATCAATGGGAAGTACCGCACTGCTTTTGACTACACTCATTGTCTTTATGGAACTGTTGATGGAAAGCGAATCTCCCTAGAAGAGATGATTCATAACCTTTCAGAAGTTCATGACCTGATCATGCATATCATCAAACGTGAGGTAAAGAAAGTCAAAGGCAAGGTTTATACCTATGATGAGAAGTTCATTCCTCAGCGTTTAGGTAACATGAGCGCCGTGATGTATGACGTGGTTGAACATGGGGTTATCCAGTTCAATAGTGCAGTCGATGGAATTGAATCCGAACAACAGATCATCAACGCAGCTCAGATCATTCAGAGTATTGACTTAGGCTTAACCCAGAGTTTTGAAATTCTTCTTACTCTCAAAAATGACATTCAGAATACTATTGATAAGCTGACCGGGATCAATGAAACCCGGGAAGGACTGGGCCGGGCCTCGGCAACGGCAACCGGGACGATGCAAAATATCGAAGCCAGCCGGAGTATCACCAAGGATCTTTTCTTCATGCTCCAGGTTTATTCTTCGATCTTCTTAACTAAAATGGTTGACAAGGTAAAGATCAACTGGGATTATCTTAAATCACTCAAAGGGATGTTCCTTGATGATGATGATATGGATTTCCTGAAGATCACCGAAGATATTTGCCTGGATGAGTTTGCCGCTTATTTTTCCGATGGAAGGGAATACAACGAGGTGAAACAGTTTGCCATGCAACTTTTCCCGCAAGAAATCAATGCCGGGAATCTTCGGACCAAAGATGCAATCCGTTTCAAGTCTTCACAAAGCCTGGCTGAAGGACTTCAGGTCCTCGATCGTGCATGGGATGAACTTGAAAAGGTAAAAGCCCAGTTACAGCAACAGGAACAGGAAGCTGCCCAGGCACAGTTAAAAGCACAGGCTGATGCAACCGCTCAGGAAAAGAATATGGATATCCAGGGGAAACTTGCAGTCCAGGCCGCGAAAGATAAATCAAAAGCCGGTGTTGAAATGATGAAGACCGGCGCCAAGGGGATGATGGAAACGAATAAAATCGCTGCTCAGTCCCAGGAACAAAATCCGAATAATCCAACACCACAGTTAAATACAATATGATATGAAAAAAGATAAACAAGGCTTTCATTTTGACGGCCAAGATGCAACAGATCTGGGAGATGTCATCTTCCGTTATCCCATTGATGGTTCTGGAGCTGAAAAGCCAGCCAGTCTGCGAAGTGTTCTTGACGATCTTAGAACAACCAATATCGGACATACCGGGAATACTGGCCCCACCGGCCCTACCGGTGCGACAGGAAGTGGAAGTACAGGACCAACGGGCCCACAAGGGAATACCGGGAATACCGGAGTAACGGGTCCAACTGGTGGAGGCATTACCGGGGTGACGGGCCCAACCGGAGATAAGGGTGAAACAGGTCCAACCGGAGCGACCGATGGTGCAACCGGTGCGACTGGTAAGACCGGTCCAACTGGGGCTACTGGTGATGCGGTTGCGGTAGGAGTGACAGGATTAACTGTAGCTGCTGAACCTCTACGGGGTGGATTATACCTGGTCAAAGGCGGAACCGGAGTAATGGATGAACTCTACGCCTGCGTTAAGGGAACAGATGACAATTATTCTTTTATGCCGATTCAATTTTCAATATAAAAATTCAGGACCATGAACCTTTTAGAAACAACGATCCAGAGAGTACTGGCATTACTTAGGGGTGCAACCTATGTTGTCAACGAAGATAATACACCCTTTAAAACCTTACAGGTTGATGCAAATGGAAATGCCATTACCGCGGCGAATCCTCTTCCGGTCAGTGCGGTCATCGCTTCCGGAAGCGGAACAGATACTCCCTCGATCACCATACACAACTCAGGACAGACGATCGCGGCCGGGGCAAGGATTGTATCCATCATGACTGATTCGTCCTTTGCAGGAACCATTTTAGGAACAACAGTAGGCGCGGACATGATCTATACCTTCAATGCTTCCCTGGGGAGGACTTTGGCGGCAATTACCGTAACCCAGACTGCAGGAACTTTTACTGTTATAAAAATCGTATAAATATGAAAAAGCTTTTGTTTTTATTGTTCATGATCTGGAGTGCAATTGTCTTTGCACAGCCTCAGCCAATCCCCTATACGAAATCTCAATCCGATGCAAGGTTTCTGAATATAATCTACAAAGATTCTATTCCATGGAAGCATTACACTTCAGGTTATATGTCGCCACGCAATACAGGTGACGCCATCGTAGCTACGGGAACATACGGAAGTGGGTGGACTGAACCTAATCTTGGTGCAGGAACAAGGATGATGTGGTATCCTAAGAAAGCTGCTTTTAGAGCTGGTTATGTTAATAGCACACAATGGAATGCAGCTGATATTGGTAACTATTCTGCTGCTTTTGGTTATGGAAACACTGCTTCAGACGAGTACTCCTTTACTATTGGCATAAACAATACTAATGCCGGCCATTACTCATTTGCTATGGGATACGGCAACAGCATTCCTAGAAATGGAGCATCTTTTGTTGGCGGTTACTCAAGTGTATCGAGTGGTGATTACAC
>Ga0007798_10000865_pt1 | contig 10327 bp, 9 predicted proteins | sample CryBogmetaGMA17M_FD_60370 | JGI IMG/M metagenome (GOLD analysis project Ga0007798, IMG submission 60370) | Freshwater microbial communities from Crystal Bog, Wisconsin, USA - MA17M | ecosystem: Environmental > Aquatic > Freshwater > Lake | place: Crystal Bog, Wisconsin, USA | collected 2009-07-06
GTTGCTTGATATACATTAGTGAATGTAACAGGTAGCGATGCAGAACCACTAATGACATAGAAGTTATTATTACCACCACCTGGGTTACTTGTAGTGATTGAACCCCACGCAATAGTTAAACCGCCTGGAAACTTTTGAAATCCACTACTTGCTAATGATTGATTAGACCCTGTAAAGTTTGTTGTATATACACCATTAGTTACTGTGGCTGCATTTCCTGTGCATGAACCAGATGAACCGCTAGCATTACCTGTAATATTCCCAGTAAAACTTGTACCTGTAATACTACCGCCTGTAATATTAACGTTATTAGCATTCTGAGTTGACATTGTCCCCAACGAACCCGTTGCATTTGTCACGGCAGTAGTTACAAAAGCTGTCGTTGCTATTTTAGTAGTGTTGTCACTAGTTGTTGGTGTTGGGGCTGTTGCGGTACCTGTTAAAGTTGTTGTGCCTGTAACAGATAGATTACCACCAATTGATTCATTACCTGCTACTGTATTGTTACCTGGAATAGTAAAGTTACCTGCAACACCTGATACACCTGAATAGAAGTTAGTACCATCGCAGTATACAAGCACAGATGTGCCATTAGGTACAGTTACTAAAGTACCTGTTGCACCGCCCACAGTAATTGCATATCCGCCTGAAGTGTTGTTGCTGACCATATATACTTTAGGAACTAGTGGGGCAATGATTTGACGAATTGCTGAGTTTGAACCGCCAACAACAAGCACCATGTTACGTGACTCATCCGATACGCCGTTAAGCACCGATAAGGTGTAGTTAGCATTTGACATGGTGATTGCTTGAACGCCAGCCACTGCCTGCTCGATAAGGTTCCAGTTAGTATTAGTGGTTGTACCCCAAACACCTGACTGTTCGCCGTTACTGATTAGTTGTAGTTGTAAACTGGTTGAATAGGTCGAAGCCATAATTTATCCTTGTGAATCATCTATTTTCGTCCATGTGGACGATTGGGTGTTATTTATATTATCCCAGCTTGTAGCTGCGGTGTCATTAACTTTTGCCCAAGTAGTTATTTGGGTGTCATCAATCCTGAACCAGCCACGTGGGAACTGTGTATCAAGTAAAGCAAACGTTTCTATGATTGAGGTTTGGAATGCTGCTGTAACGCTTGCCGAGTCTGCAAGGTTAATGTTCTCAATCAAGCTTTCTAAGAACGTTGAAACAACTGTATTTTTATCTGCTACTGCAATGTTCTCTACAATCGTTGCAAGAAACACGTTAATAATCGTAGCTGCATCTGCCATTGTGATTGGCTCTGTTCTACTTACCGTAAAGTTGGCAATGCCAATAATCGCATCTTGTACTGAAATTGGTTCTGTTATTGATGTACTGAACCCTGCTTTAACTGTTGGCGTATCTGCTAGGGTTATTGGTTCTGCAATGCTTGCAGCAAACTGGGCAGCAATTGCAATTATATCAGCAGCTGATATAGGTTCTACACGGGTCTGCAGCGCCGCAAAGTATACGGATGGTGTATCTAAGATATTAATGTTTTCTGTCGCGCTTGTTGCAAAACCTGCACTGATTGTCTCTGTATCGCCTGAAGTTAATGGCTCGGTGATTGATTGCAAGAATGTAGAGGCTTGGGTACTTGAGTCACCTGCACCAAAGTTCTCATTAAGACTTAAAATTAAAATCCCTGCTTCAGAGTTATTATCAGTTATCCCGAAGTTTTCAGTGATGGTCTGCCCAAATGTCCATGTCTGCGAGTTGCTATCTGCCAGCCCAATGTTTTCGCTAACCGTAGCAAAGAACGCATTTCCAGCAAGAGATGCGAATGAAGTTTGAGCAAAAGCAGATATACCAAACATTATTCAGCCTGTAATTGCGCTTCTAAAGCTGCTACTTTGGCTGAAAGTTCTTGGATAGCTGCTGTTAATGTAGCTACTAGGAATGAAGTGTCAATGCCTTGATATACTGGTCTTGTTTGCTCAATGCCATCTTCATCTGTGTAAGTTTCTACAGCATCTTTTTCACCTGTTACGCAATCAGGTACTACTTCTGCTAATTCGTGAGCAATAAAGCCTTGACCATTAGAACCATCTTGTTTCCATTTATAAGTTACAGGTTTAAGTGCAGCTACTGTATCCAAAGCACCAACCATAGGTGCAATATTTTCTTTTAAACGATAATCTGATGAAGTGTTGTAATTTGTGCTTGAACCAGTAGTTATAATTGACCCAACCGCCCCATTACTGTTAAAAAAGGTAATACATCCAGTAGCAGAACTTCCTCCTGAATTTCCTACTGCAATAGCTCTATTACCACCATTTACATTTTTAACATGCAAAAGTTCGTTATTAACACCTATAGTGCTTGTAGTACCAATCAACACATTACCACTAGAATCAATACGCATACGTTCTGATGCACCTGAACCTGTACCAAAAGCCATTGCGTAGTTGCCACCTACAGGGTTAAAGTCAATATAACTTTGCAATGTTGAATCTGTGATTTGTGCAATACGAGTTGTTGCTGTTGTCCAATCAGTACCAGTTGCATTACGGAACTCATAAAATCTTAAATAGTTAGCATTTGAAGTAGTACTGTAGTATGTTGCATAATCAAGTGTATTACCTGTTGTACCACCTAATGCACCTGCACCGATTGTCAATTTACCATAAGTGCTTGGTAAACCTGAAAGACCAACCAACACATTTCCATTAGAATCAATACGCATACGTTCTACAGCAGATGAGCCTGATGGGTGCGTATAAAACGACATAAATTTAGAATTATTTGCTCCGCTAATATCTGCTGCTTTTAAACGCACCTCACCAATAGCAGCATCAATATAAGTTTGAAATGATGTATCAGCGTAAGAAGCTGTAATAATATTTGTTTGATTAGCACCAAATACAGCAAATTTTCCATAAGTAGAAGGACTACTTGTACCAATCCCTACGTTCTGACTAGCATCTACTGTGACAGCAGCTGTACCGCCTGTTTGCAAAGATAGCGTAGTTGAGCTGTTTACAATCGGTGTTGTATCCGATGGCGTTGTAATCCCTGTTGTGCCGTTAATAATTACGCTCATTTTATTGCTCCAATAAATTCTTGAAAGTTGCCCATGTACTTTTTAATGCCAACGTGATTACAAGTCATAGCAGGGTCTAGGTAAACCTTGCCGCCTAAATCTCGCCATTTACGGCAGAACACTACATCCTCTGATACGAGCTGACCATCCATCACTTTAATGTCAAACACCATGCGACAAGTTTTGCCTTCGTTTTGATACTCATCTGATACGTCCCACACCTTTTGCAAAGCTGCACGAGATAATCTTAAAAAGCCTGTTGGCATACCTTCAACTTCAATTAAACCATTGTCATTGGCAACCAACCCGTCAGGCAATGCTTTTACAGGAAACTGTAAATTATCTGACTTTTTAGGATAAGTGCCACCAACAACATCCTCATCGTAATTAAGCAATGTGATAATCCACTCTGGGTTCCACTCAACGTCCGAGTCAATGAAGATTAAATCATCAAAGTCTTCTTCAATGGCAAGCTTTACCAAGTCGTTTCTAGCACGTTGCACTAAAGAGTCATAGGCCATGTAGACTGGCACAATCACTGTATCTTCTGGTGTCATTCTAATAGTATTAACTAAAGAATTAGCAAACCATACATCAACACGACCATCATAAGATGGTGTTCCTATTAGTATCTTACGCACTTTGTTTAGCCTCTAAAGCTGTAATGCGATTAATTAAATCAGCGTTTTGTGCAGCCAATTCTTTAACTGCGTTAATCAATGGCAATACAAACATCTCGTTAGACAAGCCTTGTAAGCCGTCAGCTTCACGCACGTTCCAACCGCCAAAGTGTTCATAGCCCAATTTATTCATTGCAGCTTTAACATCTTGAGCAATCATGCCGTACATTACTGCTTCGGTATCTTGCGTGTTTTCCTCACTGTAACCAATAATATCTTCTGGAATTTCGTTAGAAGGTTTCCAGTTATATGACTTAACTTTTAATTCGTTGATAAAGTCTAAACCGATAGGCAAGTCTTGGATGTTTTGTTTAATACGTTGGTCAGATGCTTTTGTCCAAGTAGCATTGGTATTGAATTGGTTGTAGATGTAGTTAGTACCACCTACACCGATAGATACATAGTTATCACCTTGGCCAATACCATTAGCACCAATAACAATTCTATTTGCGGCAGTGGCAGAGCTGGTTTGTGCATTTTGTCCAACACAAATATTACCAGTTCCTGTAGTAATTGTATTACCAGCTTGACAACCTACAGCAGTGTTATATGAACCTGTTGTGTTGCTTGATAAAGTATTATATCCAAAAGCTACGTTTTGAGCGCCTGTAGTGTTGATATACAACGCTTGGTAGCCAAAAGCATCATTAGGAGTTCCTGTTGAGCTGTTATACAAAGCAGCAAACCCTACTGCCGTATTATTAGATACTGTTGTTTTTGCTAATGCGCCAGTACCCACACCTACGTTAGCAGAACCTGATACGCAGCTACCACCAGAAGAAATTAAAGTTCCATATTGCCCACCGCCAATAAATGTATTGACTGTACCTGTTGTAAGTGATGCACCAGAATTAAATCCTACACAAGTATTATCTACACCTGTTGTTAATTGTGCTAATGCTGCTGAACCAATTGCTACAGAACGACCTGTACCTGTTGTTGCACTATATCCAGCTAAATATCCTAAAAACGTATTATCTGATTGAGTAGTATTTGAATATCCAGCTTGATAACCTACAGCCACGTTATGATTACCTGTAGTATTACTAAATAAGGCTTGGTAACCAAAAGCGTCATTAGGTGAGCCAGAAGTATTGTTATATAGTGCATAAGACCCAACTGCACTATTTGAACTTGCTGTATTTTTTTGTAATGACCCAATACCAACGGCTGTGTTATCTGTACCGCCTACAACGGCATTTAAAGCATTAGCTCCAATAGCAGTGTTATCTGTGCCTATTGTATTGTATGTTAAAGCACCTTGTCCTACTGCTGTGTTATAGGAGCCTGTGGTATTTGAATATAATGTATTGGTGCCAACTGAAGTGTTCCATACGCCAACTGTGTTGTAATAGAGTGCATTTTGACCAATACCCGTGTTAGCTGCACCTGTTGTGTTAGATACTAAAGCAGAAGCTCCAAAGGCTGTATTAGAAGCTACAGAACCCCCGCCTTCACCTGCAGTTACTCCATGAATGGTTGAGTCTGCCGTTGTTGTGATGGAGGTAAATGAACCAGCTGAACCGCTTACTTGTACCGTGCCAGATGTTGCTGGCAATGTGAGTGTAGTAGACCCTGCAACGGAAGGAGCTTGAAGTGTGACTGACCCGCTGGTATCGCCTGCTACTACGATTGAACTCATTATTTAGCCTCCAATGCTTTGATTTGTTCTGCTTGTGTGTCTACGATAGCTTTGAGTTCTTGGATGGCTGCTGTAAGTGTGGCTACTAGGAATGAAGTGTCAATGCCTTGATATTGAGGATTACCATCTGTATCTACAGCATCTTTCTCACCTGTTACACAATCTGGCACAACTTCTTGCAATTCGTGAGCAATAAAACCTTGACCATCAGAACCGTCCGATTTCCAACTCCATGTAACAGGATTAAGTTGAGAAATTTTTTCTAATGCTCCAACCATAGGAACTACATTATCTTTTAAACGATAATCTGATGCGGCAACATATAAAGTTGTTGTGCTACTAGTCTGTATTGAACCAACATTTACACCATTTCTTAAAAAATATTGTAAAAACTGTGCGCCAGTAGCCGTAGCTGCATCAGAAATAAATACAGGAGTTTCTGTAGAACTATTGCCAAATACTGAAAATTTGTTACCAGAAGATGTAGCGCCAATAATTACTTGCCCACTAGAAGTAATACGCATTTTTTCAGTGCCATTGGTACCAAACAACATTGGGTATGCGCCAGTTGACCAAATACCTGCTGCGTATGCAGAGCCAAAATCAGTACCTGAACTATTATCACGACCTAAATACAAGTATCCGCCTGTATTGCTATAACGACTATATACAGCACCAGTGCCTGAAGTAGCAGTTAATCTAAACATACTTACACCACTTGATGCTTGTACATCTAATGGCGCAGCAGGACTACTTGTACCAATCCCTACGTTACCAGAGGAGTCAATACGCATACGTTCTGAACCATTGGTATAAAACATTGCTGGCAAAGCGCCTACTGAACCTAATTGCGTACCACCTGAATCACCATATATAAATCCATAACGAGTAGTTCCAGCATTGTTATAAATATTAAATGTAGACGCATTATCAGAACTTCTACCACGCAAAGAAATTCCATATCCATTGCTTGATGAAGATATTACATCTAATGGAACAGCAGGACTAGCAGTACCAATCCCTACGTTCTGACTAGCATCTACTGTGACAGCAGCTGTACCGCCTGTTTGAAGTTGTAGTACTCCGCTTGCGTCTGCTGATGAGACTATCCCTGCTGGACTTGTAGATGCGTTAATTGTTGATGCCATATTAGATTACCACCCATCGTGAGCCTGACGGCACTGTTACTGATTGACCTGAAGCTACCGTTACTGGCCCTGCTGAAGAAGCACTATAACCACTAGGAATACTGTACGAAGCTGAAATTGTTTGGTTGTTTACTATAATCCCGTTTGAAGCAATAACTTCTGCGCCTGTTACTGTACCAGCAGCTAATATATTAGTTGAGCCAGCATCTGATGTTGTGCCTACAGAAAAACCACCTGATACAGATAATCTAGCTTTTTCTGCACCGTTATTCCAAAAGCCCATTGGCAAGTATGTACCTGTGCCATTGATGCCTGATACTAACTGAACGTCAGTAGAACCGTTAGTCGCAATTAAAATCTTGCTTGCATTTGTTGGGTCTGCTGCGTTACTAGCTTGCCATGAAGCTGCTGTGCCTGTGCCATTAGGAACTGCATAAATGCCTGTTGCAGAGTTTGTAGTGCTAGTTTGAAATGCTGTTCTGCTATTAACTGTTGCATTACTAAAATCGCCTTGGAATCTAGCTGCAGTACCTGTTAAGTTTAATATCGTGCCATTATAAGTAAAATTTGCGCTTGAGTTTAAAGCACCTGTACCATTGCCGTAAGGAATGTAATTTGCAGTTAAACTTGTTAGCCCTGTACCGCCTGCTGCAACTGGTAATGTACCTGCAGTTAACGTTGAAGATGATGTTGAGTAAAGGGCATTATTAGCTGCAGCAAAAGTTGTTAAGCCTGTACCACCATAACCTGAAGCAATTGTAGTACCGTTCCATACCGCATTAATTATTGATGCATTGCCAAATGATGCGGATGTATTATTAAAGTCGTATGAAGCAGGGATTAAACTATATGCAATCCACGTACCAGCACTTGTGCTATTATCTAAAAGTGTCCAGTAATCAATCGCACCACCAATCACCAAATCCAAAGTAGTAGATGCATTATCAACAACTGTAAGATTACCTGTTGAACCGTTATTAACGATAAAGATAAAGCCCTTTTGCAGTGTCGTTGCATCAGGAAGTTTAATGGTCTGAGTTGTTGTACCTGTAAAGCGTTGGTACTGAGTAGAAGCGCTTGTTAGCGTTGTTGTCCCAGCTGCCGTTACGGTACTTGTAAATCCAAGCAATATGTTATTTGCAGTGATGTTTGAATTGGAATCACGTAAGACTACAGAGTTAGCGCCTGAAGAACTTGTTACGCCTGTACCACCGTATGCGACACCAACTGTCGTACCTTGCCATACACCTGATGCGATTGTTCCTAGTGCTGATACGTTACCTGAACCATCTAGATTAACAGACTTCTCTGATGGGTATGTAACAAAGACTGTCACTGTACCTGAGAATGTAACCGCACTTCCTGAGTTACTTGAAGCTAAAATGGTTGTGCGAGTTAAGGTAGGGCCTGTTGTTGAATACGTGCCTATCCCCACTTCCCAGCCGCCGGTAGTGTCGGTTGCACCATAAAATGTTGTATTGCCATTACCAACAATGGTAAATGCTTGGAAGCCTTGAACAGACCCGCTTAGGGTAAAGCTAACTGTGGTATTAGCCGTACCCGTCTGCGCAACACGGTCGTATAACGCTAGAGCCATTTAGGACTCCTTAGCTTGTTGCAGTGGTCGAATAAGTCACAGACACAGTGTCACCTGATGTTGTAATTTTAGCTGTAGCAAATGCACCTGCACTGTATAAAGTACCGCTTGTATTTGATTGAGTGCTTGAAGCACCTGAACCTGTTACTAAGAAACAACCACCAACTGTACCACCTGAACCTGTAATAGTGTAAGTAATCGCTGTAGCTGCTGATGTTGTTACGTTCGTAGGTGTTGTACCTGTTGAGGTAGAAGCCGCAAATACTGCTGTGCCACGAACTGCTGAACCACCAACTGTATACGCTGTAAACTCTGTCCAACCTGAGTGGGATGTCATTGTGTCAGATGCTGCGAATGTTGGGCTTGCACCTGAAATCAAACCTAAGAATGGGCCTGTAGTTGTATAAGTGCCTGATGTGCGTAATAGCGTATCAAGCAATAGTTGTTTACCAACAGCGTTAACTAGATTAGGGAATGAATCTTCCCATTTTAAGTTGCCATCTTTATCACGGCATTCAACGTGGTAAACGCCTTCAATGCCTACTGTTTCGTTATCAGCAACGTTGCTAGCCATAGTAGCTACAGCATTATCGCCAAAACCTTGTTTTTCTTTCATCATGTTAAAACTCCTTATGCTATTCGAATGATAGCGTTGCTTGCATCGTTGACAGGAAACGTTACCGTAAATGTATTTGTTGCCGTTTTATCTGAACCAAAATTTAGTACCGCAACCGCGGCTCCAGTAGTGCTATTATATATTAAAGCACCCCTAGTAGTGAAACTAGCTGGATTCCAAGTCACGTTGCTAAATGATACATATGCTGTTGTACCACCTGATGTCGGTACTGTTGGGGCAAGTGTTTTACCCCCTGCCGTATATCCTGTACCTGTAACTTCATTAGTTGTGGTATATACAAGTGTGTCGGCACCTAAATTAGCATTAGCATTATATAAAGCAATCTTATACACATATGATGTGCTAGTCGAAAAATTCTCTAACCCTTTTAATAGGTTATCTTTAAAAATAGTACATTGTGTTTGAACAATTGCCATTATAGACCTTTATACTCCAAGCTAGTCTGCCCCTTGCGGTAAGCATCATTGCGTTCAAGACCATCACCAAGACGTTTAAGTTGAGCTAAAGCTTCAGTATATTTTTGTTCATAATAGCTAACTAAATCTTGCTCACCCTTCATAAAGAGCATAGCTTCGCGCATAGCGCCATAGAACAATACTGGGTCATAGTTATCACCTAACCATGAGGTACCTTTGGTGTTAGATATAGCCGTTACAGCAATAGAAAAACCTGAACCTGAATTACCAATAGTCGTAGTAGATGCGGATAACACATCACCAACTACATAAAAATTACCGCCAAACTTCAAGGTTACTGAAGTAACTGCACCGCCAACAATCACGATGTCAGCAGAAGCGCCTGAACCTGAACCACCTGTCAATGGAATATTTTGGTATACGCCATTGGTATATAGCGAGCCACCACTAAATGAAGCGGTATTAAGCGTAGTAATCTGACCTTGCACAATGGTAGGTGGGTAGTAGTAATAATGCATCTCTACGCTATAACTAGCGTCAGGTGTTGGCCCTAAGATTAAAGACATCTCATTGATGTCAGTGTACTGAGACCCAAAAAGCGCATAGTACTTAGGCAAGCCTGTAGATGTAGGGTTTGGATATGCTTCGCGCATATAGTTTACATCTTTGTTTAGTAGGTAGTTATAGTTACCTGAAGCATCAATCACAGCAATAGAATAGTTCGATAACCAATCACTTGGTAAAGATACATATTGATTAGTCGCTGTTAGTGTACCTGTTACGTTCTTACGTAATGCTGGAATTTGAACAGAGTTATATATGCGGTCTTCAGCTTCCTGAATAAAAACAGGAATAGAGGCAACAAATAGTGACTCTGTGTTTTCAGCATAAGCTTGAATATTGTTATATAACTGTTCGTAATTCATTACGCCATCGGACCTCTAGCTTTAGTACCTTTAGTAGCTGCGCCATTTCCGCGAGTAACAACACCTTCTGATTTAACTCTTTCAACTCTATTACCAATACTTACGCGACGTGCAGGCATGCCACCTGGAGTAGATTCATTAGCCGCCATAGAGTTAGGGACAGTAGCCCATTGGATATCTTCGTTACCAATAACCATAGGTTGTTTATAGACAT
>Ga0007798_10000866_pt1 | contig 10326 bp, 5 predicted proteins | sample CryBogmetaGMA17M_FD_60370 | JGI IMG/M metagenome (GOLD analysis project Ga0007798, IMG submission 60370) | Freshwater microbial communities from Crystal Bog, Wisconsin, USA - MA17M | ecosystem: Environmental > Aquatic > Freshwater > Lake | place: Crystal Bog, Wisconsin, USA | collected 2009-07-06
GCAATTCCTTGGTCTTGACCTTGTCGAGGGCCAGTGCCAGCGTTGCGGGTAGCGAGCCCGTGAAGGGTTTACCCATCACCGCCAGCATGCCTGCCACCATGGCCTCGGTCTCGGGCCGTCCGGCGAAACCTTCGAACAGATTGAAAAAGATATCGGCGTCCGTGTTCGACAGGATGTCGCGCACGGAGTCGATGGGAGGCACCAGAGGTACCTTGACCACGCTGTAGCCCGATGCGATCAGGCCATCGTAAACGGATTTCACTTCTTCCAGCACGTCGGCGATGGCCTCTGCCTCGCCCATTTCGCTGTAGCGATCGGGAATAGGGTCATTATAAATCAGAGCAACTCTAAGAGCCAATTCCGCACCTCTCTATGGCCGCATTTAGTACAGCGCCTATCAGGGAATTATATGTCCAGCCCATGGCCTCCGCCATTATGATATAGTCTCCGCTTTTGGGGTTAAGTCCGGGCAGGGGATTGACCTCTATAAAATAGGGTGTGCCATCTGAGGATATACGGAAATCCATGCGCGCCAGGTCGCGTATCCCCAGCGCCTTGAAAGCTTTGAGACAGGAGTCTTGTATTTTATGCAATACAGACTCGTCGAACCTAGCCGGGCATTCGTACTCGACCTGATTCCGCCAGTCGCGCTTGACCTCAAGCGAGTAGACGAAATCCGGGCTTTTCTGTCTCGGTATGACGTGCATGATGCCGATGATGCGTGTGGGATTATTGCCCAGCAGGCCTACGGTAACCTCTTCCCCCGAAATGAATTCCTCGACCATCATAGGTTGAGCGTATAAGGCCATCTGCCCCTTAATGAGCTCTTTGAGATCTCGCGCATTATCAACGCGCGAAGCGTTGCGAATGCCCTTGCTGGAACCCTCGTGCACCGGCTTGGCAAAGGCCGGAAAAGAGAATCCTTCCCAGTTGATGCTCTCCAGTTCGGTGGGGTCGCCAATGACGCGCCAGCGGGGCGTAGCCACACCGCAGGCCGCTACGAGCTGTTTGGTGAGGGTTTTTTCGAGGCAGACGGAGAGGGTCAGCGGGTCCGAGCCGGAGTAGGGAATATTCAGCATCTCCAGTACCGATGGCACCTGCGCCTCGCGGCTGCGGTAGTTACCCAGACCCTCAGCGATGTTGAATACCAGGTCGGGTTTGACCTCCAGTACATTCTTTAAAAAAGCGGAACCGCCGCCCAGCTTAAGGACAGTGTGTCCCTGGGAGCTGACAGCGGCGGCCAGTGCTTCTATAGTTTCAGGAGAATCGTATTCTTCAAAGGCGTCTTCAGGCAGCTCCTCTGCCTTTGACACCTGCTCTTTTATATCATAACTTAAGCCTATTTTCATCCAAAGTCCTGATATATTCTTCTAGACGGGGATGGCATCGTCGCAAACCAGCGGGATTTGTCCGAAGCATGGTTTCGCGCCGCCCGGATTCGGGTAGTGGATGATCTTGCCCTGGTAGTTGCGCACAGTCAACTCTTTGGCGTTGTTTTCCAGCACATAGTTTGGTTGCACAGGTATCTTGCCACCGCCGTTGGGTAGGTCGATCACAAAAGTCGGCACGGCCAGGCCGGAGGTGAATCCGCGCATGCCCTGGATGATGCCCACACCCGTCTCTATGCTCGTCCAGAAATGTTCGGTGCCCTGCACATCGTCGCACTGGAACAGGTAATACGGGCGGACTTTAATCTTGAGCAAACCCTGGCACAGCTTGAGTTGCGTCTCTACGGAGTCGTTTACCCCTTTGAGCAGTACCGACTGGTTGTTCACCGGAACGCCCGCTCTCAGCAGGCGGTCGCAGGCCCTGGCGGATTCAGGCGTCAACTCGCGCGGGTGGTTGAAGTGAGTGTTGAGCCAGATAGGGCCGTAATTAGAAAGCATATTACACAGCTCGTCGTCGATGCGCTGCGGCAGAACCACGGGCACGCGCGTGCCGATGCGGATAATCTCGACATGGTTGATGCGGCGGATACCGGCCAGCACCTCTTCCAGGCGCTGTGTTGATAGCGTTAGCGGGTCGCCGCCTGAGATGATAACGTCGCGCACTTCCTTGTGAGCGCTGATGTAATCCAGCATGGCATCGACCTCGGCGGGCGTGCGCACCCAGCCGCCGTGGCGCCACTCGCGCTTACGCGTACAGTGCCGGCACAGCATGGGGCATATATCGGTCAGCACCATGAGGACACGGTCGGGATAGCGGTGTACCAGGCCGGGAACCACCGAGTGTTCGCCTTCGGCCAGGGGGTCTTCCATGCCAATGGACGCCATGGAAAGCTCTTCGGGGGCGGGTAATGCCTGCCTGCGAATGGGGTCTGCGGGGTCATCCGGGTTCATGAGGGACAGGTAGTAGGGTGTGATGGCAAGGGGGTATTTGATGCTCACCAGCCTGAGCTGGGAGCGTTCCTGCGGTGAAAAATGAACGTACTTGGACAGGCCTTCAACCGTGGTAATACGGTTGCGGAAATGCCACCGCCAGTCGTTCCAGTGTTCTGAGGGTGTGTTGTAAAAAGGGCGGCGCTGAGCCGTCGCCGCTCTACTGGGAGGTTCTTCTTCCTCTAACTGGACTGCGGTGGCGGTAGTACTGGGAGGCTCTTCTTTAACTTCCTTGATGAGTGTCGCTTGGGCTTTCATGTATTCAATTCTCCTTTTTGATTGCTTCCTTATTTCAATGTTCTGGATTCATGAAAAATATTGCATGAATCCGGACTAATTAATAATTCAATTTTATAACATTGCTATACAGATATGTCAAGGGATTCCACGCACGGAGTCGATATTATTGAAATATTTTTAAAAATATTTCTCGGAGCGGAGTTTTTACGCCAGGTCTTTCAGCAATAAAAGTCATCCCGGGAACACCGGAAAACATAGACGCACGCCAAATAATATATGCATAAGAGACGACGATGACCCTCTAGAAAAGGGGCATGATCAGCCGGATGCCGGGTTCAACTCAAGCTGAGCTTCAGGTGTTTTATCTACGGCACTTGCCGGTTTTTCACCCAGCAGCAATACCGCCATGAAGATCATCAGGATGTTGCGCAGGATAAGCGCGTTTACGGCCACCTGCCGGGTATCGATGAGATCGTAGTAGTGCAGCGGGTATATATACCAGGTGAGGCACGATGCAGTCAGAAAGATGACCCATATGGCAGCGCGGAAACGCCCACTCACCAGAGGGAACAGGGGATAGAGCCAAATCATGAACTGCGGCGAGAACACCTTGCTGGTACTCAGCAGCACGACTATGGCAGCGAAGGAATAATTCAACAAATCAGCCAGGGCTAACGCGACCGGGGCAGCCCCGGCTGGTGAATGCGCCAGATTGCGGCAATTGCGGTAATAGAAGCTATAGACCGCCAGCAGCCCTAACCCCATAAAAATGAAAGAGTAGCGCGCCAGCGGACCTGCCAGGGAGGAAGCGATGTCATAGGAAATGCTTGCCTGGATGGGCTGGGCTTTTATTATGCCGAGCGAATTACCCAGTAAAAGCAGGGAAGAATAAGTGCTCTCCAGCTGCAAAGGACGCTGGCTCTGAATCGTGAAGGAGGAGATAAATCCGGCTCTGTTGAGCGCCAGAAGCGGCGCTACGATAAGAAGCGTCACCACAATAAAAGTGGCCACCGACGGTATCACGCTGCGCAGGCCTCCCCTCCTCCACTGAGAGATAAGGAAAAGGGGCGCCAGGACACCCGGAAAAAGCTTGGTCATGGTTCCGATAGCCAGGATGGCCCAGGCAGTCTTGTAGTTGCCACGGCTGAAGGCGTACACAGCCCCCAGGGTTATCACCGCCGGCACCATGTCGAAACGCTGCACCGCGATGGAGCCGATAGCCACCATGGCCAGCGTATAACCGGTGAGGCTTGTCCAGGGTGAGATTCCAGCCTTTTTGCCCAGGCCAAGAACAAGCAACAGGCCGATGACATCAAAGAGCAACATCTCGAAAGTAAATGCCGTCTCGTACCCCTGGAGGTTGTTGGATACCAGATAGGGCAGGTAGAACACCACCAGCGCGCCCGGTGGATATTCCACCAAAAAGTCGCGGTAAGCTACCTGTCCATGGCCCATTTCGACGGCGTATTTATAATAACCCCCAACATCCGGGCCGCCGTTGTAAAAAACACGAGTGAAAATCAACAGGTGTAGCAGGCAAAAGGCCACCACAATGATCACCCATTTTAATTTGATGACATTATTCATACACGCACTGACCCTGTGGTTGTATTTGGATTTTCGATGCTGAGCATGTTGGACATACCATTTGAATTCTCAGGCAAAGAGCTCGCCAGCGGATTATACGGGCTATGTGACAGCACCACCGGGTAGGACAGCGCCGATTGAGCGAAGAAGACCACGCCCCAGGCTAAAGACAGAATTGTCACCGCCAGCAACAATTTGCGTGGGACATGCCCCAGCCAGAGTACGGCCAGCACCGTCAAAGGCAGCTCTGCTGGCAGATAATAGCGCGCCATGACGATGAAAGGTATGCCCACCACCTGCGTGCTGGCCGTCCACTCGTAATTGAGATAAAGGCCGTAAACGGCCGCTATCCATCCCGCCAGTAGCAACAGTATGTCCCAGCGCAGTTTGGTCCAGGTATCGTTAATATCCTCAGTCTCCTGCCGCGGCATGAGCAATCTGGTTTTTCGATAAAGAGCCGTGAAGAAGGCGGCAGCACACGGCGTTAGCAACGGGAAACCCACCAGCAGGGCCACCGTGACGTATTTGATGTTGGGGCGCAGGAAACTCAGACTGAAACTCACCGGAAGCAGGGCGTACTGGAATCCGAATCTCCAGGGCGAGCCGAATACCGCGTTCTGATAGAAAAGCAGACCCACCAGAGGGATAGCAAGCCCCAGTCCTGTCCAGACCGCAGTCCACACAACCGCACGCCGACGACCCGCCAGCCAGGAGCGCGCAGACATATACACGAAGTGCAGCATAAAAACGAGCACTACCAGCGCGTTATAGTAGTTTATCATCACGCTACAGCCGAGGCCTATCCACGCCAGGAACAGGAGAATCCCGGCAGAGCGAGAAGTGAGCTCCTGCGAGCACAGGCAATAGTAGATGTACAGCCCACCACCCATGCTGAGGAAGGCCGCGGCACCGAAACTATCGGCGTAGCCGCGCTGCATCATGGCCAGCGCCACGGGGGTAAAAAGCAACAGCAATGAGCCGAGACAGGCCGTTTTTTCGCCCCGCAGGCGCTTGAGCAGCAAATAAGCCACAGCGGCCATGCCCGCCGCCAGTACCAGATTACCCAGTTCGGGGGCATGTATGTAATAAAAAGGCAGCAGGTAAAAGATATATCCGGGGGCCTCGGTAAGACCCCAAAGGTTGTCGCCAATTAGGACATATTGGCTGAGCAGCCCGCTATATTTATACGCCTCGGCACCCTCGAGGCCGATGGTAATGCCGTCCACGGTAAGCCGTCCCTGCGAGAAGTTCTGGGTGGCATACTGGAAGGACCAGTCGGTGCTCTCACGCATGTGCTGGGGAATTATCAGAGTGAGTAAAAAGGCCAGTACCACTCCCAGGGCGGTAATGGTACGGTAAAGCAGGGTGCGATAGCTGTCTTTAGACATAACAACTCTGGTTTATTTTCTAGTATATCTCTAAGCCGATTGTTGCGCTATCCCCTTAAGTCTCAATGGGTTATAATGTCACGTTCGGCTGTGGCTAGCGATAGATATCCATAACAAAAACGCCGGACATTTTGAAAAGATAGTGCCCGCTCTGACGGCTGAAAGGATTTTTCCCTCTAACATGTCTCCCACCTGGACCCTGCTCGCTCTCGCCAGCACATCTATTGCGGCGCTGGTCAACACGCTCGACAGCCATTTCCTGTCGCGCCGCATGCCAGGTCTGCGCAGCTACCTGCTCATTATCGGCGTTTTTACAACACTAGTGGCCGTCGTCATGCTGTTTCTCTTCCCCTTCCCTCATGGGACGGGATTGCGTATCTATGGCATGGCCCTGATATCAGGCATGCTCAGGGTGGGGGCAGTGAGCGCCCTCATGTACGCCCTGAAGAAAGAGGACGTCTCGCGTGTCATGCCGCTGACGGCAACTGCGCCTATATTTGTAGCCATCATGGCAGCTGTGTTCCTGGGGGAAAGCTTGAAGTACACCCAGTGGCTGGCCATATCCATAGTGGTGAGCGGAGCCATACTTATTTCCTTTAAACGCAGCGCGGATGGCACTGCCCGCTTTCACGCCAGCTCGTTCTTCCTGCTCATCGGCTCCAGCCTGTTCTATGCGTCTTCCGACGTTTTAAACAAATATACCATGGGCTTTGTCTCTTACTGGAATTCGGCCATCCTGAGTCTCTTTTTTACCTCTATTGCCTTCGTCATCATCTGCCTCAGGCGCGATGTTCTAAGGCAGATAGCGGGGATGGCACACCCGTGGCGCACGTCGGCGGGAGTGGCGCTGAACCAGGTGGCCGCCATGTTCTCCATGGTGCTGGGTTTCTGGGTAATCCAGAACGGACCGGTGTCGCTGGCTTCCACCATCTTCAACTCCAAACCGCTTTTCGTGTTCGTCTATGCCATGCTGCTGGCCCGCTTCATGCCGGGCTTCCTGCTGGAGTCCAGGCCGGACCGCCTGGGCATGATTATCAAGATAATCGCCACGCTGATGATCGTCGGCGGCATAGCCCTGATTTTCCTGGTGTAGCCGGTCAGGGGGGGCCGCCTAGCAGATGTGGTTCAAACATTAGAGTCATCTCTCACTTGAGAGAAGAGCCAGGAGTGAGAGTGAACGTCCGGGACTACCCCTCACCTTAATCCTCTCCTGCAAGGGGGCGATGAGATAAATTAAACCTCCTTTTGGTTGCGCAAGCGTGACAGTTTGTCTCAAGTTATCCCTCCACTGCCCCATTGCGCCGGTGGTAAAATGAGACGGGGTTCAGCCTGGCAGACAGGCAGGAGTGGTGGCTTCCAAAAAGACAGAGGTGGTGGTATGCCCGACTGAAAGGTGGGTAGCTATGGAAAATCCTAATCTGGTGGCTTCATCAGGGGGTAGTTATCAACTCCATTGGGAGCAACAGGACAGGGTATGTCACCAATGCCGTCTCCATTAGCGTCTTTTCCTTTATAATCACTCCAGTAATTGCCTTGTTTGCCGTCGTCCCATTGATTATCGATGCCACCATCATAGCCATTAATGCTATTGTTCACGAGACTATTGCTAACGAGTGTATTTCCTTTCCCGCCCTTAACTCCGATTCCAACGTTGCTACTCTGAGTAATGAAATTGCCCCTAAGTAAGTTGAAATTCGCACACGACTGGGCAAAGTCAAAATAGGAAAGACTAATACCCGCTCCCGTACTGCCTGAGATGCGGTTTCGCTGGATGTAGTTGAATTCTGCAGTTTCCACAGAAATACCCGCGATGTTAGGAAAAGTTAAGGTGCCGGTAATGTCGGTACTAATGTAATTCCCAATGACGAAGTTATTATTTGAGGCTCCACCGACATGAATAATCTGGCTGTTCTGCCCACCATTTATTATATTGCGTTCCGCTTCGGATGTTCCCCCAACAAAGTTATGATGGCTGCCTTCATCCAGGCCCACTAGCCATCCGGCTTTTTCAAATATTTTCTTACCGGTTGCATCGGTACCAATAAGATTGCCCATAACCAAAATGTCGGACGTCCTCATAATAGAGATCATTCCGTTTATGATGTTTCCTTCTCCAGGTTTGATTCCGCCTATCCGGTTGAAGGGTTGGCTCACCGCAATGTACGTGTCACCCTCGAAAGCCACCGTCCCGGTGGCGTCAGTGCCAATATAGTTGCCAATAACTTCGTTGTATGAACTGCCTGAATCACCAAAAACCAAGCTTCCGGCAATAATGTTGTTCTCAATGCGGTTATCCGATGAGGCAACCCAAATAACTATTGACCAGCCGCTTTTTGGTTGGCCAATCTTTTTGCGACCGCTTATGTCCGTACCTATATAATTGCCCACGAATGAATTCCCCGAAGCTGCTTTGGTCTCTATCTCGAATATGCCGTTTCCGGTAATTAGATTTCCTTCACCTAAGGGCCCTTTACCACGTGTCCTTTCTCCACCGATGATATTATTCTGTCCACCGAGTTCTATGCCGGCGTACTGGAAGTATTGAATTTGGAGTCCCCTGACAATATTATTATTAGACCCGATATTCAGGCAGATTGTTCCTTTTTGGGCGCCGCTACCATCGAGGATGACCCCTGCATTACTCCCATCAATCGTGATGCCGCCCTTCGACAAACTCAACTCGCCTGTAATGCGAATGGTGGCAGGATTATCGGGTGGAAATATCTGCGGGTCGAAGATAATGGTATCACCGCTGTTAGCTATGTTTAAGCATCCACGCAGTGACCCAGGTCCGATGTCTTCAATGTTGCTGACTGTATAAGTTGTGCCTTCACTGGGCGCGAAAACTGCAATTGTGTTACCCTCCAATGACCCAGTGGGAAAACTCAAAGGATGGTATTGACCTAAAACAGAGGAGACACCGAGGGCGGCAGAAAACTGGCTATGTGGTATTGCGGCTAATTTTGAGTTTGATGATTTTTGAAGGTATTCGATAATATACAGACCCCCGTTCCCAACAGCAACGAAAACATATTTTTCATTGGTAATGATCCACTGTGCCAGACCTGGTAAGCGAAGCTGGTCAGCCAATTTGGGCTTGGCTGGGTCGGTTACATCAAACAGAAGTAAGCCGGCTGCGCTATCAGCTACAAATAGCAGGTTTCCTTTAACTGCGAGTGAGCGCGCGGAACCGCCGCCATTATTGAAGGGCACGACTGGTAAAGAGAAAGAACCGATGTTTTTAGGGTGCGCGGGGTCAGATACGTCTAGCACTCTTAAGATGTCTAAATCCAGGACATAAGCAAATGGTAAAGATACTGCTACATCCGAAAAGCTTACCCCTTTAGGATTCTTATTCCCGGTGGTGTCAACAACGGCTGGTTCATTGAATACCCCGAGGAGAACTGGGCGTTCGGGGTCGGTAAGGTTGATGATGTCGAGCCCGCCTGCTGAGACTGATACATAAGCTATATTCCCAACTACCACTACCCCGTTTGCAGTCCCCATATTTACCCCTGGATCTTGTGAGCCTGGGTCGGGAGTAGTTTGTAGAAAGCTGACCTCACGCGGGTGAAGGGGGTCAGAAATGTCGAGCGATAACAATCCCCATTCCCCAGCGTTATAAAGTGTGGTCCCCTGGATGAATAGGCTGCGAGAAACTATACCTATTGGGTTTTGGTCGGGGAAAGAATCCTTACCCACGAAAGTCTGATTTCCTTTATGGCCGACGAGAGGCATCGGCGATGAGGCTTTAGGGTGTAAAGGGTCCGAGATGTCTATTGAGTATAAATAACAACCGCCCTTGGAATAACCACTACTGAAAGTACCCAAATACGCGGTATTGCCAGACACGGCTATGCTGACTGCGTAGCCTTCGATGTTTAGACCGGCCACCTCTTTTGGCTTCGTGGGGTCTGCTATATCCATCACATTGAAGCCATAGGTCTCTGCCGCAACATAGGCATATTTGCCGTTGACATCGACGGCGTGGGCATAGCCCATAGGGGAATGTTGGCTTACCGGAAGGGGCAGTTCAGGCTTAGTAACATCCATCACAAAGAGACCCTGGTAAATATCTGCTACGAAAACCAGGTTCCCATTTACCGCCAGCTTGGCAGCATGGCCATTGGGAGCTACATAACTGCCCAATTCCAAAGGATTTTTCTTGTCCGTAATATCAAGCACTCGCAGTCCGCCAAAAGCGTCAGCCACGTAAAGTTTGGTTCCGGCGGCGGACACATCCATCGCCCAACCTTTAGTTCCATAGCTACCAATGCTTTTGGGCTGGCCCGGGCTTGAGACGTCGAAACCCTGTACACCTTCCCAGCCATCAGCCACATAAAGGATGCTTCCAGACACAGCCACTCCGTAGGCGTACCCAGGCGTATCGCAACTGCCAAATTCCTTTGGCTGTTTCGGATTCGATAAATCAACCACCAGCAAACCGGCGCCAGCCGCAGCCAAATAGGCATAGTTTCCAGCTAGTGTTACATCGAAAACATAGTTCAGGCTGTAAACTGCTGCCACCTCGGTTGGTTTGGCAGGGTCTGAAATATCTACAACCCTCAGACCAGTTGGACCGTCTGCAATATAGGCATAACCTCCGACAACCGCGACACCTTCGGTGTATCCCTGAGTATCGATTTGCCCGAGCACAACCGGCTGAGAATGATTGGCAACATTTACGATATACAATCCCGCTCCCGCGGCGGCTACATAAACAATATCTTTCA
>Ga0007798_10000868_pt1 | contig 10312 bp, 9 predicted proteins | sample CryBogmetaGMA17M_FD_60370 | JGI IMG/M metagenome (GOLD analysis project Ga0007798, IMG submission 60370) | Freshwater microbial communities from Crystal Bog, Wisconsin, USA - MA17M | ecosystem: Environmental > Aquatic > Freshwater > Lake | place: Crystal Bog, Wisconsin, USA | collected 2009-07-06
GGTCGGGGTTACACTCCAGATATTAGAGGCATTTACCGTAAAGGATCCGGTAAAGAGATGACACGGTAGAGAAGTTCATTTACCCATTTTTTAAAAAAGGTTCGGGAGATAATCCCGAAAGCAGATGTACCGTTGACGTGTAGTATGCTCAGTCGAGCAGCGCACCCATTGCTTCGTCATACCGGGCACTCATGACATAGTCAATGCCCGAGACCTCAGCCGCTTCGGGTGTGAGTGCCATCAGGTCATCGCGCGACACGGTCGAGAGCCGGAAATTCCTGCTGCCTGCCATAAGCTGCTGGAGACCGGTCTTGAACTTCTGCGTGTATGTGTAGATACCGACTGCACCCATCGGGATCTCTTTCATCCGCGAGCCGAATTTCTCCTTGAGTTCTTCATAGCAGACAAAGATCTCTTCGATGTTATTCCCGTACTTGGAAACGGACTTTGGCAGATCTCCTTCCTTGATCCACTTCTCAATGTTCTTACCAACAAAGCCGGGGATCATGAGACCGCGACCCATGCAGACCGCCTTAACGTACGGGCTGCCCATCGCAAGTGCCTTAAAGACGCCGGGCTCATCGGAGAAACCACCAGCGAATGCGAGATCCGGAACCCGCATGCCTTTCTTTGAAAGTTTTTCGGCAAACTCGTATGAAAGTGAATGAAGGTAGAATGACGGGATGCCCCATTCGTTCATCATCGGCCACGGGCTCATACCGGTACCGCCGGGAGCACCGTCAATCGTCAAGAGGTCAATCTTGGCTTCAGAGCAGTAGCGGAGCGCCATGGCAAGTTCTACCATGGAGTACGCACCGGTCTTTAATGTGACACGCTTGAAACCGATGTCACGCAGCCGGTCGATCTCTTCCATAAATCCTTCTTTTGTCACAAAGCCGAGGCGTGAGTGGCGCTCGAACTCTTTTATTGCGCCTGCCTTGAATGCTGCCTGGTTCTCTTTTAATGTCGGATCCGGAAGGACGATGTACCCGCGCCGCTTCAGTTCGATCGCGCGTTCGAGCGACTTGACCTTGATCTCGCCACCGATACACTTGGCACCCTGACCCCACTTGAGCTCGATCGTGTCCAGGTTGTGTTTGCTTGCGACATACTCCGCGGTTCCAAGCCGGGTATCTTCAACATTCATCTGGACGAGGATCTCACCATAGCCATCGTTGAACTTTTTGAACGTGTTGATACGGCGGTCCATCTCGGGAGATGCTGAGACCTTGCCCTTGTTGTCGAGCTTTAAGCCTGGGTCGATACCGCAGACGTTCTCCCCGCAGACGCACGTGATGCCGGATATCGCTGCACCGACTGCGAAGTGTTCCCAGTTAATCCGTGCTATATCGGTTGAACCGAGCGCCCCCGTAAAGATCGGGAGGCGCATCTTCACTTTTTTATCCCAGCCGTACTCAGTCTCTGTGTTCACATCCGAGAAGATCGCAGTGTCCGGGCTGGCTTCGATGCCATCAGGAAGTCCGTGTGCACCGACTGCATATCCCTGAATGTTGAGATGCGAATAGTCAATCGGGTAATTCTTGTCGGCACCTGCCGTGATCTCGCCAAACGGACCAGGATAAAGGACTTCTCTGCCCCGGAACGATGATAACCAGATCTCACAGCTGCCTTTGCATCCATCCATGCACCGGGTACAGATACCTGAACACGGAGCGACGCTCCGTGAACGGTTTACCGTTCCCGTTGCCTCGTTTGCATTTGGCTGTCTAAGATTCATAAATACACTCCAGATAGGGTAATCTCCTTCGTTTGTGATGACGGTCTGCCTTCTTTGGTATGAACGTCGGCAAACCGACTTTCATCTTTGCTACCAGAACTGGCATGATTCATCAGGTTTTTTTTGAAGGAATCGTTTGAGCGAACTGATCTCAAACTCAGTTAATTTAAAATCCCATCATAAATAAGCGCTTGCTTTCCATCCCCTATTAAACATTTCGGTTTAAACTGGTGGTAGCAATACAATTTCACTCAGATTTTTGTAAAAATGCTGGTCATAAATGAAAAAACGAAAAACATGCCAGCTGGGTCAACGATTTGAGACATATGCCGAGCGATACCGGGCACAGGCAGATCGATCTTTCGGGGGACCTGCCCTGCCCCCGGATGAGATTTATGCTATTCAAAAGACAAAAAACCGCTCGGAATCTCAAGTGTCCTGATTGGGGAGTACCGGGGGTTGCTGCGATGGATATACATAATACAGATGCAAAACCATTTTTCATATCATCTGGTGATGAGGTCCACCGTTAACTGCCCTGCGGGGATGATGACTTCTGTTTTATGGAGATGTAATCCGCAATAACCAGCGATGTCCTGCTGATGGCTTCTGCCATTGCCGATCACTGATCACCCTTGTGGTGCATCCCAAAGTGATCATCTGAAAGGATTATGCAGAAAGGACGAAACCGGATCCAGCGGATTATCAATACATAAAAAAAATTTGATGAGGTATACCATGTCACAACAACTCGGGGGACAACCCATTATTATTCTCAGGCAAGGAGCGACGAGGAGCCGGGGACAGGAAGCCCAGAACAATAATTTTGCCGCTGCACGGGCAGTGGCGGGCGCTGTCCGGTCGACCCTTGGTCCTAAAGGAATGGATAAGATGCTTATCGATGGGATGGGCGACATCACCATAACGAATGACGGCGTCACCATCTTAAAGGAAATGGACATCGAGCATCCTGCCGCAAAGATGATGGTCGAGATCGCAAAGACGCAGGACGATGAAGTAGGCGACGGGACAACCACCGCTGTTGTCATTGCCGGAGAACTGTTAAAGAACGCGGAGGGGCTCCTTGCCCAGAGTGTCCACCCGACTGTTATCGCGGAAGGCTACCGGATGGCTGCCGCGAAGGCGCTCGTGATGCTCGATGGGTTCGCCATTACGGTAAAGCCAACCGATACCGCGATGCTCAAAAAGATCGCAGAGACCGCACTGACCGGCAAAAATGCAGAAGTATCGAAGGACCGGCTCTGCGACATCATCGTGAAGGCGATCACGTTCGTGACCGATCCTGATGGCAAGGTGGATATCGGGCACATCAATGTGGAGAAGAAAGTCGGCGGTGCAGTGGACGATACAAACCTTATCGAAGGCATGGTCATTGACAAGGAACGTACGCACCCGGGCATGCCCAAATCCGTGAAGAGTGCAAAGATCCTGCTCCTCAACGCGGCACTCGAATTCAAAAAGACCGAAGTGAACGCGAAGATCAATATCTCCACACCGGGAGAGGCGCAAGCGTTCCTTGACGAGGAAGAGCACATGGTCCATATAATGGTGGACAAGGTAGTCAAAAGCGGTGCGACCGTCTTATTCTGCCAGAAGGGTATCGATGATGTTGCGCAGCACTACCTTGCAAAAGCCGGCATCCTCGCCATCCGCAGGGTAAAGAAGAGCGATATCGAGAACCTTGCACGCGCCACCGGGGCAAATCTCGTCAACAGTTTCGATGCCATCTCGTCAAAGGATCTCGGCACTGCCGGGCTTGTTGAGGAGCGCAAGGTTTCAGGAGACGAGATGATCTATGTCTCGAAGTGCAAGAACCCCAAGGCAGTCTCGATCATAGTCAGGGGCGGCACGGAGCATGTGGTCGACGAACTCGAACGTGCCATTCATGATGCACTTATGGTTGTGAGCGTAGTTGTTGAAGGGAAAAAGATCGTCGCCGGCGGCGGAGCACCCGAAACCGAGCTCTCGCTCCAGCTGCGAAAATATGCATCGCAGGAAGGCGGGCGTATCCAGCTCGCGATTGAAGCATTTGCTGCGGCACTGGAGGTCATCCCCCGCGCTCTTGCCGAGAACGCGGGGCTTGATGCCATCGATATGCTTGTTGCAATCCGTGCTGCACATGAAGCAGGAAAAAAGAATTTCGGGCTTGATGTCTACGAGGGCAAACCCGTAGATATGCTCAAGGCAGGTGTCGTTGAACCTCTGCGGGTGAAGACACAGGCAATCTCAAGCGCGGCAGAGGCGGCAGTCATGATCCTGCGCATAGATGATATCATTGCTTCGTCAAAGGCAGCCGCACCGGCTGGCGGGATGCCCCCCGGTGGCATGGGAGATTATTAATCTTCTATTCTGTTTTTTTAGAGAGATTTTTAAAAAATATTTTCTCACAATCGTTCGTTTTCCTGCTCACATTAAACGACTGCGTTCTCTGACGTCTGTTTTCATAATCAGTTTGATCAGATGCGGATCAGATCGTAATTGCTGTTTCCCATGCCAAGCTGTTCCGCGTACCGTACTTGAAGGTAACTGTCCGTGTTTGCCCGCATGCCGGTAAACTTGTCCTCACCCTTGTGGTGGTGCGTCTTGAGGCGTGAATCGGCGAAACCCGTCTGTTGATTCACGAGATCGTAGCTTGCCGCATCGATCGCTACCGGATCGATTGACGCAAGAATGCCGATATCAGGCACGATCGATGCATCGCTCCAGGGAACGCAATCACAATCGGGTGTAATCCGGGTGAGAAAACTGACAAACCCGATTTTTCCCTGCTTGCCCTGCCAAGCCCCGTACGCGTACTCCACCAGCCGCTCGACAAAGAGCGGGATCTCGGTCTCCCAGTCGATGTCGATCGCGTGCTCCGGGCAGACCGTCATGCATTCAAAGCAGCCGATGCAGAGGTCGAGGTTAATGCGTGATCTTTTCTTTACGAGCGAGATCGCTGCCTTTGGGCAGACCTTCACGCACTTCCCGCAACCGATGCACAGGTCTTTTTTAGTGAACGGGAGCGCCTGGTGCTGTGCCCGTTTCCCCTCCGGGGGCGCACACCCCATCGCGAGGTTCTTGATTGCACCCCCAAAACCGGCAACCTCATGTCCTTTGAAATGGCTCATCACGATCATGCTGTCTGCTGCGACAATATCCCCCGCTATCGATACTGTTTTAAAATGCTTCTTATCGATCTGCACCCGCGCCACATTCTTCCCGCACAACCCGTCAGCAATGATCACCGGGGCTCCCACTACCGCGTAATCAAACCCGTGAAGCACCGCGGTCGTGATGTGATCTACCGCATTTGACCGGCTGCCGAGATACAGCGTGTTCGTGTCGGTGACAAACGGCAGGGCTCCTGCCGCTTTTACCTTATCGACAATCTGCCGCACGTAGACCGGGCTGATGTAGGAATCGTTGCCCATTTCTCCGAAGTGCAATTTAATGGCGGTGCGATCGTGTTTTTTTATGCGTGCGGCAAATCCCGCAGTATCAAAGAGTCGCTGCACCTTCGTAACCGTGCTCTCCAAATCCGCCTGTACCCTCAGGCTCGCAAAATAGACCGGACTTTTCATACTATAAACCTTCCCGGATCGATAATTATCACGGGAAGTATGTATAGCCCACCCCCGGATCAGAGCAGTGTGCCAGGGTTTTTAGTTCCTGCACGCTCGTAATTAAACCGTCTGGTCCAACCCGTCACTGTGATCGGACTTATAGAAATGCGTGGCTTTATACCCGTATTGTTGATAATGAAACCGAAGAGTATGGTCGCGGAATAATGCTGCGTCCGCCGTCATAAAAGAGAGAAATATTGGGAGTTTATTCCCGCTTTGCGAGCTGGTGGTCGAGATAGAACAAGTGACCCGGCACATCCCCGATTGTCCTGACCTTTGCGAGGATCTCGCTTGCGTGTTCCTCTTCTTCCACCTGCTCTTTCACAAACCACTGGAGCATCTCGAAGCTGGCATGGTCTTTCTCCTTTGTAGCAAGTTCGACAAGGGTATTGATCATGCCGGTAACTTTCTGCTCGTGGGCGTAGACCTCTTCGAAGACCTTTGTGGCAGACGCCCACTTTGTTTTGGGTGCCTCGATGTCAAGCAGGGCGATCTTTCCGCCCCGTGCGAGGATATAATCATAGAGCTTCGTCGCGTGAGCCCGCTCTTCTTTTGCCTGGATCCTCATCCATTTGGCAAATCCTGACAGGTTCGCGGACGAGAAGTATGCTGACATGCTCATGTAGAGATATGCAGAATAGAGTTCGCGGTTGACCTGCCGGTTCAGGGCTTCTTCCATGGATTTTGATAACATCTTTGACCTCCGTTTGAACGACAATATAGTTTGTTCTTTAATAATGGTTTCGTATGGGGCACTCATACACAGAGTTGCAGTTCATTCCCGGTCCTGAGCCAAAAAAAACTCCAACGAAACCTGTGAGAACAGTCCTGAAACTTGAAAATCGTCGAAGACGACTTTCATTGAAACCACCTATGAACCGTTCCGGATCGGGCATCCAAAATGAAAATGTGAAAAAAATGGCATATTCCTGTCAACCACTTTTGAATCATCGATTGTTTACGGCAGACAAAATGAAAATCGCAACACAGGCTGGGGCACAACTAGAAAATGAGATAGTTGCTTATAAACTCCAGAAGAAAATAACCGCAATTTGAGGTTATTTTATTGCGTTCATGAGGTTATGACCCAGCCTGAACAATTCATTTTCATGACAAAACTCTGTTAACCCCCGTCCCGCCCGTTCCCAATCCGCTCCAATAGCATCTTCCCATGCGATCCATTCCAGTATAGTTTCCTGCACCGCTCGCACCAGCAGAAGGATAAGTCTGTCTTCTCTTTCGGTGCATATTCCGCGCCCTCAATCTCGATTCCTGTAGCTGCCCGCAGCACCGTGTTGCAGAGCGAGCACCGGCTCATCATCAGCCGCCGCTTGACAAGACCACAATCGATGAGCTGCTGTACCTGCACCATTACGTCATCAGAACCGATGAGGATGGCACGGTCTTTTCCCCGCCGGGCAAGTTCACGGTCCCCGGTGAGAAGGATACGGTGCTCCTGCTCCGCCATTTCGAGAAGCAGGGTATCCTCCTTTGCGTTCCCGGGCAGAAGCCCGTTTGCACTCACCGTGTCATAACCCATGAACCTGAGGTACCGGGTGAGGGTCCCCAGCATGCGGTCAGCGACAAACGCTGGTTCAGGAGTGTGTGACGTATCAGGTGACATGACGCACAATCTCGATTGGTTCCCCGCATTTTCCGCACTGCTGCCCGTCAAGTTCCCCGAACCGGCTCGTAAATCCCTGTCGTTCGATCAGTATCGCGCCGCATGCCGGGCAGTACGTATTCTCGTATTGGTGGTTGTACACGTTCCCAATATACGGGAACCGTAGCCCGAGCTCCTTTGCCCGCAGGTATATTTTCTCAAGGGTTGCAACGGGCGTAGCACCCCGGTCGGTCATCTTGTAGTCCGGGTGGAACCGGGAGAAGTGCATTGGTGTTGACGGGCCGAGGTGTTCGATCACCCAGCGAATCAGTGCGTCTATCTCTTCCATACGATCATTGAGTCCGGGGATCACAAGGGTTACCGTCTCAACATGCATACCCAGTTCCCGTGCAAGCGCTGCCGAGTCAAGCACCGGCTGGAGATGCGCCCCGCAGATATTTTTGTAAAAGGTTTCGGTGAACGCTTTAAGATCCACCCGGAATGCAGCGAGCATCGGAGCAAGCTCCCGCAGCGCCTCCTCAGTGATGTAGCCGTTTGTCACGTAAATGGTGCCGAGCCCGGTTGCACGGGCACGCGTGCCCATGTCGAGCGTGTACTCATGCCAGATCGTCGGTTCATTGTATGTCCACGAGATGCTTGCACTCCTGCTTCCGATCGCCCGGGCCACTCCTTCTTCAGGATGAAGCGAAAAAAGATGGGCTTCATCTAATTTTGCGCGGGAGATATGCCAGTTCTGGCAGTGCTCGCAGTGAAAGTTGCATCCAATACCACCCAGCGAATACGAGAGGGTGCCGGGAAGATAATGGTAGAGCGGCTTTTTTTCGATCGGGTCAACCGCTTCAGCGCTGACCTCTCCGTACGTCGAGGCATACAGGGTTCCCCCCTCATTTTCCCGGACGCCGCAGATCCCGTGCTTCCCCTCACCAATCTGGCAGCGGTGGCTGCACAGCGAGCACTTCACTGCGGCATTTTCAATCTTTACATACTGGCGCGCTTCGTGCATGACAGTCTCAATACAGAATGATTATAGATTCAGGCTATTTTTTACTTTCTTGTGGCTCCTGCATTTCATCATCATCAACTTCAAGCACAAACGATCCCCGGTACCTGCAGCTCTTGCAGAGATACACCTGACCCATGTATCCCCCCGCGACGGGAAAGATATCACGGCTTTTACAGACAGGACAGCACAGCATAGTCAGCAACTCTATATGACCATCCGGTACAAAAACTAGTGCAATGAAGACAGTTGTCATCTCGCTCGGCGGCTCGATCCTCATCCCCACGCTCGAAAAGAACAAAATCGAAGAATATGTTCCGGTGCTGCAGGAAATTGCCGCCCGGCACCGGCTCTTTGTCGTTGTTGGCGGTGGTGGCGAAGCGCGGCGCTACATCGAGGTTGCCCGCCGTCTTGGCATCGATGAGGGGACCTCAGACGAGATCGGTATTCTCATCACCCGGTTAAACGCAACACTTCTCGTCTCTGCACTTCGCGATATGGCATACCCGAAGGTGGCGGAAAGCCATGCAGAGGCAAAAAAGTTTGCCGAGGCGGGTAAAATTGTTGTTATGGGCGGGATCACGCCGGGGCAGACAACCGATGCAGTTGCCGCAGTACTCGCTGAACGCGTGCGGGCGGATGTTTTTATCAACGTGACCTCAGTCGACGGGATTTATTCAGCCGACCCGAAGAAAGTTAAAACCGCGACGCGCTATGCGACGCTCACCCCCACTCAACTCCTTGAGATTGTCGGCGGTACTGCACTTACCGCCGGCTCAAATACGGTGCTCGACATTGTCGCTGCCCGGGTAGTCGAGCGCAGTCACATCCCGCTTGTTGTTCTTGACGGCACAAAACCAAAGAACCTCTCCAGTGCGATCCTTACCGGGAAATTTACCGGAACCATCGTAAGCGAAAAAAAGAAAAAACCCCTGCCCCTCTGATAATTCATCGGAAAATACCTTTTTTCATTTCCGGTTTAATCTTCCTGTGAAGATCGACGGCTCATGGGCGGTTGGTATAAAAGTGCTGCACTGGCGTGCTCATGGTCGTTTTTACAACCGGACAACAGGTATTTTTAGCGCCCCGCAACAATACTGTAAGGCGCGGGGTAGTAGGGTAGCCTGGTCCATCCTAGAGCGTTTGGGACGCTTTGACGGCGGTTCGAATCCGCCCTACCCCATAGTGTTATGCAGAAAAAAACCGCTGCGGCTATCTACTCGATTCTTTTAGAAAATTATCCGGGGTTGCGCGAATCCTCGGCTACTGTCGCACGGGGTACACCATTTGAAGTGCTCATCCTCACGATCCTCTCGGCACAGACCACCGATCGTGCGGTACTTCTGGTGAAAAAACCGCTTTTTTACAAATATCCCTCTCCTGCCGCACTCGCAATAGCAAAAACTGACGATGTGGAACCGATCATTCATAGTCTCGGGTACTATCATGCAAAAGCCCAGCACATCATCACCGCCGCGCAGAAACTTATGACCGATTTTAAGGGAGTTGTCCCGGAGACGATGGACGAACTCCTTTCCCTTCCCGGAGTCGGGCGAAAGACGGCAAACATCGTGCTGTATCACGGGTACAAAAAAAATGAAGGAATTGCAGTGGACACGCACGTACGTCGCCTTGCCGAGCGGATCGGGTTTTCCGGTACAGATAACACGAGCGTGATCGAGCGCGATCTCATGGCTCTTTTCCCCAGGGACACATGGGGCGATCTGACTGACGTCCTGATCACACACGGGCGGGCGTGCTGCACCGCAAAAAAACCACGGTGTGAACAGTGCCCGATCTCCCACTACTGCCGGTATTACATGAGTTCCGCAACTGCGAAAGAACAGACTCCGTGACGCCAGCGTGTCGGATTGCTGCAGCACATGATGTGGTGGCATGTGCAGAGATCGGGTTTTTTTAGAAAATCCCCACCAGTAGAGGCTATCGGGAATTTTTCCGGGTCTGAAACCGTTTGTGGTGATCTTCTCTCTTTTCTGAAGTAAAGTACTAATACCCGATGAACATCCGCACGATCAAAAACGAAACAAACCCGATCAGCGCACTGATGGGGATTGTAAAGATCCATGCCCACATAATCGTTCGTGCAACTCCCCATTTTACCGCGCTCGCTCCCATGGTCGTACCCACACCCATGATCGATGTGCAGATAATATGGGTGGTACTCACGGGAATTCCTAAAAGTGATGCACCGATGATCGTTGATGCACCAGCTGTTTCCGCAGCAAATCCCTGCACCGGGCGAAGCCTGGTAATCTTGTAGCCCATGGTCTTGACAACACGCCAGCCCCCGGAGAGAGTACCCA
>Ga0007798_10000869_pt1 | contig 10312 bp, 9 predicted proteins | sample CryBogmetaGMA17M_FD_60370 | JGI IMG/M metagenome (GOLD analysis project Ga0007798, IMG submission 60370) | Freshwater microbial communities from Crystal Bog, Wisconsin, USA - MA17M | ecosystem: Environmental > Aquatic > Freshwater > Lake | place: Crystal Bog, Wisconsin, USA | collected 2009-07-06
CCAGAGCCTTAAGCGTCCTGGAGGCGGGCGTTTTGGACGGCACCAGCACAGCGGCATCCGCCCCCTCCAGCGAAGAAGGTGATTTTTCAACCTCATCCAGGCCGGCCCAAGCTACCAGCAGCATCCTGGGTTTGGCCAAGGCCTGGGCGCTGCGGAAAAAGCCCATCGAGGGCGGGGCTACCTGAAGGGCGTTCTTGAGTTTATCGGCAAAGCGACTCATAAATTCTCTCCAATTATATCGGGGAATAGGTTGTGAGTAAGGGGAGCCAGCGTCGAGACTCGAACTCGAAACCTGCTGTTTACGAAGTAGCTAATTAATTTCGCCCCTCTAACTACCCATTTCGTGCCTAAATTGCTCCATATTTAGCACGAATTCTTTACGGGTCAGGGTGTCAGCTTCCGGGTCAATTGCGCAATTATTGTAGAAGAAATGGGAAAATAATTCAATAAAATTGTCCCATGCTTACCCAAAACAGAGTGAAAAAGGAGCGCTTTCATCGAGGTCATTTCAGCCATAGTTCGGTTTCAGAAAAGTATCCATGAACTCGCTTATCAGCTATAAATTTTTATTGCGGAATTAACTCTCAAGCACTTATAATACGACCTAGCCAGTATAGTATTGCTAAAAATGGAGATTGAATAGTTAGTATTGATCTATGTCTACGCCAATTTTAGCTACTAAACTTTATGTGCCACCACCGCGGCCTAAAGTTGTCCTCCGCCCCGCTCTAATCGAACTGCTCAACGAGGGGCTGCACCGCAAGCTGACCCTTATCTCTGCTCCCGCCGGCTTTGGCAAAACCACTCTGGTCAGCGAATGGGTCGCCGGTTGCGAGCGACCTGTCGCCTGGCTTTCACTGGACGAAGGGGATAACGACCCCACATGCTTTCTGACATACCTCATCGCTGCTTTGCAGACGATTGCGCCGAAAATTGGAGAACAGGCGCTGGGGATGCTCCAATCCCCTCAACCACCACCAACCGAATCGATTCTGACAAATCTGCTCAATGAAATCACCACCATCCCGGATAATGTCGTCCTCGTCCTTGACGACTATCACACTATTGATTCCAAATCAGTAGACAACGCACTCACCTTTATGATTGAACATTTACCACCACAAATGCATCTGGTCATTGCCACCCGTGAGGATCCACATCTACCTCTGGCTCGGTTGCGCGCCCGGGGCCAATTGACCGAACTGCGCGCCGCCGCCCTACGCTTCACCCCCGCTGAGGCCGCCGAGTTTCTCAACCAAATGATGGGCCTGAACCTCTCCGAGGAAGCCATCACCGCACTCGAAGCCCGCACCGAAGGTTGGATTGCCGGCCTGCAATTAGCCGCGCTTTCAATGCAGGGACATCAAGATACCGCGAGTTTCATCAAATCTTTCACCGGCAGCCACCATTTCGTGCTGGACTATCTGATTGAAGAAGTCCTGCAACAGCAGAACGAAAGCATCCAGACCTTCCTGCTGCGCACATCGATCCTTGACCGTCTATGCGGACCGCTGTGTGACTATGTTTTAGGTTCTCCTTCTGCTTCCGGACAAGAAACCCTGGAATATCTCGAGCACACCAACCTGTTCATTGTTCCACTGGACAACGAGAGGCGTTGGTACCGATATCTCCATCTCTTTGCTGATGTTCTTCGTATGCGATTGATGGCGGAGCAACCTGATCAGATATCTGCCCTACACCGGCGCGCGAGTGAGTGGTACGAGCACAATGGTTCGACGGACAATGCGATCCGCCACGCGCTGGCCGCCGGGGACTTTGAGCGCGCCGCGGGATTGATCGAACTGGTCTGGTCGGCAATGGGTCGCAGTTACCAATCCTCCACATGGTTTGGTTGGGTGAAGACGCTGCCGGACGAGCTGGTCCGCGTCAGGCCCGTACTCAGTGTTGGGTATGCCTATGCATTAGTGGGTAGTGGTGAGATGGAAGCCGCAGAGACCCGCTTGAAGGACGCTGGACGCTGGTTGGACATGGGGGCCGACACGGCGGGAATGGTCGTCGATAACGAAGCGGAATTTCACCGTCTACCGGGTATGATCGCCCTTCTCCGTGCCGCGCAGTCCCTGGCCCGAGGCGATATGCCTGAGACCGTGAAACATGCTCAACGAGCGCTCGATCTCGCTTCTAAGGACGACTTTCTTATGCTCGGCGGGGCAGCCTCTCAGCTGGGGCTAGCCGCATGGGCGAGCGGGGATCTCGATACCGCCATCCGATTGACTGCCGAAGGCGCTGCGAATGTGCGGCTGGCCGGGTACCGATCTCAAGCCATTGGCGGCACCATCGTCGTTGCGGATTTACAGATTGTACAAGGCCGTCTCCACGAGGCAATGACCACCTATGAGCGAACATTGCAGTGGGCGATGGAGCCGGGCGCGCCAGTCCTGCCAGGTGCGGCAGATATGTACGTGGGCATGAGCGCCCTTTGCCATGAGCATAACGATCTGAAGACCGCCACGCAGCACCTGCTCGCAAGCCAGGCTCTGGGTGTGCTGGCAGGGTTACCTCAAAACCCGTATCGCTGGTGCGCGGCAATGGCTCGAATACGAGAAGCCCAGGGCGATCTAGATGGCGCGCTTGACCTACTCGACCAAGCCGAGCGCTTATACGATGGGGCCTTTTCTCCCAATGTGCGCCCGGTCGCAACGCGGAAGACACGGGTGTGGGTGGCCCAGGACCGGTTGAGTGAAGCCCTGGGCTGGGCGTGTGAGCGGGGATTATCTGTTGAAAACGAACTTAGCTACCTGCATGAGTTCGATCACATCACCTTGGCCAGGGTGCTCCTGGCCCAGTATAAAAGCGACCGTGCAGATGGCTCGATTTCTGGGGCGGTGGGGCTGCTGGAGCGCCTCCTGAAAGCAGCGGAAGAAGGCGGGAGGAAGGGAAGTGTAATCGAAATTCTGGTATTGCAGGCGATTGCTTACCACGCGCAAGGTGACCTCTCTGCTGCACTTTTACCTTTGCAGCATGCTCTTGCGTTGGCCGAGCCGGAGGGCTACGTCCGCACGTTCCTTGACGAAGGCTCAAGCATGATGCAACTGCTTCGCGAAGCTTCCGCGCGTGAAATCATACCAGACTACACAGGCAAGCTACTGGCAGCATTTAAAGATGAGCAGCCCACAAGCAAAGACAAACCTGATCTACCACCTGTCCCATCTGCCCAGTACCTAAGCGAGCCATTGAGCCAACGCGAGTTAGAAGTACTAAAGCTCATGGCCCAAGGACTCTCGAATCGTGAGATTGGAGCAAGACTCTTTCTCGCCTTGGATACGGTTAAAGGGCACAACCGCATAATCTTTGGCAAACTCCAGGTCCACCGGCGCACAGAAGCTGTAGCGCGTGCCCACGAGTTGGGACTGTTGTAACCTAAACGCCAGTCTACGCACAAACCCGTTTCCGGGGCAAATTACAGGTTCAAAGACATACCAAAGCCCTGGCAATAACCAGCCCCCTCAATCTTCTTTCTCTCCCCCAATAACGAAAAAACAACACCTCCAATCAACACTAAAGTGTCTATACGCTAACACCGTGTAGCCCCTATGCTACTTGTGTATTAAGCAAGTGGCAGAGGCCGTTATGACCGGCTAAAAAAGGTACAGGGTGATGTCGAACGAACTCAACCCAAAAACGGCTCCAGGTCAACCCGTGGTCTATCAGATCAGGATCAAAGGCCATTTGGGTTCTCAATGGGCAGACTGGTTTGAGGGCTTGACCATCACGCTGGAAGGCAATGGCGATACGCTTTTAACCGGCCCGGTGGTCGATCAGGCCGCGTTGCATGGATTGCTGAAAAAAGTGCGTGATTTAGGCCTGCCGTTGGTCTCAGTCAGTCCTCTCGAACTTGGCCGGGCAGATCAGTCAGATGTCAAATAGTGAATGGATCCAAGCTACCTGGAAAGGAGGTTTGCCTTTGATAACATTTCTAGCCCATTTCAGCTCTTGGGAACAGGGTGGTGACCATAGTTTTATTTAATTCGAATTCAATGAAACTCGTCGATATCGTTAAAAAAGGAGGACTAACAATGAATACCTATAGAAAGACTGCAATAATTGTAGGCGTACTATACATTATTGGGACGGTGGCCGGCATACTATGTAAGGTGTTTACAGGATCTATTCCAAATGATCTGAATCTTCTTACAAAAGTCACTGCTAATGAAACTTCAATCATAGTGGGAGCCCTTTTTCTACTCATAATGGGTTTGGCTCTGGCGATGATTCCAGTTATGATGTTTCCAATTTTAAAAAAATATAATGAAGCCTTAGCACTCGGGTATGTTGTTTATAGGGGTGCGCTTGAGACCGTTACCACTATTGCAATGGTAATCGGTTGGTTATTCCTAACAGTATTAAGTCAGCAATATATTGCAGGAGCTCCGGATGCGTCCTATATTCGAATTTTGGGCACTTTATTGCTTAACGGAAATGATTCGATCAGTACTATTTCGCAAATCGTTTTCCCCCTGGGTGCTTTGATATTCTACTTTTTGTTGTATCAATCCAAACTCATTCCCCGATGGATATCAGGTTGGGGTCTTATTGCCGCCATATTGTGGATAGCCGTGACCTTGTTAGATTTGTTCGGTATCATCAGTGCCTGGTCGACAGTACAGGTCGTTTTAGCTCTTCCGATAGGCCTGCAAGAAATGGTTATGGCGGTATGGCTGATCGTTAAAGGATTCAATCCATCTGCAATCGCTTCTCTGTCTGCGAAAACAGAATTAAACTAGATAAAATGAGCATACTCAAAATAAGAAGGAATAGTCATGAAAACGATGGTGTGCACAAAACGCGGATCACCGAAGGTCCTTTAACCAAAGGAGGTAAAAATTGAATACAGTAAACAATACTTCAAAAATGCTAACAATGGGTTCGAGATTTCTCTACTTATGGAGCGGACTTAATTTTCTAATCTCATTCCTGATACTGACCATAGTCGTTTTTCATATTGGGAACTCCCCAATTTTGGATCTAGTCTTTGAAAAATCTGAAATCGCCGGCCTGGATGCCAAGTTCATTGCATCTCTCAATGCCTTGACGATCCTGTACAACTCTTGCTCGGTTGTGGTCTCCGTGCTGGTGTGGACGATCATTCGGAAAAACCTGGTCGCCGGTCAAAAATGGGCTTTCTGGCTGCTGCTATTGGTGATTGGCTTTATTGAAGTGATGGCCTTCATCGCCTCCGTACCCATCGGAAATGCACGCTGGCAATTGTATGTTGTTCTGAGTGTTATATACGGTGTTGGCATTGGCCTGTCGGGCTATTCCATATTCAAAGGAGATAAAAAATGAATTCAATCAATAAGACCGCAAGAACCGCAGGTTTCCTCTATCTTGCATTCATTTTAGCTTCAATCATTGCAGATTTGTTTGGTCACTTTGTATTCGCGGATGCCTCAGCAACGGTCAATAACATAATGGCTCATGAATCGTTATTTCGCTTCGGTTTTGTAATCAGTCTATTCTCATATGTGCTCTTTCTTTTAGCGGCCTGGTCTTTGTACGTGTTGTTAAAACCGGTTAACAAAAACATAGCTTTACTGTTCCTGTTATTAAACTTGGGCGGTTTTGCTATATTGGTTTTTAATCATCTTAATCTATTTGCCGGCGTAACGCTTTTAAGCGGAGCTGATTACTTGAAAGTATTCCAGCCGGATCAGCTACAAGCGCAGGCGATGTTATTCATCAATTTATTCAAGAATGGGTCCACTATCGCCCAGATACCCTTTGGCGTCTGGCTCCTTCCTCTCGGTTATCTTGTTTTCAAGTCGGGCTTTCTTCCCAAAATACTGGGCATATTGTTGATCGTCGATTGTTTTGGACTTCTGATATATGTATTGCAGCGTTTCCTTTTACCAGGTTGCCAAGCAATATCATACCCATGTTTGGTGGTTAGTTTTATTGCGGAATTAGGGCTTGCTTTATGGCTTTTAATTAAGGGTGTAAAGGATCAGAAAACATCTCTAGCTGATGGCCAGAAATAAAAATGAATACTATCAGGAAAAAGGGAAGGTACAAAAATGAAAGCGATTGTATGTACAAAATACGGACCACCGGAGGTTCTTCAGCTCAAAGAGGTGGGAAAACCTGGACCTGGTAACGACGAAGTGCTGATAAAAATATACGCAGCGCCAGTAACAGCTATGGACGTTAGAATACGAGGTCTAAATGTTCCCATGAAAGGTATCGGGGGCAGGATTGCCAGGATCATGATGCAATTTAAGTTCGGTCTCACAAAACCGCGAAAACCTGTACTAGGGGGGTATCTGGCGGGAGAGATAGAAACGCTAGGTAAAGATGTAAAACGATTCCAAAAGGGCGACCAGGTTTATGCGCGTACCGGGTTGCGATTTGGTACGTATGCCGAGTACACATGCTTGCCGGAAAACGAAATGCTGGCGTTAAAACCGTCCAATTTAACCTTTGAGGAAGCTGCTGCCATACCTTATGGAGGTGCCAATGCCCTGTATTTTCTTAGAAAAGGCGGCATCAAAAGCGGGCAAAAGGTTCTTATCTATGGAGCGTCCGGAGCGATCGGGTCTTCCGCAGTGCAACTTGCCAGGTACTTCGGGGCGGAAGTTACCGGAGTTTGCAGTACCTCGAATTTAGAATTGGTAAAATCTCTGGGAGCTAATAAGGTGGTTGATTACACCAAAGAGGATTTTACAAAGAGCGACGAGCTGTTTGATATCATTTTTGATGCCGTTGGCAAAATATCATATTCGGTAAGTCGGAAATCCCTTAGGCTGAACGGGAAATATGTTTCGGTTTTTGCATCTGAGGTATCTGAGATATGTACTGAAGATTTGATTTTCCTCAAAGAGTTGGTCGAGGCTGAGCAGATAAAACCAGTTATTGATCGGCGCTATCCGCTGGAACAGACTGCCGAGGCGCACAAATATGTGGATAAAGGACACAAAAAGGGAAACGTAATCATTACTGTTGAGGGATGCATTGTTGCCTAATAACTTTTGAATTATTCGATCGTTATCTTTTGTTGAGAAAGTGATTCAAACTTTCTAAGGATGTAGATACTCAAATTTTGATTTACAGTATAAGAAAATAGACTATGGAGAAGAAAATGAAAAGCAAAATATTTATAAGCACGATGTTTCTTGGTATCGTTTTACTTGCAGGAGCCTGCAGCAATGCGGGCGGTACTTCAACCACACCAAATAACCCAGTTCCTCCAGCCCCCAATAAATACCTGGTCAGTATTTCTGCAGAAGACTTCAGCAAGGAAGCTCATATCTTGAGACAGGTGGAAGTAAAAGTCGGAGATGTTTTTACCGTCGTGCTGGATTCGAACGCTACTACTGGTTTCAGCTGGACAGAACAGGCCAAAATTGCCGATGGAAACATCTTGAAACAGACAGAACACGCGTATGTTGCTCCCCGAGCAAGCGACGATACCAAACCAGTGGCGGGCATGACAGGTATCGAAGAATGGTGGTTTACGGTAGGTAAGGCTGGTGTTACCACAGCCACGATGAGCTATGATCGTCCCTGGGAGGGGGGTGAAAAAGGCGTGAGGACATTCGTATTGACGGTGGTCGTCAAATAGTAAATATGCTTCTTTGGTTCAGAGGTGAAGGCTTTCTCATGTGGGAAAAGGGCTCTTTGGCTCGTTTTATGCTGCGAAACTGACTTGTAATTAACCTGAAAATGACTAAATAGGGTGTCCGCAATAGGGTGTCAAATCTGTGGTGAAGCCTCATTGGGGGGCGGAATTAGCAATGTGGAGCCAGCGTGGAGACTCGAACTCCAGGCCTGCTGTTTACGAAACAGCTGCTCTACCAACTGAGCTACGCTGGCATCAAGTGAAAGTATAGCAAAAGGGGCTTTTTTATGGAAGCCTGCGAGGAGTCTCCCCGTTAAGCATTATCTGGCTTTTTGAGAAGGATAAGCCCGCGGACGATGTAATACAGGAAAAAACCGTGCACGGCTACCGCGTACCAATCGCCCTGAATTAACATCAGGACGGCATCGAAAAGATAGACCGCCCCGCCCAGGATGAATGCCCACAGCTCGCCTTTTCTGGCGTGGTAGCCTGACAGGACGAATATTCCCAGAAATACAAGCACCGCCAGCCCTGTGACCGCGCGCATCTCAAGCGTCTGCCCGCGGCTTATGCCGGTCAAAAGCTGCGTCACCGCCAGACCCATGGGGAAATATATGGTAGCGTTGATGGCATCCAGAATGGAGCTGACCACGCCCAGACTGGCGATCCAGTAGAACTGGCCCGCTCCGCTGGATACGCGGTAGTCCAGAGCTACTTTCTGCGGGGTATCGCCCTGAATCATGCGGACATTATAAAGAGCCTGGTTCTATGCCGCAAGTCCTCTGGCGATGATACCTCGTTCTGCATTTCACAATCTCATGAATTTGTGCTAGATTATAAGTCTCAGGAGATATAAAAACTATGCAGGAAACTGGTACCTGGAAGCTTAAAACAGGTCTAGCCCAGATGCTCAAGGGCGGCGTCATCATGGACGTGGTCAACGCTGAGCAAGCCAAGATAGCCGAGGATGCCGGGGCATGCTCCGTCATGGCCCTCGAGCGCGTGCCGTCCGACATCCGCGCTGCCGGCGGTGTGGCCCGCATGGCCGACCTGGGCATTATTGAGGACATCATGAAATGCGTCACCATACCAGTCATGGCCAAGTGCCGCATCGGGCATTTCGTAGAGGCCCGCGTGCTGGAGGCCATCGGCGTGGACTATATCGACGAATCAGAGGTCTTGACCCCGGCGGACGAAGCTCACCACGTGTGGAAACACGACTTCAAGGTGCCTTTCGTCTGCGGCTGCCGCAACCTGGGCGAAGCTCTGCGCCGCATCGGCGAGGGCGCCGCCATGATACGCACCAAGGGCGAGGCTGGCACCGGCAATGTCGTCGAGGCTGTGCGCCACATGCGCACCGTCATGGACGACATCCACAAGTTGTCCGCTTTACCCCAGGACGAGTTGCCAGCCTTCGCCAAGGAGATACAGGCGCCGCTCGACCTGGTTATCGAAGTCCATAATACGGGCAAGCTGCCCGTGGTCAATTTCGCCGCCGGGGGCATCGCCACTCCCGCCGACGCCGCCCTCATGATGTACCTGGGAGCCGAGGGCATTTTCGTGGGCTCCGGCATCTTCAAATCGAGCAACCCGTCGGCCCGCGCCAAGGCCATCGTCAAGGCCACCACGCACTTCAAGGACGCCTCAGTCATCGCCGAGGTGTCGAAAGACCTGGGCGAGGCCATGCCGGGGCTGGAAATCTCCAAGATACCGCCGCAGGAGCTTCTGGCAGGCAGGGGCTGGTAGGTTTTTCATTGCCCATTGCGAGGAGGAAGTCCACCTAAGGCGAACTGACGACGTGGCAACCTCAGATCTCTTCTTTATCATATCTCGCTTCACTAATAGTCGGCCGTATGAAAGTTACGAGATTGCCGCGCTCACTGCGTTCGCTCGCAATGACACCTCTCTTTGCAAGGAGTAACGCTTGATTTATAGCATTGAGGTCTGCCTCAAAGCAGAACAGCCCGACCCGCGCGGCGTCGGCATAGCCCGTGGCATCCACGACCTAGGCATCCGTGTAAAAGACATTACAGTCGCCGTCAGCGACTTCTACTGGCTGGACGGCTCGCTGACACCCAAAGAACTGGAGCGCATCGCCCGCGAACTGCTGGTCGACCCCATCACGCAGGAATACAACTGCACACCCCTGCATAAGGCGGAGACGGCGGAAACACACAACGTCACCGTCACCTACAACCCCGGCGTCACCGACCCAGTGGAAGAGACGGTGATGCAGGCCTTATCCGACATGGGCATTTCCACGGTGCTCGCCACCAAAACGGCTCAATACTACCGCATACAGGGGACTCTCAATGGGAGCGAGCTAGACATTATATGCGCCCGCTTACTCGTCAACCCCATCATCCAACACATCGTTAAGGAGACGCCCAAAACCTTCCCCGAAAGCCCTAAGTATATCTTCAAGATTAAACATATCGACCTGCTTGGAGCGGATGAGGCGCAACTGGCTCAGATGGGACGCGACTACAGCCTGAACGCTCAGGAGATGGCGGCGGTAAAAGACTACTATACCGCGCTGGAGCGCAACCCTACCGACGCCGAGATGGAAACGCTGGGACAAACCTGGAGCGAGCACTGCGTGCACAAGACCTTCAAGGCACGCTTCGACTTTGAGGGACAGAGCATCGACAACCTGCTCAAGAGTACCGTCATGCGCGCCACCAGGGAGCTTTCACCGCCGTGGTGTCTCTCCGTTTTCAGGGATAACGCCGGTGT
>Ga0007798_10000878_pt1 | contig 10257 bp, 14 predicted proteins | sample CryBogmetaGMA17M_FD_60370 | JGI IMG/M metagenome (GOLD analysis project Ga0007798, IMG submission 60370) | Freshwater microbial communities from Crystal Bog, Wisconsin, USA - MA17M | ecosystem: Environmental > Aquatic > Freshwater > Lake | place: Crystal Bog, Wisconsin, USA | collected 2009-07-06
GTACGTAGGGCGTGCCGTGCGCGCCTTATTTTTCAAGGCGCGCACGGCACGCCCTACAGAAAATAATGTGACTTAATCAACGAAGGTCTCTATATCAGTAAAATCCGTCTTATCTGTGTTCTATTTTTTTAACGACTGGTGGGTAGCATTATTTATTTTCCCTTTCCCCAGGTCTCAGCCAGAGTAAACTACTTTTATTAACCAAAAACTGAAATCAAACTTGAGCTTTTCAGCCAGACAAGATAATATTGATTCAATACTACTTGAGGTTTATAAAAATGAAAATAACAAAAAAGCTTCTGTCCACATCAGTCATCACCAGTTTAACCGCCCTTCTATTACCGTTAAGCGCACCGGCAATTGCAGATGAAGCTCAAAAAATGCATAAACTGTACGAAGAAAATTGCGCCAGTTGTCACGGTTCAGACCATGGCGGATTTATTGCTCCCGGATTAAATTCAGAAAGTCTAAAGGGTCGCAGTCCTACGGCGTTACGCAGCATTATCATGACCGGCAGTTTTGACACCTTAATGCCTCCGTTTTACGGGCGTTTATCGGATGATGAAATTCGCGGCTTGGTTAAACATTTACAAACCACTCCCAAACTGGCCAACCCGGCCTGGACAATTGATGATATCAAAGCATCAATCAAAGTGTACGTTAAAGACGAAAGTACCCTGCCCGCAAAACCGACCTATCAAATCGACGACATCAATAATATTATCGGCGTCGCCGCACGGGGCAAATACGGACGGGGTTCCGGTTCAAAAGCGGTATTCATCAACAGCGTTACTAATAAACAAATCGGTGAAGTAGCTACCGGCACCGCCGCGCATATTATCGATTATGACCCCGCCAACCCGCGCTGGGCTTATGTAAAAAATGACACCGCTGAAATATTTAAAGTCGATCTGTACTCCATGCAAATCGTGCGCAGCGTCAAAACCGGCTTCAATGGCCCGGGACTGGGCGTTTCCCGCGATGGTAAATACATCATGGCGGGTTCTTATGTGCCACACAACGCCGTTATTCTTGATGCCAAAACGCTGGAACCATTAAAAACCTTCGAGCTGGAAGGCATTGATCCCGATGGCAAAATGGTCTCCTCGGATTCCGGTATGATCATCGGCACACCGTTTGCCGATATTTTTGCGATTGCCCTGGAAAATGCCGGTCAAGTCTGGGTAGTTGATTTAAAAGAAGGCTTTCCGGTTACCAAAATTGAAAACGTAGGCCGCCATCTGCATGACGCCTTTTTATCGCATGGCGGCAGCAAGTTAATGGTGGCTTCTTATGTCGACAGTATTGTCACTGCGATAGATTTAAAAGAACGCAAAATCATCAAAAAACTCGAAGCCGGTTGCGTACCGCATGTTGGCGGCGGCTCAGTGGTTGAAGTGGATGGCCGCACCTTGGGGTTTGGTACCAACTTTGGCGATTGCGATAAAATGGTCGTCAGTGTCTGGGATCTGGACAAAATGGAAGTGGTTAAACAAGTGCCCGTCTCTGGCGGTACTGAATCGCCTGCTGCCCATGCCAATGCACCCTACATCGCTGTGGATATTATCTCGAAAGACAGACGTGCACGCACCGTTCAGTTGATTGACAAGAAATCCCTCGAAGTAGTTAAAACTTTGGATGTAGGCGGTCATGCGTATTTTCCTGAATACAGCGCCGATGGTAAATTCTTGTATATCAGCGCGGGCTACAGCGGTGACGAAGTCGTTGTTTATGACTCAAACTCTTTGGAAAAAATAGCCTCTATTGCCATGGAAAGCCCTGCCGGTATCTTCTCTCATGGTCGGGTTAAATACATGACGCGCGGTCTTTCACCTGATGAAATGAAAGGGGCCAAATAATGAAACTGATGGTACTTTCAGGCGCGTTAATGCTGGGACTGTTATCAACCCAGCCTGTTAATGCCGCGAGTATTTATGCGGGTCAAGCCAGAGCAGCAGCCGTGTGCTCTCAATGCCACGGCATTAAGACGCCTTCAGCCGATGCGCCGTTTCCGCCGTTGGCAGGACGTGATTTTGCTTACCTGAAATCAGCGTTGGAACAATACCGCGATAAAACCCGTAAAAATGACATTATGAACGCGCTTGCCGGTTCATTAAGCGATGATGACATTGCCAATGTAGCCGCTTATTACGCTGAAATTAAACCTTGATGATATCTTCAGCAGGCATCCAGAAACATGTTTTTGGATGCCTTTTTTTATGGATTCTGTACTCCCCCTTGCAAACTGTTTTGGCGGCTGAACCTTCGTCAGTCAGGCAGAGTGAACTAATCAATCTGCTTAAAAATGATTGCGGTGCCTGTCATGGCTTAACCTTGCAAGGTGGTATGGGGCCTGCGTTACTGCCTGAAAACTTAACCGGAAAACCGGATGAATTTTTGGTTACAACCATTCTTAACGGACGCAAAGGTACGGCAATGCCACCGTGGCAACCATTCATGAATCATGATGAAGCGTTGTGGTTGGTAGAACTTTTGCGTAAGGGTAAGCATTAATATTTTCATGTATTCCAGGAACTTTGAATTATTGGATTGGCTTTGGAATTGCTTTTAATGTTACTAACGATGACTCATGATACATGAGTGACTTAAACAAAATACCTTTTGGTTTACGGGAGTCAGACAATGCGCTTGTAGATGTCTATGATGTTCCAAACGGAAAACAGTGCGGTTGCGTTTGTCCATCGTGCCATACGCCTTTAGAAGCGAGACAAGGCAATATAAAAATTTGGCATTTTGCACACGCCAGCAAAAATGTTTACAACAAAACAAAAAATGAATGCGAGTATTCTTTTTATTTGTCAGTGCGTCTTATGGCAAGGCAACTTATCGGTAAACAGATAAAACTCAGTTTGCCAGAATATAAAGGCACAATAGAGTTTTACGAGGGGATATTGAGATATAAACAATACAAAGAGTTTTTTGTCACAAAAGAGCAAGATATAACGCTCGATAACATTGAGGTAGAAAATACTTTTTCTGGAGTGACTGTCGATCTTATTGGAACAATAGGCTCATTCAAATTTGTGGTTTATTTCACCCATCCAGAGCGAAATATACCAGATGTTTTATTCAATCCTGCGGATTCCAAGTGCGGCGTAATTCAGATAGAGTTGGATCTATTAAAAAATCAATTTAAAGCAGCCAATTCGGAAAATAAAACTTATCACAAAATACTAATTGACTTTCTAACGAATGACAGAAGATCTAAAAAATGGATTTATCATCCAAGATTTGAACAATGCGCCTCTGCAGCAATTGAAGGCTTGAAAATAGGCGCATCTAATCTTGAATATACAATTCATCATCAAAACAATAATCCTCACTTTGTAGCTAAAAGCAGCTCAATTCAGAAATCACATGACCATGAAAGCAGTAATACCTATCAATATATCCCAAACAAGTTGGTTAAGTTTGAGTGCGTGGTATGTAAATCGCAGTGGGAGGGATACGAAGCAGGAGGGAATCAATGCCCTAAATGCGAAACTTATTTATATAGTCGGTCAATTAGCAATTAGCCCGTAAAACAACTTAGAATTCAGGAAAATTCATGCCACTCTTTTCTTTCTATTTTTCTCCATGCGGACTACTTTCTTACTTAACGAGGATAATCTTTATGCAAAGCATTTTTTTAAAGAAACCCAGCAAAATTTTGACCCGCTTTGCCAAAAAGCCTGTCAAGACCATGAGCTCTGCATCGTCAACCGTGAGGACAATAACCATGTGGTTATTTTGTCATTGGCAGACTTTAACGCATGGCAAGAAACGCATTATTTATTATCGAACCCTGTCAATGCGGAAGGACTGCTACGCTCCTTGAGCACTGCTCGGAACAGACAACATTAACACATTTTTATGAAAAAAATATTACCATTTTTAGGCTTTCTACTCTCCTTCAACGCCCTGGCAGAACTTCGCGCCACCGGCGATTTAGGCATCGTTATCGAACGCGAAGACGGGGCCGCGCTTATCATCAACACCACCGAACATAAACGCTTAGCCAGAATCGACAAACTGGGGGATTTGTCTCATGCGTCAGTCGTATTTTCCCGCGATCAGCGTTACGCCTATATTTTTGGACGGGATGGCGGTTTAAGCAAAATCGATATGTTGCAGGATAAACTGGACAAACGCATTATTCAGGCGGGTAACAGCATCGGTGGGGCCATTTCCCAAGACGGGAAGCTGGTCGCCGTCTCTAATTACACGCCGGGCGGCGTTAAAGTGTTTTCCTCCGACACACTGGAACTGGTTGCTGATATTCCGGCTGATTACGGTGACGGTAAACTTTCTAAAGTCGTCGGTTTGGTGGATGCCCCTAGACAGCGTTTTGTGTTTAGCTTGTTTGATGCCGGTGAAATCTGGACGCTGGACATGAAAAATCCCAAAAAGCCGATTATTGAAAAATTCAAAAACATTGGCAAACTGCCTTACGATGCCTTAATTTCACCCGATGGCCGTTATTATATTGCCGGTTTATTTGGCGAAAGCGGCATGGCCTTACTGGATTTATGGAACACTCAGTCGGGTGTAAAACGCATCCTGCCAGACTACGTTAAGACTGATGAAAAACTGCCCGTTTACAAAATGCCGCATCTGGAAGGCTGGGCGGTAGCGGGCGACTATGTGTTTGTTCCGGCTATCGGCAAGCACGAAGTATTGGTTCTCGACAAACAAAACTGGACACTCGTTAAAGCCATACCGGTTCCCGGACAACCGGTTTTTGTCATGGCCAGGCCGGATGGACGGCAAGTGTGGGTCAATTTTGCCATGCCCGATAATAATCAATTACAAGTGATCGATGTTAAAGATTTATCGCTAATTAAAAACCTGACGCCCGGTAAAGCCGTTCTTCACATGGAATTTACGCCACGCGGCGAACAAGTCTGGGTTGCGGTACGGGACGACAATCAAGTGGTTGTTTATGATACCGACACCTTGCAAGAAATCACCCGCCTGCCCGCTCAAAAACCCAACGGTATATTTTTTAGCGCACGGGCACATAAAACAGGTTTATAAACGGATGTTGACGCCTTTACACCAACGCTTGTTGAACGATTTTCAGCGTGATTTCCCTTTGTCACCGCGTCCCTACCTGGACATTGCCAATCAATTGGGCGTCAGTGAAGATGACGTATTATCGGCATTAACCGAATTAAGTGATCAAAACTTTATCAGCCGTATAGGCCCCATCATTCCTCCCAACCAACTCGGTGTCAGTACCTTGGTGGCGATGGCAATTCCTGAGCAGCAACTAAAGACCGTTGCCGATAAAATCAGCACCTACTCGGAAGTTAATCATAATTATGAACGTGAACACCGTTTTAATCTCTGGTTTGTCGCTATTGCAAGCGATGCCGAGCATTTGCAAGCCGTTCTGGATGCCATAGAACAGGAAACCGGTTACAAAACCATGTCCTTGCCTTTGCTGGATGATTTCTTTATTGATTTGGGTTTTAAAATGGACTTTCATCATGCTTGATGCCCGTGACCGCCAACTACTGGAACGGGTGCAGTTGGGGCTCCCCGTTTGCTCCCGCCCTTACGCCTACATTGGCACCGCTCTGTCCATGCCAGAAGCGGAAGTGCTTGAACGCCTGTCCCGCTTGAAACAAAACGGCTTGATTAAGCGCATGGGAGTCATCGTCAAGCATAACCAATTGGGTTACCGCGCCAACGCCATGATTGTCTGGAATGCCCCCGATGATCTGGTTAAACAACTGGGCGGACACCTCAGCCAGTTTGCTTTTGTAACGCTGTGTTATCAACGTCCCCGACATGCCGAATGGCCCTACAATCTGTACTGCATGATTCATGGCAAAGACCGGACAACCGTCTTGTCGCAACTGGAACAGCTCAACGACGCTTGTGGTTTGAAGGGATTTGACCAAAAAGTTCTTTTCAGTCGCCGTTGCTTTAAACAACGCGGTGCCATTTATCAACCCACCGACACCAGATCACTGACACATGGATGAAATAGATCGTCGTATTATCAATGCCCTGCAAGTTGGCTTCCCTATCTGTGACGCGCCCTATCAACAGGTTGCAGGGCAATTGGGATTAACTGAACAAGCGCTCCTTGCAAGGCTACAGGCTTTGTTGGACAACGGTACTTTGTCCCGTTTCGGCCCGCTTTATCATGCCGAACTGATGGGCGGTGCCTTAACATTGGCTGCGGTTAAAGCGCCACCGGAGCGCTTTGATGAAGTCACTGACATCATCAACACCTTTCCTGAAGTGGCGCATAATTACGCGCGTAACCATGCCCTTACTATGTGGTTTGTGATAGCGACAGAAACGCCTGAACAAATCCGGCAAACCTTGTCCGCGATAGAACAACAAACCGGTTTGACGGTTTATAACATGCCTAAAATAAACGAATATTTTGTTGGCTTAAAACTGGAAGCCTGATGATGACACTTGATGAAACCGACCGGGTCATTATGCATGCCACTCAGGCAGGCTTGCCGCTAGCCCCACAACCTTACCAACGTATTGCCGAACAACTGGGCTTAACGGCTGAAATCGTCATGACACGCATGGCTGCAATGCAGGAACAAGGTATTATTCGGCGCATTGGCGCAGTGCCCAATCACTATAAACTGGGTTACCGTTTTAACGGCATGACCGTGTGGAATGTCCCCGATGAAGTTATTGATGAACTAGGCCAACAAGTCGGGCAACTGGAATTTGTCAGCCATTGTTACCACCGTCCACGACACCTGCCCGAATGGCCTTATAACCTGTTTGCCATGGTGCATGGTAAAACTCAGGAAAATGTTGATCAACAAATTCGGCAGATTACTGATTTACTGGGAGCTGCCAATTTGGGTTGTGAAGTATTGTATAGCACAAAAATTCTAAAAAAGACCGGGTTTAGAAGTCGCGGCTAAAACGGCACCTAAAAAATTAAATCAGCCCGCGAAACACCACTTTCCCGACAGGCATCAATGTAGCAGAGCGGAATCGAGGAACTGAAATATCAACTATCCTCGATCAAAATAACGAGGTCAGAGTAAACTTAGATTTAACTTTCCTCTGAACCCAGTTATTATTAACAACTCGTAAAGTGGATTTAGCATAGGCAATCCACCATTATCGAAACTTCGTTTCTGATTGTTATGCTGTTTTTATGAGAATTGACTATGCCAATAATTTCCAGATTTTTTGGAATCATCATCAGAATGTTCTACGATGACCATAACCCACCACACTTTCATGCGGAATATCAGGGAGAAAATGCTTTGTTTGATTTTAACGGGAATATCCTCAAGGGGTCATTAAATTCAAGAACAGCGACCAAACTGGTACGCGAATGGATTGATTTGCATGTTGCCGAACTTGAAAAAGATTGGCAACTAGCACAAGAAGGTAAAGACATTACTAAAATAAAACCACTAAATTGAGGTGTTGACGTTTATGTGGAATATGAATAAAGTCATTGAAATTAATTATCAACAAGGCTACATTTTTAACGTTGTGTTTGATGATGGTACTTGTGGCAACGTCGATTTTTCAGAATACATTGGTAAATGGGCTATTTTTGAACCGTTGCAGGATTTGAACCTGTTTAAAGCAGCCAGTATTGATGGCGGTACAATCGCTTGGGAGAATGGTGCAGACATCGCTCCCGAATCACTCTATGAAAAAATAAGCGCGTAGCCAGGTCGGGCACATGCTTTTCGTGCCCGACATTTTCGCGTTAAAACGCACGAATGGCATTGAAGAAATCTCTCGATATTTTGATTTTAACCGTTGAATGTTGGGCCGTGAAAAAATGTTGCCCAACCTTATATCTTGATTTTGATCTCTCAAAAGACCAGAATCCCCGATTGATCATCGGGAGGATGGCGAGGAAGTCGTACCCAACCTACATGACAGCACAAAATCGTGCCGCACCTTAACTCCACATTAGACATTTACAAGCATGGCTACCAATTTCTTCTACGTTTACGCACTGAAAGATCCTCGCACTTCTCCGGCGATGCCATTCTATATTGGCAAGGGAACCGGGAGTCGCGCTTTTGATCATTTAGTTACACCTGACGCGACGAAGAAGTACGTCAAAATCAAACAAATCATTGCTGCGGGATCGCAGCCTATGGTCGATATTCTTGTTGAAGACCTAACAGAGTCTCAGGCACTTCGATTGGAGGCTGAACTCATCGCAGCATTCGGAACTGTTGAATCAGGTGGTGTACTTACCAATGCTGTTATTCCATCCGGACTGGGTGGCAAAAGTCGAAAAGGTGTTGTGGTTCCACAGGGAAGCGTTGAACGTGCCCAACTAGAATTGCAACTGTTAAAGACCGCAATCCTGGAACTTGCCAAGGCGAACCCCGCTGGTATAACAAATTCTGACGCAGCCAGCCTACTTGGGCTTCGTAGTGACTATCGAGGCAAGCAAAAGGATTATCTATCGTATAGCGTGCTTGGCTTACTTATGCGAGAGGGCAAGATTGTGCGTGAAACAGAAACCCACAAACACAAGGCAAATATCTAACCCCGGAGTCGAGTGGGACTGCGCAAAAATAACTGGGGTCAGAGTAAACTTAACTTTACACTTACCCCAGTTATAAGACGTAGAGACGCGATTTATCGCGTCTGAATTGTATCTCTCAGCTTAATCGCTGGGAGCGGATGAAACTTAGAGCAGACGCGATAAAGCGCGTCTCTACCTGGTATCCGAACGCGGGACGGGGTTTGCAACCCCGCCCCAAATGTTTCGTATTTACCGTTATTCAAAATTTGCGTTAGGTATGTATGGCTGTTTAGTTCAGGTAGGCTAAAACGTGTGTAACGAGGTTGCAAACCCCGTCACGCTTCAATGATTATTTTCGTGCTTTTCGTGCTTTTCGTGGACAAACTTTGACATCAGCATCAACCACCGGTCATACTCATATAACGCAATATCACCGGTTGTTCGTGGATATTAAATTCGTGTTTTTCCGGTTTGATCAACATGGCATCAACAATAGCCTGCTTTAAAATAGTCATGTTGCCCGGATTGGCTCTAAGCATGGCCTTTAAATCAACCGAATGCTCATTACCCAAGCAGAGTAACAAGCGTCCTTCAACCGTTAAGCGCACCCGGTTACAGGTACTACAAAAGTTGTCACTGTGCGGAGAAATAAAGCCGACACGCGTTTGGGTTCCTGCCACTTTAAAATAATTTGAAGGGCCACCGGTTTTTTCAAGTGATTCCACCAAGGAAAACGTGTTGGCTAAATCTTGCTTAATCAAAGCACTGGAATAATACGCTTCTGAACGGTCATGTTTGGCAACCACACCCAAAGGCATTTCTTCGATAAAACTAATATCAATGCCCTTATCGACAGCATATTGCACCAAGTCACCGACTTCCAGATGATTTCTGTCTTTAAGAATCACCGCATTGATTTTTATGCGTTCAAAACCGGCCGCTTTAACAGCGTCTATACCCCGAAGTACTTGGTGTAAATCACCCGTTCGGGTAATGGCCTTAAATTTATCGGCATCCAAGGTATCCAGGCTAATATTGATACGCTTTACACCGGCGGCTTTTAGCCCTGTCGCCATTGTTTCCAGTTGAGAGCCATTGGTGGTTATTACCAGCTCCTGCAAACTTTCAATTTGACCTAGTGTTTGCAGAAGCTCCAGCGCTCCCTTTCTAACCAAAGGCTCACCACCGGTTATCCTGATTTTTTTTACGCCTAATTCTGCAAACGCTTTAGCCAAGGTAGCAATTTCTTCCAGGGTTAAAATTTGTGCGCGCGGCAAGAAGGTCATGTCTTCTGCCATGCAATACACGCAGCGAAAATCACAACGATCCGTGATGGAAATTCTTAAATAATCAACCGTTCTGCCAAAACGATCAATTAATTGAACCGGGTTAGATGGATAAGTCATAAATCTGAATATAATAAATTAAGCCGATAATAGTAACATACTATTAACCGGATTCTGGTTTGCCGTAATAAAGTGATTTTGAAGTCACACCCCTACTTTATGACGGGACAAAAGCGTCAGCTCCAATGTCGTTAAGTTAAGCGCCTCTTGGCAAGATAAACCGTTGGCTGAGCGGAGCCGAAGCCGAAGCCGGCAAAATCGCTTCGACTCCGCTCAGCGAACGGCTTAACTTAACTAGTGCTTGAACGGAATCAAATTAATTAATATAAAACAATGAGTTGTGATATAATTAACGTTTAAAGATTAATTAATACCCTATTGGCGTAAAAAATGCTTAAAATATGTAACTTA
>Ga0007798_10000891_pt1 | contig 10170 bp, 9 predicted proteins | sample CryBogmetaGMA17M_FD_60370 | JGI IMG/M metagenome (GOLD analysis project Ga0007798, IMG submission 60370) | Freshwater microbial communities from Crystal Bog, Wisconsin, USA - MA17M | ecosystem: Environmental > Aquatic > Freshwater > Lake | place: Crystal Bog, Wisconsin, USA | collected 2009-07-06
CCCCTGGGTAAATCTAAAACGATTATTGATAATAAAAAATCTGTAGTGCCATTTGAGATAAATTAAAATTTTAACCTATTGAAATAACAGGTAATTGTCAGTAGAAGTCACGAAGATGGGGTAGGTTTGTTATGTCGAACGTATCAAAGAAAGAATTAAGAACCAGTATTGCTTCACGGCTATCCCAACATCTGGAAGCGGAAACCTTGGATGAATGGCCGACGATGGAAACCTTGGGTGACAGATTAGCGAACTCAGGCGTCAGCCGCCGAAGTTTTATGAAGTATTGCATGGGGTTATCGGCCATGATGGCAATACCCATCTCACTGATGCCAAAGCTGGTTGAGGCAGCATTGCTGAAAAAAACCTCCGTAGTCTATCTTTCCTTCCAGGAATGCACAGGCTGTTTGGAATCACTGGTTAACGTATTTCCGAATACCCGATACAATTTGTCGGCCACGAACAATACCGACTCCATAGCGAGCATTATTTTATCGGCCCTTTCGCTGGATTATCTGGAAACCCTTATGGTTCCGTCCGGACTTCAGGCCGAAAAATCAAAAGCGGATGCAATTGCCAATACGGGCTATATCCTGGTGGTTGACGGTGCCATGCCTGATGACAAGAAGGGGGCGGGCTTTTTCATTCAGCATGGAAAGACCGGGTTGCAATTATTAAAAGAAGCTGCAACCAATGCTGCAGCGGTCGTATCAGTGGGAACGTGCGCCAGTTTTGGCGGGCTGCCTGCGGCCAAGGGCCCTGCTAACCTCAATAACCCTGGTAATTTGCGTGGTGTAAGCCCAACTGGGGCAACTTCTATTAAAGCGGCGTTGGATAGCTTCGGCGGCATTTACAAGACCAAACCCGTGATCAATGTGTCCGGTTGTCCGCCCATTGCCGAGGTGATTGCGGGTACATTGGTCTACTGGATACTCAACGGCAAAGCCCCGTCACTGGACTCCAATTTGCGACCCAAAATGTTTTATGGCGAGACCGTCCATGAAGAATGCTATCGTAAGGAGTTCTTTGAGGAAGGTCAGTTCGTCAACAGCTTTGACGATGCCGGCGCACGAGCGGGCCATTGTCTGCTCATGATGGGTTGCAAGGGACCTACTACGCACAATGCCTGCACTACCCTAAAGTGGAATCAGGGCACAGGATACCCCATGGAGGCCGGCCATGGTTGTCTGGGCTGCTCCGAGCCGGATTTCTGGGATAAAAAGTCCATTAATGCGCAAGGGCAACAAGGAGTCGGTTTTTACAACCACTTAGACCCTGCGACTATCAGCGATTAACTATTTTTTTGTCCGCGCCTATGTGGCGCGGCGATTTGGAGATTTTATATGACTACTATAGTAATTGATCCGGTTACCCGGATTGAAGGACATTTGCGCATCGAAGCTAAAATCGATGCTAGCAACAAGATTACCGAGGCGTATAGCAGCAGCACGATGGCACGCGGCATTGAAGTGATCATGAAGGGTCGCGATCCACGTGACGCAGCGCATATCTCGCAGCGTATCTGCGGCGTCTGTACGGTGGTGCATGGATTGACCTCGGTCAGGGCCGTGGAAGACGCCCTCGGTGTAACGGTTCCAGAGAACGCCGAACTGATCCGCAATCTGATGATAGGCGCACAGTACGTTCACGATCATGTGATGCACTTCTACCATCTGCATGCGCTGGATTGGGTTGACGTTACTAAGGCTTTGGGTGCGGATCCTACAAAAAAAGCAAATTTGGCTGCGTTAACGGTCACTTTGGCGAGAAAAAACAATGGTGACTATTATAAAGCGAAATACCCAATTGGTCTGGTTGGCGATGCTGCGCTGAAACAGCACTTCATAGACGTACAAAATAAATTACAAAATCTCTTCGACAGAGGGCAACTGGGCTTGTTTGCCAACGGCTACTGGGGGCATCAGGAATACAGACTCCCTGCTGAGGGGAACCTGCTTGCTGTCGACCATTACCTGGATGCATTGGGATGGGCCAGGGAAGTGGTCAAGCTGCACACAATTTTTGGCGGCAAAGACCCGCACCCAAACCTGGTGGTCGGCGGTGTGCCCTGTTCGGTCAGCAGTAATTACAACCGGCAAGTCAGTGAAGACGCTGGCGGCACCTCGTTAAACAAAGTCAATATGGCGAAGGTGACAGCACTTATCACCACAATGAAGAACTTTGTAGACCAAGTTTATGTGCCTGATACCATACTGGTTGCCAGTGTTTATAAAACTCAGGGCGTTTTGGGCAAAACTGGTTATTACAAGGGCTGGGAGAAACGCGGCGGTACCGGCGGAAACTTCCTCTGCTACGGCGAGTTCCCTGAGACTGGAATCCGCAATAAGAATGACTTCCTGATACCACAAGGCGTTTTGGAGGGTAATCTGACAATCCAGCCTTTGGACATGAAGAACAAGCTTGAGATTAATGAGTATGTCGCCCATTCATGGTATGATTATCTCAATGCTAGTGGCGTCAAAACCGACAACACGGGAGGTTTGCATCCTAGTGATGGCCAGACCCATCTGGATTATGCCGGTAGAGGCGGCCCGGCACCCGGTGCGGGTTACACACTCAACACAAGTGCCGGCTACTCGTGGATCAAGTCACCGCGCTGGTACAACCAGCCAATGGAGGTAGGGCCGCTGGCCCATGTCGTGATGATGTACGCCAAGGCAAAAGCCAGTCCGGTAACAGATGTTGAGAAGGCTCACAAGCAGGCAAAAGATTTGGTGGATGCCGTATGGGTAGGCAAGCTTGGACTTCCTATATTACCGGACAAAGACGGAGCTTCAATTGACTCCACACTGGGCAGGATTGCTGCACGTACAATTGAGACCAAAGTTATCGCGGATGCCATGTCACGCTGGCACACTCGTTTGCTGAAAAACATCAGCGTTAATAACTTGGCTACGTTTGTCACCGATGTGCAAGCCATCAAGCAAAATCCGGCTTTGACACAAAACTTCAAATGGAAAGACCCGTTAACCTGGAATTTTAGCGGGCCGCTTACTGGCGTAGGTTTCACCGAAGCGCCTCGCGGAGCGCTGGGTCATTGGTTGTCTATCGAAAGTGGCGTAATCAAAAATTACCAGTGTATCGTCGCCAGCCAGTGGAATGCCGGGCCGAGGGATGCTGCGGGTACTCCCGGCCCCTACGAGAAAGCTCTGGAAGGCCACACTCTTGCCGATCCTGCAAAGCCTTTGGAGATTCTGCGGACGATCCACAGCTTCGATCCATGCATCGGCTGCGCAGTGCACGTTACCGACCCGAACGGCGAAGAGCTGATCACGGTTAATATTTCTACAACTTTGAGGTAATACTTATGAAAGCAAAATTTTCTCACGCTTTGTTTGCTTTGTGCGCCTATGCAGCACTCCTGCCTGTTGCCGAGGCTCACACCTTCGGCACACAAGGCGCCGGTCTGGCTGCTGGTTTGGCTCATCCCTTTATAGGTTTGGATCACTTGCTTGCCATGATCGCTGTCGGTATTTGGGCAGGGCAACTCGGCGGCCGGGCAACCTGGTTTATTCCGCTCACCTTTGTGAGTGTCATGTCCGCTGCTGCTTTCTTGGGTTGGTTCGGATTTTCGCTGCCTTTGGTGGAACCGGTAATTGCCGGTTCCGTTTTGGTCTTGGGGTTACTTATCGCAGCTTCGGTGCGGTTGCCAACTATCGCCGGTGCAGGCCTTGTAGGACTGTTCGCTGTGTTTCATGGCTATGCGCATGGGCTTGAGTTACCTCAAGCCGCCTCGCCTGTCCTTTATGGCATTGGGTTTGTTTTGGCGACCACTTTACTGCATGGCTTGGGTATCGGCTTTGCGCTAAGTTCACGCCAGTACAAAATCATGCAACGTATCGCTGGCTGTTCATTAATTGTTGCTAGCGGTTTACTGCTGGCAGCAGCATAATAGACCTATTACTTTTATTCAGACGGAAGAACTGCCATGTGCCTTGCTATTCCCATGCAAATCACCCATATTGACGGATTTAATGCGCATTGTACCGCCAAGGGCGTGGAGCGGGATGTCAGCCTGTTTTTGTTGCAAGACGACACGCTGCAGGAAGGGGATTACATTCTGATTCATGTTGGCTATGCCATCCAGAAAATTTCCCAAGAGGAAGCTCTGTCGACCTGGGAGTTGCTCGACCAGATGCTGGTTGAGGAGCTTGCCGGTGCATGAGCTTTCGCTTTGCGCGGATTTGATGGATCAGGTAATGACCATTGCCAAGGCGCATCACGCGGAAAAAGTCGTTCGCATCATTGTCAGAATAGGTCCTTTATCAGGTATCGAACCGATGCTGTTGGAAAGTGCGTTCAGCATCAGCCGTGCCGGGACATTAGCCGAAGAGGCGGAGTTTCTAACGGAAACTCTGCCGATTTGTGTTCTGTGCAACAGCTGTGGGGCCGAATCTGAAACCGCAGTCAATAATCTCGTCTGCGGAAGCTGCGGCGGTTACAATACCAAGCTATTGAGCGGTGACGAGTTAATTCTGGCCCGCGTTGAATTAGAGACTGCAGACTAAGTGCGTTAATTAATTGGAGTTTGATCATGTGTAATACCTGTGGTTGTAACATTACACCGGGCAACCGCCCGCTGGTTATGGCAGAAAAACCAAAAAATGGCGTGACGACCGTGTCTGTATTACAAAACTTGTTGTCGCAAAATAATCACCAAGCAGACCACAATCGCGCTCATTTCGATGCCAGTAAAGTGCTGGTCATTAATTTAATGTCTTCACCGGGTTCGGGTAAAACCGCCTTGCTTGAAGCGACTATAAAACGCCTGCGTGAGTCATTAAAAATCGCCGTCATCGAAGGTGATCTTGAAACCGAAAATGATACCAAACGGATTCAGGCACAAGGTGTACCGGCTTATCAAATTACCACCGGCACGGCTTGTCATTTGGATGCGCATCTGGTGCATAATGCCTTGCATCATCTGGCGCTGGATAACCTGGATTTGTTGTTTATTGAAAATGTGGGTAATCTGGTTTGTCCCGCCAGTTTTGATCTGGGACATCATCGCAATGTCGTCTTGCTGTCAGTGACCGAAGGCGATGATAAACCCGCCAAATACCCCGTTATGTTTAGGGCGGCAGACTTGATGTTGATCAGTAAAACTGATTTATTACCTTATCTGGATGATTTTTCGCCAGACAATGCTGAACAGAATCTGCATAATCTTGCCAATGATGCACCCGTTATTGAGTTTAGCTCAAAAGACGGTCAGGGTATGGATGCCTGGATAACCTGGTTACTGACCGAAATAAAAGACTATCAGGCACTGCTGCTAAACCAACAAACACAGCGCCCCAAAATACAACAGGATGGGCAATTACTCCATGCACAACAGGGTAACACGAAGTTTTATCCCGTCAGTAATAAAACCCAACATCTTGTTTAGCTTATTGGATCACGAAGACACGAAGTTATATTTTTTGTTTTTCTTCGTGCTCTTCGTGTCTTCGTGGTGAATTTTTTTACTTAAACAAAGCGTGACCGGGTTTGCAACCCCGTCACTCACGTTTTGAAAATTATTGAAACCTCCAAACGTTTTTACGTGGACAAAACTTAACATCATTTGAGTCAATACTATGCCGATTGCCGCAAAACAATTACTGGAAAAAATTCGCGAACTGCCTCTGCCTGATAAAGTACGGATCATGAATGTTTGCGGCGGGCATGAACGCTCTATTTCCCTCGCGGGATTACGAACCGCCCTGCCCTCTACTATTGAGTTAATTCCTGGCCCCGGCTGTCCGGTTTGTATCTGTCCTGAAGAAGATATTTATCAAGCCATACAAATCGCTATTCATGAGGACGTTGTGTTATTGGCCTTCGGTGATATGTTGCGCGTTCCCGTTAATGTCCCTAAAGCGGCCATTCGTACTTTGGAACAAGCCAAAGCGGCGGGTGCCGATATCCGACCCATTGCCTCGCCAACCGAAGCGGTTAAAATTGCCACCACAAATCCTGAAAAAACCGTGGTGTTTTTTGTCGCCGGCTTTGAAACCACCTGCGCTCCGGTTGCGGCGATGCTTGCCGAGGGAATTCCTGATAATTTATTACTGTTAATGAGCGGTCGCTTAACCTGGCCTGCCGTTGCCATGTTACTGGATTCTGATACACCGGCATTTGATGCGCTCATCGCACCCGGTCATGTCTCGACTATTATGGGTTCTGAGGAATGGCGATTTGTGGTAGATCAACATCATATTCCAGCGGCAGTCGCCGGATTTACCACTGAAAGTTTGCTTGCCGCCACGTATTCGGTATTGCGGCAGCTGATTGAAAAAAAGGTGTTTCTTGATAATTGTTACACTCAAGTCGTTAAACCGGACGGCAATCTTATCGCTAAAAATATTTTAAGCGACGTATTTGATGTTATTGATGCGCCTTGGCGTGGCATCGGGATTATTCCACAATCCGGTCTTGAATTATCCGCAAAATACGCCGCACATAACGCCCGCTACCGTTTTCCTGTTTATGCTGAAGAAGCCCGAAAAAAAGCCGGTGCGATGCCGCCCGGTTGCGATTGTGCAAAAGTGGTATTAGGTAAAATAAAACCGAATGAATGCCGGTTATATGGTGAAGCCTGTGTTCCCAGAAATCCTGTAGGCCCCTGTATGGTATCCGATGAAGGCGCTTGCCGTATCTGGTGGGCTTCCGGCATTAAAAGCAGTTTTCCCACGAAAAGCACGAAAGTACCCGGTTGATTCTGAACGATTAAAAAATGAATGGAACACAGATAACACGGATTTTACTGATTGACACGGATAAGGGAAATTTTTAATCTACGACGCCGAGCGGTATTTGAAGGATTAAATAACTTTCAAAACATTAGTAACGGGGTTGCAAACCCCGTCACGCTTCAGTCTTTTTCGACTAAAAATAAAATCTGTTGAAATCCGTATAATCAGTGTCATCCGTGTTCTATTATTGAAACTCCGATGCCCGTCGGGGTTTGCAAGCCCGACTGAAACGTTTGAACAGGAACTAATCTATTGACTACTGACAACCCACAAGCCAGACAAATCAAAGTAACCGGTAGAGTTCAAGGCGTTGGTTTCAGACCTTTTGTCAGCCGCTTGGCTTATCAACACCGCTTATCAGGCTGGGTTCGTAACCGTGCAGGACAAGTCGATATATGGGTACAAGGTACACTTAAAAATCTGGATCTATTTGAGCAACAATTAATAACCAACGCCCCGCCTTTAGCCAAACCTGATCAACCCCTATCGCAAACCGTTTGTCCGGTTAAACTGGATACATTTTCTATACTGCCCAGTGTATCCGGTGATGTCAGCCAGGCGCATATTCCCCCTGATTATTTTATCTGTGATGATTGCTTGGCAGAGATGCACGATAAAACGCAGCGCCGTTACCGTTATCCATTTATTAACTGCACCCAATGTGGCCCCCGCTACACCTTAATTGAACAACTGCCTTATGATCGTCCCAACACCAGCATGGCCGCTTTTCCGCTGTGCCCTGAGTGCCGTACAGACTATGAAAATCCGCTAGATCGACGCTTTCACGCACAACCATTGGCCTGCCCCGCTTGCGGCCCGACGCTTGGTTTCCGACAATCTGGCAGGGCTGATATTAACGACAACGAAGCCGCCCTTAAATCCACAGTCGCGGCGCTGCAAGCGGGCTTAATTGTTGCCGTTAAAGGTATCGGTGGTTATCATTTACTCTGTTCGGCAACCTCCGAAACCGTCGTATTAAAATTGCGCCAACGTAAAATTCGCCGCTTTAAACCCTTGGCGGTGATGTTGCCGTGGTCTGGCGCTGACGGCTTGGGTTATGTCCGACGCTACGCAGATGCTACGGCAACTGAATTGGCACAACTAACCGATCCCGGTCGACCCATCGTACTGATAAAAAAACGTCCCGGCACCGATCTGGCTGAAGCTGTCGCACCTGGAATGCACGAGTTAGGCCTCATGTTGCCTTATAGTCCGTTACATCATTTATTACTGGAAGATTACGCAGCGCCTTTAATTGCGACTTCTGCCAACATCAGCGGTGAGCCGGTATTAACCGAACCCGAGCAAGTTGAGGCTCGTTTGGGGCATATCGCTGATGCTTTTTTACATCATAACCGCCCGATACTAAGGCCTGCGGATGACAGTGTTTACAGAGTCATTTCCGGTAAGGCACAACCCATACGCTTGGGCCGTGGCGCTGCACCCCAGGAGTTTAGCCTGCCTTTTACCTTGTCCAGCCCGCTGTTGGCAGTAGGTGGTCAAATGAAAAATACCATCGCGCTGGCTTGGGACAATCGCGTGGTTATGTCTCCCCATATCGGCGATCTTGGCTCACCAAGAAGCCAACAGGTATTTGAACAAACCATCGCTGATCTTACCCGACTTTATGGCGTTACCGTAAAACACTGTATTTGCGATGCCCACCCGGATTATAGCGCCAGTCGCTGGGCAGAAAGTTCAAGCTTAATCGTGCATAAAGTATTTCATCATCATGCCCATGCGTCTGCTTTAGTCGCTGAACAGTCCTTATGTGAACCTACGTTGGTATTTACTTGGGATGGCACCGGCTACGGTGAAGATGGCACCATTTGGGGTGGCGAAGGTTTATTCGGTATGCCGGGAAACTGGCAACGGGTGAGTTCTTTTCGACCTTTTCGGTTGCCCGGTGGAGAAAAAGCAGGACGGGAACCCTGGCGCAGTGCCTTGGCTTTATGCTGGGAACACGGTCAAGAATGGCCTGAATGCCCAGCCGAAACCGGCTTACTCAAACAAGCCTGGCAAAAACAAATCAACAGCCCGTTATCCAGTTCAGTCGGTCGCTTGTTTGATGCCGCTGCCGCACTAACCGGACTGGTGCAACAAGCAGATTATGAAGGCCATGCCCCAATGTGGCTGGAAGCAGTCAGTGGTGAACTAACGGAAGCAGGTATTGATTTACCTTTAAACTGTAATGCCGCTGGCTTATGGTTAAGCGACTGGAGCCCGCTTATATCGATGCTACAAAATAAGCAATTAACCATTCCTGACAGAAGCCATTGTTTTCATGCCAGTTTGGCTATGGCTTTGCTTAAACAGGCTAAACAAATTCGTGCTAAACATCATTTTACTGCGGTAGGTTTAACCGGTGGCGTGTTTCAAAATCGCGTATTAACAGAGTATGTTAGTACTTTACTAAAGGCAGAAGGCTTTAAAGTTTATTTACCTAAACAAGTTCCCGGTAACGATGCCGGTATCAGTTTTGGGCAAATCATCGAAGCAGGAAGTCACTACGATAAATCATTAGCACTTTCAAAATATGCTTGATGCAGTAAAGCGGAATCGAGAATTTGAAAAATCAGAACGCCTCGATTCCACTACCTTATAGCAAGACTACTTGCTACACCCGTTATAACTGCTTTATCTATCGAGCGCCAGCTGCGGCATCCTTCGTATCCATAATACGATTTATCAGATTGGTCTGTTGCGATACTCTATCGGCTTGGGTTAAATCGATCATACCTTTAAGATCTGAAAAACGTTGTTCCGCTTCTTTTAGAAACTCTGTTGCTTTAGGCAAATCGCCGCCTTTTACAGAGGCACGCGCTTTTTTCAAAGAATCATTAGCGCGGTTACGGTTACGGTCAACTTTATCATTAGCATTGATTTCTTTACTTACCGCTAATGCCTCTTTGATATTCTCTATAATGACATCGTCCCCCGCTTTGTCATTAACGGCTTTCTGTGCTTCATTAACTTTAGCTAAAGTAGCGTCAATGCCTTCAGCGGCCGTCATTTTATTATACATACATGCCATGCCCAAACAGACATCAGCAGTCGTCGAAAAAGATGCTAAAGAAAGTGTCAATGTAGTCGCTATGACAGCGCTTTTTAATAATTTCATTTAATGTAAACCTCGTTATAGTTATTTTTATTTGGTCTGCAACTGCCTGGATATTAAATTAGTTACATGACAACGAGGGACTTTATCATAACTCTTGTGAATATTACATAAATTAACTCGGTTCCGGAAATTCAGAGCAGCGCAAATAAAATCCATTAACGATCTAAAGGTATTTTTTAGCAAGCAGCTTTGATTAATAATGATAGCGGCATTGGACAATGATAATGTTATCGTCATTATCCTGCCAATATAAATATTGTTCCCATGCTGAATCATCAAAAGACAGCATAT
>Ga0007798_10000902_pt1 | contig 10118 bp, 5 predicted proteins | sample CryBogmetaGMA17M_FD_60370 | JGI IMG/M metagenome (GOLD analysis project Ga0007798, IMG submission 60370) | Freshwater microbial communities from Crystal Bog, Wisconsin, USA - MA17M | ecosystem: Environmental > Aquatic > Freshwater > Lake | place: Crystal Bog, Wisconsin, USA | collected 2009-07-06
GGTTTGCTGTTTGTCGTTGGGAAGCGGGTGATGACGTGGCTGCTTCATTTTTCCTCCAGCAGTAACGTCGAAGAGCTCTTTATGGGTTCGGTTCTTCTTATCGTCGTTGGGGCATCGCTTTTGGTTCATGCGTTTGGATTTACCTATTCGCTGGGGGCATTTATCGCAGGGATGATTATCGCCGAAACGCACTATCATCACAAGGTTGAGTCGGACATCGCACCGTTTAAAGATTTACTTTTGGGGACGTTTTTTGTCACTGTGGGGATGAAAATTGATGTCGCTTTCTTTGCAATCCATATTGGTGAAATTCTTGGGCTTTTGATTTCTATTTTGGTGATTAAAGCGATGATACTCTTTGGAATCGTCCGTATTTATTCCAAAGGAAAAATAGCTTTTAAAACCGCCATTGCGCTTTCGCAAGTGGGAGAATTTTCATTTGCTATTTTTGCATTAGCGGGAAATAAAAATATTCTCGATCCTCAACTGGTACAGTTGTTGGTACTCACCGTTGTTCTCTCGATAGTCGTTACTCCGTTTATCCTCTCAAGGATTAATACCATTGCAGGATTATTTTTTAAAGAGACAAGTATGACCGAAGATTTTGGTTCACTTTCTGTCTACAGCAATCATGTTATTGTCTGCGGATACGGTGTTGTGGGGAAATTCGTCGTTAAAGCGCTTCGAGCCGAAGAGGTTAAGTATATTATTGTCGATAACAGCTATAAGCACGTTCAAGAAGCGTTGGCGGATGGAGAAAAAGCGTATTATGGGGATATGTCGAAAATTCAAATCTTAGAGAAATTACATACTAAAGAGGCAATAAGTGTCATAGTCACTCTCGATAACAGTTCTAAAAAACGGTTAATTTGTGAATCTATTCTAGGTTTTGCTCCCAATGTAAAAGTGGTGGTCAAGGTAGTGAGTTTAGAAGAGAAGCGAGAACTTCGAGGGCTCCCGATCAGTGTTACCGTAGACGGAAAACGTGAAGTAGCAGCGAAGCTTGTGTGTGAAGCCCTTTATTGTGAGTTAGAAAATAAGGAAATTTGATGCGCTGGTTACTTCTTATTTGTTTTTTTATTGTCTCGCTTCATGCCGCTGAAGGGTTGGAAAAAGTTTCACTTCAACTGGATTGGAAATATCAGTTTGAATTTGCCGGTTTTATAGCGGCGAAAGAGAAAGGATTTTACCAAAATGTAGGATTGGATGTGGAGCTGCGAGAGTATCAGGACAATACTGATACTGCCTCGGATATTCTGAACCGAAAAGCAAATTATGGTTCTTATAATACCAGTATCATTGTTTCTGGAATGCAACCGGCACCGACTGTTTTGCTTGGTACTTATTATCAGCGTTCTCCTCTCGTTTTTGTTGTCCGCAAGGGAATACATAATCCTGCTGATTTGATTGGAAAGAGGATTATGTGTACTAAGGATGAGTTTAGGTCTTCCTCTTTGGGACTGATGCTCAACCACTTTGACATCAATCAAAATAATGCTAAATTTTTATCTCATACGTTTAATATTCACGATTTTATCGATGGAAAAATAGATGCCATGGCTGTTTTTCGCTCCAATCAGCTTTATGAACTCGACCGCCTGCACATTCCTTACAATATCCTTGATCCCTATGATTATGGATTTATGATGAGTGCGGTCAATGTATTTACGTCCCGCAGTGAAGCATTGGAAAACCCTGAACGGACACAGCGGTTTATGGATGCGACTAACCTAGGATGGAAATATGCCCTCGATCATCCATACGAAATGATTGATTTGCTATTAAACAAATATCACACCGGAAAATCGCGCGATGCACTGATGTATGAATATGAAGTGACAAAAAAAATGATGATGACCGATTTTTATCCAATCGGTCAAGCCAATGAAGAGTTAACCATTCGTGCGTACAAACAGTTGGTTCAATCGGGAAGACTTTTAGGAGATCATCCGCTTGGAAAATTTATGTTCAAAGATGTTGTCGCTTCGGCTGAAGGTACTCAAATGAGCACGGCACAAAAACAGTATTTATTGAATAAAAAAGAGATCATTATGTGTGTCGATCCCGAATGGTATCCGTTTGAAGCAATACGTAAAGGTCACCATATCGGAATTGCTGCTGATGTTATGAATGAGTTTGAGCGGACACTTGGCATCCCTATCAAGCTTTTAAATGTCACAACATGGGAAGAATCGATCGAACGTGCTAAAAAACGTGAATGTGATATTTTTTCTCTCGCTGCAAGCACCCCTGAGCGGCTTAAATATATGAATTTTACTGCTCCCTATATTGCGGTGCCTATCGTGATGGCAACCAAAATGGATAAGCTTTTTACGGAAGATATTACCACGTTGGGCAAAAAAAAACTGGGGGTAGTTAAAGGGTACGCTATTGTCGAGCAGTTAAAATCACTCTACCCCGATCTTAATCTTATCGAGGTAAAATCGATCACCGACGGACTCGAGCGCGTGGAATCAGGAGAGCTTTACGGTTATATTGACAATCTTATGGTTGTCTCTTCATACCTTCAAAAAGAGCATACTGGAACATTAAAAGTCTCCTCACGTTTAAAAGAAAAGCTCTATTTATCGGTTGGAACCCGTAACGATGATCCTATGCTTCATGATATTTTTGAGAAACTGGTTTCGGGAATCAATCCGCTAATGATGCAAAAGATTTACAACCGCTACGCAACGGTACTCAGTGAAAACAACCAATATGGAACTATTTTACTGACAATATTGTGGATTGTCGTTCTCGCTAGTACGATAATCATTATATGGAATGTACTTTTAAGGAGAAAAGTCAAAGAGGAAGTAGCTAAAAACCTCATTCAAGCGAATCTTGTTTTACAAAAAACGAAGCAAGCTGAAATCGGCAATATGATTGCCAATATTTCTCATCAATGGCGAGAACCGCTTTCAAAACTCAGCTCCATTAATCTTCTCACGATGGTTAAGCTCAAAACAGGACAGAGTATCGATGATTCAATCCTACTTGGGCAATGTGACGAGATTGAAGAGACAATCGATTTTATGTCTCATACGATGCAAAATTTTCTTGAATTTTACAAAAAAAGCGATGTGTTTGCCTCTTTTAATTTGGTAGAATCGATACAAGGAATTCTTTTTATCATCGAAACAAAACTCTTAGACAACGCGATAATCGTCACGATTGATGGAGATGAGAGCATCATGCTTTCGGGTATAAAAAACGAATGGATGCAGGTTTGGCTTAATCTGATGAACAATTCAATCGAGATTTTGAAAATACGGCAAATTCCTAACCCCATGATCACGATTAAGGTTAGAGATAAAAAGGTTTCGTTTTGTGACAACGGTGGAGGGATGAATTTGGATGTTCCTATAAACGGGTTAGGTCTTCAAATGTGCCATGAGATCACCGCGAAATATAACGCTGAATTGGAACTTTCCAATGACGATTCAGGGTTATGCGCACACGTTCTTTTGAGATAGGTTTTACGTTTTAAGTCGATAGCCGACATCGGGAATCGTGAAGATGAAGTTTTTACCGAAACGGCGTCGAATTCGTAAAATAAAGTTGGTAATCGCCGAATCCGACATATCTTCATGCTGCCAAACTGCTATGTTAATCATCTCTTTAGTGATAAGCCTATCACGATTTTTGGAGAGAAGCTCGATAAACAACGATTCTTTTTTATTGAGGGTATAAAGTATTCCCTCTTTTTCCAAACATTTATTTTCGGTATCGTAAACCCATTCCTCTTTTAGTTCTATTTTTTTCATTTGATGTGCATCAATCGTATCAACACATTGCTTTAACGCATCAATCAATGTTCCGTATTTAATCGGCTTGAGGAGATACGCCGTCAATCCAAGGGGAATAGCACGAAATAAAAACTCTTCATCTTTATGACCACTGATGATGATAATGGGGGTTTTGGTGTCTTTTGTCCTAACGTCACGGATAAAATCAATCCCGTTTTCATTTTTAAGTTTTATATCGCAGATAATAATATCGATGGGATTGGAGGAGAAAATCGTATGCGCTTGTGATAGTTCTTGTGCATGATAAACAGTTTGGACAAACATCTGTAGTAAATTGGTGGTATTGGCGGCAAATTCAGCGTTGTCTTCGAGAAAAAGGATAGTTTTGTGCTTAAGTTTTTCGAGCATGTGGGAGGATCCTTGAGATAAAATCAATAAAAACACTTTATCAGATAAATATCGTAACTGTATCGCAAAAGTATTTTAGAGGTGCGATAGCAATACGATATAAAAAGGATAAGATTCTATCGTATAAGAATTATAAATAATATTGAAGCTTTTATTATCAAAGAAAGTGGATTCGATATTTAGGATATACGGCGATAAAAATGTGATAAAATCATTGCTAATTGTGATGTTTCAACCACTTTTTAGCGGTATAATGGTTTTAGTTAATTAATGATTGAAAAAAGGAATTTGATGCGAAGTATTATAGCTGCACTTTTATTGGGAAATTCGCTTATGGCATTGACCCTTAACGAAGCCGTCCATGAGTCTTTGCAAACTCACCCTGTGATCCAAGAGAGGTTAAATAACTTTCGAGCAACTCAACAGGATTTAAAAATTGCAGAAGCGGAATATTATCCCTCTTTAGATGCTCGCGCCGTTGCGGGATATAACCATGCAGGAGAGCAGTACAGTCATGTGCGTTCCCCAGAACTTGAATACACCAATTATGAGAGTTCTCTTACGCTGACGCAAAACCTTTTCAACGGATTTGGAACTCGTCATAAAGTAGATTACCAAGAAGCCAGAGTGATGGCTGCTGCGTACAATTACATCGAAAAAACCAATGATGTTGCATTCCGTACGGTTGGAGCTTATTTGCATGTATTGCGAGCAAAAGAGCTTTTGGAAGCAGCACGTGAGAATGTTGAGATTAATACCGATTTATTCAACAAAGTAAAAACCCTTTATGATGGCGGTCTTACAACGAAGTCCGAGATGAATAAAATTAATTCTTCTCTCTCTTTAGCAAAATCCAATCTTACCGTACAAGAGAATAACTTTCGTGATACATTTGCCACATTACGTCGTTTTACGGGACATGAAGTAGACCCTACTCTTATGAGCAAGCCTGAGTTAAAAGCACTTATGCCTGAATCCTTTGAGCGTGCAGCGATGGTCGCCATTGATAACAATCCTTCTATCCTTGTGGGGCGTTATAATGCTAAAGGGGCGCAGGCTTTGATGAACGAGAACAAAAAAGGGTATTACCCGAAGCTTGATCTTGAAGTCAGTCAGTTCTTTAATGATGCACACCACGAAAATAACGGCTTTGATCAGCCGGATGACCGTTTTCGTGCCCGTGTAGTGATGAACTACAACCTTTATCGCGGGGGTGCAGACCGTGCGACCGAGCAAAAAAATATCAGTAAAGTGAATCAAGAAGTTCAAACTACGCTTGAGTCTAAGCGTGAAGCGTTGGAAGGTATCGAGTTTTCATGGAATGCGTATGAGATGATTGCAAAACAGTTGATTGATCTGCGTGAGTATAAAAAATATGCAGAGACAACGCTGGATTTGTACAAAGATGAATTTGATATGGGTCGTCGCTCTATGCTGGACATTCTTGCAGCACAAAATGATCTTATTGGATCACGTCAGCAAATCATCAATGCTCAATACGATGAGCTCTATGCTCGTTATCGAATTTTGGACGCAATGGGTTTGATGGTGGTTGCTGTGTTGGGCAGTGCGGATGAATATACGGCAAAAGTCAATATTGGCAATGAAAAAGCCAGTATTATTAACGATAGTCTCCCTGTCAAGCTTGACCAAGACAATGATACGATTCCCGATAATATGGATTTGTGCGACAACTCTAAAGCTGGTGAAAATATAATGGCGTATGGGTGCACAAAGGTCGACTTTGGTAAGGTGAATAAAAGATCAACTCCGGTTGTGGTTTCTGAACCTAAAGCAGTAGTTGAACCTAAAACGCTAACTGCATCTAAAGCGACAGCTATTGCCCACACTGTGCCGATTGTTGTAGTTGATGGAGACAAAGATGGAGATGGTGTTAAAGATTCAAAAGATACGTGTTCTAATACTCCCAAGGGGTATGTCGTAGATGAAAATGGATGTCCCAAAGAAGTAACATTGCACATTAATTTTGCAGCAGGCTCATGGGCCATCCCGCCCAGTGTATCCGCTGATATTCAACGACTCAAAAAGTTTATGCTTGATAACCCTGAAGTTACCATTGAGATTATAGGTCATACCGACAATGTAGGAACAAAACAAGGAAAAGAAGCACGTAATAAGTATTTGTCTGAGAATCGTGCCGATGCGCTGAAACTCAAGCTTGTCCAAAGCGGTATTGCTGCAAATCGAATGATCAGCAAAGGGGTCGGGGAGACACAGCCGATTGCTTCCAATGATAAAGAGACGGGACGTGCTCAAAATCGACGTACTGAAATTATTATGCATACTAACCGTGGAGGTAACTAATGAAATTCTTTATTCTTTCTCTTGCCCTTTCTTCAGCGTTGTGTGCCGGAGTTTATGATTATGGGTATCATCCTTTAAAAGAAGTTAATGCTTCAGAACAAAAGAATGCTTTGTTTTATGGAAACTTTGAACGAATTTTTCATTATGATCCGATTCTTTATATTCCCAGTGATCCGGTTAAACTCCAAGATGATGAAGCCATCAAAAAGATGATTCAATCGGTTAAATCGTATGCATCTTCGGGCGTACCGTATAAAATAAGCGTTGTTGGACATACTCGCTTAAATGAAGAGCATGAGCATGAAAATATCCAAAAAAGTACCTTTTTCGGTTCGATTCAAAACACCCTTTTTGAGTCTAAATCTGATCCAAAAGCCAATCGTGCTGCGTGTGAACGAGCTGTAGATAGCGTTAAAAAGCAATTGATTGACAATAAGATTCAAGAGAGTGATATTATCGCTGAGTGCCGTGATGGAGCCAGTCCTCATTATCTTGAAAATGATGGAGATGCCCGCGAGTTAAATTATCAAGTCTTAGTGACAGTATATACATCGAAACCAGTTGAGCCTGAGGTGGTGATTGCTCCGGTTCAAAAAGTGGTAGTCGTTTCAAAACCTGCACCTATTATTGTTCCGGCACCGGTTCTCATTCCTGTTGCTGCTCCTATTGTTACAGAGGGTGACGCGGACAAAGATGGTATAGTCGATTCAAAAGACAAGTGTCCCAATACCCCCAAAGGATATGTTGTTGATGAGAATGGATGTCCGGTTGAAGTGACTCTGCACATTAATTTTGCACCTTCGTCTTTCATTGTTCCAACAAGTGCTTCTAAAGAGATTGAGAAGCTTAAAAGCTTTATGAAAGAGTATCAAGGATACACGATAGAGATTGGAGGGCACACAGATAGTATTGGTGAAGCAAATATAAATCAGCTCCTTTCAGAGAAGCGCGCGAAGGCATTGGCGGACGTATTAGTAAAAGGCGGTATTAGCCCTGATCGTATTAAAGCGCAAGGCTTCGGTGAAAGTTTGCCGATTGCTTCAAACATGGAAGCTCAAGGACGTGCACTAAATCGTCGTGTTGAAGTCAAAATGTTTGCAAATAAGGAATAGTTAAGGGGACGTTTATGCGTTTATATCGACACGATCCGTTGTTGCGGGCGCTGGTTGCTTATACGGCACTGTATCATAAGCCTTTTAGTGCTGAGGCACTGAGCGATGGGCTTCCGCTGGATCCCCAAGAGGGGGAAATCCTTTTTTCCCATCGAACCTCAAAATCTCTTTTTTCACGAGCAGCTGCTCGTGCAGGGCTTAAAGCAACGTTGATAGAACGCCCTATTGATGAAATTCTTTCCCTCCAACTTCCTGTTATTTTAGTGATGAGTCGCGAAAATGCTCTTATTCTTGAAGCTTTTAATGACGATCATACCAAAGCAAAAGTGGTTTATCCCGATGAGGTTTCCACCCAAGAGTGGGTCGATGTTACGGCTTTAAAAGAAGAGTATTTGGGTTTTGCCTACATGCTTAAAAAAGGATACGTTTATTCTGAAGAAAACAAGCGAACCCTTCATATACAGCAAAAGCATTGGTTTTGGGGAACATTGAACCTCTCTCGTCAAATTTACGGAGATGTTTTGTGGGCAACCTTGTTGGTAAATTTACTTGTTTTAGCAACGCCGCTGTTTACGATGAATGTCTACGACCGAGTCATCCCTAATAATGCCATCGAAACATTATGGGTCTTTACGATTGGGGTGATGATTGTCTATTTTTTAGATACTTTTCTAAAATTTACCCGTACGTATATGATTGAACAAGCGGCGAAAAAAAGTGACATCATTATGTCTTCGATTATTTTTGAAAAAGTGCTTAACATGAAAATGGAGGCTCACTCCAAATCAGTAGGAACCTTTGCCAATAATCTTCGAGATTTTGAATCGATTCGCGGGTTTATGACCAATGCTACGATTACGGCACTTGTGGATATTCCATTTGCAATCATTTTTTTGCTGTTGATTGGTTACCTTGGAGGAATGCTGGTATTTGTACCGATCGTAACGGCGCTTATTATTGTAGGATATGCACTTAGTATTCGAAAACCTCTTCAAGAAAGTATCGAGCGTTCTCATGAAGCCAGTGCAAAAAAAAGTGGTATTTTAATTGAAAGTCTTCAAAATATTGAGACGGTAAAATCGATGAGTATGTCCGGAAAAGTACAGTTTGATTGGGAAGAGAGTAATGGTGAGATTGCAGAAAAATCTCTTAGAACAAAGCTTCTTTCAACATCAATACCAACCATTACGGGTTTACTGATGCAGCTAAGCTCAGCTATTGTCGTCGTTTACGGAGTCTATTTGATTCAAGAGTTTCAATTGACGATGGGGGGATTGATCGCGGTTGTGATTTTGAGCTCTCGTGTTTTGGCGCCAATGGGTCAAGCAGCGGCTCTTATCTCCCAATATGAAGACGCTAAAACATCTTACGATATGCTCAATGAAATTATGAGTCGTCCAGAAGAGCGTCCTCATGGTAAACAGTTTGTACAAAAACCACAATTCAGCGGTCTTATCGAATTTAGAGGGGTAATGTTTACTTATCCGGGAGAGGAAGTTCCGGCACTCAATGACGTTTCGTTTCTGATTCAACCTGGGGAACATGTGGGAATTGTTGGGAGAATGGGTTCGGGAAAAAGTACCATTGAAAAACTTCTATTGCGTCTTTATGAGCCTCAAAGCGGTTCGATTCTAATCGACGGATTGGATATTTCTCAGATTGATCCAGCCGATTTACGCCGTGCCTTTGGATACGTTCCTCAAGACATTCATCTCTTTCGCGGAACGATTAAAGATAACATTCTTAGCAGTGCCCGTTTTTATGACGATGAAGCGATGATGCGAGCCAGTCAGTTAAGCGGGACGGATGAGTTTATTCGTCAGCATCCAAGAGGATATGAGATGATGGTGGCTGAGCGTGGATTAGGACTCTCAGGCGGTCAGCGTCAAAGTGTCGGGATTGCTCGTGCATTGGTTGAAAATCCAGAAATTCTTCTTTTAGATGAGCCAAGCAATGCTATGGATCAAACCTCCGAGCAACATCTTGTGGATAATCTCAAAAGTTATATTGAGGGAAAAACGATGTTGATGGTGACACAAAAGCTTTCAACTCTTGTGTTGACCCAACGTCTTATTGTGATGCATCAAGGTCGCGTAGTGCAAGATGGAGCGCGTGATGATGTGTTGAAAGCTTTGTCAGGAGGACAAAATGGCTAAGGAGACTCGAAGAGCACTCACTCAAAAAGATTATGAGTACATTCAATCCCTCAGTGCCGCAGTCCTCACCACAACACCGCGACGTCTTCGAATGGTTTTGTATTTTTGGGTAGTAGCCTTGGCTTTATTTGTTGTGTGGGCAGCATTGGCAGAGGTGGATGAAATCGCTCGCGGAAATGGACAAGTTGTTTCTAGTGCCCACAATAAAATGATTCAGCATCTTGAGGGGGGAATTGTTGAAGCTATTTTGGTCAAAGAGGGGCAATCGGTCAAAAAAGATCAACCGCTTCTGAAGATTAAAAATGAGAAATCAACCTCTTCTTTTAATTCTAATGAAATGGGTACGTATGCATTGCAAGCAAAACTTA
>Ga0007798_10000917_pt1 | contig 10021 bp, 9 predicted proteins | sample CryBogmetaGMA17M_FD_60370 | JGI IMG/M metagenome (GOLD analysis project Ga0007798, IMG submission 60370) | Freshwater microbial communities from Crystal Bog, Wisconsin, USA - MA17M | ecosystem: Environmental > Aquatic > Freshwater > Lake | place: Crystal Bog, Wisconsin, USA | collected 2009-07-06
ATTTCACTACGTTACATCGAGGCTACTTGCTACTGAAAATATCACAAGCATTAACCTGATAATTTCCTAAAACAATTTTAAAATAGGCAGAATCATGCAAACTGTAGAATTTGAAGCCGAAATAACAAACGGGCAATTAACGATTCCAGTTGAATTATTGGCACAATTACAGCCCTATAAAGAAACTGAAGCTGTGCATATCACCCATAACAAAATACCTTGCTATGTGTTGTTAAGTGAAGAAATTTATCAAAATCTGATGATTAAACAAAATAATGCACCCAAAAAATCGGCTTGGGAGTTGTTATTAAATAAACCTTTTGCTGGTATTCGGACAAAAACAGAAATTGATTTACAACTAAAAGCAGAGCGTGAAAGCTGGGGCGATAAATGATTGTGTTTTTAGATGCGTGTGCATTGATTTATTGGCAAGAAGTGAAAGAGCCGTTCTATAGTCAATTTGTCGAAACATTATCAAAAATTTATCAACAACAGCCTGCCGCAAAAATCGCAGTCTCCCGTTTATCGCAGTTAGAATGCCTGGTAAAACCATACAAAGATAATAATTCCGGATTAGTCGGCAATTATCAGGAATTTTTTAACGCTGATGGTTTAATCATTGTGGAATTGGGCGCAGAAATTATGCAACAAGCGGCTCTGTTAAGAGCGACAATAACCGCTTTGAAAACTCCCGATGCTTTACAAGCGGTGTCTGCATTAAGCCTGTCCGATGAGCTTATTTTTGTGACTAACGACAAAGGTTTTAAACAAATCCCCCAGTTGCCAATACTGCTTTTAACGTAAACAAATGCCTTCTTCAAAATCAATTAAGATCAAACCCCAATGCCGTTAAGTTAAGCGCCTCTTGGCAAGATAAACCGTTGGCTGAGCGGAGCCGCGCTGGATGAGCGCAGTCGAAGCCAGAAAAATTGCTTCGACTCCGCTCAGCGAACGGCTTAACTTAATGACTTTCTACCATTCTGCTCCATTAAATATCAACACACTTTCAGATGCGTTTGCGCCAAGGGTTGTTGGCAGAGTCGGGCTCGGCTACTTCAACTCCTGTTGAAACGCATCGAATTCCTTTTTCCAGGGTTCTTTGCTATAGCCCCAATTGCCCTGGGCCAACAATTTTTCCCCTAACGCGAATTCGGCTTTTACCTGGGTTTGGGTGGCCTCATCGCCTTCATCCCAGAGTGCCTGGGCATAAAACAGGTGATTGAGCGGATGCCTTGGATGTTCCTTGACTGCTTTTTCCAGCAGTTCCAGTGCCTTGTCGCGGTCGCCGATGCCATTGGGCCAAGCCGGGGCTTTGAGATAAAGTGCCCCCAAAAGACGCAGTGGCCCGCCATCGTCAATGTCCGGGCTCAAGGCCAGTGCCTGCTTCATTTCACTTTCCAGCCTGCCAAGATTTCCCACGGCCAGCGTGATGTGATCACGCACCGCCAAGCCAAGGTTGGCCGCCAGATAGTAATGCACAGCCCCGTCACTATTCCCTCCTTGCGCGATAGCGGATTCGGCAAAGCCTACGCCTTGGGTGGCCAGCTTCTCGCGTTTTTCTTGGTTGGTTTCGCGTTCGGCAAGCTGTAGGCTTATGCGACTGCCTAATGATGTGCGGTGCACCGCCGGATCTTGACTGTCGCCTAGAACCATCAACGCACAGGCTAGGGTATGGTTATCGCTTAAGTGGCCGAATTGGTTCTGTTCAGCGACTAATGAAGCGGCCGTCTGTTTGGGACAGTCGGAAAGGCGGTCAACTTGGACGGGGGCATGTTGGAGCCCTGTGCAGCCCGCCAGGAATGCCGACAGCAAAATGCTGGAAAGAAGTTGTGTTGTGCGCAAAATTTTATTTCCCCTCAGTCCACAGTTTGACCATGGGCTCAAAAACAGCGGGGTCTACGGTGACGAAGGCTTCCACCCCGAACAACTCGCATAACTTTTTGCCCTCGGTATCGGTACACATCCCTTCCAACGCTTGGCCGAAACGGGCGCGTTCTTCCGCTGTCGTGGTGACGCTATTCGCCACTACACCCATCAGCGGGATTTCCCCGGACGTGAAGACCGCTTCAAGGGGCGTCTTCAGCTGAAGCGAGGCGAGTCCGCCAAACTGTTGTTCGTTCAAAATGACGGCGTCCAGCTCCCCTTTGTCTAAAGAGCGCAAGGCGCGGATTGCCTGATTGGACGTTTTTAGGACAAAGAAACTGGCGGGGTCGTATTTTCTGGAAAAAACGATCTTGCCAATAAAAGCCGGTTCTTCCAATACTGTACCGCCCAAGGTTTTCCCTTTTAACTCGTCCAAGCTCTTATACTTGTCCTTCTGCGTCATTACCCGATAACGTTCGCTGGTAAGGCCTTTAATCTTGGGCTGGACTACTGGTATCAAGTTGTGTTGGCGGCGCAATTCCAAATACAGACCCAAGGAAGTGATGGCGAATTTGGGATGCTTTTCGGCCATCTGCTTTCTGCATTCGTCCGCTTTGGCGGTGAACAGACTGTTGAAGCTGTTCTCTTGCCACTGCCCAACACGCTCCACCACCCGCAGCATGGAACTCATCGCTCCGTTGGCGTCCTTGGCATTGACAGATCCACCGGGATAGCACACCACAATCATTTCGGGATTGGGCGCGGCATTGATGGCAAAGGGGATCAACAGACTGGCAATAATAATGAGGCAGGTTTTTCGCATTAGGGTTTTCTCTTGGAATCAAGCAATTGTCCAATGGCCGGAGCCACGACGAGGGTTGCAATCAGGCAGCACATTAGTCCGATGGTGATACTCACACCCAGGGAAGATACGCCCCGATAGCTGGCCAGCGTGATCGCACCCAGGCCAGCCAATTCAGTGCCTGCGGCCAGCACAATCACCCTGCCGGCGTCAAAGCTGACTTGCAAAGGGGTGTGGCCTTTCATTTCACCCCAGCGATAGCTGAACCATACGCCGTAATCCACCGCCAATGCAATCACCAAGGGTAAGGCAACCATATTGGCGTAATTGAAACGAATGCCTCCCAAGGCCATCAGCCCCAACATCCAACCGCCGCCGATCAGCAAGGGTAAAGCCGCCAGGGCGAAGCCGCGCACGCTGCGCGTCGCCGCCATAATCCAGAGCAGGCAAAACACCAGAGCCAACTGCGTGCCGCGTGTGAAACTTTCCACCACGACTTTGGAAAATACCTGATGCGTAGTCGGAAAGCCGGTTGCTTCGGGCGAGACGCTATAGACATCTTTGATCAGGGCGTCGAGGTTGTCGGGATTGTACACGGTTTTTGCCGGGAAGGCATAGACCGCGATGCTGCCGTCAGCGCCGAAGAAGCGTTCGCGCAAGGTAGGCGGCAACTCTTCCGGGGTGAGGGGTTGGGCCAGCTGCCAGGAGCCGATGACTTTGAGTGCGGTATTCGCGCCGGATAGCAAGGCACGCAAGAAGCTTTCGCTACGCATTCGACCTTGTTCGCCGTCGGCAGCCAGTCTATCCGAAATGGCCGAAAGCTGCCCGCGCACTTTCTCCAAATTTTCGACGAGTTTGGAGTGTCCGGCGGAGAATGCTTGTTCCTGTGCTTCGTCGATGATGGCGGTGCTGTTTTTTAGCAGGGCCCGCAATAACCCGAATGACTTTACGGACAAACCTGTCCGGTCGAGTTCGACGACCTGCTTGGCGTAGCCGGTTCGGGCGAGCGACTCGCCAATGCTCAGGGCTTTATGGAGACGACTATCGGCGTCCACAGGAAACAGATTGGTCAGCGACTGCGTCTGGGCAATCGTTTTGAGCTTGCCCGCTTCGCTGGTGATTCGCCGGGCCTCTGCCATGTTCTTGGCGGTGAAAATAACCACTTCTGCCTGGTAGTCGCTTTCTGCCGACATGCGGTGTTGGTAATAGGCGGCTTCGGAATTTTTGGGCAACATGGCCAACAGGTCGTAGTCGAAGGGGATAGCGAGGCCCTTCACGCCACCGAAGACTGCGGCACCTATAGCCAGCATCACGAGGGTTATCGCAACGGGCTTGGGGAACTTGCCGCTGTGTTTCCCTGGTTCTGCGGAAAAGGGTGGCGTGTCCAGCGAGGGGCTGTCTTTCAGCTTGGGCGGCAACAAGGCGTAAAGTGCTGGCTGCACCATCCAGGTACTGATTAAAATCATCAGTACGCCTTTGGCCGCCACCACGCCCAGTTCAGAAAAGCCGGGGAAATCGACTGTGGCCAAGGCGCTAAAGATTAGTAACGAGGCGCCGCCTGCTGTTAGCACCGCTATAAAAGATGAGCCGATGCCAGCCCCGATGGCTTCCACCAAGGGTTTTCCAGTCCGGCGTTCCTCGGCGATGCGCGAGGAAGTGAAGATGCCGTAGTCCGCACCCAGCCCGAACAAGATGGCAATAAAGGCGGCGGTGATGATGGTCAGGTGGCCGACGGTGACCAAAGCCAGACCCAAGCTCCACAGTACCCCGAGCCCCATGGGGACAAAAATCAGTACGGCCCAGCGCACGCTGCGCACCACCAGCAGGATTAACCCGGCGATTAGGCCTGCGGAGGTGAATATCACCAAGGTGATATCCTTGCGGATGTTGATGTATTCCTCGTACTCGATAGCCTGCAACCCGGTCAGGCCGATGGTAGGCGGAGTGCGGCCCACGGTTTTGGCTTGTTGAGCCAAGGTTGCAGTTACCAGTTTGACTTTGTCAACGAAGGGGCCAAGGACCTCGAAATCTTCGGAATGGTTTTTCGGGTGGACAAACAAAAAGAGCATCCGCCCGTCGCGCGAGGAAAAGTAGCCGTCGGCCATGCCCCCCGCTCCGTTATTAGCCAGTAAACGGTTCCAGTCCAAGGCGGTGGGCACTGTTTCGGCGGACAACCAGCGCTGCCACTCTTCCAGGAAAAACGCCACCAGGTTTAAGCCGGCTTCGGCGGTTTTCAGGTCAGTGTCTGTCCCGCCCAGCGGTGGATGGTCTTCGCTCCAACTCAATGCTTTGCGCAGGTTTTCTTCCAGTCCGCCGTCCGGAATGGGCTGATTTGCCAACGCAGCAAGTTTATCCAGACCCTCGGACGGCATTAGCAGGTAGGAGTGATCCAGGAAAAATGTCATATCAAGACGGGCAGTCGCCTGGTCGATCTCGGGCTCTACCCGGAGCTTGGCGGCCAGTTCGTTGGCAAATAATTCCAGCTCGCTGCGGGGGGCGCCCTCCAAGACCACCATCAGATCCGAGGCGGCACCAAAGTTTTTCAAGAAATCGTTAAAGCGCACTGCTACCGGCGTATCTTGAGGAAGCAATGCTTGCCTCGAGGTGTGAACCGGAAGTTGCATCGTAGCCCAGCCAGCCAGAATCGATAGTGCCAAGGCGACACCCAAAACCCGCCAAGGGTTTCGGGCAAAGCATTCGGCGAGTTTGGCGGCGCGTTGGGTGATTTTCATGGGTGGGCGCTTCGGTTAATCAATCTGCGTTAGCCGCTTGAGGGTTTCCGGTACGCTCCAAATAGTTTTCCCACTTGCGTGCGGTAAGCCGCTGAAACATCGGCACCACCGGATTGAGTTCGATAGGCGGGGCATCCCAGTAGCTTTCGTAGGCTAACATTTCAGCTTCCAGTGCGACGCCGTCCTCTTCGAGTATAGGCTTAAATACCAAGGGCTTGGCGATATTCATCACCATCTGGGTCAGCCACTTCGGCGTTTTTATGGAAATTAACGGAATAACAAGGGCATCGAAATAAAACAGGAAAAATACCCGAGTGGTTTGCTCGTCAATGGGCAGCATAAACGACCAGTTTTTGATGCTGTCGCCCGTGTTGGTCCATTGATAAGGATATTCGTAGCACAGCTCAATGGAGCGGGTATTGACCCGGTTACGGTCAACAAAAATCCCGGAAATTCGACCACCGGCCATGTAGGCATCGTAAGTCAGGTAAACCCTATTCTCATCGGCCTCGTGGTGGGTCAGTTTGGCACCCGTGAAGGGCTTGTATTTACGGTGCAGGAAGGCATGCGAAAAATCGCAGATATTGTCCATCACCATGGAATGGTGGGTGCGCCAGGTTAAATCCGAGATAAAATTGGCCCAAGGATTATCCCCGGTAAGTTCGGGTATCTCTGGAATTTTGCGTTCACCGGCCAGTTCCGGATCACCGGGAAACAGCCAGATCAGGCCGTAGCGGACTTGCACGGGGTAGGTTCGCAACTGTCTTTTAATGAGCGGTTTGCCAAAGCTGTCATGTGAGTAGTCCTCCAGTCGGCCTTCACTGTTGAAAGACCAGCCATGGTAGGCGCAACGTAGATTGCACTGATCTACCGCACCATGGGTGAGCTTGAGCTGGCGGTGCGGGCAACGGTTCTGCAAGGCAGCGAGTTTGCCATCATCGCCACGGTAAAGGGCAATGGAGGTATTCCAAAAGGTCACCTCTTTCACTTGGCCTTTTTTAACCGCACTGTCATATTCCACCACGTACCAGCAATCTGGATCCATTCCGGAGGCGCGGGCTTTTTGCCGGGGATTCTTGGCTTCCGCAAAGGCAGGGGGCGGTGATTTCGTCTGCGTGTTGTTCATGTTTAACGCTCTTGTTTGTGGCTAAGGTTGGGATAACTGTTTATTTGGCAGGGACGATCAAGCCCCTGCGTACGAAATCTTCATAGGCTTCCCTTACTGCTTGGATCAATGGGGTGGGTTGGTAACCCAATTCTTGTTTCGCTTTGTCGTGGTCAGCCCGGCGGTGCATCTGAAGCAGGCGCACCGCACCCGGTGTAAAGCGCCGGGGCAGGTTGGGGAAGGCCCGGAACCAGGTCTTGTCGGCCACTTCGGCCAGTGCAGCCATCAGCAACGGCGACAGGCGTAGCCGGGGCAATGGACGGCCGGTGACTTCCCTGAACAGCGCCATCAGATCGTCCACGCTGGCGTAGGCGGTGCTAAAAATATACTTCTGTCCGGAACGTCCATGGCGCATCGCTAAAATATGGCCTTCGGCGACATCGCTGCTGGAAACGAACTCGAAGCCACCGGGAATATAGGCTCGCAGATGGCCGTTAGCGTAATCAATAAGTACGCGCCCCATGCGTGAGGGTACGTAATCGTGTGGGCCAATGATGGCGCAGGAGGTGGCGATGACCACGTTGAGGCCGTTGGCATGAGCCTTGAGGCATTCATGCTCGGTGAGATGCTTGGTGAAGCCATAGGGCAGATGGCGCTGGAAGGGATTGAACGGCATATCTTCGTGACTGGAACGGTCAGGTTCATAGCCGGTGGCGCTCAACGAACCCGACACGACTACCTTGTCGATGCCGTGCTGCTTTGCAGCCTGAAGGACATGGATTGTGCCATGAACGTTGGTATCAAATATGTCACGCTTATGGGCTACGTTGCCATCAATAGTCGAAACCAGAGCGGCGCAATGGTAAACACGGGTGCAGCCGCGTACTGCGGCGGACACCGCCTCGAAGTTGCGCAGGTCGGCAAACACTCGCTCCACGTCGAGGCCGTCCAGAGCACCATTGTCGCGCTCGGAGTGCATCATTACCCGCACTTGCTCGCCTTGGTCAAGCAGCCTTCGAACCAGGTTAGCGCCAAGATGGCCGGTGGCTCCTGTAACGAGCGTGATACCTGCACTCATGGCATTAATCCGGGGCGGTCGGCTTTAATTGTATCCCCATTAAAAACGGTTTGGAAAAAGGTCTTGTGCATTTTGCAATGCGTTATTCTGATCATGGCAATTTTAAGCATATTTTTAAAGTCCACTTTAATATTTCTAAAACCTTTGCCAAGCGGCGGTAATTATTTAACCACGATAAGGTGTGCTCAACAACCCTGTTTTTTTAGTTGGATTATTTAAATGTCTTGGTATCTTTTTGAGAAATGCAGGGAGTCGCTATTTTTGTATCCCTGCGCAATCCAGCAGCTATAGAGACCTTCGTTGATTAAGCGACATTATTTTCTGTAGGGCGTGCCGTGCGAACTTAATTAATTCAGGGCTCTATAATGCCGGTTCCCGTTGTCCTGTTTCATTAGTTGCCTACCAACAAAGGCTTATAAGATTTCTGTTGCTACAATATTATCGAAACAGTATAGGTTATATTATTCCAATATTTTTCAACTATTTTTCAACTTGATGACTGGGTATTCCAAGCATGCTTTTCGGTAAGGCGATATTTTCTATGCAGAGTCTCAATATCTATCGGGTTACAACGGTATAATTAACAATTGGGTGTACAATTTAAAATCAATAGTGGCGATATCATTTAACAGAAAAGCAATCATGAAACCGATAAACAGCATTTGTATCTATTGCGGTTCCAGTTCCGGTCGACTTGAGGCTTATGGCGCAGTGGGTTGTGCACTCGCCAAGGCGCTGGTCAGTCGTAACATTAGATTGGTTTACGGCGGTGCCGGTATTGGCATCATGGGTAGGGTAGCGGATGAAGTATTGAAGCTCGGCGGTCAAGCCATCGGTGTCATACCAAAAGCCTTGGCGCATAAAGAAGTGGCGCACAAAAATTTGACTCAATTGCATGTTACCGAATCGATGCATGAGCGGAAAATGCTGATGGCCGAGCTTTCAGACGGCTTCATTGCGCTCCCTGGCGGTATAGGAACGCTTGAGGAATTATTTGAGATTTGGACGTGGGCCCAGCTTGGTTTTCATAATAAGCCATGCGGCTTGCTTAACGTTGAAGGCTATTACGATTCGTTGATCGTATTTTTGGATCATGTTTTGGCCGAGCAGTTTGTTAAAAAAGAACAGCGTGATCTGTTGATTGTGGAGACAAATTCAGAGGTGCTGCTGGATCGCTATGCCAATTATCAGGCACCCGCCGTAAGGAAATGGGTTGGCAAAGACGAAACCTGATTGGCTATAGCGGCCAAGAATTTGGTTGTGTTTAAAAAGTTGAAGCTCAACCTTCAGGTTTTCTTAACTTTGATATTATCGGTTTTTGATAAACCCGAGCATTACCGCCAATGCAGGCAGGCGGTATACGGGGTGCTCAGAAAAGCATTTAATCCTTTAATGTTTGTTATAACTGACTTTGCCTAAATCAAGTATTAAAAACTTGAAGATGAAGTTGCTTAATGTCCTGCGTGTGCAGGTGTTGATTGTTTTAAATCAGTTCTACGCAAAATATAACGATCTGCGAGTTTGCCGGTGATACGGTTGCCGTTGTCATCCAACTGAATAAACATATTTTCACCGACCAAATATTGCCGTGTAGTTGTGCTATTGCGTGGCGTTAAAACAAGGGTATTAGGTGTATTGCCTGGCGCAAATTTTCCTTTTTCCACAATTTCTCTTTCTGACTTGCCAACGTATTGGGTAATCAAGATGTAAGTGTTGTTTTGGTTCAAAGCAAGGGATGTTTTAATGCCGTTGCAATCATCACAGGGTATAAAGCCGCGATAAACGCCTGGCCAATTCTGGCTGTTTTCTACATGATGCGCATCATGGTCTGTTGACTCGGTTTCAGCAAATACAGGGCTGTAAACCGAAAAAATCGTGATAAAAAGAAAAAAATCAGGGTTTGTTTAAATGCTTGCATGGTTAATCCTTGGCAAAACGACGGGTACCCGTAAAGTACAATGGGTAAATGTAAAGCAGCGAAGCACATAGTACGAGTTAAATTTGACTTGTCAAATTACAAATTTGTTATCACTCGATTTAAGCAATCGGGTTACCTAAGCCGGTGTGTATTTTTTAAGCGGGCTGATAACTTCTAATATTAGCAGTCTTTCGGTGCGCTTCATGGGGTCTAAAATTGGATAAAATGTAAAAATAATTTTCCCTGTAAATACCGATAAAATTATTTCTTTATCATGTCGAAAATAACAATACAGGCGGTGCATTAGTTGGTTTATGCTCTGTTTAAATGGTTATCAATCACTCATAACTACCTCTCTATTTTACATTCAGGCTTGACAAAAAATTCTCATCATGGACACTAGAGCTGTTTTCATAACCCGAGAGTACCATTTCTTTGAACGATATGCCCCTTAGTATGCTGTTTGGCATACTTGCCTTTATGCTGATTCTGTCTGCTTTTTTTGCCGGATCAGAAACTTCTT
>Ga0007798_10000918_pt1 | contig 10011 bp, 13 predicted proteins | sample CryBogmetaGMA17M_FD_60370 | JGI IMG/M metagenome (GOLD analysis project Ga0007798, IMG submission 60370) | Freshwater microbial communities from Crystal Bog, Wisconsin, USA - MA17M | ecosystem: Environmental > Aquatic > Freshwater > Lake | place: Crystal Bog, Wisconsin, USA | collected 2009-07-06
CTGATTATCCACTCAAAGGCGGGCGTGAAAGAAAAGATACAGATCATGATAGAGGCGTTAAAACGGTTCGATCTCAATGACATCTATGTAAGGCCAGCCCTTAGAGAATTGCTGGAAGAATATGATAAATAATTTGCATGAGGCTGATATGACTCTCATGAACTGGTCAGATCATTTAGTGACGTGTCATAGAGGTAATAAACATCTGCTTCTTCCTGAAATTGTTGAAATATGATTTTTCATTTTCAGCGTAGATTTCAAATGGCAATCGTGTTAGCCTACTGTTGCAATTTACGATTAATCTCGATAGGAGATCTGCATGGCAAACAAAGTGAAATCACCTCAAATGCCCAATTCATATGGTTTAAGCATAAACCTTGCCACTGCAAAAAAAATCGCATGGGCTGCAGCAAAGGAAGCTAACAGAATAAAGATAAATGCAATCATAGCAATCGTAGATGTCGGCGGGCATCTTATCTATCTTGAACGGTTTGATAAGGCGCAATTTGGCAGCATAGATGTTGCTGTTCATAAAGCCAGATGTTCCGTCGCCTATAAAAGACCCACCAAAGCCTTTGAGGAGGCGGTAAACAGTGGTAAGATTAGTTTACTGACTCTCGACGATATTTGTACAGTTGAGGGTGGTCTGCCGATCATTCAGAGTGGTAAGATTGTTGGCGCCATAGGCATGTCAGGTGGCACATCCCAGGAGGATGGACAGATTGCGACTTCGGGTGTCAGTGCTCTGAAGTAGGGGATGAAGCTACCTTTTAATTAGTATTTTTGCCGGTATCTGGTTGATATGTGAATTGATTCCGATTAACTTCCCTCTGAAGAGTAATTAACAAATCCAAGATAATAATGGGGGTGGATGCATGTTGCATCCCGAGAGATACAAGATGGAGATAAACGGTTTTAGAAGGAGGTATTGAAATGGCTGAAAAAGAATCATGGAAAGGTGTAAGCAGACGAGATTTCATCAAGGGAACGGTGGCCGGTGCAGGCGCTGTTGCAGCAATGGGGCTGGGCGCCGTGAATGTCGAAGCCAAGCCGATTATCCCGAAAAAATGGAATAAGGAAGCGGATGTTGTTATCCTCGGTTATGGAGGTGCCGGGGCCTGTGCCGCCATTGAGGCCCATGACGCAGGCGCAAAGGTGCTCATCCTGGAAAAGATGAAGCAAAGCGGCGGCAATACGGGTGTTTCGGGCGGCGGTATTCTTTCGCCCACAAACGCAGAAGATGCCTATACCTATATTACAGGGCTTTATGAATACTCCCATTCTGACATGGACAAGGGTCTGGTAAGGATTTATGCGCAGGAGTCCGTGAAAAATATTGAATGGGTCAAGGCTCTGAAAGAGGGGACAGATGCTCTTATCTACGGTGGTGCAGGATATCCCAGGGTGCCGGGAGCAAAATCAATGAACAAGTACCAAATAAAAGGCGAGGGAAAAGGCCTCCAGGGCAGTTCAAAAAACCTGTGGAAGGTGTTTGCCTATGCCGTGGAAGAGAAGAGGAAAATTCCCGTCATGCTCGAAACGCCTGCCCAGCGTCTGGTAACGAACAGCGCAGGAGAGGTGATCGGTGTCATCGCAAAAACAAAAGGAAAAGAGATTGCGATCCGGGCGAAGCGGGCCGTTGTCATGACGACCGGCGGTTATGAGTACAACACGAGAGATCTTCAGAACTTTGTCAAAGGATATCCCATCTATGCGCTCGGCAGCCCCGGCAATACGGGTGACGGCATCAGAATAGCGCAGAAGGTCGGCGCAGGCCTCTGGCACATGAACGGCGTATCCTGTCCCCTTGGTATCAAAACACCCGACTTTGAAGCGGCCTTTCCCGCGGTTATCGGAACGCCACGCCATATCATGGTGGACAAACATGGGAGTCGCTTCGTCAACGAGAAGGCGGTGGAACTCCATGCAGGACTGCTTGCGGTGGATCATTTTGATACCCACACACTGGAATATCCGCGTATTCCCTGCTACGTGATTTTTGACGAAACAGCGCGGAAGGCAGGACCCATAACAGTCCTTGCAGGCATGGGTTATGCCGGCCGACAGCATAAATGGAGTGCGGACAACAGCGTAGAGATTCAGAAAGGCTGGATCCTGAACGGAGATACCCTGTCAGAGTTGGCCGGCAAGATCAAGACCATGGACAAGACAACCCTTGAAAAAACGGTGGCCACATGGAATGAAGATATGGCCAAGGGTGCTGATACGCTCTTTCACCGGCCGATTCGTTCCGGAGACCCGTCCAATCCTGCATATAAGGAACTGGCGACGGCCCTCTGGTCCGCGCCGATTGATACGCCACCTTTCTATGCTGTTGAGCTCTACCCAGCCCTGCTCAACACCCAGGGTGGGCCAAGGCGCAATACCAAAGCCCAAGTGCTCGACGCCTTTGAAAAACCAATCCCGCGGCTTTACAGCGCCGGTGAATTTGGTTCGATGTGGGGTATCATTTACCAAGGGGCAGGCAATATCGGTGAATGCGTCGTTTTCGGACGCATTGCCGGCAAGAATGCTGCCGCAGAGAAACCCTGGAAATAACGAACCAAGTTAAGTAATGAACCGGGGGACCCGCAAAGCACCATGCGGCGCCCCTCGGTTCATCTTTTTTAAGGAGTTCCCCCGATGAAAAAACGATTTCCTTTCAGAAACTGGACTTGCATGGTTTTGATGGCATTGATCATTCTCGGTCTTGCCGGCTGGCATGGATCGTCCTATGGAGGGGCTGAAGAAAAGAAATTTCTGGCCGACCGGCATCAGACAAAAGGGATTGCCTGCGCCTCCTGTCATAAGGAAAGTCCTCCAAAGGTAGCCGTGCCCACCGCAGTATGCATCGGTTGCCACGGATCCTATGCAAAGATCGCCGAGAAAACGATAAATGTCTCACCCAATCCCCATGTATCTCATATGGGTGAACTGTCTTGTGAGAGCTGCCACCATGCCCATAAAGCGTCAGAAAATCATTGCTCTTCCTGTCATGAGTTTGGATTCAAGGTACCCTGAATCAATATAAGGCAACATCATCCGTGACTGCCATAAAATATATGGACTGTAAATCACTTCTTCCTGAAAACAAGAAATGAGAGGTCTCAAAAAACATTCCACGTTTTTTCCGATAATGATCACCGATACCGCACCCCATATTTTATGGCCAAACTCCTCTTGACACACAAAATCCCTCTTCATATACTCACACCGTGAAAAAGGAAATTCTTATCAATATTGTAAACGTTAAGTAGCTTTGATGAAAGGAGGTCAGCGATGAAAAAAAATCCTAAGGAAATGAAGGACAATCAACCGGACATGACCCGTCGAGCCATCTTAAAGGGCGCTGCAAGTTTGGGTCTCATGGCATCGGCAGGCGCTGTCGGTTTAGCGGCATCTGCAAAGGATGCGGTGGCAGCCGGCATGCCCAAGAAGTGGGATGTGGAAGCCGACGTGGTAATCCTGGGCCTGGGTGGCGCGGGCACCTGTGCCGCGATTGAGGCCGCCGATGCGGGGGCTCGAGTGATCGTACTCGAAAAGCAGCCGCAGAACAATTTGATAAACAACACCCGTATGTCCGGAGGTATCTTTCATTGTCCGGATCCGACGGGAGACCCGGAGGCCCTGAAGGCCTATGCCAAGGCCATGTTCAGCGGCGAGAACCTTCCCACCATGCTGGAGGGCGAGCAACCGGATGTGTCCGACGGCCTTGCCGAGGCATGGGCGCGCTATTCACCGGGCAACCTTGACTTCCTGAAGAAACTGGATCCGGCATTCAACGGTGTCGCCTTTTCCCGTTTCTCCGGCGCCGCCTTCCCGACCTTTCCCGGAGCCAAGGAATCCAAGTACCGCGTCTTCGGCAGCTCCTTCAAGAACAAGGCCGATTTCGACATCCCCACCAAGGACCTTCCTAAAGCTGATAAAATGAACGGCGAGGCGTTCTTCACCGTCCTGAGAGAGGCCGTCGAAAAAAGGAAAGTCCGGATCCTGTGGGAGACCCCAGCCCGACGATTGATCATGAACGACAAGGGCGAGGTCATCGGCGTTATGGGCCGGAAGAAAGATGGCGGAGAGGTTGCCTGCAAGGCCAAACGCGGGGTGATCGTCACTACAGGAGGCTATGAATACAGCCTGCCGATGCGTCGTGCCTTTCTTGAGGGGCCCGGTGTGGAGGGATGGGCTTTCTACGGAAGCCCGGAAAACACGGGCGACGGCATTGCCATAGGCATGCAGGCCGGTGCGGCCCTGGCCAAGGTGGGTAAGGCCGCATCCCGCATCATCATGGCGGTCCCCATCCGGCATTATGGTCTGAAGATGGGCCTGATCACCGATTCCGTCGGGGGTCCCAATTCCATCGTCATTGACAACTACGGAAACCGGTATGCCGCGGAAACGCTCGTCACGACGGATCCGAGCCGCTATTTCTTCTACAAGGAAGCGGTCAAGTTCGATATCACCAAACTGATCTATCCCCGTGTTCCGAGCTGGATGGTTTTTGACGAGGCCTTCCGTTCCAAGGTCACCATCACCTCTCTCGGCATCTCGACGGCCGGGTTCGGGTTCGTCCCCTGGACGAAGGACAATCTGGATGCGATCAAGCGGGGATGGATCCTGCAGGCCGATACCCTGGAGGCCCTGGCCGCGAAGATCATGAATCATAAGGAAAATCGGAAGCTCATGGAGGCGGCGAATCTGAGCCAGACCGTCGGACGATTCAATGAATTCTGCAAGAAAGGCAAGGATGAAGACTTCGGCCGCAGGCCCGGAACAATGGGGCCCATCGATAAACCGCCGTTCTACGCCCTGCCTCTTTATGCGGGAGGACCAAACACTAAAGGCGGTATTGCCGCCAACGCCAAACGGGAAGTCTTGAACTGGGAGGGCAAGTCTATCCCCAGGCTCTTTACGGCGGGGGAAATCTCATCGGCCCTGAAATTCGTCTACCAGGGCGGTGGCAACCTGACGGAGTGCATCGTCTTTGGGCGCATCGCCGGGAGGAATGCCGCAGTTCTGAAACCCTGGAAATAAATGACAGGAATATCGGGGGAGGGAGAAGGGTGATCCGCACCCGACCCTCCCTCTTCTTGGAATCGAAAGAGAATATCCCATGGGAAAGGGCCATCGTTCGCATGAGAAGCGTTTAAGGATCGGCAGTCTCCTGTTCGTCATCAGTTTCTTTTTGGCGGTCCTGCCGCATATTGTGGAGGCACAGGAGGGGAAGTTCCTCGGGGACAAACACCAGGCGAAAGGCCTGAATTGCTCGGCATGCCACAAGGAAAGTCCTCCCAAGGAGGCGGTGAAATCGGAGACCTGCCTCAAGTGCCATGGAGATGCCGAAAAGCTGGCCATGAAGACCGCGGCTGTCCGGCCGAATCCCCATGATTCCCATCTGGGAGATGCAGCCTGCGAACAATGTCACCACAGCCACAAACCCTCCGAAGACGCCTGCAGCAAATGTCACCACTTTGGATTCAAGATTCCATAATAGGACAACGAGGCCTTCCGGATTGCCTTGATCACCTTTCGGTTAGTTGCATCCTGAAATGTCGGCATGGATTCCGGCGATCTGTACAACGACTTTGTCCGCTCTAAAAAGTACCGTTTACAATCGGTAATCCTTACCTAAATTCCAAATTGAAAGTCGCTGAGTTGTAGGTGTTCTCAGCAAACACTCCTTCCTGAAGTCAACAAAACTTTAATTGGTAAACAATAATGTTATTTCCTCAAGAATAAGCCCCGCCATAATTTACCGATAGAATCCCATTTCCCGATCTTCTATAACATCTTCGATTGAAACCGATTACTCAAAAAGATGTTTAAAGAAAAATCCCACGATGATCAAACCCCCAAAAACAGTTCCGGCAATAATAAATAGGGATGTTTTCACCGCATCTATTTTCTCATCCAGATTGGTTTTGGATAAAATAAATCCCAGAATGATGAATAGGACAATGACAAAAATCCCATGGGTCGTCCAGTGATGGCCTGAAAGGGACTTCATCCAGTCCTTCAACGGGGCATAGGTTTCTTTGGTAATGATCAACAACGCGTTGAAAAGACTGGCGACGAAAAACGATACGCCGAAGCCGACGGACAACTTATCCAATCCTCGATTTTCAGTTCTGGTATTCATTCTACTTACCTCCTAACAGGCTCATTTTTACGCCCTTGGTAATCATCGCACCAAAACCTTCCATGCCCAGTCCGAGGAACGCAATGGTCAATGCAATCATGATCGTTAGATTTCTTATGTTTTTATCTTTAAAAATCTCGTTGCGGAACACAACTACCGGAAGCATGATACTCAGAATAATCAGCATGAAGAATATATGTTCTTTTGCTTCCATGAAAAATGAATGGGACCATTTCCATGGCCCTGCCAAGATGATGTTTTTATCGCTACGACCAGCTACGCCGTAATAAACGACATACCACCAACCTCCGATCAGATACGAAAGCAACATGAATATCGTCGTACCGATACTGGCTATTTTTAATCTGAAACGGTTTCCTTCACTACTGTTTGCAGCTTCTACGGCAACCCAGATAGCTGCGATAATTCCAAAGACGCCGAATACCACGTGGGGCATTGTCATAAATTCCTTAAACATCTTCACACCTCCTTGTTTCTTGCTGCGTTAAGATATATCTTTTCGCCTGCAGACAACTCCGGATACAACACAACTATCTAATGTTTATGAAATGAATGATAAACATTAGAATCACGCTTCTTTTGTCTTAGTGTGTAATATAATTATTCAAGCAATATATGTCAACGACAGACAAACTAAGGCTGGTAAACTGATTAAGAAAAGTAGAAGAAGTCATTAACCTTATCACTAGGGTGGATGCTTGCCTAAGAGTATTCCGGGAGAAACGTTTTCAACTTGAAGGAGCCTGATTTTAAATGGTAATCCTCACCTCAATTCAGAACTGAAAATTGCAGAGTGGTATGTGTAGTTAATTAGCAAATCCTTTATGAAATGAAGGCAAATACTTATAATAAAACAAGTAGCTTAGATATATTTGTAATTCTCTTCTCACGCCTGTAACCGGGGTTCGACTCCCCGTGGGGACGCCAATTATAATAGCAGGTTGTTAGGTGAAATTTCCTGACCACTTGCTCCATGAAGATTTTCATTCCCCACCATATTCCCCACATCGGCAGGAAATAAAAACCCCCGGATTCCTCCCGTCGTCATCTCTTCACAAAGGTGATCCTTGGGGTTCTTCGTGGAGGCTTGAAAACAATTTCGCCGGGTTTATCCTTATCCCCCGCAACAGCTTCCCGGAGTGCCACAGGAATTGGGCGACCCGCAGCAGCCACCCCCTGTCGGTCCGGCAACTGGCCCGGATGAACCCTTGATATTGTGGGCCGACATCAACTTTCTGAGGTTACTGCCCTGACAGGCTTTGCATTGCAATCTCTCATGGCCGTCAAAAACGATATATTCATTGATGGCACCGCAGCTTTCGCATTGGTATTCGTAAATCGGCATTTTTCTCCTCTTATTTCCCTTTGTGATTGACACCTTGATTTAATGATGGGAACAGCCGCCCTGGTGACCGCCGCAGGTATGATCGAGCGTCAATTCCGGCAGTCTGTTCTCTTTCAGAAGATCGAGATTATTTTTCACGGTGGCTTCCATGGAACGGTAAACCCTGATCCCGTCGGCATTCAGTTTCCTGAGTGCACCGGCGCCTATGCCGCCTACGACGACCGCGTCAACCCGGCTGCCACCCAGTGCCATGATGGGATTGCAGGCCCCGTGCTCATGATGTATATCGCTGTTGTTGACGGCTGCAGCACCTTCTTGTTCCGTATCCACGATGATAAAGGCTGCCGCGGAACCGAAATGATTATAGACCATGCTGTCCATACCGTTATCTGCTTGAACTGGAAAACATACTCTCACAAATTACCTCCATTATTTCGTTTATTGAATTCTATTTTGAGGGCGTTGCCGTTTATAATCGCCCCCGTTAACTTATAGCGCACCCCGTCGAGTATCCTGCCGAAAGTCGCTCGGGAGATATTCATCCGCAGCCCTCCATCCTATACCTCTGCACAGAATCATTGCACAATCATTGAGCGCATGGACGACTGAAGAGTACGAGGGATGTCCGTGGCGATGCCGACCGTCATTACATTCACCCATAGCATGCGGCGTATGACTGTTTTTTTAATATCTTTGCCTGCTATCTTTCCATTATCTGTCTGTAAAATCATAAAAACTCACTTCTTCCAAAATGCTCGGAGACGGAATTGCAATCGTTTGAAGGTACCGCACTTTTTATTCCGTTCACGATCTCCTTCCTTACTTATTGGTCTCAAAAGGACGTCCCCGCCTGTGCCTATGGGGACCCCTGTCCTCCACGGCCCTATGAATGTTCTTGCTATCACAGGATGAGCACGGGGATGGCCTTCCAATCCCATAGGACAATTCCCATTCATGCCCGCAGTCATCACACTTGAATTTTCTCATTTCCTCCATTTTGATAACACCTCCTTCAATTCTCAGAGCTTTTCCATTTATGAGGGCATCTGCCACCTTTTTGTGGGCGGACGCTACGATTCTGCCGAAGGTCGTCCGGGAAACGCTCATTTTTTCTGCTGCCTGTTCATGATAGAGGCCTTCATAGTCGGCCAAACGAATCGCCTCGAATTCATCCACGGGTAAGACGACTTCGTCCAGCATGGATACCGGTATGCCTCGCGGTTTAAAGTAACCGCTGCCGGGCATACAATTAACTTGTCTTGGACATTTTGGTCTTCCCATGATTTACTACCTGAGGTTATTATAAACATATGTTCATAATTGTCAAGGGGGGAACTCAAATTAACTTCGGCGCTTTTTTTCATCTTGCTACACGTGTGACGGCCACGGATTCCTATGCCACTCTCTTCGGTTTCATAAATTTCCTTGCCAATCTGGGTGCCATCCTCTTTACGCTGATGTTCGGATTAATGAAAGATGCGATGGGGTCTTTTACTTGGGGGTTTTTCGTCCTCGCACTCCTGGCTCTCGCGGCCTATATTCTGAGCAGGAGGGGACTGCGGGATGACATCGTCAATAGTACAGCGTAGCGTGGGCTATATGAGCTATGTACAATAATCTTAATTTGATTTTACGATAGTTGTAATACCTGACTCTTCATTCTTCCTCCTACCAGGTTATTTTTATTATTTTCCCAATTCACACGACATTTCAAATGATAATCCTTAATTGACTGAAATCCACACACCAGCGCCGTCGAAACTAATAAAGATAACAAGTGGTAATGATCATCTTACATCCCTATTATTTTACCCTGTTATTTTTTATACTTGACATTTGATCTCTCACCGTGTGATGTAAATGATAATCATTTGCAATAAGCACTTACGCATAGAAAACTAAGGAAGTGCCGATGGAGAAAAAAAGACAAACCTTGGCCCAGGGCAAGATCAGGAAATCCGGTTACCGGATAACCTCAGGACGGAAGGCCATTTTGGATGTGCTTTCCGAGCAACACGGACATCTGAGCGCCGAGGATGTCTATAACAAGGTACACGAGTGCTATCCCGCCATCGGGCTCGCCTCCGTGTACAGAACCCTCCAGATGCTTGTCAATGTGGGTCTTGTCTTCAAATTTGATTTCGGTGACGGCCGGGCAAGATATGAGGTTGTCGAATCCCCGTCAGGCCAGGATCATCACCACCATTTTATCTGCACAGGTTGCGGCAGGATCATCAACCATTCCGATTTTATAGAAGAGGAACTGGCCTTCCTGAAGAAAGTTGAGGAAGGTCTGATGAAGAAGTATGGATTCAAGATCACCAACCACAACCTTCAGTTCCATGGACTCTGCAACCACTGTAAAGGCCAATAATGACCCGACAAAGGGAATGTCGATGAAGGAGATCTATTAAATGAACAAGGGGATCATCATGAACGAACAGGAGCAAGTGAAGGTCGGCATTATTATCTGCCATCGCTATCATCGTTGCGCCGGGGGCAAATGTTT
>Ga0007798_10000924_pt1 | contig 9945 bp, 8 predicted proteins | sample CryBogmetaGMA17M_FD_60370 | JGI IMG/M metagenome (GOLD analysis project Ga0007798, IMG submission 60370) | Freshwater microbial communities from Crystal Bog, Wisconsin, USA - MA17M | ecosystem: Environmental > Aquatic > Freshwater > Lake | place: Crystal Bog, Wisconsin, USA | collected 2009-07-06
ACGTATCACCGTTAGACGCGCTCACCACCGAACAGCAAACCGAACTCAAGCACTTATTCCGCCAAGCCTGCATGTTATGTCACCCTGACCGTGTTAGCGAGGCCGACAAGCTACAGGCGCAAGCGGCATTTGCCCAAGTGCATCTAGCCTATAAAAATGCTGATCTGGCAACCTTGCGCCGCTTGCAAAAAAACCTTAAGGACGGCAAGCCCTTTAAAGACCTCGCCGAAGTGCCGACTGAACTGGATCAACTCCGCCAACAAGTGGCGCGTTTGCGCCTGGAGGTTGAACGTTATATTGCCGCTATTAATGAACTGCGGAAAACGGACACTTTTCAGACCCTGTCTGCGCTCACTGACTGGGATAGCCATTTTGCAGAAGCACGGCAACAACTGGAAAACGAGTGCGAGAAATTCCGCACTGAATTAGAAGAAGATACGCCATGACCGAGGAAAACAAAAACTTAATCCCGCTGGGTAATGGCGCGTTACCGGCCATCATCGAACGGCGCACACAAATCGCTAACCGGGTGTTGGGACAACTCTGTGCAGACCAAACGGAGGGGTTTTTTCGAAAGTACCCTGAGCTTTTTAAGACTGCTCTTAGTCGTTATTATCCACTTGATGAAGGGATTATTGAAAGATTTGAGAATTTATGGGATTGGGAGCTATTAAGCAGGAATAAAGCATTGCCATGGAATATGGAGATTATTGAACGCCATAAAGATCGCTGGAATTGGGGAAATGCGGGTTTATGCATGAACTCTGCTCTGCCTTGGAGCATAGACTTCATCGAGCGTTACAAGGACCGTTGGCGTTGGGGTGATCTTGGCTTGAGCTCGAGCTGGTCAGTACCTTGGAGTGTAGACCTTATTGACCAGTTTAAGGATTATTGGCATTGGGGTGCTATTGGGTTGAGTTCGAACTCTGCTCTGCCTTGGAGCATAGACTTCATTGAGCGTTACAAGGACCGTTGGAATTGGGGTGTTTATGAAGGGTTTGATCATGGCTTGAGCTCGAATAAGGGATTGCCTTGGAGCATAGACTTAATCGAGCGTTACAAGGACCGTTGGCATTGGGGTGATCTTGGCTTTAGTTCGAATAAGGGATTGCCTTGGAGCATAGACTTCATCGAGCGTTACAAGAACCGTTGGCATTGGGGTGATCGTGGCTTGAGTTCGAATGAGGGATTGCCTTGGAGTATGGAATTTATTGAATGCTATGAAGAACATTGGGGTTCTTATGGCTTGAGTTCGAATGAGGCATTACCTTGGAGCATAGACTTCATCGAGCGTTACAAGGACCGTTGGCATTGGGGTGATCTTGGCTTGAGTTCGAATGAGGCATTACCTTGGAGTATGGAATTTATTGAATGCTATGAAGAACATTGGGATTGGGGAATAGACGGTATTGCCGTTAATGAAGGTATTCCTTGGAGTTTAGAGTTAATTAAAAAATATGAGAATCTCTGGGATTGGGAAGTATTAAGCTGTAACCGTGCATTACCTTGGTCACATCGTTTTTATGAAGATTTTGTATCACGTTTTGGTGATCATGATTTGTCTGAAATTTACGACGGCAATGTCTGCGTTTTAAGCCGCGAACAAGTTATCCGATTGCTAGAAACACTGTAACAATCGACTGCTAATAAAAGGCTAGGAGGGATGACGAAACAAGAATTTCAGGCAGTAATAGACCGCTTGACGAAGAAATATTCAAAACCTACGCCGAACCAGAACTCAGAGACCGAGAGCGAGCCGCAAAAGAACTCGCCGACCGGGAAGGAGCCGCTAAACAACGAGGAAAGCAACAAGAAGGAGTAGTCTTGCCCCTGTTGGTTTTTCCAAGTATTTTTATAGTACAAAAAAAACCGGTGTTGCACGGCCTTGTTTGAGTCAGCCATTGACGTGTTCCGCTATGTTAAACAAACAACTTTTTTCATCATCACTTGAGCACAATATGAGCGAATCTGATTGGACTAAATTAAATGGCACGTTGAGCCATAATAACGCAAGTAAAGAGTTTGAGCTTACCGAACAACAAATTTTTGGTGCCATAAAACAGGGGAAGCTGCAATATCGCCAAAACTCAGCGCATGGAAATCCCTACTTTAAGTTACTGCGCTCAGAAGTCGAGGCTTTCGCATTAGATGTTCATGGTGGTGCAGAAGCACTACATGCAATAGCTCTAAAGCACCAATTGAAAAAAATAAACACTGAAATCAATAGTTGCAAGAGGAAGTTATCTGCACTTGAAAAACAAAAGCTGGAGTTAAACAAACTATTGATTCCTTAACGTTTTGAAACGGGTAAAAAGCGAAAACTGAATTGCCGGTATTGCTGGGCTCTTTAGAAAAAATACGCTTTCAAAATCCGTTAGCTGGCAATAGTTAAATAACTACCCAACAAACCAGGCATAACCAGTCAGTAACTACCAGAGTGGAAAGCTTCCGGTCAATCTAACCCAGTCCCAACAAACACGCTGTATTCAAACCATGCAAAAAGACGACCTAAAGGACAAAACATCATCGGGATTTTTAGAAGTACCTTGGATCGTGTGCAAGATACCATCACGACCTTGCGCCGTGAAACGTTCCTCCACTTCGCTATTAACCTTCTTACACCTGTTAATAAAACTGCTTTATTGGCTGATATTATTGCCGGTAAAGGGAATAAAGCGATTGTTGGGCGGGTGACATACCAGTTTCTTTGTGAACTTCTTTGTGAACTTCAATCTTGTGAACTATTTTGCGTACACCAACGCGAGGGGGGGAACGCTTCTTGGACTGTAGTTTTCTGTAGCAACTGACTAATCCACACGCGAGGGATATTTTTGCGTACTCGTGCGTACTTTAATCCGTGCGCGAACATTGTTGTCGTGGCGTTATAACATAACATCCTGCTGTGCCAAATTGAGTGTGCCAAAATCATCTGTAACCCTTACAGTGTCTAACTATCACTGTGCCAAAATACCGCGATGGGTGTCTGTTTTTCTTGGCAACTTTTTTGGCAACTTATTTTCTGGCAACTTTTCACTAACACCCGCACGCGGGGGGAACATCTTGTTAAGTTTTTTTGTTAAGTCTTTTTTGTTAACTAAATGCTGTGGTAGATTTGCTGTCTCCAAATGTTTAAACAAATCGCTTCATCTGTTCAATTTCAATTTATGTTTTGACTATCCGCCTCAATATTTCGCGGTGCTCCTTCAGCAATATTGACAATTCGTTTCTGTATGCCCGCACGCTGCCGCCCTTAAAAGCGTTCCTCGATGTGATAGCCTTGCCTTCGGGTGTTTTAGCCCCTGTGCTGTTATTCCAGGGCTTCCAGTTCCGAATTAACCGGGATTGCTGCGCCCGTTGTGTTGATGTCCAGTGCCGTGCCGCCATAGTGCGCCTCCTCAACTAATAGTCTGTTCTGCTCATTTTTAATTTCTTCCGCGCGCGAGGCTTGGGAAGGCACACCGTTATTAACTTGCTGGTGTCCACCACCTGAAAAATTCGCTTGCTTGGCAAAGACAACGGGCGGGTTTTTGAGATTGCTCAATGTTTCAAGCGTCATCCGGCATTGGTTCTGTGCCTTCAATGCCATCCGCATAAACCCCTCGTAGTTGGGCATGTGCTGTTGACAGTGTGCCTTTTGTGCCAGTTCAGAAAACAGGAAGTCCAAAGTATGAGCTTGGCAAAGAAGCATGGCTTCTGGCCGTGCCATATTGCCCTTTGCTACCTCATCAATCTCTGTGACTAATGCCGTTCTGATCCCATGAACTGAAAGATCGCCGCACCAGCGTTGCATATTTAGAGCTGCGGTCACTTGGGGCTTTAAATAAGTTTTGTTTATCTCACTGTCAGTCAATTCACCGTCTGGTGAATTAACATAGACGGCCCGTTTATTTATAGGCGGGGCTGCTGCCGGTTTCGGCTTCGGTTTCGTTTTAGCCATTGGTGCGTCCTCAAATTTGTCAGTTTTCGTGTTGTCATCCAGGCTAAACTCGCATAATTGCGCCCGTCTTTCCGCTTCTTTCCTAATCTCGGGTGGTGCAGTAGGATGATACTCTTTCGCCCAAAGTAGCCAGGTCTGGAAGTCAGAACATAGCTGTATTGTTGATGCGCCAGGGGTCATTTCAGGTGGACTTGGGATTGCCATCGGCTTTCCTGCTTTCTTCCGTTATCTCGCCGTCAAGCTTTCAATCAATCTGGAACTATAAGCAATACAATAAACACGCATAAAAAGAATGCGATACCTTTTACTACGCCTGGATCATTAGAGAAAAACAAGCCAAAAAATGAGAAAACTGCACCGACTGCGAAAAATTTTTTCTTTATGCTCATGATTTGATGCCTACAAGGATGGCTGTAAGGATTTGTGCGACAGTGGGCAAATATGGGCATTATCCATACTTTGTATTAACTTCAATTTGCCAGCTATGAAACTCACCGCATAAATACATCTAGCCTTCCGGTTGCGGATTTGTTTAAGCATGTGCTAAATGAGTCAGGATAAGCCTAAAGTAGGCTAACTGTACCACATCGGCTTGATACAATTAAAATGTGCTTTATGCCTTTATCGACAACTGGTAAAGCTAGGCTTGGGCATTACAAAACCAAATTGAGAAAAATGCCTGACAAATAATTCAGGCATTGCCCCAAAATATAAAAAAGTCTGACCTTGCAACGGTGCGCCTTCCATGCCCTGCTTGTCTATAAACTTAATGCGCGTCTCTGGGAAACAAAAAGCCGTTGCCACTTTAGCCATAGACTGGAACCACTTAGTTTCTGTGGCGTTGTTGACCAACACTATGGCATGGGTAAGATTAGGAATTTCATTTACTAATTTTTCAGCAAATTGATTCATCAATGGCTGTGCATAAGGAGGGTTAAGCCAGACATTGCCCGACCAGTCTTTCGTTAGGCCGTTATCTTCGATGGTGTAAATAACCGCAGCCTTAACTGTTTTGTTTGCGCGTTCCGATGAAGCCGGATCAAGGTCAATCGTTCCCATCACGCTACGTGCAGCATCAATAAAAAGTTCCGGCGTGTACCACTCGTTTTCCCCTGAGTTTTTCCCAACATGCGTATCCCCTGCCTTTACCGCGATGTAAGCCTCATTGATGGAGACCTCACCTGATAAGACCTGCCCCTTAATTTCAGGCGAGGCATCCTTCCAGACCTTATCAGCCATCGCCACTTTGCCGGTTGACCAGCCTAAGTCATTGGCTATGGTTTCACGGGTGTTATGGGCGGGTAACTTTTTGTCAATAATTGACAAAATGTCTGTTCTTGCACCTTGTGACTTTTTGCCAATCTCCAGCAACATCTGTTTTTTAGCCTGCGATAGCTGGTATTTCCATCCGTCCGTAAGGTTGCGCCTGCCGCTTTGGTTATCAATCATCCACAGCTTAGCCGCCAAACCATCAGCAAAGTCGATGGCTACAGTTTTGAATGGCAAATCATGCCTGGTACAAATCTCGTAGCGGTTATGTCCATCTACCAGCGTGTTGTTAAAAACAACCAACGGCTCCCGGCATCCGTCGGCAATGATGTTTTGCTCAAGCTGCCGGTATTCTTTCGGTGACAGTGGCGGTATCAGTGCCTTAAATTCTCGGTTTATTTGTATATTCATTGCAGCTTAAAACTCCAGGTCATCATTGTAAGGCTGCGGATTATTGCCGTGGGCAGATGGCGGGCTATCCGCATGATCCGGTTTAGGTTTGCGCCGCTTTTGAATGTCGTAGGGTGACAAGCTGTTGTTTGCCGTGATGCTTAAACCGTGTTTGGTTTCCCCGGTAGCCTTGTCGATCCACTCGGAAGGCTTTAGCGATCCGATCACACAGAGCGGGTCGCCTTTCTGCAATCGTGCTATTTTTTCGGCAATCTCGCCAAAAGCCATTCCCGAGACGATTACGGGTTTTTCATCCCCCACTGAAACCGATAGCAAAAATTGAGTGTAAAACTTGCCTGATTGCCCGGTTTTTAATTCTGCGTTGCGGATCAGCTTTCCGCTTACGAGCGCGTCAATCATAAATATTCCTTGGTTGTTTTCAGCAAACTATACCCACCATGAAACATGGACATAGTGGGCATTTTTAGCGCCTAGAAGGGTGTGTTGTCGTCATACTGGTTTGGATCGACCAGTTCCAGCACCATGTAGTCAGGGTATTTCGCCAATATCCTTTCGGCATGATCACTGTTTAGGGAGCCTCGTACAGGATAATTTAGGGAGCCTCGTACAGGATAATGCCCGAGCATTTTTCGCTCATTCAAAGCCTTAAATAACTCGGTGCCATGGGCAATGAAACCATCCTCGGTGCGCTCCATCCATGCTTGGCAACACACAAAGTCAAAATTATCAAAAAGGTGTATTGGTGGCTGTTTATTGCCCCAAGCAGGGCCAATACAAAGCATAAAACACACGTCGATGTTATCGCCAATTCGCAGACGGATAACGATGTTATTGCCGAAGAAGTAATAAGTTTTAGGCTCAATGGTCAAATTCCGGTCATAGGCAAACTTTGCCACCTTTAACGTCTTCTCAACTAAATTTTGCTGCTCTGAATGTATGCGGACAAAAATATCAATGTCACTGTAGGGCTTTCCGTTCAATAGATCGCGGGGTAGGCCGCCGGCAATGACCGCGCCATCACCCTCTTTAAAAAACGCGCCATCAAGCTCTTTGAGAAGCTCGTGGGCTGTTGCGAATTGCGGATATTCTTTCAATGTGATGTTCATGTGTACAACCTTGCCTTTTGTGGCGTTTAAAGTTTAGTTTTGGGGTGGTGGTGCGTTAATTTTTAAAATTGAATCATGTGGCGGCCTCCCTTTTTGGGTTCGTCTTAACAAGCCATTGAGCATGTTCCCGGCTGGTTGCTTCAACTTGGATTGCTTTACCGGCTGGGCTGTAGCAGACGACAATCAATGCGCCGGGTTTCGGTTCGGGTAGCTCGTGATATTCGATTTTGGCGTTGAAGATTTCGCATTGGTGCGGGGTTTCGCCCCAGTGAGAAGCACCGCCAGGCATTACGCCAGCATTGCAGATACCCGCGCCTTGGCCGTGTTGGTTGTGGCATTTGAAGAGCAAGCATTTTCCGCAACTTATAAAGGTTTCGCGTATCCGTAACGCCTCGGCCTTTAACTCGTTGATGATTTCGGATTTGTGACTTTTTAGAAACTCCCTTTGGGTTTCTGTTAATTTGCTGAATGGTATGATCTTGAAATTATCACCTTCCAGTGTTACAGAAAATCCCGCTTCTTTTATCTTAGTTAATGCTGACATTAGAAAACCCCCGAATCTTCGAAAGCCGCTGAGTTAGGGTGTTTTATATGCTCCGAGTCGTGATAATTAGTGTTTTCATATTCACCATGTTCACCTTGTTCACCATAAGCCTTGGTTTTTTTAATAACCACCATTACGCCATGTTTGCCCGGTTTACTGATTTCAATATCAATTCCAAGTGAAGCAAGTGCGGGTTGCTGTCTGCGCAAAATGTCACCTAATCCTCTGGGTGACTTAGGCCATGCGTGTGATTCCTTCTTGAATTTATCAAGAGTCTCAAGCAAGGCTTTCATTGTGCCTTCAAATACCACCGCGTCCGGCATCCCGTTATGATTTTCAACCATTTCTCGGATAGCGACGGCAATAGGCGAGGCTTCGAGTGCCCGGCTTATACCTTCTGCGCGATTCGCCTTATAAAGCCTGTCAAATGTACCGGGTGTTTTGCCTAACGCTTGAGTCATCGCTTCACCTAGCCGGGTAAAATCTGCCATCCGTGGCGGATTAACAAGGATTACTTTCGGCATGATTGCCAATGTCTTAGCGAATAAATCGAGTAAGCCGCCAAAAATATCAGGCTTGGCACTATCCCACGCCGCATTGATTTCCGATTCTTCCAGGTATTCCAAGCGCGGTAATTCCAGCGTTATTGAACGATCTGTTGCGTCTTGCCGCGTTAATACACTGGGTATTGAATTGCAGATGATAGGGCGCTTAACATCAATAATCGCCTCTTCGTCATTGGTGTAAAACTTGCGCCCGGCATGACCGCCGCCAGTCGCCAAGGTACAAAAGGCATCCTGCATAACGGCGCTTAGGTGAGATAGGTTTTCATAACTTACTAAGCGGTTGCATCCCGCGCTTACGTACACATCCTCAACAGTTTTTGGTGCGCCTCTAAGATTAACGGCATTGTTATCAATCAACTGCCTAAGTTTGTCCTGTGTGCTGGATTTAACACTTCCATGTGTTCCAGTTAATGCAAGAATAGGCTTTGGCGACTCTACACGATAACTTTCGATCATCCATGCCAACACCAGTAAACGATCCTGATCCGGTATATTTATAAACTCCCATAACCTTGATAAATCGCCGCCAGTAATCGGCATTGGCAAGGCTTGCATGGATCCCGGCATCCAAAATTTAACAGGTGACTCTTTAATGACGCGCCATCCCGAAGGCAAAACCTCGATAACCTGTAAATCTACATCGCCAATAAAAATATAGTGGCCGCCGTTGTAATCGGCACAACGCAAATAAACCCGCTCCCGCTGACCGTCATGCTTTGCTATTCCAGACAAGGCAAAACACGCCTGTTTAATGGCTGATTCACTCGCTGACATGCCCGGCAAATCGCCTGCTTTAGTAGCCGTGTAATAGGCATAACTCAGCCATTCCACAAACGTCTTTGACCCTATCGCCAAGGTGTGGCTTATCGCGTTAATGCAAACCGTAACGAAAGTTTTATCAGCCTGGTTGTCGAAAAATAAAGCGCCTTGTTCTAAAACCAATGCAATCAACTCCGCTGCTGTAGAATCTTGCCTACTGCCTTCGCTGGATTCATTGACCGCCATAGCGTCAATATCACCCATCAACACGCCGCCGGGTTTAGCTTTCTTGATCTTTACCCGATATTCGAACCACAATGGCTTGTCGGTGCTAATCAGTTTTATGGCTTCCTGAAACTCAACGCTACCCAATACCGCTGGATTATCGGCGCAATCAATAAGCGCCCGATCAATTACCGCCAAGGCAACGGCAAACGCTTCGGTTGTCGCATCAACGGCATTTTCAAGGTTTAGAGAATCTTCTAAACGGTGAACATGGTGAACATGGTGAACGTCGATATACTCATTATCCCCGTCCGGGGTATATGTAGCGTCTGGACTCTGCTGATTATTCATAGAAAACCGCCCGGCTTAACACGTCATTCCAATCATCCCCCGGTGTAGGCGGTATTATGTATTTTCCACCAATTGCCAATGCTGCCAATCTTGCGGACTTCTGACCTACGCCTGATTCGTCATTGTCGCCACAAATGATTATTTCAGCCTGTGGCATTAGTAACCTAACAGCCTGAGCGACACTAACAAGATTACCAGCATCAAAAGCCACTATTGTTAGGTTGCCGCTTTCTTCAAACAAACTCGCGCCAGTGGCAAAGCCTTCAACTATCAATACGTTGGTGGTTTCGGTTTCTCCAAGCCAGTTAAAACAGGCTTTCTTTTTGCCGCCAGATAAAAACAGCTTGCCGCCGTCCTCATTAATGAACTGAAGATTTACCAGTTTGCGGTTTGAATCGTACAAAGGAATAACAAGCGTATTGCCCCGTCCTAGCCTTGCACCATGCGGCTGGATTCTCTTCTTTACTAGATAGGCGTGGCTTTCCGGTGCGGGTGTGGCACGACTCCAAATATAAGCCGCTTTTTGTGCCGCTGCTGTGTGCTTAGCGGATTCTTCGGCTTGGCGGATCAGCTTTTGTCGGTGGGCTTCAATTAAAAAATCAGCCTGTTGTTGGTTAGAAAGTTTTGGATAATTGCCATTCAGTTTCCACTTGAAAGTTTGACCAGACTTCCAGTTGCCAAACGATCCGGCTGCTCGTCCATCAATGTGCAGGACGTACCAGCCATTCAGCTTGTTTTCAATTTTGAATCGCGTCAGGTGTCCGCTTGCTACTATGT
>Ga0007798_10000925_pt1 | contig 9943 bp, 8 predicted proteins | sample CryBogmetaGMA17M_FD_60370 | JGI IMG/M metagenome (GOLD analysis project Ga0007798, IMG submission 60370) | Freshwater microbial communities from Crystal Bog, Wisconsin, USA - MA17M | ecosystem: Environmental > Aquatic > Freshwater > Lake | place: Crystal Bog, Wisconsin, USA | collected 2009-07-06
GAAGTCTGTGGTGGATCCCTGACATGCCGGCTCGTGTCTGTTCCGGACTCACGGACGCAAAGGAGCGCGGATTGTCTCATGCACTGGTGAGCAGGGTTAACCGGGGAACTTCCCAAAAGCTGGTATTACACGCGAAGATTAAAACACGTACTTAACCGATTACTCAAACCAGGAGAGATTGTATGGAATATGCCGATATCGACAGGATTTACCGTGATGTGCCGCTCGACAAGATCCCCTGGAATAGTGAGACTCCCCCGGATGCACTCGTTACGCTCGTGCAAAGTGGAAAGATTCACCCGTGCAGAACCGTTGATTTCGGGTGCGGTGCCGGAAACTACGCGATATTCCTTGCGAGTCTCGGGTTTGAAGTCATAGGTATTGATAGTGCCCCTGCAGCAATACAAATCGCACAGGAGAACGCACAGAAACATGATGTCAAATGCAGGTTTGTTGTTGCTGATCTTCTCGGTGACCTGCATGAAGTGAACGATACATTTGATTTTGCCTATGACTGGGAAGTAATGCACCACATATTCCCCGAAGACCGAAAGACGTATGTTGAAAATGTCTATAAACTCCTCAAGCCGGGCGCTCTATATCTTTCCGTCTGTTTTTCTGAGAAGGATTCCCAGTTTGGGGGTGTGGGAAAGTACCGCGGGACCCGGATGGGGACAACACTCTATTTCTCATCAGAGGCTGAACTGCGGGCACTCTTCTCCCCGCTTTTTGCCATACAGGATCTCAAGACAATCGAGATCGGTGGCAAATATGGATCACACCGTGCAGTGTATGCACTCATGGAACGTGCCTGAACTTCGTTGGAACGGTTTGTACAGCTTTTTTTTACGCACCAGCTTGCACTGGTATGCCCGTGAGATCGCGTACCCATCAGCGGCGGTCAGCATGAGGATGACCCCACACCCGTCATCTGCGATGCCAGTTATCGAGAGGTTTTGTTTTGCGGTATTCTCCCCCGCGAACGCTCAAGTGACGTGTCTGATGTGGAATTTTCTATGCTGATTATTGCGGATCTCTCATCCACTCCCGGATAAAACCACAATCCATAATATATAGCATCCCCAGAATATTGATCATCCATGACGAGCTGCACCACAAAAAACGAAGGTCTTGCCTTCATCATCGCGCTTGTCGGTTGCCAGCTGCTCGACTATTTCACTTCCCAGACGCTCTCGTTCATCGATCTCGTCCGCCCGCACGAGATCACGCAGATCGTCCATTTCGAAGACCTCCTCGGGATCGTCGTCAGTGTTGCCCTGGTCGCATGTGTCCTCATCTACTTTTTCGCGTCGCAATCAACCGTCTACAAGGCGGTTCTTGTCACGACACTGCTCTCACTGGTCGTCCTTCTCTTAAACGCCGCCGGTCTCCTGCGGAGCCTTATCGACCGGCGCATCGACCCGGTATACCTGTTGATGGACGCAGCGATCGTGTATACCTCGACCATCCTTCTCTTCTCTGTCTGCTACTGGGTGCTCGATCACAAGAGCCAGCAGGCCCGGTGCAGTAACCGCGGGTTCGTGCCGGTTCTCGTCTTCCCGCAGAACCAAACGACATTTCCGGGATACGAGAATTGGAGACCCGGGTTTGTCGATTACCTCTTTTTGTCGTTCAACACCTCGACCACATTCGGTCCCACCGATACGCTTATCCTCTCCAACCGTGCGAAGTGCATGATGATCTGCCAGGTCGCACTCTCGCTCATCGTCCTCCTCGTCCTCGCCGCACGGGCGGTGGGGATCCTCCGGTGATCCTTTTTTTTCCGGTGAATCCATGACCGGGGGCTCGTGGCGATCTGGGGTAACTGGGTGAGTTGTCACTTCACCGCTACTACTCCCGCCCCGGGTACAAGTCGCCGTGCCGGAAGCATCCGGGTGGGTGCGGGGTGATAAAGAGAAATGGAAATGGAACGAAGGAGCGGAGGGGAACGGGAGAAAAGTAGGAAGAGATCGACGAGAGTGGAGCGCGTTGCAGTGAGGGCACTCTTATCTTGATGGATGCCGTGTGTTCCGCTGCCGTCTCCTGCCCTGACGCGGGTAGTCTCCCTGCCGGTTCTGCACGGCACCTTTATCAACAACGCCCGTGCATGCAAAGTCGATAAACCCGTTGTACGCATCTGCCGAGAGCAGGCGGACGTGGATTTTCTGACCGACAGAAAGCCCGCGCTCGCCCCGCATCACCCGCCCCTCAGCAGGGGGTGCAAGGAGCCGGACATACGTCCCCTTTGCCGAAGCACCGGTGACCAGCGCTTCGAAGGTGGCACCGATCCGGTCTTTAAGCAGGACAGCAGCAGCGGCTTTACGCATGAACCGTTTGACCTTCTTTCCCGCCTTCTCCCGGTCAGTCAGCCATTCTGAGAGCGCGAAGAGTTCTTCCAAGCGGTAGGGGTTCGTCTTCCCGCACAGGACCGATTTTGCGAGCCGCTGGTTGATGATATCCACGTAACGCCGGTTCGGGGCGGTGGCGTGCGTGTAATCGGAGACGGCGAGCGAAAAGTGCCCTGTTGCCGGCATACCGGGTTCAAGCGTCATGTACTCGCCGGGTCCCAACAGTTTTACGATCGTGAGCGAGAGGTCGGGGAACCGTTCGGGATCGGCTTTTTTCTCGCGGGCGAGGAACCGTGCGAGTGCTTTCGCATCGGGTTTCGCGGGCAGTTTCTCGTGATACAATGCTGCTGTCATCACGATCCCATCCCAGTTTTTGGGGACGCGTACGACCCGTTGTATCATAGGGATGCCGGCTCTTCCGAGATAGTCCACCATCGTCCCGTTGGCTGCGACCATGAACTCCTCGATCACGCACCGCGCCATGTTCTGTTCAACAACGACGATGTCCCTGACTGCATCCCCGTCTACGACCGGCTGGGCTTCCACCGTGTTCAATACCAGCGCTCCCTGCTCCACCCGGTATCTTTTCAACCGGCAGGCTGCTTCGTTCTGGAGGATGATCTGTTCTTTTAGTCCCGGGACTTTTTCGACCGATGTCGGGATGGCTCCCGTCCCCTCCAGCCAGGCTCCAACTTCTTCATAGACGAGTTTTGCCTTGTTTGTCACCACCGCCCGGTACAGCCCACCGTGGCGCACATCTCCGTTCGGAAGAACCGTGTACTCGATCACGACTGCCATGCGATCCCGTCCTGCCAGAAGGGACGCGATGTCATGGGAGAGCTTGTCCGGAAGCATGGGGAAGGTCACGATGCCGGTGTAAACGGACGTCCCGTTATGGGCAGCATGCTGGTCGGTCTGCGACTGTTTCGGGACGTAGACATCGACGTCAGCAATTGAGACCCTGACATGGATTTCGTCGTTCTCACCACGTTCGCAGTATTCGATCTGGTCAAGATCCTGCGAATCGTAGTTGTCGATGGATGACCATAAAAACGAACGGAGATCCCGGAACTCATCCCCGCTGCCCGAGAAACTCTTTTCGGTAAGGGTGCTGACTTCCCGGATGACGGGTTGGGGGAATTCGGCTAAAAAGCCGTACTTCTCCATCGCGTGCCATGCGATGGTTTTCAGGTCAACGTCACGGTGGTTGCTCATGGTAATGAGAGAGAGATTCATTTTACGGCATAAATATCTCTCTCTCAATCTGACTCCTCGCGTGGCATCGGCATGCGAGGTGTTATACAGGATACATCTTATGACGATTGCCGATCCGAGTGCAGGGTGCCGGGCGTGGGGATCTCAGGGAGCCATTGCTGTGCACTGCCGTAGTAATCCCCCGGCTTTTCAAAACGGGAGCGCACTGCCCATCGCATGCAGTTCCTTTCTCGCTACCCAGAAGGCACGATTGGGTTTTATGACAAGGACATCGATCGGTCCCCCTACGGTCTTCTCCCGGGTCTGGAACCGCATGGAGTCGATGGTTGTCCTCTCTGCATAGATGGCAAAATCGATCGCATCCTGCAAGGTGAAGAACTGCCAGTCAATCGGGTACGCCGGGATCGGGATGACCGTTTTATCCTGCCCGATCGTGCCCACGGTGTTGAGGAGCCGTGACAGGATATCACTCTCCCCGCCCCATGTCGCGCCCTGCTGCCCGGGCTGGTTGATCCGGTTGATGACCAGCTCAGTGAGATTGACAAACCAGACATGCGGTATTCTTCTGCCGTTCTCCGTCGTATACCCTGCGATATGAAACGACGTGTCCGGCACCGGGGATAACAACCGGAAGTAGTCAAGAATCATCTGGGGGACCTGCTGGAGCGGGATGGTACCGATTGACAGGCGCTCGGCGATAAACGATTCGATGTACCCGCTGATCGGTATGCCGTTGATATCCGCAGCCCCGAAGGTCGAGATCCCAACATTACCCGGCGCGAGAAACGTCTTGTAATTCGCATCCGACTGGGGAACAGAGATCTGCACATCGTGACTGTCCCGCTGTTCGAGCCTTTTTACGGTCAGGCGACTGTCACTTGCCATGACGATCCCTTCCTGAACATAGAGAGTAATGATAAACGACATCTCCTGCACTCCTCTTTTATCTACGATGAATCTATGCCACCGGAAATAAAATAATTGATTCTCATCTCGTCATCGCTGATTAAGCGTTCACACCGGAAGCGGGTTCCGTTTCATCGGGAGGACGTTTGCACCCTCCATCTCCCCCTGCGCCCACGCGTACCGTTCCATGATCGTAGGTGGGAGATCCTTCTCATCGATCGGGACAAATCCATAATTGCCGTAGAACTTCGTGAGGTTCCAGACCGAATGCATGTAGAGCGTCTCCTGCCCGCACGCCTCTACGAGCCCCCACATGACCGCGTTCGCGTACCCGTGACCACGCTGGCTGACCGGGGTGAAGACGCCGTCCACCTCGAACCCGTCCGTGTGGCGTTTCCGCCGGGCGATCGAGACTGCCTGCCCGTCACGGAACGCCGCAAAGATCCGGTCGGTCGTGGGATCACCCTTTGTGTGGTGATAATCGACCCAGAGCGACTCTGCGATCGGGAACTCTGCAGAAGCCAGTTCCCGCACGGTGGCGCCGGTGCTGTGTTTCGCAACGTGCCGTGCCGGTGCAGACGATACAGGGAGCGGGGGTGCATCCTCGCCGGTGCCCTCAATACGGTACCCGGCGGGCGGAACATGGATCACGAACCGTGTCCCTTTACCCTCGGACCCGGTCTCCTGGATGGTCATATCGGTCACTTCGACGATCTGGCGGCAGATAAAAAGCCCTATCCCTGCGTGCCCTCCGGCATCATACTCGAATATCTGCTGTTTTTTCTCTGCAGGGATTCCAACACCATCATCTCTAAAGCAGAGGTCAAGTCCTTCATGAGTCTCGTGGTACGTGACGACAATGTTCTTCACTATGCCGCCATGTCGCAGTGAATTCTCCAGAAGATGGGTGAGGACATCAAAAAAAAGCGGATCTGCGTAGACCTCGAGACGCCCTGCCCAGCACCTGATCGAGACCTTACCGTCATCCGAAGGCAAGCGGGCGGTATCAAGCGTCCGCTGCACACTCATCCAGACCGGTGGGAGCGCCCCGAGATCCTTGTATGCCTCGGTAAGGAAGAGCTGGCGGGCGGCGTTCCACGCAAATGTACGGATACGCTCGAAGTACCCGTGGATGCCCATGTCCGTGCAGCGTGCATCCGCCTCATCTACTGTCTCGATGATTTGGTCGACCGACCGGTGGAGGTGGTCTGCCGAGAAGCGGGATAGGAGGTTAAGTTTGTCGTTTGCGGTTTTTAGCGCATGTTCGGCATGGACCCGGCTGGTGATGTCGACAAACGTGAGGATCGCCCGGTTGTCCGAGAGCAATGCAGCGGAGACGAAGACGATAAGCGTGTTCTCGTCCGGTAATGCGAAGGTCGTCTCAGCCTCATATACTGCTCCTTTACTGGAGAGGTGGAGAAAGAACTTCTGCTCGTCGTCTTCGTTCCAGAAGCTGGTGAGCGGGGCTCCATTTAGATCGGCAGCCTTCCTGCGGAGGAGATCAGCTGCTTTCCAGTTTGTTGCTTCGATGATCCGGTTCGCACCGATCCCTGTGATGAGGATGCTGCCCCCTTCTGAATAGTCAAAGAGACCTTTGTAGAGTTCCTCGTGCTCACGGAGACGCCGGGTGAGGTATGCAATCAGCCACCCGATGAGAATGAGGACACAGGTGCGCACCAGCGCCTCGGCAACAATACCCGATGAACTCCAGTTAAAGAGGACTGCCATCAGGAAGTATATCACCCCGATACCCCCGGCGATGATAAAACCCCATTTCGGGTACCGGTATGCAGCAATTACGACCGGGATATACAGGAGGTGGGGGATGACAACCGTGATCCCGTAGAGGAGCCCCACGAGATTCAACAGGAGAGCCGCACCTGCCGTGACAATGATTGCCACATCCCATATAAGATCACGCTTCTCTCGTACTGCAGAAAGGTTCACCGGGTAGTCCCCCATAATTCGGCTCCCCTTCTCGACCGGTAAATACTTTGCGATCCGTTACCCGTATGACTCCTTATGGCATTCATGATACTGTTCCCACAGCCCGGATACCGTTCATGCGAAAAACATGCGTGCGTCCTGCATGAACGTTTACTCCCGGATACAAAAAGAATTCCTTTTCATTTCAATAAAAATCCCGAATGCCCGCGGTCATTGTACCAGAAAAAAGAAATTGTTTTTGAGAATTACACTCATCACGGATAAAACGGCACATACCTCACGAACCGCATACCATGATTATCTCCGGCGCATTTGATCTTGTTATTTTCCGTACATATTTATCGCCCGGATCAGTTCCGCAAACCCATCCAGTTCCATCGCGAGCACCTGGTCTTTTGTCATGCCCATGCTCGTCTCTGCATCAGCGGTGAGCATGTCTGGACCACGGATCACTTCACGGTCAATCCCGTCCCGGCTGAGCACCTCGTGTGCTTCGGCATCGTGGACAAACGCCCGCCCGGGAATAATGACCGTCTGTTCAAGCAGCCGGAGATCGAGTTCCTTTATGTCATCAATGGTGATCAGGCATGCGATCTCTTTTCTCACCGGGACTGTTGGAATTGTGGCGCCACAGGCAAAGAGCACTGCATCAATAAAGGGGGCGGCAACGCTTCCGGAGATGACGGATGCCCTGCGCTGAACCTGCGGGAGTTTTTTTATCAGTGCGGGTTCGTGCCGGATCGTAAACGGGGAGCCTATTTCCGGGTCCCAGAGCGGGGTGCCCGAGATTTTCATGCGGAATTTTTTTCGTAAGTTGGTTACGGTATCGCGGAAGGATTCAACGGATTGTACCTGCTGTCCTTTGATGATCGGGGCATTGCCAAGGATCAGTCCCTGTTCGGTTTCATTTGCAAAGCGCATGAGGATAAGTCCTTTTGCTCCGCGATCTTCCAGCCATTCGCATGTGTGTTCAAGCACTGCGCCATCGTTGATGCCGGGAAGAACGACTGCGGCGGCGTAGACCTCGATTTCCCCGCATAACCGTTCCAGTATTGTTAATGAGACCTCGGGCGTAGGGTCATGCATCCAGCGTTTGCGGAGCGCCGGGTCTGTGGCGAAAACCGTGAACGAGATTTCGGAGAGCCCGTTATCTATGAGGAGGTCAGCGATCTTGTTGTCATCCCAGCCTTTGCCGCTCGTGTAGCCGATATGGAGCGGGGCTTCCATCGCACCTAAGAGTTCGATGAGATCGGCAAACTGCGGGTAACAGCTGGGATCGCCACCGCCGCTGATAGTTATGCGATCAAGGTCGCCGGATTTTGTTTGCAGTGCGGCAAGTGTTTCATCCGCTATGGTCTTGAGATCCTTAAAGCCTGTGTATTCTTCCTTGACACCTTTTGTGCAGTAATCACAGCCTTTTTTGAAGGGGAGGCAGTACCGGCAGCCGAATGCTTTGACATCTTTTACATGTTTGAAATAGCAGTATTCGCAGAATCCCCGGCAGTCGATACCTGCGCGTCCCCCGATGTCAACGGTCAGCTGTGCCATGGTTACTGATCAGTCGGTTGTTGTGCGTAAAAGGTGTTTGGAAATGATAAGAATAACAGGTTAATTATAACCTAATCTCCCAAAGAAGTCAGGCACATGAGGATAAGTCAGTATCTCCGAATTAAAAAAAACGAGTGGAGTTATGTTGGCAGTGCTGGTAACATGACAACGGATGTTCGAGATCAACTCTACGTCTTGGGCATGAAGTCAATTCTGGTTTCTGAAAGGACACCTAATGTGTAGTGTACCATTTTACCGCTAAATGGGTCCCGATAGATCAGCACGACCAAAGACCCGTTTGCCGCAACTCACGCACAAGGATAAAAAAACGTATGCCTCCGAAGGGGATACAGAAAAACCTAAAAAAGGAAAAATATCGTTTTTGGATTTTTTATCTGTTCTTTCTCATCTTCTGCATGCCGGCGACTGCGCCGACAATACCGAGTGCTGCACATGCTGCCACTATTGACGGTGGCGATGTCGGCGCGGGGGTGGGTGTCGTGGGCACGGTAGTCGGTTTGCGGGTCGTCGGACGTGGTGTAACTGTGGTCTGCTGCGTAATTATGTCCGTGGGTGCCACGGTCACCTGAGCCGGTGCATAGAGGCGCACATTGTCGATATACCCGATGGCATATCGGTTCATCACACCGTAATCCCCGCCGGATCCGATATAGATCCGGTTCATGCCGTGAAGTGGTTCCCACGTATTGAGGTAATAGCTCCAGACTTGTTTTCCGGTCGTCTTTTCAGTAACCCGTTCGGTGAGGGTTTTTTGACTATCATCATAGTTTACTACCACATGGTACGTTTTGTTCATCTCGAAATTGAACGTCGGACCACGATAGGATGCTGTATCGAAGGATGTGTGGCTGTTCACTTCCATGAGTTTTGCGCTCATCGTCACCAGGCGAAGCCAGAGAATATTACCGTACTTTGGATCGTTTGTGAATTCAGTGAGGACATTTGGACCTTTTGACCGGTCCATTTCAGTTCCGGAAAAACCGAGACGAAACGAGGTTCCTTCATCAACCTGTTCAAGAGTGACATCATATTCAAGGGTGAACGAACCCCCGACATATTCAATTGGGGGAGTATACGCGTAGTTTTGAGTGCTGGGTTCAATGCGGAAATGGTACATGCCTTTGCCGGGATCCCAGTAATCCGATGAGGGGTTATTGGTCGTCCATTGGGGATTGGTGGAAAATGCCGTCACGTAGAGGCTGGTTGGTCCATTGCCGGATTCTGCCTGGATGGGGCAGACCAAAAGGATCAGGGTTGCCACCATCGTTGCGATTATGAAAGTTGAGAATAACTTCATGGATCTCTCTCCGTTAAGCGGGTGAACTGTATGTATCCGGGCATATGCCCGGACAGTATTTTATGATGTATCCTGACCCGGGCTCACGCAATACTGATAGTAGGGTAATATGGTGCACCGTATTTCATAAAAATATCGACCGTGCTAATTGAAAGGAACAGAGCAAAAAATCCGACTTCTAACCTGTTATGATCTTTGTCACATTTGATTCCGATGCCTGTTTTTGGGGCTAAAAAAAAAGAAAGTTGCCAATTTTACCGAAGAGGTTTTACAGAGTGATTTTGTTCTTGTTCAATTTCACACTCTTTTTACATTTGTGAATTACCCGTATCGATTGATGAGGCTACGCCGCGCAACAAAATTGCCATTTGAGGGATACAGATAGGATGAGCACTATATTTATCACCGAAATAAGGCAATATCATAACGAGTAACGTATCGCGATAGTAGTCTAGCGGCAGGACAGGAGCTTCCCAAGCTTCTAACCCGGGTTCGATCCCCGGCTATCGCATTGGATTATGGACACTCTTCCCGAACGCTCTGCCATGCGTATCATCGCCGAGAACCGCAAGGGGGTTCTGCGCGATATTGCCACGGTGATGGCAGAGCACAATGCCAACATCGTGATGATCACCCAGGAACTGTTTGAGTCCGGTCCCTA
>Ga0007798_10000927_pt1 | contig 9927 bp, 9 predicted proteins | sample CryBogmetaGMA17M_FD_60370 | JGI IMG/M metagenome (GOLD analysis project Ga0007798, IMG submission 60370) | Freshwater microbial communities from Crystal Bog, Wisconsin, USA - MA17M | ecosystem: Environmental > Aquatic > Freshwater > Lake | place: Crystal Bog, Wisconsin, USA | collected 2009-07-06
GTCATTCACGACTCGGCCGAGATTGAAATCAGCTTTTGCCAAACCAAGCAAATCAATGCGTTGGTTACTTGTGATCATATTGAAATTCCTGATGTTTTAATCAGTGATAAAATTTTGATTAAAAAAGATCCAAAACCTATTAGAATTCTTCATCCTGAAGGTCATGACTATTTTGAAATTCTCAGGAATAAATTAAACTGGAGCAGTGGCTACCACAGCTAATCACTATGCTATTAAACCTAAATATTATTGACCTTGCCGTCGTAAAATCACTCGATCTTGACCTTGAAAAAGGCATGTCGGTTCTTACCGGCGAAACCGGAGCGGGTAAATCTATTTTATTAACCGCTTTAGGCTTGGCGCTGGGTGATCGAGCTGATTCAGGCTACGTTCGACCTGAATGTAAACGCGCCGAAGTTAATCTTGAGTTTGATTTGGCCGATGCGCCGGATGCCCAACAATGGCTAAAAGACAATGAACTGGATGACGAGCAACACTGCTTAATCCGGCGCATAGTGAACCAGGATGGTCGCTCAAAAGCCTACATTAACAACCGTCCCGTTACCTTGCAGTTTTTGCAGGAACTGAGTGAAAAGCTGGTTGAAATTCACGGTCAACACGCTCACCTGACCTTACTTAACAGTGATGAGCAACGCCGTTTACTGGATGCTTATGCAAAAAACCAAAGCCTTCTTGAGCAAGTCAACACCTGCTATAAACAATGGCTGCTTGCCCATAAAGAGCTGGCAAGTTTGATTAAAGCCAGCGTAGACCAATCCGAACGCGAAGAATTGCTGCGTTATCAGATTGAAGAATTACAACAATTGGATCTGGCAAATTTCAGTTATTCGGCTTTATCGGAAGAACACAGCAAGATGGCCAATCTGGGGCAGATTTTATCCACCGGACAAGCCCAGGTTGACCTGCTTTATGAGGGCGACCCGCAATCGGTTAATCAAATGCTGAGCCATAGTGTCAGTGAGTTGACTCATATTTCCCAATTTGCGCCGGAATTAACTGAAATATGCACGCTTTTATCAGAAGCCCAGATTCAAACAGAAGAAGCCGCCATTCAATTACGGCGCTTTCTGGAATCCCAAGAAGCCGATCCACAACGCATGGACTGGCTGGAAAACCAGATTGGCGTTATTCAAAGTCTCAGTCGCAAACATCACGTGACACCGGATGATCTGCCTGAATTGGTAGACAAGCTTGAGGCTGAACTGGATGGACTGACGCACAGCGGCGAACGCATTGAGACCTTAACAGCGGATACGGCGCAATTACTTGCCCAATACCATCAATTGGCCGCACAATTGTCTGGACAACGGCGTCAAACCGGACAAAAATTACAAAAACAGATTTCGGACATGATAAAAGAACTGGGAATGCCGCAAGGTGAATTTTTGGTTGATATTACCGATTTGGATACCGATGCTCCGAAACTAAACGGCAAGGATAAAATTGAGTTTTTAATCAGTGCCAATCCGGGGCTTCCCCCTAAACCACTGGCTAAAGTCGCTTCGGGAGGAGAATTATCGCGCATTAGTTTAGCCATACAAGTGACGACTTCCAATGATAAAACCACGCCCACGCTCATTTTTGATGAAGTGGATTCTGGTATCGGCGGTGGCGTTGCTGAAATTGTCGGGCAAAAGTTACGCAGCTTAAGCCTTAATCGGCAAGTGATGTGTGTCACGCATTTACCGCAAGTTGCGGCACAGGCGCACCACCATCTTTACGTTGAAAAAAATAATAAAACCGACATAACATCGTCCAGTGTCAGGTTATTGCATGATAATGAACGCATTGAAGAAGTTGCCCGCATGTTGGGCGGCGTTACTATCACGGCCAATACCCTGGCGCATGCCAAGGAGATGTTGTATCAATCTACTTCCGGCATTCTGCTGGAAGGTACAACCACAGGACCATAAAAAATGAATCGATTTCCAGCCGAATGGGAAAAACAATCTGCCATCTTAATATCATGGCCACATAAAACAGGCGACTTCAGCAATCGACTTGAATCTGTAGAGCAATCCTACAGCGTTATTGCTGACACGATTACCCAATATCAAAAGCTCATTATCGTCTGTAGAGATGAGAGCCATCAACAACATATTCGATCGTTAATCAGTAATCACGACACTATCGACTTTATCCATGCCACCGTTAATGATATCTGGGTTAGGGATACGGTTTTTCTTAGCGTAGAAAAGGGAGGTGCCATCACCCATCTTAATTTTCTTTTTAATGGCTGGGGTGAAAAATACCAGCATCAAAATGACAATGCACTTAACCACAAACTGTTAAATGCCAAACCCTTTAAAGGCAAAGCCTATAAAGACATTGATTTTATACTGGAAGGCGGCAGTGTCGAAAGTGACGGTATTGACACTATTTTAACCACGAAACAGTGCCTGTTAAATCCCAATAGAAACATCGGCCTGACACAACAGGAAATAGAACAACAACTGCTGGAAAATCTGGGCGCTAAACGGGTATTATGGCTGGATCAGGAAAACCTGTCCGGCGATGATACCGATGCCCACATTGATACCCTGGCCCGCTTCTGCTCAGCCAACACCATTGCTTATACCAGTTGCGATGATGCTGATGATATGCACTATACCAGCTTAAAATACATGGAAAGGCAATTACAGGACTTTAGAAACCAGGCAGGCGATCCCTACCATTTAGTCCCCCTGCCCTTGCCAAAACCGATTTATGACGAAGAAGGGCAACAATTGCCAGCCAATTACGCCAATTTCTTAATCATTAATCGTGCTGTCATGGTGCCGGTTTATGGTGATCCCATGGATCAAGTTGCTCTGCAACGCTTGGCTGAATGCTTTCCCGAGCATGAAATTATTGCAACTCCGTGTCGGCCATTGGTACATCAATATGGCAGCTTGCATTGCATGACGATGCAGATTCCTGAAGGTGTATTGAGTCCTGTTGTTTAAATAACTCGCTACTTATTTAAAACTGGGACGGGGTTAAAAGCCCCGTCCCGCTTGGAGCTTTTATTAGATAAATCCCCCTCGGCCCCCTCGCTTTACTCTCCCCCTTTTTCAAAGGGGAGGTGATAATTACGATGTTATTTGTTTTTCTTCGTGCTCTTCGTGTCTTCGTGGTGAATAAATTTGTTTTTCTTCGTGTCTTCGTGGTGAATAAAAAAACTTACTTTTCCCCTTGAAACGCCGCCAAATACTTCCCATAGCCAGTCGCTGCCATTTCTTCTACCGGAATAAAACGTAACGCTGCCGAGTTAAGGCAGTATCTAAGTCCGGTTGGTTTCGGACCGTCAGTGAAGACATGACCCAGATGTGAATTGCCATAACGGCTACGGACTTCAGTACGTGGCAATATCATAAAAAAATCCTTTTTTTCAGCCACATTCTCGGGAACCAGTGGTTTGGAAAAGCTGGGCCAGCCGGTACCGGAATCATATTTATCCCTGGATGAAAACAGCGGTTCACCGGTGACAACATCCACATAAATACCTTCCCGTTTTTCATCCCAATAGGTATTTTTAAACGGCGATTCTGTGGCTTCTTCTTGGGTTACCTTGTATTGCAGAGGCGTTAGGGTTTTACGTAAAATGTCATCAGACGGTTTGTTGTATTGGCCACTGCTTTTTTCCTGGCTGACTTTTAAATGCAAGTCATCGCCCCAGGTTTTTTCCAGATATTGATCGCGTCCTGATTTAAAACGGTAGTAGTTATATCGGACGGGGTTCTTTTTGTAATAATCCTGATGATAATCTTCAGCGGGATAAAAAGCCTCAAACTTTCTTATTTCAGTAATAACGGGCGCTGCATAACGCCCCGATTTGTTTAATACTTGCCGTGACTGTTCCGCTTTTTGTTTTTGTTCTTCGTTATGATAAAAAATCAACGACCGATATTGCTCGCCTCTATCAACAAATTGCCCGTCATTATCAGTTGGATTAATCATCCGCCAGAACGCATCCAGCAGGGTTTCATAGCTGATCAGGTTGGGATCATAATAAACCTGAACACTTTCTACATGCCCCGTAATACCCTTCGAAACGTCCTCATAGCTGGGGTTGGCAACATGACCGCCACTAAAGCCTGAAATCACTTCCTTTACGCCTGGCAGTTTTTCAAAGTCTGATTCCGTACACCAAAAACAGCCACCTGCAAAAGTGGCAACGGATTCATTTACCGGCTTTACTGTCGCGGTTGTGTCGGCGTAACTGTTACCTGCAAACAGCGCGACAATGACACTATAGACTAAAAATATACTTGCTCTCATGGCACGCCTTTTTTAAGTGAGTTACGGATTGATGGCGTCTTTTTGCCATAGTTTCTTATTGATGCGAGTGATTATGTTCGTGTTCGTGCTCATGTTCCGGCTCCGGCACATCGGCATGATGATGTTCATCGCCGTGTTCATGATCATGACCGCCTTCGGTAACCGGAACCGCCTTAACCGCAACGCCATATTGATAAACCATTAAGCCACCCAAATCAGCACCCAGCAACATCAGCACACAAAGCATGGCGGCAAGTAACAAAAACAAACTGTTGGCGCCACCCCGGATTAGACCCCCACTTTTTATCCGCCATGCCGACAACGCGATGGACAAAGAAAGAACGGATAAACCAAAATGTTCATGACTCTCCATAATCTCATGTACATTGCCTCCGTGTATGACTGAACCGGCGGCAATAAATCCGGCAATCACAGTAAACACAGCGGCGATGCTGCCAATATAAAGAAACCAACCGGCAACAGCACGCCATTGCGGTTTTTTCGCCAACGTACCAATGACATCCAGAATAAAAAAAACGGACAAAAAGGCGATAGGAAAATGTACCAGTAAGGGATGAATATTATCCATACCGGCAATTCCGGGCAATAGTGAAGAAAAAATATCCCCCGGCCCTTGCGTGGTAAGATTCTCAAAAAAAGCCAACAAGCTTGAAACGCTTTCAGCAATACCGCCGCTGTGGTCGGCATTACCATGAATCTGAAAAGATAAAAAGTTGTTCATAATTATCGTTATTTTTTTATTTGATTGGTAAAAAGAATAATTTACTTGAAATCTGGCTAATTGCAAATAAACAGGAAATGGCGCGCGCGGCACGCCCTACGTAAGTTGATTAAAAAACATCTATTGTAGGGCGTGCCATGCTTGCCTTAGGTACTTTAATCATGCCGTTTGGCATCAAGCGGTAATTTATCAAAGATGGGGTGTTTGCCAACGCCATAATGTTCCGGATAATAAACCGCGCCCAGATACAAACCGTCCGGCGGTGCGGTTATTCCGCCCAGCTTGCGGCATTTAACGTCTAGCAATTCTTGTGTCCAGTCTACCGACTGTTTTTCTGAGCCTATCGCCATCAACACCCCGGCGATATTTCTAACCATGTGATGTAAAAAAGCATTGGCCGAAATATCGATAATCACTTTGTCTTCTTCCCGATAGACATCAATAAAATACATGGCCCGAAAAGGACTTTTGGATTGACAGCCTTGCGCCCGAAACGATGAAAAATCATGTTTACCGATTAAGTGTTGTGCAGCTTGATGCATTTTTTCGACATCCAGCGGTGCATGACACCACGTTACTTGCTTGCGCAATAACGCGGATTTAATGGGTCGATTGAGAATAATATAACGATAAAAACGGGCAATAGCGCTGTACCGTGCATGGAAATCATCAACCGCTTCTTTAACCCAGGTAATTCTGACATCATCAGGCAGATTACTGTTGCCACCCAGCATCCAGGCATGAAGATCCCGTTCTATGGTGACGTCAAAATGCACAACCTGCTCAAGCGCATGCACACCGGAGTCGGTTCTTCCTGCACATTGCACCGTAACCGGATGGTTAGCGACTTTTGATAGCGCTTGCTCAACGACTTGTTGAACGCTGCGTTGATTGGTTTGCCACTGCCATCCCGAAAAACTGCTACCATCGTATTCAATCCCTAAAACCAATCGTGTTTTATTCATGAATATAAACCTTAACCCCAGCGTCCACCCGATTAAATAAATCCAGCATATCGGCATTGTTCATGCGGATACAGCCATGTGAATCCGGCTTGCCCGTCATTAATTCATCAGGACAACCGTGGATATAAATGTAACGCCAGGCACTATCGACTTTACCATAACGGTTTTTGCCCGACTCCAAACCGCCTAACCAAAGAATGCGGGTCAAAATCCAGTCACGCCGGGGATTTTTCTTGCCCAGCTCAGGATTATAAACTTCACCTGTTGCTCGGCGGCCAATAAACACCGCGTTAAGTGGCTGATCGGCACCAATTTTAGCCCTGATTTTATGCCAGCCACCCGGTGTACATTCACTGCCCATTAATTCGCCCATTCCATTTTTAGCTGTGGAAACGGAGTAGCACTGCACTTTGTTCCCCGCCACATAAACCGTCAATTGCTGACTGGCGATTCCAATATCCAGATAATCCTGCACCTCGACCGTTTCATTATTTTTCACACGCACTCAAACTCCATTCCAATTAGAATTCATTAGATTTAAGCACATATAATAAAGTATTATCTTTTGAAAAGTTAGCATGGTAGATTAAGCACGGGTATATTTTTGGAAGTTAATTAACCGGAACACCTTGAAAAAGGGGGATGCGATAAGTACTCTTAGCTGACTCCGTTGATTAAATATAAAAATTATATGAATGGATCCAATCAAAACAAAAATCAATCGAGTCTGACCCCATTGATTCTTTATGAATGGATCCAATCAAAACAAAAATCAATCGAGTCTGACCCCATTGATTCTGCATAAACCGTCAATTGCTGACTGGCGATACCAATGTCCAGATAATCCTGCACCTCGACCGCCTCGTTATTTTTCACACGCACTCAAACTCCATTCCACTCAGAACACAACAAATTTAGCTTTATATGGTAAAGCAATATCACTTAAAAAGTTTGCGTGGCAAGGTAAGCATAGCCTCTTTTTGACAGGTAAAACCTGAATGCAGCCCTGCGTTTTCTGGTTTGACTCTACCGTTTTTAAATGCTGAAATTAAACAAGTAGCCTTGATGTAATGCAGTGGAATAGAAGCTACCTTGTTTCATGGACATTTTTCCAGCCATTATCAGCTTAAACTCTACGCATATAACAGTTATTACCTGTCAAAATTCAGTGTCGTGATAAAATGTAAATGACAATTTTGCCTAAACAGACCCACCACTACCCACTACTGATGATAAAAACCCAGAAACCGCAGTCCAGTCTGTTATTAGTAGATGACTCACCGCTTGATTTGGCCACTTTGGCCGCTATTTTAACTGAATACCGTTTGTTTACCGCTACTGATGGTCTACAAGCTTTATTGGTTGCCAGTCAAGAGCAACCGGACTTGATTCTGTTGGATATCGGACTGCCTGGCATGAACGGTTACGAAATCTGCCAACAACTCAAACGACAAGCCAATACTCAACACATTCCGGTCATCTTTATTACTGGTCTGCATGAAGAAGAAAATGAAACCCAAGGCTTTGAGGCTGGTGCGGTGGACTACATCACCAAACCGATACGACCAAGCATTGTTCGTGCACGTATAGCCATACAGTTAATGATTAAGAAGCAACATGATCAACTGTTACTAACAGCAAATACCGATATACTAACCGGCATCGCCAACCGCCGTCATTTTGAAACCGTCATACAAAATGAATGGAACAGAGCCTTACGTTATCAAAAGCCCCTGTGCCTTATTATGGTTGACGTGGATTACTTTGGACATTACAACGATCTTTATGGACATGTCGCCGGGGACGATTGTTTAAAAGCAATCGCCAAGAGCCTCGACATGACTCTGCGTAGAGCCGGTGATATGGTGGCTCGCTGGGGCGGCGAGGAATTTGTTTGTTTAATACCGGAAATACCAGAGGAACAAGCCATTAAACTGGCTGAAAAAATATTGCAGGGTATTCGTGACTTAAGCATTACCCATGCAGGTTCTGATGTAGCCTCTCACGTTACGGCTAGTTTGGGGTTGGCAGCGCTAAATATCTCCCATCACACTGCCTGGCGAACGTTACTTAATCAAGCTGATCAAGCGCTTTATCGTGCAAAAAAGCAAGGACGAAATCGCTTGGTTTGGTAGTATAAAAATCGGTCAAGCCTGAGCAATATGTTCAAGTGTAAGTATTAACGCATGACGGGATTTGCATAAAAAAACAGTTACTCCAATAGGATGTGACTAAACTGGGTTCCCAAACTGGAGCTTGGGAACCAGCGGGCAGCGAAAAAAAACTTAGTGTTCTTCCTGTCTTCGTGGTGAAAAATTTTTGTGACTTTTCTGGATTAAAACTACCGATCTATATGAGGTTCAAGGTGAACAATATGTCCGTGCTCGTCATAAAAAACGGTAATCATTGAAGCCGTTCGGCACTGTTGTAATTCATCAGCTTTTACCTGATAAAACGCACACAGCTCGGCATCATTAACTTTTTTTTGCGCTGCCGGCAGTATCGACCGCTTCCGTAAGGCACGATAAAGTATCCAGCCTAACCAAAGCGCTGCCATAATTAATAAGGCTACACCGTATATCCCCATAAGTTCCAGCAGGCTTTTGTAACCGCCAAACCAGCGCATTTGATTAATCATTTTTTTATCGCCCAGCACCCAACTGCACAAAGTGACCAAAGGCACCAATAAATAAATCCACATCACCCAACAAATCACCCAGACGAATAAAGCGCCCAAGCGTTTTTGCAGACTTTGCAAATGCGGTGCATTAATAATGTAACCTTTCATTTATGGCGCAAGCCTCTGTCTACGGTAACCCATACGGCGCGCAGTCCACGCTTCTTTTTTATGGCCCGAACCGAACCGACAATCGTGGTACCGACATTGATAAGCCAATACACGAGAGGATACCAGACCATCCAGTAATAATATCGCGCAACGCCGCCGGCACTCGCTTCGTAACGCGAATCTATAAACAGGCTGACGCCAAATTGTATTAAACAGGTCAGGCTCAGTAACATGCTGGTCCAACTGGGGCTTAAATCATGTAACGATTGATTGGTTGATTCGTTAATCAACGCCACTGGTGCATAAAATAAATGCAACAGAATCAAAAAAGCCCAGAAAATACTGATTAAGCATTCACCGTATAACAACCACATACCTCGGGATGACCAGCGAAACAGGGCGGGGAAATACCGCAGTAACACTTCAGTGCCACCCTGTGCCCAGCGTGCCCGTTGTTGCCACAAGCCCTCCAGGGTTTCCGGCATCAATACCCAGCACAAGGCGTTGGGTTCAAAATAGATAGTCCAGCCGGCCAACTGCAATTTCCAACTGATATCGATGTCTTCGGTGACCATATCGTTGCTCCAATAACCCACGTCATGCAATGCAGATTTTCGGAACGCGGCGATAACGCCGGAGACGGTAAATACTTTGCCGTAAGAGCGTTGCGCCCGTTTAATCATGCCGACAATGGCTGAAAATTCGCCCACCTGAATCCTGCCTAACAAGGTTGAGCGATTGCGTATGCGTGGATTACCGGTAACGGCACCGACGGTAGGATTATCATTAAAATGACGTACCATCCAGGCAATGGCTTCGGGAGCCAGCAGCGCATCACCGTCAATGCAAATCAGAATTTCACTGTTAGCCAACAAGGCAGCAGTACGCAAGCCCATCGCTTTGCCTTGGTTGGTATGTAAATTAATCACACGAAGCTGAGGGTGTTGTTCGGCCAAGTCCTGCAATATTTCCAGAGTGTTGTCTTTACTGCCGTCATTAATGGCGATAATTTCATAGTCGGGGTATTTTTGCCCAGCAATTCTCATTATGGCATCAATCGGCTAAAATAGAAGATTGACTTTACCGATGAGACGAATTTATGAGCGCCCCCTTTGGAAAAAATGCATTGAGCCTTAGCGATGTGACTAAGC
>Ga0007798_10000934_pt1 | contig 9864 bp, 12 predicted proteins | sample CryBogmetaGMA17M_FD_60370 | JGI IMG/M metagenome (GOLD analysis project Ga0007798, IMG submission 60370) | Freshwater microbial communities from Crystal Bog, Wisconsin, USA - MA17M | ecosystem: Environmental > Aquatic > Freshwater > Lake | place: Crystal Bog, Wisconsin, USA | collected 2009-07-06
GGCGAGCCACATAGATACCAACACCATCGTCCCCATTCAATGGATTACCGATGCCAAGCAGGATGTTTGTTGTCATGGTCTGATAGTGATCCCTTTTCTTAGTATTTCAGAAATTTTTGGTCGTGTATCAAGATCGGTTAAGATCACATTAATATCAAAATCCCGGGACAGTCCCGGAAATGAATACATTTTACCAGTTTTTTTTGATTTTGAGGTTAACATCTTAATCGTGTCTCTTCATGGAAGGGTTTGCAGTGCATCCTTCCACGAATGAGACCTTATCGCAAGATCGCAAGCGTGCACCAGGCTTACCGTGATCCATGATCTTTCACAACTAAAAAAATGTTACCTTTGGGAATAGAGATCTCAGCCGATTTCTGTACACGACCACGAAATTGGTCAATTGGTTTAGAGGGAAAGAGGGAATCGATTCCGTAGAGAATAGCGAATAACTCCCTCTTTTTGTTATCGCAATCGACGGAAGTAAATCCAATATCAGGAGGTTAAAAAATATCCTCCGTAATCGTTGAACCGGGCGTATGCCTGCCGAAAAGATGTACCCGGACTCCTAACTAATGCAAATGCGTCAAAAGGCATGCTCACTTTCAACTTTACAATCATTGTACTTGAAAATATTAAATAATCAAACGCTGTATGAAATTATAATCCGGGTGAATGAAAATATCAAAATTCATTAAATTAATCATAATATTGTGCATTTCACTTATTTTGATTTCAGGGTGTACTTCTTCTGTAGGGCAGAAAATTCCATCAACTACGAATATCTCACCAACGTCATCACCTTTGAACTCATCTGAAGATTCAGTCGGTTTTACCTTAGATCCGGGAACCCCCGAAAATTGTGGATTAACCTGTCGCCAGACGACCGCCACTATTACAAATACCGGTAGTGAGACGACACATAATGTATGTGTGGAACTTTCGGTTTCCAACAGCAAAGGAGAACGGATTTTTCTGAATAACCGGCTGACTATTCAGCGTTGTATCGGAGATTTAGTCGGCGGTCAATCAAAAACCGAACCAATCACAATCAATGCAGATTGTGGTGCGTTTGGAACTAAATGCATTGGACTCACCCTAATTTTGAAATGCCAGGTAACCTCAGATGAAAAATCGGGTCAGTTCCCGGACAGCGTGATTTCGATATAAAAATTCACTAAACACCCTCAACAAACCCGGAAGAAGATATCTACCCCGCATCCCTGTTGGCGGATCGCATCGTAGCTCACCCCCCACGTAGTTATCACAACGGTCTCTCGAAGGTGCGGAGAATATGGCAACACCACATAGATCGGCGCGTTTTATAGTCGAGGATGTGTTACACACGCAGGGATCATGATCTGCATCACGACCTTTGCCATGCAGGACTCGCGGTTCACCGCGACAGAGGGCTGCACAACACCCACCACCTCCCAAGTAGTATAGCGCACCACCAGCAAAGTTTTGTGTTCGCATGATTAATCATAGTCCTGGAGACCGGTTTCGTGAACAAGACCTTTGAATGTCCTCATTGTGGAAAAACAACCCTTACGGCAGAATTCCCTGATCAATATGAAGTCTGGCTCAAATGCTCGTCATGTGCCTTTTTTATGGGCACCAGCCATGACGAATGGCATACTATTCAAAACAGTCCTAACATCAATGAGAAGATCAAAAAACTGGCAAAAAAGAAGAATTGATGCTCCGTCCGTTATTTTCCTGGTACCGTGAGGCAATGAATCCCGTGCTCTCCTGTTCGTTCCGGGTGGATAAGCCTTTATCCCTCACCAATCCCCCTCACTCACCAATCCCCTCCCGAATATCAGAAATCGCATAATCTGCCTCATCCTTTTCCCCTTCATGAAAATTACGATCCCCGTACACCGCATGCACCGCGAGAATCCCCCGCGCTTTTGCCGGCACAATATCCCTGCGGATGCTGTCCCCGACAAGCATCGTCTCGCGGACGCTCACAACAACTCCGCCTCCCCGTAATCTATCCCGCCGTTTCCCGTCCACTTACTTCCGCCCAAATTCTAAAAAAGCCCCAGCGATGCGAGAAATCCCAGTTCCGCATCGCCTTAATTCCGGAAGAGTGAGCACTGCAGTGACAAGTGCCATTTGGTCGCTACCCCTTTGTCAATCCTGGTGTTTGCCATCTGCTTCGTATCGCTTAGCCCAGAGAACGCTCATCCAACCGCACCTGGCATAAAACAACACCTAAAACCTATCCCAGCCTATACTCATCCGGTGATTCTCCCTGACACCTGACCAGGACTGCCAACAATGCGGACGGTGTTGCGAGAAATGGGGATGGGGTCAAAAGGGAGTTATCGACGATCTCATCCCGTGGATACAGGAGAACCGCCAGGATATTCTGCAACACGTTTCCATAACGCTTACCAACGGAAAGCGGCGTAACGGACGGGATATCATAATTGAGGATTTGCATGCTGTTGCCCGCATCGACTATTGGGTAGAACCGGGTGGCAGGAAGTTAACCTGCTGTCCGTTTTTCTGGCGTGCTGACAACGGAAAGGTATATTGTAAAATTCACGACACAAAACCGAAAGTCTGCATCGGGTTCACGCCATGGAACGAGAGAATCCGGGATTATGCGCTCAACTGCCCGGCATGCATGAATTCAGCACCGTAATACGACAGGACGCTTTTTACCGGATGTTTTCCGTGCGGTACCCGACCCTGCTGTGAAGAGGGATACAGGATCAGACCTGCAGTTTATTGAATGTGAAACGCCCGTAATCCGCATGCGATGCGCGTTAAGAATCTTCTGCGGCAGGTCTTCCCGTACAAGGGCAAACGCCCCGCTTGCGAACGCACACGGCGGCACCGCAACCCACGATACGGACAAGGACTCATACTCCGCGCCCCTCAGGTGCTACGATGCCCACAGCGATCTTTTATTTACCTACCGCGCCTTGGACTGGACCCGCGGCTCGATGATCGTCCAGATCCAGTCAGCAAGTTCATGGATATTTTTAGTCTGGATGTATACCTCGCCCGGCCCGGTAATGTCAGTGACGAATCCTTCGCCGCCAAGAATTGTCTCTTTTATCCCGCCAAATTTTGTTACTTTGTACTGGCATGTATCGCTAAACGCAACGAGATGGTGGTTGTCAACGATCAGGTGTTCACCAGTGGTGAGCGTGTGCTTGTCAATAGCCCCGAATGTATTGATAAAGAGCAGACCGCTTCCTGCAACCTTGATCATAAACAGCCCCTGACCAAAGAGCCCCTTCGTGAATCCCTGCCACTGGATATCAAGATTAACTCCCTGCTGTGATGCAACATACGACGATTTCTGGATGATGAAACCTTTTGTGGGGCTGACCTCGAGTGTGTCGATGTCGCCCAGGGGTGCCGAACTGAGCGCCACTTCCCCGACCCCTCTCACTGCAGTAAAATCGTTGACAAAGAATGACTGCCCTCCGACAAGCGTCATTCCGATGGTTCCCCAGAACCCCTTTTCCCGTTGGTGCGTCTTTACGTCAAGTGTCGGCTGCATGTAGGTCATCGCACCCGCTTCAGCGGTGATGGCTTCGCCAAGGTTCAGCTGTATAACTAGAAGCGAGTATGCTGGTTTGTATTTTATCTCATATTTCATGACCGGAAATTGTAGTTAACAATAGTAATAGATTGTGCTTTTTGGCGTTTGAGTTGAGCAATCATCTCTGCGTGGCGCTCCTCACCAGAAGCATATCTCCGCTCCCCACTACGCCAGAGCCACTCGCTCGCTTTAGCGTCCATCATCCACCACCGCAGTCAGCGGAGGGATTGCCGGTCTGCTGCAGTCCGGTCTCCGGAATCTGTTCGCAGCGTTGTGACATCGCACTTATTTGTAAAGACGGGCAATGCGCGGGAATGCAGGATACTAAAGCCCGGGTTCTCAACTCAAAAAAAAAGAAATGTGCATCGAATGATTGCATTCATTTTGAGATGAAAACGGCTTCGAACCGTTTTCACGCATCTGCATGCTTGCGTCACGGTGGGAATCGTGTACGTTTTTTCAATCGTCGTCTTCGTCTTCTTCATCCCATCCATATCGTTCATTGCCGGGGTTCGACGGGTCCACATAAATATCCATTATATCATCGTATGCATCATTGTCTGGATTCATTGAATCCAACCTGTCATCGTTGCTGCCTCGTCTTCCGTACTGCCTGGGATCATTACCGCCTCTTCCCATACGTTCTCACCTCCTTCCCCTTTTTTTCCAAAAAAACAAAAGTAAATAATATTTCAAGGATAAAAAAGTTTTCCATCAGCCGGTTATTGATGGCTGCCACCCTTCCCCGCATCGTTCCTGCATTCATCACAAGGGGCAAAGCACTGCTTAGGGAAAACTTCGCCACCATCTCCACGTTTTCTGGCGGAGGACCGTCCACAATACACCACTTCGCGCCCTCAAACTTCCTTCTTGAGATGCAACCAGTACCTCCCCGGCAGCAGCCGGGAAATTCCAGAACAATGGCAGCAGGATACGATTCCCGCAAGTGAATGTGATCATGACCTATCTAAAAATAAAAACGCATGATAACAGACCCAAAAAAATCCTGATGACCCATGCCGGTGGAGGTATGCCAGGATGAAAGTCGGCGTGTCGACTTTCTTGTAAAGATGTGGATGATCCGGGTATCACCCATCTCATCCGGATTGTTGCATCATCACACGAGCTTTATCGTGTAACACAGGTCGTGTTGCGCTAATTAGTTGATATGGGATAGGAGTTACGCAAAATGCATCGGCGTATCAAGATTTGGCAACGTCAAATAGCAATATCTATGCAGAGTATACCGAAATCAGTTATCGAACCGGCTGATCTGCGTAAGTCCTAGAATAGTAAAAAATGGAGTGCAAAAATATTGCTGTACAAAGCAGAGGATCCTGTTTCCCCCCCCCAATCAGATGGATCCCTTGAGGATCCCGCAGATCTTATTGACCCCCGTTTCCTCCCGTAATTTCTTGCTGTTCACATCGTTTCCGATACTGATGATCTCCTCCAAATCCTTTCTGGTCAGGCGGGAAAAGGAACTCGGTTCCCAGATTTGTCTCCCGCCGGAGACCCATGTCTCGCCAAGGATGTAGTTCAGCGTTTTTATGTCCTGCGGTGAAAATGTAGACAACCCGGATCCCGGGTTGTGGCGGATCTTGTCTATTGCCGTCTCGACAGATCTCTCCTTGTGCAGCTGAAAAATTCTTCTCCCTCGCTCGTCATTCGTCACATCAGGTATGCATCCATCCTCAACTTAATCTTTTGATTCTGATTAAATCGTTTTTCTTGGATAAAATGCCAGAATAACCTGCCGGTTCCGCTGTATTTCAAGTAGTACGCTGGCAGGCAGGACAATACTGGCAAGAGAGCATATTGCTGCAATCAGGGAAGCAGTTGAGACCTGTGCCATTCCCATGGAAACCCGGTAAAGGAAAGTGCTCTTGTACGGAATTGTTCTCCCTGATAAAAAGACCGTGCGCGCTCTTAATTCCGAGGTTTGCCCGGAGTCCGGATGACCATCAGGGGTCGGTTAGTGTGGATGGCGACACCAAGCGTGGTACTCCCGATGAAAAGTTCCGTCAGTAAACTTTTCCCGTGCGAGCTCATAAGAATCAGTGATATATCCTCTGCATCTGCAAGGCTGATAATCTCGTCAGGAGGTCGACCCAGACGGATATGAATCTTTACCGGGAGCCCGGCACCCGCAAGATCGGTTTTTATTTCCTCAAGTTTCTTTGTTGCTTCCTGAACATTTGACTCGATCTCTTTATGAGTTTCCCCTTTCGTCACGACATGAAGTATATGTACCTCGCCTAACCCTTCAATATCCTTTATTGATGACAGCGCCTTTTGGGCAGGTTCGGAAAAATCTGTGGGGAATAGTATCCGGGAAAATATCCCGGGACAGAACCTGCTGAATACTGCTCCCTCAAGCTCCCCGGCAAGGCTGTGCCGGAAAATCAAAAGGTGCGTCTTTCCATGGCGTAATATATCAGCCGAAACGCTCCCGAGCAGGAGACCTTTGACAAGTCCTCTCCCACGGGAACCGATGATAATGGATGAAACGTTCTCGCACTCTGCCTTCCTGAGAATTGCAGTCGAGATATCGCCACTGGTGATGACATCAACGGTCACCTTCACGACAAATCCCAGATGTTCAAGGAAATTTTTTTCCTCCTCCAGCTGGATTCTGGCATTCTCAATATGTGGCTGGTGTGTCCACCCGTGCTTGGAGTACTGGGTGGCATCGACAACATGCTGGAGGACAACTTCTTGTATCCCGGGGATCTTGGTGAGGCATAAAATGATTTTTTTTGCGTATTCAGAAAAATCGGTGGGAACTAATACCTTTCCAAACATCTACGTTACCCCGTGTTGTTTTACTCTCTTTCTTGTCATAATTTAAATTATCCAAATACTTTAAGTAGGAAATACTCGGTTCCTGTTGATGCCGGCAATCAGTCGCTTGTAAAAAACGGTATATCACCGTTTGTCCATTCATGTCCAAATCACCAATTTTTAATAGCTTCACGCGACACTCCTATTATTCATGGTTTGGGATGAAAATATCCCGGAACGAGATCGAGTTGATAAAAATATTTTATGCCATCCTGACATATCATAAAAATTAAGAGGTTTTTATATGGCAGAAGAGATTAGAGACTTGATCGAAAAAATAAATCAGGAAGGAATCAAGGCTGCAGAGGAAAAGGCTCAAAATATAGAAGCCGCGGCAAAGCAAAGAGCCGATGACATCCTTAGTCAGGCAAGGCTTGAAGCAGAGGAAATGATTGCTGCCGCGAAAGACAGGATTCGCCGTGAAGACGAAAAAGGAAAAACCCTGCTTGCTCAGGCAGGAAGGGATCTGCTTCTCTCCTTAAGAAAAGAAATTAGTGCCATGCTTGGGCGCATTGTAGTTTCAGACATCCAGCAGACCTTGACCCCCGAGGCACTATCCAGACTCTTATCGGAAGTGGCGAGGAACTATAGCGCGGGGGAAAGTAGTGACATTACGGTTTTACTTAATGAAGAGGACCTGGAAACCCTGGGGAAAAATTTTTTGCACAAACTCATGGAAGAAACAAAGAAAAAGATTATTTTGAGACCTGCGGAAGAAATTTCAGGAGGTTTTACCATAAGTTTTGATTCCGGAAAATCCTGCTATGATTTTACCGACAAGGCACTGGCAGAGTATATCGGCACATATCTTAAGCCGAAATTAAACCAGATTCTCGAAGAAGCAATTAAGGAATGAAATAAGATGGCAGATTTTTATCCCTATGTGATCTCAAGCCTGCCTATGCTGCATTTCGGAATGAAGCCGCCATTTTCTTTTGAGCGATTTTTAGAAGTATGTTACCCGCTTATTCCGGAAAAAGACGTTCAACTATTACGTACGTTGCCGCAACCTGAACAATATTTTGAAAAAGGCAAAAGGCACCAGATTATTCAGAAATGGATCGAATTCGATGTTGCCTTAAGAAATGAGTTGGTCAGGATACGTGCCACAAAAAAACACATTGAGCCTGCGACGTATCTGCGACCCGGCGGTTATAGCGGTTCTTCCCTTGCCCCTGTAGTTATGGCAGCGAACATAAATACTTCTGTTCTTGATGCGGAGGAGACACTGGATGAAACGCGCTGGAAGGCATTGGAGGAGTTGGCAACAGGTCATTATTTTGATCTGGATTTATTGATAACCTATGCCTATAAATTATTGATACTCCAGCGTTGGGAGAACATACGCAGTGCAGATGGAACGATCCTGCTGGAACAAGCTTTACAGCATTAACGGGATAGAAATGACAGCACCCAGAAAAGGTCGTATTACAAAAATCAGCGGTAACATGATAACGGTCAGTTTCGATTCTCCGGTGATGCAGAATGAGGTTGCTTATATCCTGCACTCAGGCGAACGTCTTAAGTCAGAAATCATCCGTGTGCGCGGCAACCTTGCGGAGATGCAGGTTTATGAGGCAACCGGCGGTTTAAAAATCGGTGAAGAGGTTGAGTTTACCGGAGAGCTTCTTTCGGTTGAGTTGGGACCGGGGATGCTGGGTCAGATATTCGACGGGCTGCAAAATCCTTTGCCAGAGATTGCCAAACAATGCGGCTTTTTCTTAAAACGCGGTGTTTATATCACGGCGCTTTCTGATACCCAGGTCTGGGATTTTACTCCTCTGGTAAAACCCGGTGATAGAGTACGTGCCGGAGATAAAATCGGATTTGTGGTGGAAAAAATATTTAAACACTACTGTATGGTCCCCTTCTCTTTTTCGGGAAATTTTGAAGTTGTATCGATTGAAAATGCCGGCACGTTCACGATACGCGAGGCGGTTGCTCAGATAAAAGACTCAAACAAAAAAATCTATCCCGTATATTTAAGCCAGAATTGGCCGGTGAAAATCCCTGTTCGGGCATATGCCGAGAAACTTAAACCCGGCGAACCGCTGGTTACCAGGATGCGCCTTATTGATTCGCTCTTTCCTGTTGCCCGGGGGGGGACGTATTGTATTCCCGGTCCTTTTGGAGCAGGGAAAACCGTTTTACAGCAATTGACCAGCCGGCATGCTGAGGTGGATATTGTCGTTATTGCTGCATGCGGCGAGCGTGCCGGAGAAGTAGTCGAAACATTAAAATCATTCCCTACAATATGTGACCCCAGAACCAACCGCCCTTTGAGCGACCGCACCGTCATTATCTGTAATACCAGCTCCATGCCTGTAGCAGCGAGAGAATCGAGCGTCTATACGGCAGTAACGATAGCCGAATATTACCGTCAGATGGGTCTTCACGTGCTTTTGCTTGCAGATTCCACCTCCCGTTGGGCACAAGCCATGCGTGAGATGTCCGGCAGGCTTGAAGAGATTCCCGGAGAAGAGGCGTTCCCCGCATATTTAGAGTCGCGTATCGCCTCTTTCTACGAAAGGGCAGGTGTGGTGCGGTTATATGACGGCTCAACCGGTTCGGTTACCATCGGCGGAGCAGTAAGCCCTGCAGGAGGAAATTTTGAAGAGCCGGTAACCCAGGCTACGTTAAAAGTAGTTGGTGCATTCCACGGGCTTTCCCGCAGCCGTTCCGATGCCCGCAGGTACCCGGCAATAGACCCGTTAATCAGCTGGAGCAAGTATAAAAGTTTTATTGACGAGAAACAGAAAGCGCGGGGGCACGGGATTCTGCGCAAGGGTTTCGATGTGGCGCAAATGATGAAAGTTGTCGGGGAGGAAGGGACTTCACTTTCCGATTACGTGGACTACCTTAAAGCAGAATTTTTTGATTTTGTCTATCTGCAGCAGAATGCCTTTGACGCAGTTGACGAAGCTACCCCCAAAGAACGGCAGATTTACGTCTTTGATTTTATTTACCGCATTCTGGAATCTGAATTCAACGTTGAAAATAGAGATACGGCTTTACATTTTTTCCAGCAGCTAAGACAGCTTTTTAAGGGATGGAACTCCGCTCCCTGGCAGAGCGAAGAGTTTCTTAAAACCGAAAAAGAGATCAGGGTGTTTTTACTCGAGCAGTCAAAGAAAGGTTAGTATGCAGAAATTATACACCAGCATAAATCAGATTGTCGGGGACGTCATTACTGTAGAGGCGGAAAACGTAGGTAATACGGAGCTCGCACTGGTAATCACCAAACGGGGAACTTCCTTAGCCCAGGTTATCCGCCTTGACGGGAAAAAAGTATTTTTACAGGTTTTTTCCGGGAGCCGCGGCATTTCTACGGACGACAAGGTAAGGTTTTTAGGACACCCGATGCGTATCGCCGCCGGCAATATGCTTTTAGGTCGCATTTTTAACGGAAGCGGCAGACCCCTGGATAACGGGCCTGAACTTTCCGAAAATCT
>Ga0007798_10000950_pt1 | contig 9785 bp, 11 predicted proteins | sample CryBogmetaGMA17M_FD_60370 | JGI IMG/M metagenome (GOLD analysis project Ga0007798, IMG submission 60370) | Freshwater microbial communities from Crystal Bog, Wisconsin, USA - MA17M | ecosystem: Environmental > Aquatic > Freshwater > Lake | place: Crystal Bog, Wisconsin, USA | collected 2009-07-06
GTAATAACTTTAAACATACAACTCCATCCCTTGCGATCAAAGGGAGTATTTTACAGGTGATACTTTATATCCCTATAGCTATTGCTGGGATATTTGTACTGTTTGCTGCTTTTGCTTTTTTTGCTGAGACGAAGCCTGTGTATAACATTAATTCTGGGGATTAAGAGGTGCTTTTATGAGTGAGACAATGGAGATGATTACAGGGGGAGCTGTGTTTGGCGCACTTGGTGTTGCGTCACTATGGCTTATTGGTTTTACAAGAGGCAGAGTAAGTTTGATTCTTGGATTTATTGTTATGACACTTATCATCAGTCTAGTGTTTGGTGTCAAATATATCTTTTTAAATGGTTTGTTCTTTGGACTTTTTAGTATGTTTTATAGTGGAGCTGTTTTAATGTACAGAGTCACTCAATGTTCTAAGGAGCTTAAAGAGGCAATTAGCAGGAGAGAAAAGAGACGCTTACATGAAGAAGCAGGGCGTATCCATAGATGACTCTCAAAGAGTCAAGGTGACTTTATCTCTGCGACAAGAGATAAATAGACTAGCAGAAAAAGTAAGACATGAACTGCATCTCAGTAAATCTGAGGTGTTTGTAAAAGCGATAGATCTTTTAGCACAAGAGCTTGAAAAAAAGAAGTCACAAAAGGAGAATGAAAAATGAAACAGGGTTTTAATATCTATGAAGCTGAAAAAGATGACAAAGAGTATAAAAAGGTACGAAGAGATAATTTTATCACTTCCCATCCTGAGGATCGTGATCGTATGAACGAACCCTATAACCAAGAGAGATGGCGCTATATGATGCCGCACACTGCAGTGGAGCTGTTATTGGAGTGCTTTGGCGGGGATGAGAGACAAGCCTATCTTATCAAGCGTGCCATAGAGATCTCAATTGAGCACTTCGCCATAGAGATGGAAGATGATGTAGAGTGTATGAGGATAGTTGAGCAGAGGGTGGAAAATAGTGAGTCCAAATTCTAAACTACCAAGGATTTCTTGCTAGTTCGATAAGAAGGAAAAAGTAAAATGAATACAAATGTCTTTTTGATCTCCGATGCCAGCTACAATAATCTTAGTAAAGAAGCTGGACTTGGTGTCATCGATATGCATACAAATAGATCCTACCAGTTTGGACTGCAAAACATCAAATCAATCAATGATGCAAAGATGCACGCACTTATTAGAAGTGTAAAGATTGCAATGAAACTTAACTATAGAAATGTTGTGTTTTTTTCATCTGTGCATTCTCCTAAGATATTTTTGTATATTATATACGTAATATTAGTACATTGTGTAGAGAAGTTGAATTGCCCAATTAAAACAAATCCTGTGACTATTATAGATTAAGTCATTTAATAAAATGACTCAATCCTTCATATCCAAGATATACTCCAACACCAAATATTAATACACTTGAAATATAGGGAGCTTTTCTTACAATATCTCCGAATCCAGTAAACTTCTTGGACATATAATTCACACTCAATGCAGAAATAACCCCCGTAAGAACCAAGGTAAGTGCCAAACCGATACTGAATCCAAGAACCAATGCCACACCCATAGCAACTTTTTTGAGTTGAAGACAGAGAATCAACACGGTTATGGTGGCAGGACAAGGTATCAAACCGCCAGTCAATCCAAACAATAAGATTTGCCCATTAGTAACTTCTTTATGTGCAAATCTTTTTCTGATATCGTTGGCATGGGCTAATTCATGAGCATCTTGATATCCAGGGGCAGTGATATCAAGTCCTTTTGTTTCTTCATGCACATGTTCATGCTTATGTTCAACAAACTCTGAATCATACGCATCCACCTCACCTTCATTGGTAATCAGCACTCGTACTATAAATTCATGAGGTTCAGGTATCTTATCAATTGACTCTAAAAAATCACCATTTACCTTGAGAACAAAAGTTTGTGTTCCTTCATCTGCTCTTTCAGTTTGAATCTGAATATTTTCATGAGATATTTTTGAGAGTATCTCCCCTTTTATTCTAAACTTTGGCGGCTGATTTTCTTCAAAAATAGAGAGGTTTAGTGCGCCGAATGCAGTTTCAATATCTACTTGTTCATCCTGATGGTCATGATGATCATGGAAATGCGGTTCACAATGCGTACCAAAACATGCATGTTGACTTCTATAGGTTTGAATAAACATCCATAGGGCAATACTAATGACAATAACAGCAGAAACAATTTGAAGATAGGGTTCAATAAAACCATTACTATATTGAGAACCAAAATATAAACCGATTAAAGCAATAATCCAAACAATAGCCGTATGTGACACCGTCGCAGCAACACCTAACATAACTGCTTGCCAAACTGTTCCTCTAATAGCAATAATAAACGAAGCCATCATAGTTTTTGAATGACCCGGTTCCAAACCGTGAAGTGCACCTAATAGTATTGCACTTGGAATCAATACCCACAGATTGGCTCCCTGTGTTATAAGAGTTGTGATATCCATTTTTTTTCCTTTTTATAGATATTTTGTAATATCTTTGAATTCTTTGAGAGCTTCAGCGCCATCAATGCTATTATCATTGATGGCATGGTTTAAACAATGATCAATATGATCATGCACTAATGTTTTCTTTGCATTGGTAATAGCTTTTTCAACGGCATGTAATTGCTGTGCGATATCAAGGCAACCTCGATTCTCTTCTAGCATCTTAATAATACTTTTAATATGACCTTCTGCTCGTTTGAGCCGATTAATGATATCAGGGTGTGATGAATGTGTAGACATTTTTATATCCTATAGGAGGGGATAGGATATTGTAGCATAAAAGTTTTGAATAAATCTCGATAAAATTATGATACTATTCCAAAATTCATACGAATAAACCACCAAATAAAAGGATTAACATGGACGATCACCCCAGTTTTAAAGTCGACTTGTTATTTGGTGGCCAGCAAGATATATAACTACTAACAAGAAGACTATAAATAGCAACGCCACCTTCTAAATTTCAAAGAAGGAGAGCCTATGTTCTTGTACGATAGTTTTTTTCAACACATAACCCTTTCATTTTTACCAAAGAATATGAAAGCTTCACAACAAAACATTACTACTACGCACTCAAGCACTAATAAGTTAAAAGAGCTTGCAACCTGTTCAAAAGAAGAGTTATTTAAAACTCTGGAAAGCTCTGAAAAAGGGCTGAGCCAACATGAAGCCGACAGAAGAATATTGAAGTTTGGCAGAAACATTATCTCAGAAAATAAAAAGACAAATCCTTTCATCGTTATATTTGATAATCTCAAAAATCCATTGACCCTTATGCTCATTGTATTAGCTAGTATCTCTTTATACATGGGTGATTTAAGAACAGCTTCTGTTGTTGGAGGGATGACACTGCTAAGTATTATTCTATCATCCATTCAAGAACTACGTTCAAGTAAAGCTGCGGAACAACTAAGCGGAATGGTTTCTTCTACGGTCACAGTTATTCGTTTAGAAAGAGATGATATACCTGAAGAGATCATGCATGGATTTGGAGTCAAACTTCATGAACCTAGGTTACAAACGGTTGAACTTCCTATTAAAAATATTGTTCCTGGAGATATTGTTCATCTGAGTGCAGGAGATATTATCCCAGCGGATCTAAGAATCTTAAGTGCAAAAGATCTTTTTATTAATCAGGCTTCTCTGACAGGTGAAGCGATGCCTGTTGAAAAATTTTCTATTGATGAACATTATGAAATAGTATCTATGCTTGATGCAGCTAATATCTGTTTTATGGGATCAAGTATTGAAAGTGGAACAGCAATAGGTATTGTTTGTACTACAGGAAAAGAAACATATTTAGGATCAATTGCAAAAATAATAGAGAATGCATCGGAGCCAACAAGTTTTGATATAGGTATCAAAAAGTTCACTTGGCTGATGCTTCGATTTATGTTTATCATGGTTCCAATTGTTATGCTTGTCAACGGCTTTTTAAAACATGATTGGATGGGAGCATTTCTTTTTGGACTCTCTGTTGCTGTAGGGTTAGCTCCTGAAATGTTACCGATGATTGTTACGGTAAATTTAGGAAAAGGAGCATTTGCCCTATCTAAACAAAAAGTTATTGTAAAAAAACTTAGTGCTATACAGAATTTTGGTGCGATGGATGTTTTATGTACAGATAAAACTGGAACTTTAACTCAAGACAAAATTATCCTTGAAGAACATATTGATATGAATGGAAAAGATAGTAGTCATGTTTTAGAACTTGCCTACTTAAACAGTTTTCATCAAACCGGACTTAAAAATCTTCTTGATTTAGCGGTATTAGAGCATTCTGAGATTGAAGGTTTGGCGCGTCATGAATTTCCAGATAAAATCGATGAAATCCCATTTGATTTCAACCGAAAAAGGATGTCTGTAGTAGTAGGAAAATCTGATCAAACGCATCTACTTATTACTAAAGGTGCGGTAGAAGAGATGGTGAAAGTATGTACTCATGTTGAAAAAGATGGTCAAATATTGCCACTTGATGAGAGTATGCACAATGACATATTTAAGATTGTACATGACTATAATGAAGATGGTTTCAGGGTCATAGCTGTTGCTTATAAGCATATTCCAGATACACAACAAACATATGCCGTACACGATGAATCTGAACTTATTTTAGCAGGCTTTATGTCATTTTTAGATCCTCCAAAAGATAGTGCACATAAAGCTATCGCAGCTTTACATGAATATGGTGTTACCGTAAAAGTGTTGACAGGTGATAATGAAATTGTTACCAAAAAAGTGTGTAAAGATGTGGGATTAGATATTTCAGGAATATACAAAGGTTCAGATATTGACGCGATGAGTGATGAAGAATTAAAAATTGCAGTTGAGGAGGCAAATATTTTTGCCAAATTATCACCTGACAATAAAGCAAGAATAGTAACAGCTCTTCGACATAATGGTCATACCGTTGGCTTCATGGGAGATGGAATCAATGATGCACCCGCTCTTAAGCTTGCTGATGTGGGTATTTCCGTGGATACTGCTGTTGACATTGCAAAAGAGACAGCCGACATTATATTGCTTGAGCGTAATTTGCTTGTCTTAGAACAAGGTATATTATTAGGCAGAAGAGTGTTTGCTAATATTATCAAATATATTAAAATGGGTGCTAGCTCAAATTACGGGAATATGTTTAGTGTTGTAGGTGCTAGTGCGATTCTTCCTTTTATTCCAATGCATCCGATTCAAATAGTTACCAATAATTTTTTATATGACCTATCCCAATCAACAACTCCTACTGACCATGTAGATGAGGAACTAATTAAAAAGCCTAGAAAATGGGATATAGCCGATATTAAAAACTTTATGTTAATTGTTGGTCCTACCAGCTCGGTATTTGACTATATTACATTTGGAGTAATGATCTATGTATTTCATGCATGGACAAATGAAGCACTATTCCAAACTGGATGGTTTGTAGAATCTTTGATTTCTCAGACATTAATTGTTCATATTCTCCGAACTAATAAAATTCCTTTTTTCCAAAGTACGGCAAGTTTACCTGTAATTCTCATGACATCTACAATAATGTGCTTAGGTATCTGGTTGCCTTTTTCACCATTTGCTAAAGCACTTGGACTCGTAGCATTACCGATAGGTTATTGGAGCATTTTAGTAGTTATGATGATCGCTTATGTGTTTCTAACTCAGAGTGTTAAAATGTTTTATATTAAGAAATTCGCAAAGATTTAGTATTGGTTTTATAAAAACCAAGCCAATATATAAGGAACATCAATGTTTACGATGAAGCTGTGTGAAATTAAAATTGGGGATGATATTAAGTTGCCATTTTATACAGTTATATTGATGTAAAAATTCGAAAGTTTTCCCTTACTATATGTTTCTTATTTAGTAAAATTGGCTAATATGTCATCAAAATATCTGAGTAAGGCTAAAAAATGGCAATAGATGATTCTCATTTTAAACAAAGCTGGTAGGAAATAGATATGACAAATATCTCTTTGATTATCGTAGTTCTTTCTGGAGTGGTTCTCCTTACTCCCTTTATTGCACAAACTCTGCGAATGCCACTAGCGGTCGTTGAGATTCTTCTGGGATGCGGTGTGGGCTATTTTGGTATTTTGGATGGCAATATATATATCCCGCTCATTGCTAAAACAGGTTTTTTATTTCTTATGTTTCTTGCAGGCATGGAGGTAAATCTCAAAGATTTTCTCAAAATAGAATCATCGCTATTTAAACGGGCGATTGGATATTTTATCATCCTTTATTCTCTCTCCGCTTTGATTGTATGGTTTTTTCATTACTCGATCGTTTATCTTGTGGCATTCCCTATTGTTTCTTTAGGCATGATTATGGCACTCATTAAGGAACTTGGTAAAGATGAGGCTTGGATTAAGCTGGCTCTGATCATAGGTATTTTTGGTGAACTTGTCAGTATTACTGCCCTAACTCTGCTTAGTGGTGTTTTAAAGTATGGTTTAACAGAAAACTTTGTCCGTGCTATTGGAATACTGATTCTCTTTTTGCTTGGATCTATCTTTATCTTTAGAATGGCAATGACTATTTTTTGGTGGTTTCCCCACTTCAAAAAAATCATTATGCCCGAACATGACAACCGTGACAAAGATATTCGTCTTGCAATGGCTTTTTTCTTCACGATGGTTGCTATTATGATATGGCTTGGGCTAGATATGGTACTTGGAGCTTTTATCGCCGGCATGTTTATTGCAACTTTATTTGAACATAAAACGGAGTTGCCACATAAACTCTCTTCGTTGGGATTTGGATTTCTTATCCCGATCTTCTTTATTTATGTCGGTTCTACTGTTAATTTTAAAGCACTTTTTTCTCCTGATATTTTGTTGCTATCACTGCAAATTGCAGGTATCATCGTCGCACTCCGTATGATAAGCTCAATGATCTATCTATCAAAACTCGGTCTAAAGGATACGCTCATGTTTGCGATGGGAGATTCAATGCCTTTGACATTTTTATTAGCGGCTGCAACTATTGGAAAAGAGTCAAATGCCATCACAGTTAACGAATACTACGCTTTAGTGATTGCTGGTATTATTGTTTCCGTATCTATGATGACAATTATTAAAATAGTAATTAACTCCAATAAAAACAAGAGTGTTTTAGATAATTGAGGGCTAAAAACAAAACATCGAAATATCAGCTATTAACACTTATTCGATAAAACAAGAGATATATCCTATAAAGAGAAGAAGATGCAACCAAGTTTCTTCGATTATGCACTGTAATATCAGAGGGAAAAGGAAGCACTTAGTTTTTGAATACAATGAAAGTTTTTATCCCGTTTGATAATAGAAAATTTGATTTGATTTTTCAAAGAGTGATTAAGTATAATTCCACCAAAAATTGCTGGTGGTATTTGTGAAAAAACTTTTTCTTCCATTTTTATTTGTCTCTTCTTTATTTGCACAAAATGATTATGACTTACGTCTGGCTTATGCTCGGGCCGATTCTCATGACCTTGCATATATTGCTATTGGAGATATGGCTCCAGATTTATCAAATGTTCGAGCTGTAATGATTGACGGTGGTTATAAGATAGTAGATGATGCTTACAATCTACCACTTGATATTTATATAAAGGGAGGGTTTTCTAAATATTTAGAAAAAGAGTATGGTGCAGATGTTTATGAAAATACACTTTATCTTAAAGGGTATTATAGTTTTAAACCTTATGGTAACACTATTCGTATTGGAGCTGCAGAGGGTGTATCATATACATATGGTACTTTACATGTAGAAAAATTAGAATCGGGAAAGAAAGGTGGAAATCTCTCTCATTGTCTTAACTACTTAGAATTTAGTGCAGATTTTGATATAGGAAAATTGATACAAATCCAAGCCTTAAATGAGCTTTATTTTGGTTTTGTGATACATCATCGTTCAGGTATCTTTGGGTTAATTAACAATGTAAGACATGGTGGTTCAAACTATGAAGCTCTTTATTTAGAGAAAAACTTCTAATTTCAGGCGATAAAAAAAACGAGTGGATGAATTATCGTTTTTTATTAAATTAATCTAGAGAGGGTTTAATTCCTCCTACCCTCTACTAGGTCGCTCCTATAAAATAAAAAAATCAATCAAAATACCCCGTTTTCGAGTTTATGCGGAATTTTAGCATTTAGTTAAAAAGGCTCTACTTCGAGGATTGTTACTTAGATTTCTTCAATTATAAAACTATTATTGCACTCCGAACAAATTGCTACCAATTCTTTTGTTTTCTTTCTCCAATGGACAAAAAATAAGCTTACTCCGAATGTAAAAAGTGTTAATAACAGAAATTCTGACCAGTTTGTTTTTAGTTTACTCTCTACTTCTTTTTCTTTTATACTGCCACAATGTGGACATTTTTGAACTGTTTTATTTATTGTTTCTACCACTGCATCTTCCATATTTACACTCCTCTAATTTCTTTTTTACTTTATTATAACTAATTATACTTTTCCTAATAATTGCTAAAAAAGTTTATTTTACTTCTATATTTTTTGACGATACTATTGGTTACATTTTTTTCTTTATTTAGAATTTTAAAATAACAATCCTCGAGGCGGAGCCTTTTTATCTAACCTCGAAAACGAGGTATTGGGTACAGTTATGTCGATGTAGCTGATATATCTGTCGGTAGAAAAAAAAGATTAATGAACTTGATTTCTAAGTTTAAGCCTTACACGTTTTTGTACACCCTTCACAAACTTCATGGCAAGGTTCATGATGGATGAGAATATGAGTTTCATTAAACAGTGTTTCAATATCACCTTCAATTTTATCTGCAAGATCATGGGCATGTTCAATGGTATGATATTTACAAACCGTAAGATGAAAATCAATGTGGCGCTCAGAGCCAGCTTTTCGTGTTCTAAAACTGTGAAAATCAATGAAATGTTCTTTATTATTTTCAATTTTTTCGATAATTTGAGTCTCTTCTTCATCGGATAAGCTTGCATCAAGTAGTGGAGCAAAAGATTCGTGTAAAAGTTCCCATGCAGCATGAACGATCAATCCTGCTACTAAAAATGCAGCAACTGGATCAAGCCATTGCCATCCAGTAAAATAGATTCCTACTAGTCCACCCATAACTCCTAAAGAAGCTAGGACATCGGTTTTAAGATGCATAGCATCAGCTCTAAGGGCAATAGAATCGGTCTGAATACCAACTTTCATAAGATGTCTAGAAATAAAGAAGTTTACAATGGAAGAGACGGCCATAATTCCGACACCCCAACCTACAGCATCAACAGAGTGAGGATGAAGAAGTTTTTGAATTGCTTCAATTGCGATCCAAATTGCAGCTATAAGTATCAAAACTGCTTCAAGTGTACCTGAGAGGTTTTCAATTTTTCCATGTCCATAACGATGTTTTTCATCAGCAGGATGAGATGCTTGTCGTACGGCAAAAAAAGCGATAATGGCAGCTAAAAGATCTAACGAAGAGTGTATCCCTTCTGACATTACCCCAACTGAACCTATTGCTACCCCAATTGTGAGTTTTCCAATGACCAACGAAGTATTGGAAATGACGGATAATTTAGCGGCTTGTTCTTTTTGATTTATGGGCTTCAAATAAGTGTCCTATTTGTAGAATGAGCGAATTATATGCAAAAATTGTCAAGAGTTCATTACAAACCTTTAAATATAAACAATTTTATGCAAAATTTAAAATGCATAGTAAAAAAAATCCTTTTTGTCCTATATACTTTCATAAGACCTAATTTTAAAGGAACTGCATGAGTAATATTAAATATTTGGCAAAAGAGATCGCTTTAAGTA
>Ga0007798_10000951_pt1 | contig 9784 bp, 8 predicted proteins | sample CryBogmetaGMA17M_FD_60370 | JGI IMG/M metagenome (GOLD analysis project Ga0007798, IMG submission 60370) | Freshwater microbial communities from Crystal Bog, Wisconsin, USA - MA17M | ecosystem: Environmental > Aquatic > Freshwater > Lake | place: Crystal Bog, Wisconsin, USA | collected 2009-07-06
ATAATTTTGCATTAATTTTCCTCCTTTAAATACCCTAACTATAGTTTTTTATTGGAGAAAAACTTAGGCTTCCTTATTAAATAATCAAATTAAATTGATGAGAACTTGTGACTGACGAGTAAGTAAAGCCACTCCCTTATGTCACCGGGATTGAAAAGTGCATATCTTATTAAATAAGATATTCGTATTATCGCTTTATAGGTCTATCAACTTATCAAAACTTTATGGAATTATCATGCATAAAAAATTGTTACTTTCGGCTGCTATAGCTTCACTATGTGTTACAACTTCCGCAAACGCTGCCGGCGGGTTCACTTCCGCTTTTCAGTGGACTTTCAACCACACTGCAGCCAACGGATCAAACTCAATGGGTTCTGAGATCGTTTCTTACGACACCGTGAACAATCGCTTATGGGTAGCAGGCACTGATGCCAACCAAGCTAATGTCGGACAAGGCGGGATTGACATACTTAATCTTGACGGTACTTTAGCCCAAAGCTTTTCTACTCAAGCACTTGGCGGTATCAACAGCGTTGCAGTCAAGAATGGTCAAGCCGCTATAGCGATCACTGCGCCTGTAAAAACTAATGCCGGTCTGGTACAGCTCTATAATGCCAGCACTTTTGCGAAACTAGCGGATGTGACTGTCGGCGCAAATCCTGATGCAGTAATCTATACGCCAGACGGCAGTCGTCTACTGGTGGCCAACGAAGCCGAGCCCAGCAGTTATTTGATTGGACCTACTGGTGATCCAGTCGGTTCTGTTAGCATCATTAACACTACTACTTATGGCGTTCAGACAGCGGGTTTTGAGGGTTTTAACGCTCAAGCCGCCGCCCTTAAGGCGAGCGGCGTCCGCCTGACTGGTCCGAATGCCACAGTGGCGCAGGATCTTGAACCTGAATACATCGCGGTAAGCGCAGATGGCACTAAAGCCTATGCGACGTTACAAGAAGCCAATTCAGTGGCCATTATCGATATCGCCTCGGCAACGGTCACCGGCATTAAAGCCTTGGGCTTGAAAGATCACAGCTTGCCAGGCAACGGCCTGGATGTCTCCGATCGTGACGGATCAGGTAATGCCGTTCTGAACGGAAATATCCAAAACTGGAATGTGAAGGGCATGTATATGCCTGATGGCATAGCCAATTTTACCAACAACGGCAATCAATTCTATGTGACCGCCAATGAAGGGGATTCTCGCGCTGATTGGCCAGGTGGCAATGACGAAGTACGCGTCGGTGGTGCAGTTATTGACTCGGCATTAAATGCAACGCTTATTGCGGCGCACGGTGCTGATTGGCAGACCAATAATGATAAGTTGAACCGGTTGACCGTTTCGACCAGCGGCGATACTGATGGCGACGGCGATCTCGATCAACTGCAAGTTTTCGGCGCACGCTCGTTCTCGATTCTCGACGAAAACGGCAACAGGGTATTTGACTCCGGCGATCAACTGGAGCAGATTATCAAAGCCAGTTACCCATCGCTCTGGGATGACACACGTAGTGACAACAAGGGGCCGGAGCCTGAAGGCGCTGTCGTCGGTAAAGTTAATGGACGCGATCTGTTATTCCTGGGCCTTGAGCGTTCCAATGCGACCATGGTTTGGGATCTAACCAACTTAAATGATATCAAATTCCTTGATATGTTGTTCACTACAGGTGACGTGGGCCCAGAAGGACTGAGTTTCTTTACAAACAAGGATGGCAGTTTCCTCGCTGTTTCGAACGAAGTAAGCGAAACGACTAGTTTGTATCGCGTTGCGGCCGTTCCGGTTCCCGCTGCAGCTTGGTTGTTTGGAACAGGCCTGATTGGATTATTGGGTTCGGCAAGAAAGCGTAAATCTGCTTAAGAAATAGCCTTGCTTGCCCCAATATTACAAAAACAGGATAAACCATAGAATTCGCTGAGTGTCTCAGCGAATTCTATGCCCTACTTTATATCCTCATCATCGACATGAAAAGTGTGCAGCATCCGATGCGTTATAGGAGCCAGCACAATCCCCCATTACAGCAATAAATACCAACCCGCTAAAAAGTGCATAACCGGATGCGAATATTTTTGCTCCCGTTGTAATCAGTGGATTAATCGACCCCATTCCTCCGAGAATCATGGAGGCCTCCAAAATAGAATCAACTCAATCTAATTGGGCTATATGATGATACCCCATAATACCCATCAATAAAGCAACGGCAATCAAGATGCCTGCCAGCGCAACAGACACCGCCATTCTTCTGACAAAAACAGAAAGTGGAGCCAGCTTTTCACCTTTTCTTTCAAACATCACAATCCTAAATATTAATATCAAATCTATTCCGCTAAAAGGGTGGTTTTGCAGCTTTCCGGAACTAACCCGTGCTTATTACCGTATTCGTTTTAAGTGACTTGTTAACCTGACCTTGATCAGTAATGACAAGGTACTCCAGCCGACACTGGCAACCTCTAATTGGCAAGAAGATGTCCTGGCAGCCGGCGGCATAAAAGTCACCGGGACGTTACACGGTTTGTAAGCTATCGAATATTCGATCGGTGATTTGGATCATGGGCTTAGGTTCTATAAGGTGACATGGAAAATGACCCCTTCGTTAAGAAATTGATGTCGGTTGAAGGGCATCATGCTCCTTAGCTTAATCATTATTATAGCCAACACCTAACCTGACTTTTCATAAGTGATATCCTACAAATGTAATACATTACGCAAAACTATAACTAAAATGTCATTTATTTGTAATATATAACAGGCATTATTCCATTAAGTAAAGCCGCTCCCTTATGTCACCGGGATTGAAAAATGCAGGTCTTATTAAAATAAGATATTCGTATTATCGCTTTATAGGTCTATCAACTTATCAAAACTTTTTGGAATTATCATGCCTAAAAAACTGTTACTTTCGGCTGTAATAGCCTCACTTTGCGCAGCTACTTCAGCCCATGCTGCGATCACCTCAGGCCAACTGATCGCTATTGGGAGCTTGAGCGGTAGCTCTGCCGGCAATAATACCGATTTGTCAGGCTTAACCGGCTTGCTTGAAAACGGTGTTGCCGGTAACTTTCTGGGCGGAATTGGTTCAGGCCTTGCTTACGCAGGCGGCAACACTTTTATTGCTACACCCGATCGTGGGCCGAATGCGACCGCTTACAACGCTTTGGTAGATGACACATCGTCTTATATTTCACGTTTCCATACCATAACGCTGAATTTAACTGCCAATACATCTGGCACTGGTTTGGCTTATAACCTGACGCCAACATTAACGGCAACTACTTTGTTGTCTAGCGCCACTGCGCTCAATTATGGCACGGGTGCCGGTTTGGGTAACAAAATTGATGGCACTCCATTAGGTTCCGGTGCACCCACTCTTAACCTCACCAATAGCACTAATTATTTCTCCGGTCGTTCTGATAACTTTAGCGCGGCCAATGCGCTGGGTGCTCCCGATTCAACCTCAGCAAATCCCAGCAACGCTCGTTTCGATCCCGAAGGCGTGCGTGTTTCCAATGACGGCAAAAGTGTATTTATTTCCGACGAATACGGCCCTTATGTCAATCAGTTTGACCGTGTGACCGGTGAGCGCATTAAATCTTTTGCGCTGCCTGCCAATCTGGCTGTTCCAAATCTCTCTCCGGTTGGCGCTACCGAGATAGCTAATAACACTACCAGCGGCCGAGTTACCAACAAGGGCATGGAAGGTTTAGCCATTACCCCGGACGGCTCCACGCTGGTAGGTATCATGCAAGCGGCGCTGGGACAGGACGGCGGCAAAAGTGTTCGTATTGTGACTATTGAAATCGCAAGCGGGACTACTCACGAATATGCCTACAAACTAACAACCGGTTCAGGTGCCAGTGAAATTATCGCCATCAACAATCATGAGTTTTTGGTCGATGAGCGTGATGGTAAAGGCTTGGGGGATGGAACTAACGCAGGCGTCAAGCAGTTGTATAAAATTGATATCACGGGCGCAACTGAAGTGTCAGGCTTAACGGGTTCGTCCGCATTAGGAGCTGTCGCAATTCCTAAAACCCTGTTTCTGGACGTTGTAAGTAAGCTTAATGCCAATGGCATCACCAGCGCCAATATTCCATCCAAGATTGAAGGTGTCGCTTTTGGTCAAGACATTATCGATAACGGTACCTTGTTCCACACTTTATATATTGCCAACGACAATGATTTTGTACCTGGTGTAGCTGGAGCCAACCAATTTTATGTGTTTGCGGTTGCTGATGCCGGGTTAAATTTCCAAGCACAACAAATATCCGCTGTTCCGGTACCCGCTGCAGTTTGGTTGTTTGGTACAGCACTAATCGGCTTAACCGGTTTTGCCCGCAAGCACAAAGCAGTTTAATAGCGTTATCTTTGTAATTTTGGCAACTACTTTATCGTTGCTCAATATTACAAAAACAGGATAAACCATAAAATTCGCTGATACATTCAACGCATCACTCTTGATAAAGAGTGATGCGTTTCACTGCTTTCAGCAAATTCTATGTATTACTTTATATCCTCATCATCAACATGAAAAGTGTGCAGCATCCGATGCGTTATAGGAGCAAGCACAATCCCCATTACGGCAATAAATACCAACCCGCTAAAAAGCGCATAACCGGCAGCGAATATTTTTGCTCCCGTCGTAATCAGTGGATTAATCGGCCCCATTCCTCCGAGAATCATGGATGCCTCCAAAATAGAATCAACCCAATCAAATTGGGCTATATGATGATAACCCATAATACCAATCAACAAAGCAACGGCAATCAAGATGCCTGCCAGCGCAACAGACACCGCCATCCTTCTGACAAAAACAGATAGTGGAGCCAGATTTTCACATTTGTTTTCAAACATCACAATCTCGAATATTAATATCAAATCAATTCCATTAAAAGGGTGCATTCGGAGCTTTCCAGAACTAACCCGTGCTTATTATCGCATCCATTTTAAGTGACTTGTTAATCTGCCCCTGATCAATAATGGCTTTTTATTTTTTATTTTTTATGATATTGTACTTTTTTAATATCAAAACTAAAATTATGGTAAAAATAATGCAAACTTTTAATAATCTAAAGTGTTTATCAATACTGACATCCCTTATAATCTTGTCCTCCAGTGCTATCGTAGAAGCGTCACCCATTCTACAAAGTGATTTTTCTTCAAGCGCGACTGTTTTAGACACGACCACTTTTGCGGTCGGAGCCACGACTATAACCACCAGTGACTTAACCTTAACCGGCGGAATTAATTACATAATAGGGCTTCCGGTATTCTCATATCTTGATGGATTTGTTAATACGCCAACTACCATTAAACTGCAATTCAATGCGCCTGTAGCTGCCTTAGGATTTCAATTTATCAGCGATTTCACCCCCGTAACACTCAGTGTTTTTAACTCGTTAAACGTGCTACTTGAAAGTTATACCATCAGCAATATCGGATTACCCTTATTATATGGCATTCCAAATGGCTTTATAGGACTGAATGTTGGCAATGCCCTAATCGATCATGCAGCAATTTCTACCGGCTTAACAAGTAATTCTGTTGCCATTGGAAACATTACCTATGGTGCAGTCAGCAGTGTCCCTGTGCCTGCCGCTGCTTGGTTGTTTGCATCGGGTATTTTGGGTTTAGGCGCATTACGTAGCAAAAAGCGTCAAAGCGTTTAGCCTCGATGAAGTAAAACGGAATCGAGGGATTATTTTCGACTATCCTCGATTCCACTATGTTACATCCAGACTACTTGCTATCTTTGTACCATAGGAAAAATCCTGCGGACGGAGCAACATGCCCCGTCCCGCTTACTGCACATCTTACGAACTAGCCGCCTGTTTCAAAACCTCAACCGCCCACTGATTCAAACTCTTGCCGGAAGCAATGGCGGCACGGGAAACAGCTGCGTGGTCTTCCGGCGGTATTCGCAAAACAAATTTGCCGGAAAACGCTTTAAACGGTTCAACTCCGTCTTCCTGGCAGGCATCCATAAATACTTTAAGCGAAATCGCTCCCTCGCGTCTTAAGCCCTCGGCATCGGCAGCATAAAAATCAGCGCCTCCGTTAAGCCCGACAAATTCGCCGCGAAACAGATCGATATCCGAATCATAAGTAATGACGGCTTTAACGCCGTTAATGGTCATCTGATTAATCATGGTTTTACCCCATTGTCATTCAGCCAGTCGCGTAAGCTAGCGACCGCGCCTTTATCAGTCATAGGTGAAGGATGTGGTCGATGAAAAACCCGCCGTTCTCCGAACAGCCGGATTAACACCCGTGAACCCTCACGCTCTTCAATAAGTGCCCCCAGTTCCAGTAGTAACGCCTCAACCTCAGACCAACGCAAATTAGCCGAAACCGGTCTGGTAAAAATCAGCTCAAGGGTTTTAAGGTGTTTTCGTTTCATGCCTGAATAGTATCATTATTTAGTATCATGCATTGAATTTTTGAGGTAAATACCAACTAATACCCACCAACAATTACAACACTACTCCGTCCCCCGCCCTGCTTCTCAACCACGACTTTAGCGCCAATGCGTTCTACCAAAATAGGCACATGCGAGATTACGCCGACTTTTCTGCCCAAGGCTTGCAGGGTATCCAGGCTGGCGATGGCGATATCCAAAGTTTCAGGGTCAAGGCTGCCGAAGCCTTCGTCGATAAACAGGGATTCAACTTGGGTTCTGTTTGAAGATAGCGATGCCAGTCCCAAGGCCAGCGCCAGCGAGACCAGAAAGCTTTCGCCACCGGACAGGCTGTGTACGCTGCGCACATCATCAGCCATGTCCCGATCTATAATCTGCAATTCCAGATCACTGCCGGGCACACGCTGCAAGTGGTAGCGTTTGGCAAAGTCTTCAAGATGTTGGTTGCTGTGCGCCAGCAAGGCTTCCAGAGTTAAGCTTTGGGCAAATACCCGAAATTTTGAGCCATTGCTGGAACCGATCAATTCATTCAGGCTTTCCCATTGTTGCCAGCGGTTTTGTTGCGTTTCCAGTTCGGCTTTTAAATGACTGCTGGCGGTGATTTTTTTATCATCTTCCCGAAGCAGAAAAATTGGCTCATCTCTCAGTGAACTCAAATTTTGTTTTTGCAACTTTAATTCAGCGGCGGTTTGCTGAGCGGCTTCTTCGGTTGTTTCAACGGCCTGATTTTGGTGCTGAAGACAGTCCTCGGTTTTTACTTTTAACAAGGTGGTTGCTTCCTGCAAAGCCCGTTCCAAAATCTGCCTATTGGTTTTCTGTTCGTTCAACCAGGCTTCATCGTGTTTAAGCAAGTCGGTTAACTGCTCAAGAGTAATCGCATGTTTTTCCAGTGCCTGATTCAGTGTGCTTAAAGCGGCTTCCCGGTTATTTTGTCTGCGCGTAGTCTCAAGCTGCCAATGTTGTTGCTGTTGTTGAAGACTTGCCAGCTCTTTTTCAAGTTGCGTGCTGGCGTTAACGGCTTGTTGATGAGCCGCTTTTGCGGTGAGCACGGCTTGGTTGATGTGTTGTTCATAATTATCCGCTGACACCGCCTCTCCTGAAGCCAAGCTTGGCAACACCGCATCCCGCTCGGTTGACAAGCTTAGTTTTTCTTCTGTTTTACGCCGGATTTCAGTTTGTTTGTCTTGATAATGTTGCAGGCATTGTTCCAACGTCTGCGCTGCCAGTTTTTCCTCATGCTTGATGTCAACCAACGCGGTTGTTGCGCTGGCAAGTGCCTGTTCGGTTTGCTGAAATTTTTGCACGCTGGCCTTAAGTTCGGCAAACGAACCGTGTAAATAAACCGGCCAATTTTCCAGTTGCGCAAACGGTATTTCTAACACCTCGACAATGGCTTGCAGTTGTTTTTCCTGCTGCAAAACAGTGGTGTTGCTATGTTCCAGATCGGCTTTATGCTTGGCGAGTTGCTTGTCCAGTTCGGTATAGTCGTTAGCTAATTGCTCTGTTTTTAACTGGGTCGCGTCAAACAACGCTTGTGCGGTTTTTAGCTGTTTTTGTAATTCAAGCGCCGCTTTTTCTTGGGTTTTGATAAGCGCCAACGCACTCAGCAATTTTTCATTGCGCGTGTTGAGTAAAGGTAAAAGAGCAGTATCGGTCAGTAAGCAATCCGGTTTCTCGGGCAGGGCTAAAGCACGCCAGTCCTTTTCTAATGATTCCAGTTTTGCCTGCGCTTGCGGTAAAGACGCTGCATAATCCCGCCGGGTCTCCAAGGCATCACTAAGCGTTTTGTTTAATTCCGCACTGTTTTTAATCAGCGTTTCTTTCAGGCTTTGCAGTTCTTTAACCCGGCCAGATTGGGCGGTTATCTGCTCATTAAAAAAAGCAGGCAGGTCGGTGCCAGAATTATCGTCGTCTTTAAAGGGATGTTCAAGCGCACCACAAACCGGACACGGTTGATCTTTGCTTAATAATTGACGAAATTGTTCGGCGTTTTTATGGGTGGTTGCCTGAAGCAAATCCAGAGCTTTTTTGGCTTCCTCAAGAATAAGCTCGTTACCGAGTTGTTGCTGAGTTGCTGTTTGCAATTGTTCCGTCGCACTACTAATAAGCTGTTCGGTAGCGGTGAGTTTTTCCGTGTCTTGTTTTATCAGCTGTTGCAGTTCCAGCGCCTGAGTAGCCAAATTTAAAGCACCATTCACTGCTTTTACACTGGCTTCAAGCGTGTCTTTTTCTTGATACAAAACCTCCAGCGGCTGTTGACTGCCCTGCCCTTTCAGTTGCTCAAGCAGGATTTGCTGTTGCTCTTGAAGTTGATGGTTTTCATCAATCGTTGTTTTTAAGCCGGCTAAAACCGGTTTAGCTTTATTAACCAATGCCTTAAGATTTTCGGACTGTAAAGCATTCGCTGTTTTTTGGATATTAAGCTGTTGATAGCGTTCCAGCTCACCTTCCCAGCGATTCCACTCAGCCGCAATGGGCTTAAGGGCTTGATTGCTTTCCAGCCAAGTCGTTAGCTGTGCAAGAGTTGCGGTCTTTTCGGTTTGTTGCTGTAGTAAAGATTGGTGTCGTTGCCGGTCAGTTTGTAGCGTCTTATTGAGATTTAGTTCTTCGGCAGTCAACGTATTAATAGCTTGTTGAATAACATCAAGACGGGTATCCAAATCCCGTGCTGTTTTTAATACCGACTGGGCTTGCAGTTGCTGCTGTTCAGCGGTTTGCAGTTGGTCAAACAAAACCGTCAATTGGGCTTTGACGGCTTCCAAAGCACTTTCAGCGGTTAGTTGTAATTGGCTGCTATTATTGAGCGTTTTTTCTGCCACCCAATAATCATCGTTTGCGACTTTATAATGACTTAACAATGGCTGTAACGGCTGTACGGCTTCAATTTTTTGAATCAACATCCGCTCAGCTTCAGCGGCATCCCACGCCTGTTGCCGGATCAGGTGTGCCTCATTAGCTAATTGCTGAGCTTGCTGGCGTTTTTTAAGCTCGCTATACCAATCGATTATTTTTTGATTACCACTTATTTGCAGGTCAACTTCCGTTAATTGCTGACCCAATTGATCCCGTTCCTGTTCCAGATTTAAACGGGCATCATTGTCCAAGGGAATCAAATTCTGCATCAGACCGGTAATCCGACTTAAGGCTTCTTTTTCTGTTCTCGCACGCTCGAACGCTTCCATAGACAACTCGGAATAAATATCCGTACCGGTTATGCGCTCCAACAGACTGGAGCGTTCATCTTTTTTTGCTTTCAAAAACGCGGCAAAATCGCCTTGCGCCAAGAGTACAGAGCGACGAAACTGATCAAAATTAAGGTCAATCAATTCACTGATCGCTTCCAGCGTATTTTTTTTGCCCTGACCAATCCGCTG
>Ga0007798_10000955_pt1 | contig 9773 bp, 9 predicted proteins | sample CryBogmetaGMA17M_FD_60370 | JGI IMG/M metagenome (GOLD analysis project Ga0007798, IMG submission 60370) | Freshwater microbial communities from Crystal Bog, Wisconsin, USA - MA17M | ecosystem: Environmental > Aquatic > Freshwater > Lake | place: Crystal Bog, Wisconsin, USA | collected 2009-07-06
GTAGTGGGATCAATAGTAGATCCTGATCCTATTGCACCTTCCACAGCATTCCAAGCACTAGGTATAATTCCACCTTCTCCTGTTAACCCAAGATTATTTCCAACTCCACTAAGAGCTTCTCCAATATAGGGAGCAGCATAACCTCCGACAGCTCCAGTAGCTGCTCCTACTCCCATATTCTTAAGAACATCACCAATAGTAGATTGTCTACCTCCAAGCTGAGATCCAGCAGCAGCTCCACCTACTGCCCCTACAATCATAGGACTAGCAGTACCATAAGAGGCAATCGTGGCAACAAGTGCTGGAACTGCCCTTGCAATAGTAGATGCTATACTCGCACCCTGCCTTCCACCACCAAGCATATTACCAAAGAAAGTCCCTGAATTATTATCATCAAGAACAGGTTGATCTTGCGACCAACTATACCTTCCTTCTCCTTCTCCTGTTAAGTACCAAGGCTTGGTAGGATCAGCTGTCTTAGGATCAACATACTTAATATCAATAGCATCTGGATTCACATACTCTCCAGAAGATCCCATTCTTGGAGGTGGAGGAGCAACTCCCTCTCCCCCTTTCACATATGTGAACTCTCCAAGTCCTTGTCCCTGAACAGCCCTCATAGCTGTTCCCTTAAGAGTAAGGTCTTCAGGTTTGACGTTATACTGATCAAGACTGTGCTCATCAACCTGATGATATACATACTTTCCAGTAGTCGGATCAAGAGTTATATTTGCGTTTCTAGTTGGATCTATATATGCAACATTAGCACCTCCACTCCAATTCCTACCTTCATTCTTTCCATATAGCATATAGTGTCTACCAGGATCCATTCCAGATGCTAAGACATCAGGGTTATTCTTCATATACTGATAAGGGTCAAAGTCAGCTGGAAGACCTTCTTGATAATTATACTGTCCTTGATTATATGAAGCAGGTATCACATTACCTTCAGAGTCAGCACCTCCCTGTGTCCCTTGACCATAGTTGTACTGAGCATTGGGATCAACTGCTCCAGTTGGAGGAGGAGTTGTTGGAGCTGATATGCTACTCTGAGGATCACCCCCACCTCCAGGACCTGTTCCTACAGCTGCAGGAGGAGGAGCCTGAGGTGTAGGAGCTCCCCAGTCAATTCCACTTCCAGATCTCCCTTCAGCAGCTCCTGCATCTAGATAATGCTGTAAAGCTCTAGATCCATAGTATGAATTACTAGCAACATCTGGATTAGCTTGAAGATATGAAGCAGAGTTAAAATTCTTCAATAACTCCTGCTGATGTTCCCACTGAGTATTATCCCCTTCCATATTAAACTGTAAATTAGGATCGTATGCCATCTCAACTACCTCCTATCATTCCAGCTATTCCACCAAGAATAGCTCCAATTCCTTCTCCACCACCCCCACCTATTGTAGCCCCACCTATCATTGCCCCAGCAGCTGCACCTGACAGACCAGAACCAATCATGCGAGCAGTTCGTGAACCTTCCATTGCAGAAGTACCAGAGACTCCACCTGTTAGACCAGCTAGAAGGTTTGCCCCATACTTATATTTCTCCAACGGCCACTTCATAAGATCAATGGCGTTACTCTTAAGATCGTTGGTATAGTCGCTATTAGCAGCAAGAGCAAGTCGAGCATAGTCAAGCTCAAGAGAAACAATAACTCGATTGAACTCCATCTTCTGAAGCTTGATCCTAAGCATTTCCCCTGCTACTGCCGTCACCATATCAGATCTCTTATTCAACACTTGCAACCTCATATCAGCGCTGAACTTGGCAACCTTATCCAACTTATCCTGTGCAATAGCAGCTTGCCCAATTACGAAAGCAGAGGAGAGAACAGCATTGATGTTTCTCATACCTGATAAGAATCGAGGATATATCTTCGTATTGATCTCAGTATCAAGATCAGTTGTGTGAGCAGCTATCCTTGCCACTATATAAGCTTCAGGTACAAAGGTTGTATCAATAAGGTTAATCGCATTAGCATAGATCGTATCATAGTCAGCGTGCTCATCAAGGGCTGTCACGATAGTCTGAAGCTGCCCTATATTCGTGAGCATACCTGCGATCAGAGTGGCAGGATTATAAGGTGTAAGAGTGGGAAAGGTAGATGCTGTTATAAGTGCATCTATCGCAGTAAGCCAATTCCCGTGAACTGTAGTCATATATGCTGGATAGTCCCAAGTCATTTTAACCTCCACATTACCAGCTTCTGGTCAACCTCACAACCCAGTTGCTTCATATACTTAATAATAGTTTCATTGTTCGAGTATCCCATTATTCCTCCACAATCCTTACTTCTTGCAAATGTATCTAATGTCTCAAAGGCACTCTTGAAATCATTAAGCTTAGCCCCTTTATACATAGTAGTAGTGTATATAAGAAGCATCTTGGTGCATGAAGCTATGTCATAATCAATAGTTGTAATAATAAGACCAGCACTCTCTTGCTCCTCATTCTTCACCAACCATAACTGAAGAGTACCTGTGAGAGAAGCGTTGAGAATAGAATTCATATCACAATCTCTCCCAACAATGGGAGGAAGTCCTGCCTCAATATCAGGAGCAAGAGCATTCCACTTTTCAGCAATCTGTTCAGGTAGCAGAAGAATCAGCACTTTGTTGTCTCGCCCCCCTTATCCCAGTCTTATCACTCTGTTTCCAAGATACACCTATACTTCTTATAACCGTAGTATCAAGACCGGTATTATAATAGTTAGCCACTCTCACATTTATTCTAAACAAGACTCCAGATACAAGTGGATAGCACATACCAGCTGGATTACATCTCTTCCAAGTGGTAGTATGCCAAGTATCATTCATACTATTAACCCACTCTACCATAACCTCTACAGTTGCAGCTGCTGGTATGTCCATGTCTAGATCTACTGACTCTATTGTCTTGATAGCTGGTAAGCTAAAGTCAATAGCATCAGTTCTTAACTGGAGATATGTGGTTAGAGCTGCATCATCTACATACAAGCCAACATTGGAAGAGGCGATAGGCATAGTGTAGTTCTCAAGTTCAACATAGCCACCATCTTCAAGAAGAATCTCACCAGTCCCATCTTCCAAGTCAATGTAGCCTGTATCGATAGATGCAACATTTGTATAGTCTGCCCAACCATATACTGCTTTACTTCCTTGTGTCAGACCGAGAGAGTTGTATATATAAGAGGTAGTCCCATTACTTATATAGTATTCCTTCTCTGTTGGATTGTATAAGATACTAATAAGACCTAACTGCTTAGTAAGATCAACTCCTGTCTGCAGAGGCCCTAACCATTCCAAGTATCCAAGCTTACTAACAACAGGAGCTCCCTGACCACCAGCCACTTTCCAAAGGTGTCCAGTTCTACATACAAATATGTGCTCATCCTTTCCAACTCCAACTGCAAGAGGACAAGCTATTCCATAGTCTGCAATCTCATCAGGAGAGTAAGTAGGAGCAGGATCTTGAACAGGTGTTAAGGATTGGATAGCAAACTGACCATATGCTATCACACACTTTCCAAGAGGAGCTAGCCTCAATACTCTCTCTTCAACCGCTGAGGAGAAGTTCACCTCACCTGCTATATTTCGAAGAATATCAGCAGCAGACGCTGCAGGATCCCTTCCAAGGAAGTCAAACACACCTATATCTGAAAAGCGAATCTTCTTATTATCATCAAGAATATTAAGATCATTACTACCCGCTAGTAAGATCTGTCCACGAAAGTAGCAGGCAGCCAAGGGTGTGTGCCAAGAAGTGTTCCAATGATTTCCAGCTATTGTTCCATACTTAAAGGAATAAGAGATCCATGTTGTTAGATCATAATCATAGTAAACAAGATAATCTCCATTAGCAAAGACAGGAAACTTAGGACAATCTGCTAATGTCCAAGGCCAAACTGTATCTATTGGTAAGGTTATTATCTTCTCACTCTTAAGCCCAGTCCCCTCACCCCAGACCCTATATATTGCACTCTTTGTACAGACATAGAATCCACTATCTGTGTTAAAGAGTTGAGGAAAAGGCCAACTATATGTAAGAGTAACAGCAACACCTGTTAAATAGTCGTAGAAGGTAGGAAGAAGGGCAATATGTTGAGAATATCCCTCAAGACCACTTGGTCTCAACCTACAATTGATAGCCTGAGACAAGAGATCAGAGTTAGAGACCATAATATAGTCAGGTCGCAAGCCTCCTGTCAAGCCTTTCTTAAAATCTGAGTGAAAGCCTCTCATCCATCCATCTCCTGACTTTCTCTAAGTGATTCTTCAACAAGAGCTGCATCTATCCCTGTAAGATCAGCATTCATAGCTGTCTGCCAATCTTTCGCACCCTCTGTATTTCTATAGAAGGTCTCCAATTTGAAGAGAGCAGCCTCCAACAGTATGTCTGGATGTACTTCTGTCCAGTATGATTTAGTTTCTGTCCAAACTCCCAATGCAAGAGTAGCTGTGAGGACAGGACTATAGAATTTCCCAATGATAGATATATAATAAGTCTTATTAGGAGGTGGAACCAAGATTATACCATTATAGGTATGATGCAAGTCTGCTAAGACAAGATCGTCAATGTCATAATAACCTGTCCAACCAGCTATCGACTGATTATCTGGATATGGTCTGAGAGAGACTGGACAGAAATAGGCAGGAGTACCTTGTGTTATGGAGGAGAGTTGCTTTCCAAAGGTACCTCTGAGCTGATTCATAGAATATCTGGTCAGAGGAATAAGACCATCAACAGAATTCCCTGCCCAAACCTCATGAACTGCGATAAGATCCACTGATCTAACAATAATAGTGCCAGCTGCGATAGACTGAACATTCTTCGCAGTACCTTTTCCATATGTAGAGACTCGATCTAAGAAGCGCTGACCAGAATTGATGAAGAAATCAGCACCGTTATCTTCCCAAGTTACATTAACAAGGTCATATCGACCTGATAACTCAACGAACTTTTGTCGTAAGGTATGATATAACATCTTCAGTCTCCATAAGCATGTTTAATAATTGAACACGCTATTTGAAATGGAAGCTCCCCACCATTGAGGAGCCTCCATGTTCAACACTTACACGATGTTAGGAAGTCCAACACCGTCCAGATAGACAGATGTGTAAGGATGATGATACTCAAGACCTGCTTCAGTCAGGAATTCCTCCTGAGTTCCATCAATTCTTCCACCCTGCGTTCCAGGAGCTGCCTGTTTCGCATCACCTTCAGCATAGAACTGCGTATCGTCAATGAAACGATAAGATAGATTCGCAGGTTCGATGATGAGCATAGCGTTACGAAGGGTCGCTTCAGCAGAGAACAGAGGATGTGTCATGAGGTTGACCGTCCCAAAGGGGGTGATCCACTCAGTGATCTTAAGACCGTATGACTTCGTGGTCGAGTTCAAGTCCATATGAGCTCCACCCTTTGCCAACTTGTTAAGACCAAGAAGTGCACCCGAACCGCAGATTGCCAACTTCTCATTCCTACCATACCTGAAGACCAGCTCAAGGTATGTGTCAAGCCAATCCTCACCACCAGCATCATCCAACCACGCCTTGCCAGTATAGGTAGCATTCAGCCTGAAGTCATTAACGTTAGCCGGGAGATTAACCTTCAGGTGTGTAATGATACCTTCAGTTGTTCTCTCAGGCTTACCGTTGTCCCCAGTACCTTCAGTTGCGATACCGAAGAGGTATGCCTTCTCCTGCTCAATTCCATGCAGTTCGAGGGCTTCACGCTTTGCCTCTTTATACTGATCACCAGTTCTCAACTTCGTTCTGCGAGCAGTTCTGGTGATGCTCAGAGGCGTACGGAAGATCTGGGTGTAGTTTGTATACTTCACAGGATCATACGAAAGAGCAGAGGGCATAGCAGCACCTTCCGCGTTGATGTTGCCGATGATCAGGCAGACATTCGCATTGACAAGGGTATGACCCTGCGTGCTATTATCATCCGCTTCCAACAGCTTAATCATGATATAAGAGTTGACACCTGCCGCTTGTTTCCCAATCACCTTTGCAACCGCATCCAGCGTGGAGTCAGTAGTCATTCGGAGAAGAACTTGATGTCCAACTCTGAACTGTGAAGCACTAGCTTCAGCCATCTTCACATAGAGAATAGCTCCAATCGCAGCCAACGAAACATATACAGTCACAAGTGTGGGATCGGTAAAGACTCCCGTGATAGTCGCTGACTGAGTAGCCAGAGTCTTCGTCCACCAGTTATACTGAGGATCATCAGTCTTCTCATTCTTCATCTTACTCATAATAGCAGTCAAGGGCATAGAGCCGTTGGGATAAAGAAAGAGAATTGTTTCTCTCCAATTTTTAGGTCGTTGATCAGTAACCCAATCACCGTTGCCTCTCATTCCTAAAAAAGCCATGTTCACTTACCTCCTTTATCTATAGTCTTCCTTTAGAAGTTTAAGGGAATCTTGATGGTGTACCAGAGTTCCAGAACCTTGGAAGCATCAAGAGTACTTGTCGGAATGTACGTACCATATGTTCTGTTAACGCCCGCAGGATTGTTAATAATTTCAACCGAGTTGAATCGTTCCTTAATGACATCAACAAGAACAGCACCTTCCGGCATCGGAAGACCAACTTTAGTGCCGACACCAATCATAACTTCTTCAGTAGTATCCAACCCAGCTCCAACATAGCCCCAGAAGGCCACTCTATCACATGTCAGAAAGGCAAGATTTCCTGTGTAAGTGCCAGCAGCGGTGATTGTGAATAGTTCACTCTGCATCCTACCATTCATACCTATACCATATGCTCTGGCATAGTACTGAGTAACATGCGCTCCAGCCACTGTAAAGACCAAGTTCTTAGGAAACTCCAACCTAGCTGCAAGAGCAGCAAGACCATTAGTTCCACCCGCTCCAACTGTCCAAGCACCACCAAGAGCTTCAGTCACACCTGCATACGATGTAGTATCATCAATGTCCTGAGTCACTGCCACCGTATTGGTGCTTGATTGCAAGACCTGAGCATCATAGACAACTTGTCTCAGATCATAAATATACTTAGGATCACCCATTTTCAGTTACCTCCTTATCCTTACTTAAATTATGCTTCCTTCGTCAAGACACCACTCCAGCCTTCGACATAGTAAGCAACTCCATCACAGTAGATATCAGCGTAGTTCCCAATCACAGCAGGAATACTTAGATACTTCCCAGCAACACCACTTCCAGCAAGATAGACAGAAACAGCTGCCAGACTCAAGTTGGTAATCTGAGCTACTGTCTGATATACTCTGAAAGCCTTACCTGCCATTGTAGCAACAGCAGGAAGGGTGATTAGAACCAATGCACCAGCACCTGTATTTGTCACGTTACAACCAGCTATATTAGCCGCTGTAACAGCACCAGATGCTGCAGCCGCATAGATAGTAGCATCCCCACCTACCCTTGGACAATAAGGCTGTCTCACAAAGACGCAAGCTGTTGATGTACCTATATTAACATAGATTCCACCAATACCTGTTGTTGCAGATGTAAGAATAAACTCACATCCCTTTGCAAAGCCTGTACTTGCATCGGTAGGTACCGTAGCACCTGAGCATTGAAGAATCTTACCAGCACTATCCTTCATAATAGTGCTAACAGCAATAGCTGTCATTGTCTCTGCTCTACCAGTTAACTTAACCATAGGAATCGCAAAGCGTCTTGCGAAGTTGTACAAAAATTTATCTAAACCAGCCATCTTCGATTCCTCCTATTTTATAGAAAATCTGAAATCAGATCACTTATCTCTTTCTCAACAGGTGTTATATTACTCCCATCATTAGGGCCTCTTCTACCTCCACCTCTGGGAACGAAAGCTGGACTATTCGAGGGTTGTCTACCTCCTGGGACTGACGCTGGCGAACCACTTGGGACTGCTCCTGGAGCACTTCCACCTGCCGCCGATTTTAAGATCAGTCTTTCTCTAGACACCTTCTCTGTTTCTCCTAACACTTTCTCTAAGTCCCAATCAGGATGTTTGGCTGTCACTTCATTAGCGATAAAGCCAACGAAACTTCTATGTGGAAGAAGATCTTCATTCTTCCTATAAAACTCTGTAGCCGCAGTCTTCATCGTAACTTGATGATTAACCATATGGCTAACAAGAGCAGGTACAACTCTCTGAGCCTGTTCCACAGCTGTCTGCACGACTACTGTGAGAAGGGCGTTCATGTTCTCAGCATTCTTCATCGTCTCATCAAACATACCTTCATCTTTGATGAAGTTTAGGAGCTGAGGTTGTCTCTGTGCTCCACCCGCTGCTCCAGGTCTCACAGCCACAGGCTGTTGACCTGTAGGTCTAGGCTCCAGTCCCATAAACTTGTTCGAAAACTTAAGAATCTCTCCTCTTAAAAGGGCATTATCTCTCTCCAACTCCTGTTCCCTAGACAGAGGTTCAGGAGGAGGCGCTCCAGGAACACTTGCCGAAGGTGCGACTAGAGGCGCCCCTCCATCAACTGGAGGTCCGTCAACCACAGGTGCGGAGGAGGGAACAACCGCAGCCGGGGAGGCCTCCGCAGGTGGAGTATCTTCTGCAGTAGATTCTCCACCATCCACTGATTCTAGAGAAGGTTCATCACTTATAATATCCGTAACATCTTGTTCCATAGCAACATTCGGCGTATCTTCACTCATTGTCTTTCTCCTCCTTCATCTCTTTCTCCCTTTCCTCTAACGCATCGGCATAGAGGTCGTCAGGCATTTCTAAAAAGGTTTTAAGTGCTTCTAATCTTCCTTGGGCTCTTGCAAGTTCTGCACATTCTATCTGAGGATTAAGAGTCATAAGACTAGAAACAAGAACAATCATAGTCCCATTTAACTCCTTCTCAATCTCCCTCCATACTACACTTTCCTTAAACTTGATAATATCACTCTTATATATCTCTATCATTGTCCCCCTCCTTGACTTATCATTCCCGGCAATTGACCTGTAGGAACAAGATTCCCAGCTTGCACACCTTTATCTATCTTTGCTTGAGGTTGCACCTGAGCATTGATCTGAGGCACTTGACCATGTTGTAAGATGAACTCGTTAATATCCTTAGCTCCCATCACCCTGGCGATATGCTTGAAGATACGAACCACATCGAAGTTCTGGAAGAGGGCAGGCTGCTGACAGATGATTTGGAAGAGCTGTACCCAATTATCTGACTGTTCACTTGTCTGTACAGATCCATCTTTGATGATGAGATCATATGAGATAACAAGATCATTTGGACTCACCTTGAGGCGAGAGACATCAGGACCATACTCCTTGATTAAGAGCTCTTGCCAAGTCCCAGTAGTCTTAACATACATATCGTTGGTCATAAGTTGCTGACATTGACTTGCAAACATAAGACCAATATCAAACATACTTTGAAGGGAAGTAATCTTCGCAGCCTTAGCCAATCTTGAGAGGGCAGATGCCTGTGTAGATTTGCTTTCCTGTGCAGTCACCCGCTCTGACGTCTTCCGAATCACGCCAGAAACAGCGTCTGTAGCAGCCGATACACGCTGTATAAGGTCGACTATATATCCAGCGTCCGAAATATGCTGCTTCGTTATGTCTGTTACTGGAAGTTGCTTTACTGCATTCTCCACTCCTTTGCCCCATGCTGTCCTCCTCATCCTGATCAACTTTCCAGGCTTTGGATCTTCAAGATCTGCTATATTTATGAGACTTGGATCGACTATGAGCATGTCATTTATAGCTTTACGAACATTAGTAATATGCGAAGAGAATAGCCAATCCAAAGTCTCTTGCAAACCATAGAGCATCTCCAGTCTGGAGATTGGACTAGT
>Ga0007798_10000956_pt1 | contig 9770 bp, 9 predicted proteins | sample CryBogmetaGMA17M_FD_60370 | JGI IMG/M metagenome (GOLD analysis project Ga0007798, IMG submission 60370) | Freshwater microbial communities from Crystal Bog, Wisconsin, USA - MA17M | ecosystem: Environmental > Aquatic > Freshwater > Lake | place: Crystal Bog, Wisconsin, USA | collected 2009-07-06
GTGTGATAAATGCTTCCCTCCTTGAAAACGCAGATATCGGTTGTGCCACCGCCGATATCTGCGATAGCCACGCCCGCCTGGCGTTCGTCCTCGGTAAGGACGGCTTCGGATGAAGCCAGCGGCTCGAGCACCAGGTCGTCGATGTCGATGCCAATGCTGCGGACACACTTGACTAGGTTCTGTATCGAGTTGGCAGCCGCCGTGATAATGTGGGTCTCTACATCCAGGCGGAAACCATGCATACCCACCGGGTTCTTGACGCCCGGCTGGCCGTCTACCGCGTAGTTGCGCGGTATGACGTGTAGCAGCTTCCGGTCTTGGGGTACCTTGACACTCTGCGCGGTGGTCATGACGCGCCTGAGGTCATCCGGCCTTACCAGCCTGTCGTTGCGTGTGATAGCCACCACACCCCGGTTATTGCTGGAAGTGACGTGCCGGCCGGTTACGCCGACATAGGCCGATTCCACCTTGATGTTGCACGCCTGTTCAGCTTTCCTTATCGATTCGCGGATAGCCTCCTTAGCGTCATTGATATTGACCACCAGCCCCTTGTGCATACCGTACGAGGGGGTGATGCCCACACCTACCACACGCACACCGCCGCTGTCATTCTCGGCGATGATGGTGGCTATCTTGGTAGTGCCGACATCAATCGCGGTAATGGTTGATTTCCTGCTCATCTACTCCTCCTTTTACAGACTGCTACTATGGAAAACTCCTGCGAGTCAGTTCTGACGCTCACATCTTTATCCCCTCTCCTTCCGGGCACCTGCCCCCCCCCACCTAGTTAATATTAATAGTTGTGCCGAAAATCATTCTAAGCTTGTCCGGGTGTTTCCAGCCACTGGCTTCGTTTCCACCCAGAGCACTCAGTCGCTGCGCCATTTCCTGCCACTCTTCATTGCTTATTATTCTTTCGGCCACCCGTAGTTTGGCGCTGCGCGAGCGCGGATTGGCTTTTTCTTCCGCCAGGCTGGGGGCGATGACCCTCTTTTGCATCTGGCGCAGGCGGGGCTGGTGATGGCAAACGCACTGCGGCAGGCCGGGCGGGCAGATGCAGCCCGAGGCTTCTCGCCGCATGAAATTCTTAACGATACGATCCTCCAACGAGTGATAGCTGATGACTACCAACCTACCATCGGTGCCCAGCAGGTTTAACGCCTGCCCCAGGGCAGACTCCAGATGTTCCAGTTCCTGGTTGACGGCGATGCGCAGCGCCTGGAAGGTTTTGGTGGCGGGGTGTATGCGCCCGCGTACCGGCATAGTGCGCTCGATCAGCGCTGCCAACTCGTCAGTAGTGCGGATAGGGCGCGCCCGCACCAAGAGATGGGCTATCTGGCGGCTGTTCGTTTCCTCACCGAATTCATAGATGATGCGCGCCAATTCGGCCTCAGAGTACTTATTGACAATATCGGCGGCGGAAAGGGTCTGCTCCGGACCGAAACGCATGTCCAGCGGAGCGCCGTGCTTAAAGCTAAAGCCGCGCCCGGTCTCACTGAGCTGAAGCGAAGACAGGCCCAGGTCGAACAAAATACCGTTAACCGGCGCGAAATCGTTTTTAAGACAGATGGCTTCCATATTGACGAAGTTGTCGTTAACCATCAGCGCCGAGCCCCCGTATCGCGAGAGCCGCCGACTCGCCAGCCCTACGGCTTCGGGGTCGGCATCTATGCCCAGCAACTGGCCGCCAGGTGCGCTGCGCTCAAGTATGACCTCGGCATGACCCCCACCACCCACCGTGCAGTCGATATAGCGGCCGCCCTGTTGAACAGACAGAGCTTCCACGGTTTCCTTCAACAGGACCGGAATATGCGTGGTGGTTGGCATCCCGACTCCCCTAGTGCCTTTCCAGGCTTTCCAATATCTGCCAGGCTTCAGCCAGATCGGTGTTCTTCTCGGCTTTCCAGGCAGCCTTGTCCCACAGTTCTATGTAACTGTTGGCTCCGGCGACGATGATGTCCTCGCTCAAGCCTGCGTACTGGCGCAGCGTCGTCGGCAGGCCAATACGGCCCTGGGCATCCAGGTTGGTATGGAAGGCGGTGGCGAAGAGAGCGCGGCTTATCTTGCGCAGCTTGCTGGGCGCGAGTCCGCCGGCAGCCAGGCTGTCCGCCATTTTCTTCCACTCGGCAATGGTGTAAACTGAGAGGCACTTTTCGGGGCTGGGCGCCACGATAATGCCGTCCTTGAAGTAAGGCCGGAAAAGGGGTGGAAAAGGCGTGCGCCCCTTGTCATCTATACGGTATTCAAATTCGCCCAGAAACATAATAGAAGAAACCCCTGTTCCCCACTTCTTCCCACTTTCTACCATTCTACACTACATACACCCATTGTTGTCAATAGTTTTAGAAGGAAAATTTGTTAATAAGACAATATAAAAGACGATAGTACTATGGTTATGCAAACCAAAAGAGCCCAAAATGAACCTTTTGGGAGAACCGGCGCTATATAATAGATGAATGGGCAAACAGATGGCGCAATGGCAACTCGGCGATATGTCCGCCTTCGAGTCTCTTTACAGGGAGAACGAGGACCAGGTTTTCAAAACAGCATATCTTATGTCTGGTTCGAAGCAGGAGGCGGAGGACATTTGCCAGGAGGTATTTATGTCGGTGTGGAGGTCACGTGAGACATTCGACCCGGCCAGAGCCAAGTTGACGACATGGCTTCACCGAATCACGTTTAATGCATGTCTGAATAATAATCATCGCAAAGGCACTGCGGACATCAACCTGGAAGGTCTCGATTTCCCGGAACCGGCCAATCGCCAGCCTGAAGAAATTATGGTAACCAAATACGAATATGAAAAGCTGCTGGGAACGCTCGCTTCTATGGACAAAAAACACCGGAGCGTCCTTGTCCTTAGATATTTCAACGACCTACATTATTCCGAAATAGCCGATGTTTTGAATATACCGCTAGGTACTGTTAAATCGCGCCTCAACCAGGCGCTGGGATGTTTAAGAGAACAAATGGCTCCCGAAAAAGCGGGGGCGTAGGGGAGGAACAAGATGAAGTGCAGGGAGACCAACAAGTTATTTACCGCTTACCTCGATAACGAGGTCACGCCAGAAGAGCGTAAGAGCGTTCAGTCGCACCTTGATTCGTGCCCAGTATGCCGCGAAGAGCTTAGTGCCCTGTCTCTTATGCGGTCTAAAATCAAGCAGACACTGGGTGTAGCAGCAGAAAATGTTGCCCCATCACCAAGAGTGTGGACTGAGCTTAGACAACAATTTGATACTGAAAGGCGAATACCAAGAAAGGGAGGGTTTAAGCCCATGAGCAGTTCTTTGAGCGGGTTACGTGGTCTCTTTTCTCGTCAGCTGGTTTCTAAGCCGTTGGTTTTCGGTGCTATCGCGATAATACTGGTAGTAAGCCTTTCTCTTGCTATACCCTCTCTATTTGGCAAGGGGGATCAAGTCCTGGCTTCAGATATCGCACTCAGCAACCCTGATGTTAAGGCTGCTTTAAACGGACAAGCGCCTGCAAACATAGGGATGACAGACAATATTGATTCTGCCGGTACAACGCGGGTGGTACTGACCATGCCACCCGACAGAGTTATAGTGGCTGAAGTGGACATGAAGAAACAAGCGGTTACAAGCGTCAACGTGCAATTAGCAGCTGACATTACAATGCAACAGGTAATAGATATAGCACAAGCAGACCCGCGCGTGGAGAAGTTATTGAAAGCGGGATATAATATCTACTATAACAATGTGGAGCAATACAATGTCTCTCTATATTCTAAGGAAGAAATAACTGCGTCCCTAATGGAGGTTGGAATAACGAACCCACAAGACTTTTATGGATTTATGGGAGCAATAATGCTGAAAGTTAATCCTGGCTATGATGCATACCTTGTATTCGTAAACGAGAGTATCGGGAAAGTAATTGGAATTCTTGCGAATCCTTTTCCCGATGGTACACCACCGATAACGGTTACCGCAATAAACACTTGGGAACTATATCATTAGGTTCCAAAGCAGAAATACGGCAGGGGTTGGCTGAAGAGCCCGCCCCTAACCCTTTTATTGGTTACAGCGGCATTCCATGTCTTGCGCAGGCAGGGCATAATGGCATAACATATCATGGGCAAGGTCTTCAAACGGATATGGTAGAATAAACCTACCATGCGCATAGACATACTCACCCTATTCCCACAGCTTTTCGAATCGCCGCTTTCGAGCGCCATCTTCCAGCGCGCCAAAGACAAGGGGCTGGTGAGCTTCAATATATATAATATCCGCGACTACACCCACGATAAGCACCATGTGGTGGACGACTATCCCTTCGGCGGCGGAGCAGGCATGCTGCTCAAGCCCGAACCGGTATTCGAGGCGCTGGAGGATGTGCTCAAGGACCGTAAACCGGATGAAGAACCCGTCCCCGTCATCCTGATGACACCGCAGGGAAAACCTTTCTCGCAGCCTCTGGCCTATCAATTAGCGGAGCGCAAGCGACTGGTCATCCTTTGCGGGCACTATGAGGGCATGGACGAGCGCGTGCGTGAGCACATGGTAACCGAGGAGGTCAGCATCGGCGACTACGTGCTCTCCGGCGGCGAGCTCCCGGCGCTGGCGATAACGGATGCCGTCGTGCGCCTTATTCCCGGCGTGCTCGGTTCTGCAGAGTCGGCTGCCGGAGATTCGCACACCGACAGCCTGCTGGAATACCCCCAGTACACCCGCCCGGCGGAGTTCCGCGGCTGGAAAGTTCCTGAAATATTGCTTTCGGGCAACCATGCCAAAATTGCCGCCTGGCGCCGCGAACAGTCGCTTCTGAGAACGGCGGAACGCCGCCCCGACCTGCTGGACAGAGCCAGCCTGACCGCCAGAGAGAAGAATATGCTCCAGTCTCTTGCGGAGAATAAGCGTAGTTCGAGCCGGCCCGGGGCCGACTTCAGCTTTCCTGACGAATGATATAATCACCTGCTGGCATTTTACACGGATTTTACGAAGAGGTAATATAGAGGCAACAATCCTGCATTAAGTTATAGTCAGAGAGGAACAATTTATGAAAAAAAAGGCGATTATAATTGTATGTGGCGTCCTGCTGGCCGCCGTTCTGGCTTTCGGCGTTGTGCCGGTGGCTGCTACCATAAACGCTAATCAAACTACTCCAGCCGCCCAACAGGTACACAAGGGGCAGATTCTGCTGCGCCTGCTGGCCATCCAGGACGAAGCCAAGGTGAATACCCTGCTGGCTACCGCCGTTTCCAACAACAAGATCACCGCCGACCAGTCCGCTAAGATTAAGGCCTTCTGGACGACTCATCACGCTCAGTTCATCAAGACTCGCATTGTAGAGCGCCTGCTCAAGGTGAAGGACGGGGCCAAACTGGCCGCAGCCCTGTCCCAGGCTGTCTCCAATGGCAGGATAACCGACGAACAGGCAACGCGCATCAAAGCCCTCTGGGCGCAGGTTCACTCCAAGTAAGCTTTTTTTCTTGACGAGTTCGGGAAAACCGGCGGCCTGTTATTTCAAGGGGCTGCCGCACGTTTTCGAGCGTATTTATGAGGTGACCAATGCAGGAGAGATCGTGCTGACGCAAGGCGTAACCATCGCGGTATTCAGCCAGATGAGAGAGGGCGCCCGCTTTACGGTGATCCTGCGTCTGGCCTCTGGACGATAACTTTCCCACCATGCTGGAAGGGTGGCTCCCTACTGCCCATTGTAAGGGGAAATGCGGGGGATTGCACCCATTTTATTCCTACACAACCGCACTTCACAGGGATTTAAGAACAATATTTGCCGAGTAGTCTTCAACTCTCCTTGAAGTGGCGGAGAACTTCCCAACAAAAAGGGGTACTTTTTCAGTACCCCTTTTATATTTTTCCGCGTTTATAAGACTAAGCTAAGGCTTTCTTTATTTTTTCAAACTCTTTTTCGTCAATTTCACCTTTGGCATAGCGCTCTTTGGCGATGTCTAAAGCATTATTACCATGATGTTCGCCGTGCATCATACAACCATGCCTTCTCATGCGCATAGCTCCCATGATAAACAAACCGATAACTACTGCCCAAAATAGCAAACAAAATATTCCCATCAAGCCCATACCACCATAATGAAATCCAGTCTGCCACATCATATGCTATTCTCCTTTTCATTTTTCGCTCTATATATAATATACCACTCCGCATGAAACTGTTCTGTGATATTACTTACACTATTGGATTTTACGCTTGAAGTGGCTGGGAGGTCAGGTACTATTTTTATGGGCTATAATTCCCAATTAATAATTGTAAAGTTAAGTCAGGGAATTGTTTCCGCCACGAATGTTTTCCCCTCGAACGACCAACGAATCGCCTCGTCCGGAGCTGAAAGCTGATTGCCGATCGCTGAAAGCTACTCTCTCCAACTTGAATATTTGAGCCTGTTATGTTACTTTATATGGATACTGAAAAATAGTTGAGGTAAATGCATGGCCGCCGAAATCAAGAAGAAAGATACCAAGGTAGTCAAAGAGAAAAAGATCGTCGTCAAGAAAGAACCGATCCCCCAGCTCGCAGCTGGTGATAACGTTAAGGTCAGCATGCGCATCGTCGAAGGCGACAAAGAGCGCATCCAGATGTTCCAGGGTGTGGTCATCAAGATCCACCACTCCGCCGACGGCGGCAACTTCACCGTGCGTCGCGTGGCCTACGGTGTGGGTGTGGAACGCACCTTCCCTTATGCCTCTCCCCTTGTAGCCCGCGTCGAGCTGATGCACCACGGCAAGGTACGCCGTGCCCGTCTGTTCTACCTGCGCAACCTTTCGGGCAAGGCCGCCCGCATCAAGGAAAAGCGGCTGAGCAAGGAAAAACTGGCCATGATTGAGGCCGCAGGCGCTTCCCAGATAGAGGAACTGCCCGTGATGGAAGCCCCCGTGGTTGAGGGCGCCCCCACTGCGCCAGAAACAGAAACCAGGGCTGAATAATAGCCTTTCACAGTAACGCTCGCCAGTGAGCAGGACCAGGAGTACGGCTTTGTCATATGCCGAAGTCAGCGTCAACTCCCCTGCCGGCGAGCGTCTGCTTTTCAGCTATTCCATCCCCGACAATCTGACCCTCCAGCCAGGACATGCCGTGTGGGTGCCGTTCGGCAGCCGCATCCTGCAGGGGGTGGTGGTCGAGCTCACCGAGTATCCCTCTGTCGAATCGGTGCGCCCTATCGACAGCTTCATCCAATCAGAACCGTTGCTTTCCAGGATGCAACTCGATCAGGCCCGCTGGATAAGCGACTACTACCTCTCGCCTCTTTTTGCGGCCATCGCCCTCTTTCTGCCTCCGGGTTTCGAGCGCCAGCCCATCACCTTTCTGAGCGTTACAGACAAAACGGAGTCAGAAATCTCCACCCTTAGTGACGAGGCAAAACAGGCCTTAAAGCTGGTCAAACGAGAGGGCACCATCGGTCTGAAACAGCTCGAAAAAGAACTGGGCAAGAAGTCCGCGCAAAAGCTTGTTTCACAACTAGTCAACCGTGGACTGGCTACCAGGAGCTATCAGATCGAGCGTGAGAGGGTGAAGCCAAAGCAGGAGCTTTATGTCAAACTAGAGATAACTCCTGTTGTGGTTGAACAAACGCTTACCGCCCTCAAGAAACGCAGGGCCAAAAGGCAGGCTGACCTGCTGAACTATATCTCACTGCAGAACCAGCCCATTCCCATCCCTCAAATCACTCAAGCAGGATTCTCACGCACGATAATCAACTCACTCGCCGGTCAGGAACTGATAAAACTGGTTTCCGTGGAAGTAAAACGCGAGCCCATCGATTATTCCCGCATCACTCCATCGTCACCGCTCAAACTGACCCCGGCGCAGAGTAATGCGCTTTCGGCCATAACTCAAAGTCTAAAATCCCGCAAGCCCGGCGTTTTCGTGCTGCACGGCGTCACCGGCAGCGGCAAGACAGAAGTGTATCTGCAAGCCTTAGTTGAAGCGCGGAAACTCGGCAAGCGCGGCATCGCCCTCGTGCCGGAGATAGCACTTACCCCTCAGACTATAGAGCGCTTCGCCAGCCGCTTCCCGCACAGGGTAGCCGTGCTGCACAGCAAACTCTCGCTGGGCGAGCAGTTCGACCAATGGCGCGACATACAAAAGGGAGAGTATGACGTCGTGGTGGGGCCAAGGGGAGCCATCTTTGCCCCACAACCGGACCTCGGCCTCATCGTCATAGACGAGGAGCACGAGTGGACATATAAACAGCAGGAACAGGCGCCGCGCTACCATGCCAGAGCGGTTGCCATCAAACTGGCGGAGCTGACCGGCGCCACCGTTATATTGGGCAGCGCCACGCCTGATGTGGAGACCTATTATCATGCTAAAAATGGGGAGTACACACTGCTGGAGCTTCCAGAGCGCCTTACCCCCCGCCCCGGTTCGCCCATGCCGAACATCGAACTGGTGGACCTGCGCGAAGAGCTCAAGAGCGGTAACCGCAGCATGTTCAGCCGCAGCCTGCATGAGGCCATCGGGCAGGCAGTAAATCAGAACGAGCAGGTTATCCTGTTCTTCAACCGCCGAGGTAGCGCCACCTTCGTGCAGTGCCGCAACTGCGGGCTGGTAGTCAAGTGCAAGCGCTGCCAGGTGCCTATGAGCTACCATTCAGCAGAGGAAGCGCTGCTGTGCCACCAGTGCAACCACAGTGAACCCGTACCCACAACCTGCCCGCGATGCTTCAGCCGCAGGATAAAATTCCTGGGCATCGGAACACAGAAGCTTGAGGAAGAAACGGCGCTCGGGTTCCCCAACGCACGTTTACTGCGCTGGGACAGCGACGTAACGCGCGCCAAACATTCCCATCAGGAGATAATGGACAAGCTCAAAAGCCACCAGGCCGATATACTCATCGGCACGCAGATGGTGGCCAAGGGGCTCGACCTTCCGCAAGTGACGCTGGTGGGCGTGGTCAGCGCAGACACGGCCCTCAACCTGCCCGATTTCCGGGCCGGGGAGCGCACCTTTCAACTGCTGTCGCAGGTGGCCGGACGCGCCGGGCGGGGCGAGAGGCCAGGGCGCGTCATAATACAGACCTATTCACCCGAGCACTACTCCATACGGGCGGTGCTCAAACAGGACTACGAGTCTTTTTATAACCAGGAGATCGCCTTCCGGCGCGAGCTTAATGAGCCGCCCTTCTCGCAACTGGTGCGCCTGACCTACGTCCACGTTAACGATGCCGCCTGTAAAGATGAAGCCGAACGCATGAAGCGCAGGCTTGAGACGGACATTGCAAGGCGGGGTATTATAGACGTGAGCATCATCGGCCCGGCACCGGCCTTTATCGCGCGGCTAAGGGGACGCTATCGCTGGCAGTTGACCCTGCGGGGCAACCAACCGGAGAGATTGCTAAATAACGGAGTGGTTCCTTCAGGCTGGGCTATCGACGTGGACCCGGTGGGGTTGAACTGATTCCACCTCACTGCCCATAAAATATTCCTCGCCTCTCACGAAGCGGGGATTAAACCAGCGGTCAATTTTTAGCATCCTATCACGTCCGAAATTTCGCCGGTGGAGTCGTGGACAATCTGGCGGATTTTCTTCCACTGGTCCTCGCTCAAGTCACGCGCGTGCTCGCGAAATAGCTTGCCGAGGCCGCGGAATTCTATCGCCGTTTCACGGAACTCCTCGCGGTTGTGCATACCCCAGAAGTCCTTCATACGGCTTTTGATGTCGTCGATGTGGTCTTTTTCGTCACCCAGGTGCTTGCGCCCTTCGTCAGTGATGGTATAAACCCTTTTACCGTCGCGCTCCGCCGAGGTGACGTAGCCCATGTCTTCGAGTAATTGAAG